>Ga0315290_10000610_pt1 | contig 23473 bp, 27 predicted proteins | sample YL17G12_0_MG_FD_203627 | JGI IMG/M metagenome (GOLD analysis project Ga0315290, IMG submission 203627) | Sediment microbial communities from Yellowstone Lake, YNP, Wyoming, USA - YL17G12_0 | ecosystem: Environmental > Aquatic > Freshwater > Lake > Sediment | place: USA: Wyoming | collected... | reverse complement strand
AGTGTCGTTCTTCTCGCCTATGCCTGCTAAAGAGAACGCAATATGGTCGATACCGCTCTCGACGAGTCTGCCGATCTTCCGGCGGTCGAGCAACATACCGTTTGTTGTCGTACTTACCTTGCAACCGATCTTCTTCAGACGTGCGACCATCTCGAAGAAGCCCGTGTGCAGGAATGGCTCACCCCATCCCTGCAGATGAATCATCCTGGCCGTGGCGAAAAGAGGGAGCATTCTTTCGAACGTGTCAAGCGAAAGGTCTCTGTCGCGCCAGTTGGATCGGTATACTGTTCTCGGACAATAGGTGCAGACCGCGTTGCACCGCGATGTGACTTCAACCTGTACCCAGTCGAGCCATGGCATCCGCTCGAATTCCCACCATCGAGCAAAATGATTGGCAAGGGATTTTCGCAGTACAGCCATCGTCATCCGCTACATCGCTTCCTCTTGCATTATTTATTTTTTTTCCCGATGGCAAAATTTCTCAATGCTCTGTGCAGTGTTGTGGCGGCAAGGAGAGCACAATGCTTGGCGTCTTCCGGCATCCCTCCCAAATGCTCCAGGATGGAACTCTGGTTGATCCTGATACAGTCCTTCGGGGCTTTTCCCTTCGCCATCACGGTAGCTGCAGAGACCGCAGCATGGGATGTCATACAGCCATCGGTGGTGTATCGAATGTCTTCAATTCTGCCTTTTTTCACACGTAGAAATATTTCCACCGTATCACCGCATGGGCCGGTGATCTTTGCATATCCTTCAGGCTTCTCCATCGCCCCGTAATTCCTCGGGTTCGTTCCATAATCGATGACTTTTTCTGAAAAAAGATCCTTAGTTTTTTCAAAAAGCAAGTCCATCATTTCTTTTCTAATTTTTTCTTCTTCCATTTTTTAACTCCTGCGTAACCTTCCTATATATTTTTTATCGTACCCATTCTGTACAAATTTTGCTATGGGGAATTTCATTTGTGACATGCTGCTCCCTGCGCGCACGGCGCTGTGTCGCAGCGCTCCTCTCTCCCGCAACAGGTCTTACCCCCTTGAGAGCCCATTAACTGACCTATTCTGGATTGGACACCCTTTGACAGGATTCTTGTTAAATCTTCGCTCCCGCAGGAACCGCACATCCTGGCGAATTTCTCCTGCGTTATCCCCTCAAGGAATTCAGAAATTCTTCCGCACATGGCGCATTCATATTCATAAATTGGCATATTCCATAAAGCCCCTTCTTCTTTTTATCAGGATAACACACTACTCACAAATGGTCACTTTTTTACTTGACAAGTTATGAGCATATGCCTATAATGACGTCAAGGAGAAAAAATAATGGCCAGACCCAAATGTTGTCGGAGAGTGGCGGGAGAGCCGGGCTGCGAGATATTCAAGCCCGTTGGAGTGCCTGTATCCGCCATTGATGAAGTGGTCTTATCCATGGATGAGTTTGAGGCTATCCGGCTGGCCGATTTTGATGGGCTTTACCATGATAAGGCGGCAGAACAGATGAAAGTCTCACGGCAGACTTTCGGAAGGATTATTCAAGCGGCAAGGCACAAGGTGTCTCAGGTGCTGGTCAAAGGTCTTGCCCTTCGCATTGAATGAGGTGAAATCAAAATGGCCCAGAAGCGAAATTTTAAATGTCTGAAATGTCAGCATAAGTGGGATGTGCCTTTTGGTACAGGCAGACCCGCAGAATGCCCGGCTTGCAAGGATGTGACCATATGCCGTTCTGAAGGGCAGCCAGGACGAAGGGGACTGGGTGGAGCATGTCAGCGCAGGCGTGGATTCAGCAGGTCTTAAGCAGAATACTCACCGTTGCGGAGCAAATCCCCCAGCCCCCTTTGAGACTGTGTCATAATAGGGAAAAATGTCATTCCGGTGAACCGAAGCCCTGAGCATAGTGAAGGGGAATGTGAGGAATCTTTAAGATCCCTCCCGGAGTTTACCCTGAGTAAACACGAAGGGATCGGGACAAGGATTTCTCGTTTCACTCGAAATGACAAGAAAGAGAATTACGACACAGTCTCCTTTTGCAAAGGGGGTGAGAAAGAGATGACGTCAATTTTCGTATTAATGAAAAATAAAAAGGAGATAATAGTATGAAGGTATGTTTTCCAACTGAAGCATTGCAAGGACTGGATAGCAGAGTTTATGGACATTTCGGGTCTGCGCCCGGCTTTGTCATTGTGGATACGGAAAAGATGAGCGTGGAAGAAATTAACAATAACGATCTGCATCATATGCATGGGATGTGTCAGCCTCTCAAAGCTCTGGGAGGATTTAAGGTTGATGCCGTGGTTGTTGCAGGTATCGGCATGGGCGCCCTGATGAAGCTGCAAGCCCAGGGGATCAAGGTTTACCGTGGTGCGCAGGGCACCGTCCAACAGAATATTGATCTCATTCGAGACGGTAATTTGCCGCAATTTTTGGAAGAAAATACCTGTGCAGGCCATTCAGGTGGCGGGTGCGCCCACTGATTGGAGTGACCTATAGATTAATGAAGGGGTCAGATTATGTCGTTTAAGATACTTATTATCGGTGGAGTGGCCTGCGGGCCAAAAACTGCATCGAGGCTGAAGCGCCTGCGTCCTGACGCGGAAATTACCATAATTGAAAAGGGCAAAATCGTTTCTTATGGCGCCTGCGGTCTTCCCTATTATGTGGAGGGTTTATTTTCCGATGTTGATGAACTGATCAAGACGCCGGTTGGTGTTTCCAGAACACCCGCCTTTTTTGAGAAGGTGAAAGGCGTCAAGGTGTTGACACAAATGGAGGCGCTGAAAATCGATCCAGCGAGAAAGGCTGTCCGCGTAAAAAACCTGGAAACCGGCGCCGAAGAAGATATGGCCTATGACAAGCTGGTTTTAGCCACCGGTGGTTATCCTTTTCGTCCGGATATTCCCGGTCTCGATCTCGGAAATGTGTGGTTTATATCGCACCCCGATCACGTGGTCAGCCTGAAAAAAGAAATTGCGTCGCAGGGCCTTAAAAAGGCTGTCCTCGTAGGGGCCGGATTTATCGGCATAGAGATGGCAGAGGCGCTGGTTCATCAGGGTCTCGGGGTGACGATTGTCGAAATGATCGATCAGATCATGCCAGGCGTTCTGGATAAGGATGTCGCCACGTTTGCCGCTAAACACTTGCGTCAGAAGGGCGTAAATCTTGTTTTGGGGGAATGTGTAACTGGTATTGAAGGCAAGGAAAAGGCAACTGCCGTCAGAACCGATAAGCAGATCATCCCGGCGGACATTGTGGTCGTTGCGGTTGGAACACGCCCCAATGATAAACTGGCAAGGGAGGTCGGGCTTCTGTGTGCGCAGCAGGGTGGAGTTGTCATCAACGAATATTGCCAGACGAGCAATAAAGATATCTACGCTGGCGGCGATTGCGCGGTGAACAAGTATGTGAATGGCAGCGTTGGGGCTTTTCTTTATGTGCCCCTGGGATCGACGGCAAACAAGCACGGAAGAGTCATCGCTAACCATATCGCAGGCGTTCCTACGCCTTTCAAGGGCATCACCTGCACATCCATCGTACGGGCTTTTGATTTTACGATTGGACGAACCGGTCTGACGGAAAAACAGGCCCGGGAATTGAATATGGACATAGAGACATTCACTCTGGCAGGTCCCGATTTGCCTCACTATATGCGGGATAACAAACCCCTGGTAATAAAGATGATTGCCTCCAGACGGGATCGAAAGCTCATCGGTGTCCAGGTGGCGGGACCCGGCAATGGTGCAAAGCGCCTGGATGTGGCGGCAAGCATGATATTAATGGGAGGCACACTGTACCAACTTGCCGATATCGATTTTGGTTATGCGCCGCCCTACAGCACGGCGCTTGATCCTCTGGCCACTTGTGCCCACATGTTAACCAATAAACTTGACGGTATTGCCAAGGGTATTTCTGCTTTCGAAGCTAAAGTGCGGATCGAAAAAGGCGATGTCCTTTTGCTTGATGTGCGCACGCCTGATGAATTCCAAACCAATCAGTTGCCTTACGATGTTCTCCACATTCCGCTGGGAGCACTTAGAGGCAAAGCTCCTGAACTGCCCAAAGATAAAGATATCATGGCTTTTTGCAAGATCAGTTTACGCGGCTATGAGGCGCAACGGATTCTGAATGCTGCCGGATTTGACAGAGTACAATTCATTGAGGGGGGCATTGTAGGATGGCCGTTTGAAGTGAAGATGTTAAGATGACCGGACGAAAATAATAAGGAGGTAAACCTTATGGACTGGTTGAAAAGGGAGGACTGGTCGCCATATATTGGCGGGGCCATAATTGGTGTCCTGAGCTGGATCGCCTTTCTAACGGTGGCTCCCCTCGGTGCCTCGACGTCGTATGTGAGGACATCCGGAATGATAGAAAAAATCTTCGCTTCTGATCATGTCAACAGCCTTCCATATTATCTAAAGGAATTACCGATAATAGACTGGCAATGGATGTTTGTATCAGGCGTCCTCATAGGAGCTTTTATATCGGCATGGCTTTCAGGGACATTGTACAGAAGATTTGTTCCCGTGATGTGGAAAGAGAGGTTTGGCGGCAACCGCTGGAAGCGCTGGGTATTTGCCTTCGTGGGCGGAGTGATTCTCATGTTCGGCGCCCGCATGGCGGACGGCTGACCGCTGGGTCACGGGGTCAGTGGGACCCTGCAGCTCGCTGTCAGCAGTTGGATCACCGTTCCTTTTATGTTTCTCTCCGGCATTATAACCGCCCTCATTATTTACAGGAGGACTTAAGATCATGGCGCCCTTTATCACATCGGCAACCGGAAAGCTTTTGATTGGGTTATCCCTTGGTATTATTTTTGGCTTTACCATCCACAAGAGCAGGATGACACGTTATGAGACGATTGTCGGGTTGCTTCGCCTACGGGATTTTACCATGTTGAAAGTCATGCTCTCGGCAATTGTAGTGGGGATGGTCGGCATTTACTTTTTTAAAGATATAGGGATACTGAAATTGAGTCCCAAGTCAGCCGTAATAGGGGCCAATATCATCGGCGGTTTGATCTTTGGTGTCGGTTTTGCACTGGCCGGATACTGTCCGACAACCGGCATAGGGGCCATTGCTGAAGGCCGTTATGACGCTCTCCTGGGCGCCATCCCCGGGATGCTTGTTGGCGCAGCTATTTACGCCGAAGCCTACACTTGCCTTAGGAATAATATTCTGCAATGGGGCGCCTTAGGTAAAATAACGATTCCCGATGTTCTTGGATGGGGTTACCCCTATCACTGGATATTGATTTTCATCATCTGCACAGCCATAATCCTGTTTTGCCGTGGACTACAAAAGCGAGGCCTGTGAAGGAAATATTGCAACAAGAAAGGATGCTATTTGCGAAATCAGCATCAGAAAGGATAGGCATTATTTAGCTCTGGTCATAAGTGTGAAATACAAAAAGCACCGGATAACGGTGCAAAGGATTTCAGGATGAAGACCACAAGAATGTTGGAGCTGGTTCCCATTGGTGTAATACACTCACCTTACCGAAAGAAGGGCGATGCGCCTCACCAGGGAAGGCTCTCTCCCACTACAAGTGAGATTGAAATCTTTCCAGAATATGTCGGTGGGTTAAAAGATATCGCAGAGCTGCCGCATTTGATCATGCTTTACTGGCTTGACAGGGCAGACCGTCGCACGCTCACGGCGATCCCGCCTCATTCACAAAAAGAGCATGGAGTATTTTCCACCCGCTCGCCCGAACCCGATTGGATTTGCAGTGATAGATCTTCTCGGCATTGACGCCGCCCGGCTCATCGTGAGAGGCCTCGATGCCTTTGACGGAACGCCGGTACTCGACATCAAGCCCTACTCTCCGGAGATTGACTGCGTAAAGGAATGAATACATCCCTTAGGTATGGTATAAGCTTTAGCGACAGGTCAGAGGCAACCAATGAACTTGCAGGGCATGGTTCTGCTTAATTTATTAACATTTATGAGTAAGCGAATGATCTTTTCTTTTAATCTTCAGAAATATGTTTTATTTTCTTATGGAGGTAACTGGCATGAAATGTACTGTCGGGAAAGTAGACAGGATGATCAGTATCGTGCTTGGTGTCGCAATTATTTCTGTTGGAATTTATTTCAAGTGCTGGTGGGGCGCAGTCGGCTTGATTCTACTATTGACGGCAGCCATACGCTGGTGCCCTGCTTATATTCCATTTGGATTCTCTACTTGCCAATCAGATGAAAAAAAGAGCTAATGCGGTAATAATCGGATAACTGTGGATTCCGGGGGCGATAAAGAGCTGCAGGAAGGGATACGACACCTCTCCTTCGAGAATATCATGCTGCCATAATGTAGAACGTTCCTTATGTTTCTCAAGAGGGATTTTGCGATATTCATGCTGCGTATTTGTCCTTGACTATTCGTTTAATTGTAGTTACGATAAAACCATGAAAGTCGACTTCGACCCGGTCAAGAGCGAACAGAGCACCAGGTTGCGATCCCTCTCTTTTGATAGGGCGGGTGATTTTGATTGGGAGACAGCTATCTACTACGAGGATAACCGCGCGGATTACCCGGAAACCAGAATCATCGCCTTGGGATTTCTGGGAGTGCGGTTGCATGTAATCTGCTTCACGCCCATTGACGGTGGTGCGAGGATTATCAGTTTTCGCAAGGCAAACAGAAGGGAGGTTCGATATTATGAGGATGAAACCGCTGACCGATAAATCCGGGGAAGTCCGGGAATTGACCAGGGAAGATATGAAGCGTTTCCGACCTGCCGCTGAGGTGTTGCCACAGGAGCTTTTGGCAGTATTGCCGAAACGAAAGCCGGGGCAACGGGGGGCTCAGAAGATGCCGACAAAGGAACCCGTAACAGTTCGTTACAGCCGCGATGTCTTGGAGTATTTTCGTTCTACAGGCCCCGGCTGGCAGGCACGCATCGATGCCGCGCTAAAAGAGTGGGTTGCGCAACATGGTCAGGGCAGTGAAAGAAAGAAATTGTAATTAAACCACGGGGGGGCTCATACCGGGCAGCATTGGTGACATGGCACAATATGTGGTCATGTCAAAGAGTTTATGATTTGACCCCGTACCTTTAAGCGAGTGGGTTTTTTTGTTTGGTTATCATAGTAAAGAATATACGGGGGTAAGGGACACGACATCTCTCCTTCGAGAATATGATGTAGCCATAATGCCGCACTTTCGTTCTATTTATCAAGGATAATTTTTTATACAGACGGCGCCGGTAAACTTGCCGCAAAGCGCGTGAGAGCGCCAATATTTCCATAAGGAGTGCTTGCCGCATCCCACCTACCTATCCTCAACTTTCTATTTAGAATTAAAGTGAGGATTACCACTTGTAACAGCCAGCGCTTGTTGAAGTGACAAAAACACTTAGGAGACTTGTGATGGCCATCTCCCGGAAGATTTTCCCAACGCTTCTGTTCTGAGAAAATTTCACATCCGCTTCCTGTAGAAACCCGATAATCTGTTCCGCCGTAAAAAGCCTCCGAATGACCTGCCCTCATTAAGATAAAAAAATCCCCCGGCCGCTATTGCAACCGGGGGATTCGTTTTTATATTAACAACCTAACTGTTTATAAAAATCATTTCCCTTGTCATCCACCAAGATAAATGCTGGGAAGTCTACAACCTCAATCTTCCAGACCGCCTCCATACCAAGTTCGGGGAAGTCGATGCATTCGACTTTTTTGATGTTTTCTTCCGCAAGAAGTGCGGCGGGGCCGCCGATGGAACCGAGGTAGAAGCCGCCGTATTTCTTGCAGGCATCCGTTACCTGCTGGCTCCGGTTTCCCTTGGCAATCATGATCAGTGAGGCTCCCTTGGACTGGAGCAGCTCGACGTATGAGTCCATGCGGCCGGCTGTGGTCGGGCCGAAGGATCCGGAAGGTTTATTCGCCGGCTGCTTGGCCGGGCCGGCATAGTAGATTGGGTATTTGAGGAGATATTCGGGGACCGGCTTGCCGGCGTCCATGAGTTCCTTGAACTTGGCATGGGCAATGTCCCGGCCAACGACGATGGTGCCGCTTAGCATCAATGATGTGGAGACCGGGTATTTGGTTAGCTCGGCCAGTATCTCCTTCATCGGCCTGTCGAGGTTGATCTTCACGCCGTGATCGTGCTTGCGGCGGTATGCATCCGGAATGAGACGACCCGGGTCGCGGTCGAGTTCCTCGAGCCAGATACCGTCTTTATTGATCTTTGCCTTGACGTTGCGATCAGCAGCGCAGGAAACGCCCATCCCAACCGGTAAGGAGGCGCCGTGGCGCTGCAAACGAATCACGCGCACGTCATGTGCGAAATACTTGCCGCCAAACTGGGCGCCGATTCCGAGTTTCTGGGCTGCTTCGACGAGCTGCTTCTCCAGTTCCACGTCACGGAAGGCCTGACCGAGTTCGTTCCCTTTAGTGGGAAGGCTGTCATAGTATTTGGTTGAAGCGAGCTTCACGGTCTTCAGGCATGTTTCGGCGCTCGTGCCGCCGATAACAAAGGCGATGTGGTACGGCGGGCATGCTGCGGTGCCCAGTGACTTCATCTTGTCTACAAGATACTTGAAGAGATTCGTAGGGGTGAGGAGGGCCTTCGTCTCCTGATAGAGCATGGCTTTATTCGCGGAGCCGCCGCCTTTGGTGACAAAGAGGAACTTGTACTCCATTCCTTCGGTTGCGTAGATGTCGATCTGGGCAGGCAGGTTGGTGCCGGTGTTGGTTTCCTGATACATGTCCAGCGCCACGGTCTGGGAATAGCGGAGGTTCTCTTCGGTATAGGTCTTGTAAACACCTCTGGTGAGGTACTCCTCGTCCTTCACACCTGTCCATACCTGCTGTCCTTTTTTGCCGACGATGGTGGCTGTGCCGGTGTCTTGGCAGAGGGGAAGAACGAACTTGGCGGAAACTTCGGCGTTGCGCAGCATGGCGATGGCAATCCCTTTTTCGTTCATGGATGCCTCCTTGTCGGCGAGGATCTTCGCGACCATCTCGTTATGTTCAGGCCGCAGGAGGAACGAGACATCCCGCATTGCTTGGTTGGCAAGGTTGGTGAGGGCAGCCGGGTTGACTTTTAATATTTCCTTCCCCTCAAAGGTAGCGACCGATACGCCTTCCTTAGTCAGGAGGCGGTATTTGGTGCTGTCCGGGCCGAGTGGGAATGGGTCCTGGTACTTGAATTCCGGTGTAGCCATAACATTATTCTCCTTTCATTGCCGATCTCAGGAAAAAGTCTATCTGCGACATTGTGCTGTAAGCCGTCATACTCAAAGAATTACTCCGTATGCCCTGCACAACGACCCCTGTACGCCTGTCATTCTGAATCTTTTCCTCATCTGCCATTTGCCTTCATAGTTATTGAACTTCCTCCTTTCCCTTCGATAAGACATTGCATTTATGCTGGTGAAGTGTAAGCAGGACGAATTTGTTTGTCAATTAGATAATGATCATCAGATACTGTTTATTAATCGATATCATCATCTTTTCCTGACTCTGCCTGATTATACAGTATAGGAAATTGTGCGTGCCATGCTAAGATAAATAGTCAATCGTTGTCAGTAACGCCGTTGCCAGAAAGGATGAGAGGACACAGCCAAAAACGCAGTGACGAGTTCGCCGCCAGCCAGATGACACTTCATATCCTCATTGGTCCATGGCAGTGCCGCCGTAGATGCCATTGAACGCCGCTTAATCTGTTTTCCTGAGGATTTGTAACGCTTCATCCATGGCTGCCGGCTCCCTCAGTCTTGCCAGTTCCTGCGGTGATTCCTGGAAATTTTCAAGGGCGTTGAAGAAACGGTCAAGGACATCACCGCTGTAAGTCGGAATCAATAAAAGATGAGTGTGGGGAATTCTTTTGCCCCGGGCATAGAGAAAAATGAAATCAGGATGGAATTTGTCCATCATCCGGTTGGCCACAACCTTCGCCACCCTAAAAAGGCTTGCATTTTCTTCATCAGAAAGCTCATGCCACCACTGGACATGTCGTTTTGAAATCACCAGGCAGTGACCCTTTGTGTAAGGGTGGATATCCAGTATGCAGATGGACAGCTCATCTTCATAAATCTTATATGCTTCTGCCTTACCCGCTACGATGTCACAAAATACACAACCTGTTTTTCCCTCCATGAATATTCCTCCTTAATTTATCTCTTCTTGCTATCCTGAAGTTCCCTCATGACTAATGAATTCATCTGCCTAAGCAATTTTTGTATATTTGATGCTATTTCATTCAACTCTCCGGTGGCCTTTTCTGTCAAAGCGCCATAACCTCTCATATACTTCGGCCTCTTCTCCTCCATGGCTATATCAGCAAAATGAATTGCCGTGCGAACGGCGCTCAGAGCACTTATACCCGGGTGTTTAACGTTGACGCCCTTGCTCTCAAGAATGCGGCACATTACTATACGAATGTGCGCAATCTCCGCCGCTATGATCCTCTGCTGCGCCGGTCTGATGTCTGCCACATATTTCTCGAAGGGCGACTGCGGATCCATAGACGTTGCCATGATTCTTTCTATATCGGAAAGCAGATCATCCACATATCGAAATCCAATCAACAGACTGCGTTTGTGGTTTTCATTCAACTCTGTCATTAATCCTTGTCCCCGAGAAGTTAACTTCAAAAAAATAATATTATGGGCCAATTCTTTTTACTATTAATTAATGATGCCTGATATGAAGGGCGCAAATATTTCTTGCACCGGCAATGTGCACCAAGGCGCGCAGGTATGCATATTGCTCATTATCATTAATAAGGTGCCTCTCCAAGGCCTCATGTTTTAGCGCATAGAGCTGCATGTTTTCAGCAGTCTCTTTGAGATGTTTTGACTTCTCCAACAATAAAAACCGGACAACCTCCCGGGAGGTCAGGAAAGGAACAAGCAGACTCAAATGTCGCAGGCACAGGCCGTGGGAGCGCGCGTACGCGACGCGTGTATCCTCATGTTCCAGAAGAGCAGCAAGGCGGCGCATATAAATCCCTTCAGTATCTTGCAACAGACGACAGACGCGGCAACTCTCAGACTTCTTTAAAAGTGCCGCGATGCCGTTCGATATATCCGGTGAGGCGCCGTTCAGTTTCGCCAGTTCTTCCGCAACATGTTCCAATAGTCTTGGATACCCACGGGAAAGACCCCGGGGAGAAGCTATCGTAGCCAAATGCCATGTGTGGGCTGCGCAAAATCCAAGTTCGGTAGCATACTCCTCCTGCGCATTCTCATCATATGTCAGCGCGTATTGCCACTTTGCCAAGAAGTCAAATATGACCTCCTCCATATGATTACAGACGGGACAGCCACCGCGCTGAAGGTCTTTCAGGATGTCTTTTTCTTCCGGTACAGCGGGCTCTGCCGGTTTTTCAACGGATTTTCTACTGTCTGATTCCATTTTTCCTCCTCGCGTCACGTTCCCGCTGAATGACTTCGTGCACACCCAGCGGATAGCCACGGGTTGCTGAAACCAGCATATGAAGGCGCTGTTCCGACCAGTGGAAAGAGTATTTATCCGCAAGATGACACAGGAGCTCTTTCGTTCTTTCTTCGTTAAGATACGGGAGTATAATCGTTTCCGCGGGAAGAAGGGCAGCGCGCAACAGAAAAAAGTCTTCTTTCGGCAGAAAGCTTTCTGCGATAGCGATATACTGAAATTTGCTTTCCAGAATAAGATACCGGATGAGCTGGAGCTTCTGGGTGGTCAACTTGGCGATATTATCGAAAACGAGAACGTGTTTCCGTTTGTCTTTCAACTCTTTACTGACGATGAGAAATCGTCCCGATTTGTAGCGTATATAATGATCTTTGCCTTTCCGTTTCTCGGGCAATAACTCCACCAACAATTGTGTGGTCACTTTTCCCGGTGTTTGGGAAAAATCCAAAAATATAAACCTCCACCTGTCTTTCGTTAAGGCTGCAACATGCTTGATCAAGCTGGTTCTTCCTATGCCGTATTTTCCCATTAAAACGACATTATTCCCCTGTTCAAGGGCCTTCATGATCTTCTTTTTTTCCCTTTCTCGTCCTACAAAGCACATATGCTCACCCTACCTTTTCATTTCCTGCATGGTGCGCAAGAAATCTGCGACGTCGTCATTTGTGTTTCCATCAAAGGGGATGTCTAAGCCAATGCTTGCCGGGGGTGTCCCTGCTTGCAATCTAAATATATGCCGGCAAAGCCCATATTCTTCTTTTTCGATATGAGCCAGCGAATACATGGCGCCTGGAGGAATACAGTAGACGTTCACGCCATAGCTTAAAATATGCGGAGCGATTGGCCGTTCATCCACAGCATAAATCAATCCCCAATCCGTAGCCAGCAAGAGGCCTTCCGTGGCAAGGCAAACTTTCTTTCGCTTGCGCTTTTCCGCACCCCATGTCTCTGTTGAACGAAACAGATACGCCGGTTTTTCTTCCTCGAGGATGATCGATTTCAGTATTTCTGTTTGCAGCTTTGGTGTCTGCTCCCATATTTCTGTCCACTTTATGCTTTCTGCAGGCCAGTGATTGTTTGTCTTTCCGTATAGCTGTCTAAATTTATGGGTTACCCTCTCAAAATGATGAGTACCCCTTGCAGTATAAAAAAGGGATGCACAGGATAATTGACCATTTTGTATGAAATGAATGGCTATCCAGCCCAAAAGGAGCGCACTTCCAATCTCGACGCAAATCACTTGAGAGAAGGGGATGTCCTGAACAGTCGGAGCAACTGTATCGATATGCCGGTCTTTAGATATCAGGAAGCGATGATCCGTAACAGCCAAGGCATGCGAAGCGGGTTCGGCATGTATTCCAAACGGCGCCACCCCAGCCTCGCGCATGGGTGCGTAGAGGAGGTAATGAATTCTTTCTTCCGGGTTGAGAGACGCAGCGATGAGATCGGCATGCACACCTATAAGCCCTTCCGGGCCTTCCGCCCTGAAGACATGGGGCTCCCTTCCGCGAGAGCGATACTCGGATAACTTTATGGAAGCCTTTCGTGTTTTATCGATAGCGCTTTTATTCATACAGTTCTCTCGCTGTTAGCTCTTTGGTATCTGTTTACCGGCAGGGATGAGGGCCATGAAAAAGGCCCCGGCAAGTCCCATCAACGCAGCATAGGTAAATCCCCAGGAAGCTCCAAAGGCCGTCCATAACATCCCAACAGTCAGACTCGAAACAAAGTCACCCACCCCATTAACTACACCAAGCAAACCATAGGCAGTACCGGCAACATCATCATTTACAAAGTCACGTACGGCCACGCCCTCAATAGTGTCTTCCCACGCGATGAAGACACCGGCGAGAATAAAAAAAACAACAAACCATGATACGGAAGGCATAACAAAGGCAAACCCGAGGAATGTGATAACGGCGATGCCATATCCAACGGCGAGATAACGGCTCCGCGAGAATTTGTGGCTGTATGCTCCAATCGGAAAGGATGCTGCAGCATAGGCGATGTTTCGAATGAGATACAGGAGGACAGCTATACGCGATGCTTCAAGCAGCCCCATTTCCGGTTCAAGCGTTGTTGTCGCCCGGAGAATCATGAGTGTTGGTGCGAAATCAGCCAGACCGAATAGTCCAACAGCAAGCAGGAAGACACGGTAGTTCTTGGGCATGGAATTCATAGTGTCCCAGAAACGCAAGGCGTGGTTGCGGCCCCGCCTCTTTTCTCTAACAAGGAATAAAATAGAAAACACGGAGAGAAGACCTGGCACAAGAGTTACGAGAAAAATAAGGCGATACTCGCCTCCGCCTACTTCTGCAACTGATGGAAACAGTTGTTCAAAGCCTTTCACCATCTCATGATGGCTGGCGAAATAACTTAATAGACCGAACGCCGCCAGAGGACCCAATACAGCGCCCAGTGTGTCGCTAGCTCTATGGAATCCGAAAGCCCTCCCACGGTCCTGCCCATTGACAGATTCGGCCAACATGGCGTCACGAAGAGGGCCACGGATACCTCGCCCGAACCATCCAACAACCCGACCCAGAAGGATCAGCGGCCATTCCAGGGCGAAAGCGAAGACTGCCTTGGAGACAGCAGTAAGTAAATATCCAAAGACGGTCCAGCCCTTGCGGTGCCCGATCTTATCGCTGTGATACCCGGCGCCCAGCTTGGCGAAACTGGAAAGAGCATCTGCAATGCCTTCGATGAAGCCCAGTGCTGCCGCAGTAGAACCGATAACCTGCATGAATTGCGGGAGAACGGCCGTCGCCATCTCGTGACAGAAATCACTCAGGAAACTGGTCAACCCGAAAGCGAATATATTACGATTAAGCCACCGCCTCTTTTCATGCTGTTTCCCAGCCCTATGTAATGCGTTATTGCCCATTCATTTCGCTCCGGCTCGCCTCTGGATATTTAGCAATATCTGAAGCGTGCGATTTTCAGCTTGTGCCTTTACCGGCTGCACCCTATGCTTTTCTATGTGCTTTTCAATCGATCTCTGCGCGATACTGTAATTTTTAACCAGGCACTTTTCGATCTCCATCTGAACATTCCAGCCTGCATAGGGAATTTTCCCTATAATCTTTTCTATCGCAGCATTTTTATCTTCAGAATCGACGATTTTCAGGGCAATGCCGGCAGCTAAAATCGCTATCTCCTGATCATCATCATTAAGGAATTTCTTAAGCCTCGACCACTCCTCCACAGTCACAGCCATCTCTGATAGAATACGGAAGGAGCTTCTACGGCGGAGCAGGACAGAAGGACTTTCACTATTCTCTGAAGAATTATGTGCACAGGCGGCGTCAATTAATGCCGGTTTTGCAATCTCACCCATCGACTTCAGGGCATTTTCCGCAGCGGGACGAGACACATCGTCCATCAATGCTGCGATGAATAATGGAATGGGCTCCGGTCGACAAAACGAACCAAGAGCTTCAATTACTCCCGGTAATGTCCGCGTATATGCAATCCGCAATAGGACATCGAAAACATCGTTGGTTTTCCACCTGGCCAGGGCTCGAGCAGCGGTGTTTTCAACCGCTTCTTCGCCAAAGCGAAACACTGGATCGGGAATCTCTTTTGGTGCGCAGAGGTATTCGATTAAAACTTCTTTTGCACCGAGTCTCGCAAGGGCGTTCACAGCTCTCTGTCGCGGTTGATAGATGTGCGTGGGCTTCCCCTCCATCAAATACTTTCGAAGCGGTGCGACTGCCCTTCCTCCGCATGCCACAAGCAAATTCACAGCTTGATCCCCTCCGTGAAGCAAGTCCAGGCAATCGATCAACTTCGTTATCTCTGCTAATGATTTATTCATTCTGCGCCCATAAAGAATGTAATGTGTGCGACTCGCCGCAAAGCATCCTTTGAAAAAACGTCAGTCAATCCCATATGCGTCATATTGTGCGATGATGTGGAATCAACTAAGCAGTTACAACAGGAAAATCACCGTAAAAATATATCCAGTAGCTTTTCGTACCAGTTTTTTCTCTCTTCTCTCAGTTCCGGGCAGGGGCGGTCTATAATTTCAGAAGGATTTAAAAAAATCCGATAGAATTTATTGCTTACCCTGATTAGACCTGGAACCCGGGTCTTTCGGGGCCGTGGAAACCAATCTCTGCAACCCATGCACCAGTCCATATTCGTCGGGACTTCTTGGGGTTTCAGACTGAAATACCAGCGGCAGCCATAATAGCTTTGAACATAATTCTCATGAAAGACTCGGAATGGAACCAGAAATAAACATGAGTAATCAAGATTTAAGGACATCGGGATATCACAAGATAGACAGACCTTTTGTGCACTGGCTATGGACTCCGTAGTTCCCAATACAAACCCGCCGCCAGCTTCACAAATTATTTGTGTGAGAACTCCCTGCAGATTATCCTCAGATGATGGTCTAAACGCCAGGAAAGGGCAATGTGGTAAGGCCAATGGGCCATTTTTATTATTCATGGTAATACTGTTCATAACTTCTCAATTACATTTTTGTTTCACAGTTTTTAGTGGTTCCCGTAATTTCTCAAATAGATCCCGTAGCCCTTCATATCACCTTCATTTGTCTTCTTCCCCCGACAGTGTGGGAAATTTTCTGTCTCCAAGATGGTTTAAAAAAATGTGATAGAATAAGTGGCTGACCCTGATTAGATCCGGAATGAGTGACTCTTGGGGCCGTGGAAACCAGTCTCCACATATTTTACACCAGTTCATATTCTTCGGGATCTTTCGGGGATTCCGACTCAAATGCCAGCGACATCCATAATAGCTCTGAACATGATTATCTTCAAATACCCGGAATGGAACTAAATTTAGACATGCGTGGTAAACCTTTAGAGATGTGGGAATATCACACAATTGACATGTTTCTTGCGCTGCATTTACAGAATCCGTAGTTCCTAAAATAAATCCGCCGCCGGCTTCACATATTATTTCTTCGAGAATTCCCTGCTGATCGTCTTCAGAAGCCGGTCTGTATGTACGAAATGGACAACTCAATAAGGCTACCGGACCCTCTTGTTTCTTTCGAGTGCTGCTATTCATAATTCCTGGTTACATCTTTTGTTGTTTCACGGTTTGTCAATGTTTCCTGTAGTTTCCTGATTTCCTCGTTGAGACGTTCGACATGCTGTACAGAAGCACTGGCGTTAGCCCGGGCACCGATCAAATTCATTTTCAGTCTCTTATTGTCCTCATTGCATTCCCAGTAGCGGTAATGAAGTGAGGCGACACGAGATCTTTCTCTCATACAATCACTTCTCAATTTTTCGTTTTGTCTCTGCAACTTCTCTATCTCAAATCTAAGTTTTTCAGTCACAGGCTGTGAATTTTCGTCCACGTCTTTTTCAGCAGATTCATCCACGGACGACGCAGGTGAAAAATGGGCGCCCATTTTTTCGGTATAACCCATTTCGCACTCCACTTGCCCGCGGTAAACTCCCTGTCTACCCGCAATCGTCTCCAATATTTTTTGCTGAAAATCGATTTCAGTGGCTTCAATGTCTTGCCTGCCATAATAATATTTAGCTTCTGATAGCTCCATTTTGAGAATCTGGATTTTATCGATCATAGCCTTAATCAGAAGAAGTGAATTCCCATGGTAAGGAAACGCTGCCAGAGCCTTAACTATATGAGGAAAGCAAAGCCCTGTGGATCGTTTGAACTCTGTGGAGAAATCTATTTCTGCCATGTTGTTTAGAAGCGTTTCCAGATAGTGCGCTTCCGCGTGCACTATGTTCTGACAAAGGCGGCAGCTATTCATTCTTCTTAAGAGACGATTAACGGGTGATTTTTTCCAGCGGAGCTTATGTAACAGCATTAATCTAATCGATGACTCTTCATACTTAAGAAGAATCTCCTTCAAATCCATTTCTTGAATCCGTAGAGCATCTTCCACGATGCGATGCCTGATTGCAGAGGAACACAGAGCCCATATTTCCCGGATATGCCAATTACAAATAAACATCGGGGCTCTATGCGCCATATCTTCTTCTACATTATCGGTCGCTTCATTGATTATTTCATCGATATCATTTCGGCATTGCCTTTCAACGAGCGCACAAACCGGACAGCCATGCTTTTGAAAAGCATCCCATAGATCAAGATACGCACGATGCCTGTCTTTCGTATTCTTCAAGCCGTACCCGGACATGATCATGCCTCCGATATAAATAAATCAGGTGCTGCTCAATTGTTTAGCTATTTTTCTTACCATCTTCGATTTATGTGTCCTCAGGCATCGAATAATGTTCTTGCTTTCCGTATTTTCAATCTTCTCTAAAGAATAGAGAATTTCCCGAATGACGAAAAAATCTTCTTCTGTCTCCAGAATTGCTGTGAAATAAGGGAAAGCCATATGGCTATGCATCTCGCCGAGCGACTGAATAGCCATCATTCTATTTTCTCTGATAGGGTGTCTCAAGGCGCAAATGAGTTTCCTTTCATAAGAAAGATTGGCATATTCTGAAATATCATACTTACAATGAGGACAGACTGTAGTGCGTTCATCTATCTCTTTCCAGCAAGCCGGACAGAAGTATGCGGCCATCTATTAAATTAACCTTTTGTCATGTTATACTTTTGCCATCTGGGGCCATGCGCCACCAAACGAAGTTCCGGCATGCCCTGGAGATTGTCAGTGTAATTTTGCAGGCGGGTAAAAGCAGAAAAGCCCGTTTAGATAAAACAGACTCACAGGAAATATTGTTGATATCAATATACCGATAGTATGCTTTGCCCACCATGTCATATAATACAATTCCTGCAATAATCCTGCGCCTATCCTGCAAGCATGGCAGGAGTCATCAGCCATATCAGGCAATTGATGGTGGACTCCATCACCTCATCGAAGATTTTTAAAATATGATCCTATAATCCTATTTGCAAAGGATTTTCAAAGATCGCGGCGCGACCGAGTTCCGCCTCAATCTCCAACAGTCGATTATACTTGGCAATCCTTTCACTCCGGCATGCAGAGCCGGTTTTGAGTTGTCCCCCGCCCATGGCTACAGCAAAATCTGCAATAAAGGTATCTTCCGTCTCCCCTGAACGGTGAGAGATAACGTAACCCCATCCTGCTTTACGACAGAGATTGATCGCGTCCATAGTTTCTGTAACGGTGCCGATCTGGTTGAGTTTGATCAGAACGGCATTGGCCGTCTTCTCCTGGATACCGCGAGAGATGAATTTGGTATTCGTAACGAAAATATCGTCACCGACGATCTGTATCTTTTCTCCCTGGGTAGCAGTCTGGAGCCGGAACCCTTCCCAGTCGGTTTCAGCAAGGCCATCTTCAATGGAAACAATCGGGTACTTTTCGATCCATGTCTTGTAAAGGGCGACCATTTCAGCGCTGTTCTTCTTTCCCTGTCCGGACTTGGCAAGGTCATAAATACCATTTTCAAAAAAGGAGCTTGCGGCCGGGTCAAGAGCAATTGCAATATCCCTTCCCGGTTTGTATCCCGCCGCTTTGATCGCTTCTATAATAACCTCACATGCCTCGTCGTTGCTCTTCAAATTTGGAGCAAAGCCTCCTTCATCACCGACGCCGGTAGCATATCCTTTTTTACTCAAGATTCCTCTTAAGGCATGAAAGGTCTCCACACAATAACGCAGAGCTTCGGAGAACGTGGGTGCGCCGACAGGCATAACCATAAACTCCTGGAGATCAACATTATTATCAGCATGCTTCCCGCCATTTAGGATATTCATCATTGGCATAGGAATTCGCAGTGCTCCCTGTCCTCCAAGGTAGGCATATAATGGAAGATCGGCGGCGAGCGCTGCTGCCCGCGCCACTGCCATGGAAACGCTGACAATAGCATTTGCTCCGAGTTTTTCCTTATTCGGCGTACCATCAAGTGTGATCATTAAATGATCGATTTCGGCCTGGCGGGACGGGTCCATATCGATGAGTACAGGAGCTATGATTTCATTTACCTTGGCAACCGCCTTCATTACCCCTTTGCCGCCGTAACGGCCCTTGCCGTCTCGCAACTCTACCGCTTCATTCTCTCCTGTCGAAGCGCCGGAGGGGCACGAAGCCGATGCGGTAAGACCGTTATCCAGGGTAACATAAACCTTGACAGTGGGATTGCCGCGAGAGTCAAGTATTTCCATTGCACGTATCGATTTAATTTTACGGATCATGTTCATTCCTTTCTTCTATAAAATTAACTGGAAACATTTTCCAATATACTTCTCATTGCAACGCTTGAGTGGCATGTATCTGCACTGATGGTGTTACACTTCAAGACGCATGTGACACGTATCATTCAATGACACAAGGGTGAAGTCACACATGTCTGCCTCGATACAATTCATAGCGCATGTGTCTTGACGTAATCGCCAGAAGCGATCGTTACTCAAGCCCAACACACCCAACAAGATGATACGGTTAATGACAGTGTGACCCACAACGACTATAGACTGCCCTTCGTGGCGGGCGACAATTTCATTAATAGTCTCCATGGCACGGGCACGCACGTTAGCCAATGTTTCACCACCTGGTATGCGTATGGAATCAGGCGTGTTGAACCAGTCATCAATCATCTTCGGCGAGAGTTTTCTAACCTCGTCCGGTGTCAATCCTTCCCATTGGCCATAATCAATATCAGTCAGGCCAGGATGCACTTGTACCGGAAGATCAAAATGCCTGGCAATGACCTCGGCCGTTTTGATAGCGCGCGATAGCGGGCTTGAGTAGATCGCCTTCGGTCTCCATTCAGCGGCAATGCGCCGTCCAGTTGCCTCGGCCTGTATCAGACCCGTTTCATTCAACGGCACCTGGGCGCGCCCACGGAAACGTTCTTCACGATTCCACTCTGTCTGCCCATGTCTTACCAAAATGATGCGTGTCATCTTTGACCTTATCACTATCCGTAGTGTTAATTTAAACTATTAAGCCCTGCAATCCTTCTTGGAGTTTTTTGATGGTCTCATTAATCTCATCTGTTTGACCATGCGTCTTCGATAACAAGGCGTCTATGGTAGAGAGTTCCTCTTTTACGTAATTAATCGCCTGTTTTCGCATTTCTTCAATAGCCCTGTTGATGCGGTCCTCCCACTGGGCGGCAAGACGGGAAAGATTGGCTTCTACTTCACGGGGGATCTCGCTGATAAAATGCTTCTCAAAAAGACCCCTGAAGATAAACATGGGGATGAAAAACCAGATGAGATCGAAATGGAAGTCAAATGATCTTATCGTCTTGATGTCAGGGTAGTCTGGTTCTGATACCTCAATTTTCCAGTCTGCGGGAGCCAGCCTCACACCAAGAACCTTTTCGATATTTTTATCCAAAAGATTCCTGAAGGATTCAATTGATCTTGATAAACTGGCGTGGGCCTTGTTGAGAGTGCCATAGAAATGTCTGTGTTCTATTTTGGAAATATGCTTCATCTCTTCCGTCATGCGCTCTGCAAGCCATTCTTCATATCTCCGGGTGAGTTTCCAGAGATTCAACTTCCAGGCAGAAAGCTCTTTTTCTAAATCTAGAGAAAGTTTTTTCCTGAGAGGTCTCTGAAAATTATCAAGGTAATTCATAATGAGGGTTCGAGTTTGTCTCTGGTTCTCGCGGGCAATGATGGTCAGTTCCTCACGGACGAGGTCGAAATTGACCTTTTCATCGAAGATCTGTTTATGAAGATTCTCGCGGTCGAGGTCAGCCTGCAAAGATGTCCTCAGGGCAATATCGAGATAACTGAGACAACCTCTTATCAGGGACTGCATCTTGTACTGGAGGATTTTCCTGAACTCAAAATCACGATTTAGCGACAACTTAAAGAGAAGGCCTTCTTCCAATCGATCCTTGCATTGTTCCGTGTTTACAAGAGTAGAGTATACATAGATAGGTAATCGCCGGTTTAACTCACGCTGAATCGTTCGCTCAAAAAATTCAATGACTTCGTTCTGCTGTTCCGACGAGAGAAGGTCAGCTTTTGTCAGGAGTATGACTATATTCGGCGTGTGACTTGTTAGCTCCCGAATCAGTTGCACATCATTATCTGAAAGGGGTCGATCGGAACTGATGGCAAGTATGGCGGTCCCCACTTGGGGAAGCCAATTTTCAGAGGTTTCCACGTGATATTTGAATACACTTCCCAAACCGGGGGTATCCACCAACCGCAGACCTGCATAATTCTTAAGAGATGGGAGTACGACATCTACCATTTCCACATTTTTTTGATTGGATGGATTTTCGGCTTCCGAGGTGAAAGCATGAATGTCGCTCATATCAATCTCGGATATTTTCCCATCGAAGAATCTTATAACAGCTCTTTCTTTTTCCCCATATTGAAGGCGGGTGATGACCGTGGTCACAGGTATGACGCCGACGGGGAGAACGGATTTGCCTATAAGACTGTTGATAAAAGAACTCTTGCCCGCCTTAAACTGGCCGAGGATAGCCACATCAATAGGCGGGCTCTGGATAAGCAGTTTTTCGCAGGCCTCTATCTGGCGGGTGAGAGAAACAATGGAGAATCTGGCGCAAAGGTCAAGAACGTCTTTCAGCAATCGCTGTGAAACATCCTGAAGATGGGCTTTTGAACCATGTTTTATTATATCAGACATAAAAAAACTCCTCCAGGATGAAGCCGGAAGGAGTTATCAGCATTATGGGCGGTTTGTTTACAGGCGAACTCCATCACCTGTTTTGCAGTTAAACAAATTCATGTGTTCTTGTCAATAGGTTACTTTATCAAGGTGAAGACTAGAGCTAATGGATGCTGAGATGGATAATTATTAAATTCACCAAATAATTTGTTACACCCTATTCAGCATGAAGTATGTGTGAACCAACGATTTCTAAATGAAATCTGCCTATTTGGCCGAAAATCTATTTTTAAGGATAACAGGCAATAATGATTATCACTTGAAAGGATGGATGCCCGTCAAAATTGCTGGATGCTTTGTTACAGGAAGAAATCGGTGCGTCCCCTTGGTGTTTGCGCGAATCTGCGGCGTGCGAAAGACGCGCACTCTCATGTAAGCAGCAGATGGTTATGACTGAATCCTTTTCCCTCAGGCAGTGCATATGCCGAGATCGGCTCATTCGGGCCAGGACGGGTGAATCCGCCACGGAATAAGCATCGGTACTTTTCGCTTATATTCCCTGTATGCTTCCCCGAAATCAGCAACCAGATCCCGCTCTTCAAGCATGGCACCGACATATATCCATACAGTCCAGAGAATATTGAACAAGAGCCTGTCAAAAGTGAGATCAGGGCAAGACCAGATTATGACCAGTACAAAGAAATACAGAGGATGGCGTACCCAGCGGTAGGGCCCGTTGATGGTCAAAGGCGTTTCTTTCGGTTTCTTGCCGCGGAGGCGGTATTTTATTGCCTTAATGCCGTAAGGGTCGAAAAAGCCCAGGGCCTTCGTTCCCCAGTAAAAGCCTACAAGAGATGTTGCAAAGATGGCTCGCATCAATAAGCGAAGAGCACCTGCAGCTTTGGCAACCGTGCCGGAAGTCCCCTGCCAGAGGATGACAACCACGAACAAAAAGATGCCTGAGGAGATCGCATAGAACGCACTGACGTATGCTTCCGGAATAAACCGAGAGAGAAGCCGGCGAAATGATTTCCGTACCATGCCGCTATGCTGGAAGAAAAAAGCCAGAGAGAGAAAGCAATCAAAAAATAAGATGCCGCTTTCGTTTAAACCCAGTTCGACCAGATGCAGCGCCCCGACATAGCAGAATATCCCGAACATAACCAGCGAACTGCTGCCCAACGCATATGCAAGAAAAATCACAATGTATGCGGGATACTTCTGCATCAATAGTTCCTAATAAAGACCTTCTTATAGTCAGGGATAAAAAGCAATTATCTGAACCATGCCCTGCTTGTAAAGGTGCAGCAATTAACGCGGCCGTGGGCAGCCGCACCGGCCGACTACTTTTTCCCAGTTCCTATGTGCGCTTTCAATTTAGTCAATCCGTCCCATATCTCGTCGGTACCGATGTATTTTTTTGAATCAGACGGGGAATACCTGATGACACAGGTGGGAGTCGCAGCGATTCTGTTTTGCTTGATAATCATATTCAACGTCTGAAAGACTGGTTTTTCATCATATTCCTTCCAGG
>Ga0315290_10000607_pt1 | contig 23573 bp, 19 predicted proteins | sample YL17G12_0_MG_FD_203627 | JGI IMG/M metagenome (GOLD analysis project Ga0315290, IMG submission 203627) | Sediment microbial communities from Yellowstone Lake, YNP, Wyoming, USA - YL17G12_0 | ecosystem: Environmental > Aquatic > Freshwater > Lake > Sediment | place: USA: Wyoming | collected... | reverse complement strand
ATCATCTCGTCGCGGCCGCGGTAGCCGAGCAAGCCCTCGAGCTCCTGGCTGCGCCGGCCACGGATGCGCCGGGCATCCTCGCTCGAGTATGCGGCGAGGCCGCGCGCGATTTCGAGCCCGTCCGGGTCGCGCACCACCACGGCGTCGCCACGATCGAAGCGGCCCTCGACGCGGGTGATTCCCGCGGGCAGCAGGCTCTTGCCGCCTCGCAGCGCCCTGGCTGCGCCCTCGTCCACCTGCAACCCGCCTGAGGGCTTCAGCATGCCGGCGATCCACTGTTTGCGCATGGTGACCGGCGAGGCATCCGCGACGAACCAGGTGCAGCGCGCGCCTGCCTCGATCCGCCGCAGCGGATGCGGCTCGTGGCCGATCGCGACGCACATGTGACAACCGGCAGGGACCGCGATCTTGGCGGCGAGCACTTTCGTCGCCATGCCGCCCGAGCCGACATTGGAAGCGGAACCGCCCGCCATCGCCTCGATCTCGGGCGTGATGCGCTCGACCTCCGGGATGAACTGCGCCTGCGGGTCGCGGCCGGGATCGGCGGTATACAGGCCGTCCACGTCCGACAGCAGGATGAGGCAATCGGCACTCGCCATCTGTGCGACGCGCGCCGCGAGCCGGTCGTTGTCGCCGTAGCGGATCTCGGCGGTCGCGACCGTGTCGTTCTCGTTGATGACCGGGATTGCGCCGAGGCGCAGCAGCGTGGTGAGCGTGTTGCGCGCGTTCAGGTAGCGACGGCGCTCTTCGGTGTCGCCGAACGTGAGCAGCACCTGGGCGACCGAGAAATCGTGCCGCTCCAGCACCTCTTTCCACGCATGCGCCAGACGAATCTGCCCGACCGCGGCGGCGGCCTGGCTTTCCTCCAGCTTCAATTTGCCCTGGGCGAGCCCCAGTTGACGCCGGCCGAGCGCGATGGCGCCCGAGGAGACGATGACGACTTCCTGTCCACGAGCGCGCATTGCGGCGACGTCAGCCGCGAGCGTTTCCAGCCAGCTGCGGTTCACCCTGCCCGTCGACGGTTCGACGAGCAGGGCGGACCCGATCTTGACGACGACCCTTCTGGCCCTGGCGAGTCGCGAGGCGCCCCGCGTGGCCACTGTGCTCATGCGATCGCGAATTGCTCGGCCGTCAGTGCCATCAGGCCTGCCGAACCGGCACGTGCGGCCGCTGCGTGCGCTTCGCAACGCGGCAGCAGACGGCTGAAGTAATGCTGGGCCGTAACGATCTTCGCCGTGTAGAAGTCCGCGTCGGGCGCGCCCGCTGCGAGCCGCTTCGCCGCGACGCCGGCGGACGCCAGCCAGCACCAGCCGAGACACACATAGCCTGAGAACTGCAGGTAGTCGCTCGCCGCGGCGCCGACCTCCTCCGGGTTCTTCATCGCGGCCATGCCGAGTTCCGCCGTCAGACGGCTCCACTGCTCGAGCCGCCTCTCGAGTTCAGCTCCGAGCGATGCCACCTGCGGCAGGTCGGCATACTTGGCGATCGCTACACGGATGCGCGCGGCCACGGCCTGCTGGCTCTTGCCGCCCGTGCCGAATACCTTGCGTCCGAGCAGGTCGAGCGCCTGGATGCCGTTGGTGCCTTCGTAGATCGGCGTGATGCGCGCGTCGCGCATCAACTGCTCCACGCCCGTCTCGCGAATGAAGCCGGCGCCGCCATGGATCTGCACGGCGAGACTCGTCACTTCCATGGACGCATCCGTCAGGAAGCCCTTCACGATCGGCGTCAGGAAGGCGATGAGCTCTTCGGAGCGCCGCTTGGCGTCCTGGTCCGGGTTCATGTGCGAGCTGTCGATTTCGCGTCCGGTCAGGAAGCACAGCACACGCCCGCCTTCGACGAACGCCTTCTGCGTGAGCAACATGCGCCGCACGTCCGGGTGGACGATGATCGGGTCGGCTGCCTTGCCCGGTGCTTTCGCGCCGGTCAGCGCACGGCCCTGCAGGCGGTCGTTGGCGTAGGCAATGGACGTCTGCCACGCGAGTTCCGAGAGGCCGTGCCCCTGCAACCCGACGCCGAGACGCGCGTGGTTCATCATCGTGAACATGCACGCGAGCCCGGCATTCTCCTTGCCGACGAGCCAGCCGACCGAGTCGTTGAAGTGCATGACGCAGGTGGGCGACGCGTGGATCCCCATCTTGTGCTCGATGGAACCGCAGCTCACGCCGTTGGCCGCGCCCACCTTGCCATCGGCATCGGGCAGGAACTTTGGCACGAGGAACAGGCTGATGCCCTTGGTGCCCGCCGGCGCATCCGGCAAGCGCGCCAGCACGAGGTGGATGATGTTGTTGGTCAGATCGTGCTCGCCGGCCGAGATGAAGACCTTGGTGCCGGTGATCGCGAACGAGCCGTCGGCCCGGCGCTCGGCCTTCGTACGCAGGTTGCTCAAGTCGGTGCCGGACTGCGCTTCGGTCAGGCACATCGTGCCCGACCACTCGCCGCTCACCATCTTCGGCAGGTAGCGGGCCTTGAGTTCGTCCGTGCCGTGCGACTCGATAGTCAGTGCGGCGCTTTCGGTCAGTCCGGAGTACATCTTCCAGGCCATGTTGCCGGAGATCAGCATCTCGCTGAACGCGAGCGCGAACCCGCCCGGCAGGCCCTGGCCACCCCACTGCGGGTCGGCCGTCATCGTGATCCAGCCGTCCTGGCAGTAGCGGTCGTAAGCCGCCTTGAAGCCGGGAGGCGTGATGACTTTGCCGTCCTCGAACCTGAGGCCGTGCTCGTCGCCCACCCGGTTGGTCGGCGCCAGGACGTTCTCGGCAAACCGGGCACCTTCCTCGAGGATGCCCTCGAGCAGGTCGCGGTTCAGCTCCTCGCGGCCGAATGAGCGGTAATGGTCCTCGAAATCGAGCACATCATGGACCACGAAGCGGATGTCACGAAGGGGGGCGCGATACGAATACACGGCTGTGTCGTCCTGTTCGAGTAACTGGGTGAATTTTACGCGAGCTGGAAGCCAAAGACCGTAAGTGAGTTCCGGTTGCCTGCGGTTGCGGACCAACCGTATAGTTGTTCGCAGTCTCGTTCTCCGAAAATCCCAGACAATCCGCCACGAGGGCCCCGTAGTGAGCCGCGATTACGAACCGGTACCCGGAAAATGGTACGAGGACCTCGATGCCGAGGACACGTTCCAGGTGCTTTCCGTCGATCCGGACGAGGAAATCGTCCGGATCCAGTGGCCGGACCGCGAAATCCAGGAGATCGACCTGGATTCCTGGCATGAAATGGACCTCGAACTCGCCGAACCCCCGGACGGCTGGGTGGACGACGTGGTGCCCGACGAGGATGACGAGGACGACGACGAGGTCATCGTGGATGAAGAGGACGAGGACGACGACGACTGGGATGACGACGAGGACGAGGACTACGACGACGACGACGACGAGTACCGCGACCGCGAGTGAGTAGCGAGCCCCCACTGGCCGCGCTCCCGCCGGCCTATCCGGCAGACCTTGCGCACGCCTGGCAGCCACCCGGCGGCCCGCCTCTCCTGATCCGGCCCCTGCGCCCCGACGACCTCGACCGGGAGATGCGTTTCATCAGCGGCCTCTCCCAGGAGTCCCTCTATCAGCGGCTCCAGTATTCCGCGCGCGAAGTCAGCTCGGCCTCGGCCGCCCGGCTGCTCGAGCTGGATTATGTCGACACACTCGCTATTGCCGCGATTGCGGGCCCGGACGATGGCGGCGACATCGTGGGCGTCAGCCGGTATGCGCGCATCGACGGCACAGATCGGGCGGAATGCGCAGTCGTCGTCGCAGACGCCTGGCAGGGCCGCGGCATCGGTACGGAACTGATGCGCAGCCTTGCAGGCGCCGCGCGCGCTCGAGGCATCCTCGCCCTGGTGGGACTGAGTCTCGCCGAGAACAAGCGCATCGGTGACTGGGCCCGCCAGTTCGGCTTTCGGGCGATCACCGAGCCGAACTCAGGCGGCATGCTGCAGGTCACGCTGGATCTGAACGGGCTGCCTTCGTAAGCCGCCGGATGGCCGCGATCCAGCGCTCGTAGGCCTGCAGCACCTTGGCGCTGCGCTCTATCGCGTCTTCGCGCAACTTTGTTTCGTGCGCCTCGAGCAGAGCCGTAAGCCTGCGCATCGCCATGCGGCCGAGCGTGCGCTCGTTGAGCAAGACCCAGTGCGTCGCTGCAACGGTGTCGCGATGCGCACCGATGCGATCCTGGGCCGTCCGCAGCCGGCGTAGCAGGCGTGCAGCGACCTTGGGCTCGATGTCGGCGACCGCCTCGAGCGCATACCGGCAGTGCTTCAGCGCCAGTCGCAACTCGTGCAACTCGGCTGCCGCCTCGGGGTGCTTCTCGAGCAGGCGGATGGCCTTGCGCCACGACCGTTCGACGAGCGTCAGGACGTCGACCATTGCAGCGTCCGTGCGGGCCAGCTTGGGCGGGTCATTGGCGCGGGCGGCCAGTGCCTTGACGAGTGCGTGCGAACCGGGCTCGCCGAGGTGCCGGCGGAGACTGCTGCGCGCTTCCGTGCGCCGGTCTTCAAGCGCCGCGGTGAGCCTTTGCCGTTCGGCGGCTTGCAGGCCCTCGTCGGGTCGGGCCAACCCGAGCAGCAACTCGCTCAGCACGTCCGCTTCGCGAACGGCGGCGAATGTGCGGGCGAAACTGCGCAGATCGATGCGGTACAGGCGCGTCCAGCGGGCATCGAGCAAGGGACCGAACGTCTTCAACAGCGAGCGCAGGCGCCGGGCGGCGACGCGGCCCTGGTGGACGTCTTCGACGCTGGGGTCTGCAGACCGGCCGGCGGCCGACGCGAGATTGACCTGCTGGAGACGAATGGCATCGGCGACGCGCTGGCTGCCGGCGGCCAGTTGCGGATCCGAAGTGCGCGCCTGACGTCGCGTGGTCATCGTTTCTCTGTCGGCCTGGAATCTGCCAGGGAAACATTGCCGAATGGTTACACGGAGGGAATCCGCTTGATCGCGGTGCGATCCATCACGATCGACAGCAGCGAACCGACCGTGCGGTGAGCCTCGAGGGGGTGGCGTAGCGGCACGCTGACGTTCAACCGGTAGGTATTGCGCCGGCCCGTGCGCTCGCGGGTGATGATGCCGGCTTCCTCGAGGTCGTCCACGATCTTCTGCACTGCCCTTTCGGTGATCCCGACGCTGGCCGCAACGTCACGTAACCTCGAATCGGGGTTAAGGGCCAGGCAGATCAACACGTGGCCGTGGTTGCTGAAAAACGTCCAGTGGCGCAGGGGAGTCTCGGTCGTCATCGGCATCGCCTCGGGGCAGCAGGGGTCGGAACCTCCGCGCAGTCCGGTTGTCTGAACTGCGTTTCCGGTTTTGCCGTTCCTCAAGTATGCTTGATCCGCCCCCGCGGTGACCAGGGCGGACCGGGCGCCGGGACTTGAATCGGGCCCGGCTGCCCCCAACGAGGTCACCTGCGACGCGGGCCCGCCATCGGCCCGACTCGGAGAATCATCGTAATGAAACGCATCCTGCTGTTCCTTGCCACCAACCTCGCGATCATCGTCCTCCTGAACATCGTCCTGAGCCTGCTCGGCATCGATGGCATCCTCGCGTCGAATGGCGTGGACCTGGATCTCGGCAACCTGCTGGTGTTCGCCGCCGTCATCGGTTTCACCGGCTCGTTCATCTCGCTGGCGATCTCGAAGTGGTCCGCGAAGCGGATGATGGGCGTGCGCGTGATCACGCAGCCCACGAACTCGATGGAAAGCTGGCTGGTCAACACCGTACAGCGCCAGGCGCAGCAGGCCGGCATCGGCATGCCCGAGGTCGGCGTGTTCGACTCGCCCGAGCCCAATGCCTTCGCCACCGGCGCGCGCCGCAACTCGGCACTCGTCGCCGTGAGCACCGGGCTGCTGCAGAGCATGTCGCAGCAGGAAGCCGAGGCGGTGCTTGCTCACGAAATCAGCCACGTCGCCAACGGTGACATGGTCACGCTCACGCTGATCCAGGGTGTCGTAAACACGTTCGTCGTATTCCTGTCGCGCGTGATCGGCCACACCGTCGATCGCGTGATTTTCAAGACCGAGCAAGGCCACGGCCCGGCATTCTGGGTCACCACGATCATCGCGCAAATGGTGCTCGGCCTGTTTGCCATGATGATCGTCATGTGGTTCTCGCGGCAGCGCGAGTTCCGCGCGGACGCCGGCGGCGCCCACCTTGCCGGCCGCCAGTCGATGATCGGCGCTCTCGAGCGGCTGAAGCAGCGTCATACCGGCCCCCTGCCGGATCGCATGGCAGCTTTCGGTATCTCCGGCGGCGTAGCCTCGGGCCTGAAGAAGCTCTTCATGACCCACCCGCCGCTCGACGAGCGCATTGCCGCCTTGCGCGCGCAGGTCGGCTGACCGCGAGCGAGCCAGCCGCTGAGCACGCCACAGACCGCCATCGTCTGGTTTCGCCGCGACCTTCGGCTGGCAGACAACCCGGCCCTCACCGCCGCCTGCGAGCGGGCCGAGCGCGTCGTGGCGTTGTACGTGCACAGCCCGGACGAAGAAGGCGAGTGGCGCCCGGGTGCGGCCAGCAACTGGTGGCTGCAAAGCAGCCTGGAGCAGCTTGCGACAGCGCTGCATGCGAAGGGCGGCGCACTCGTGATTCGGAGTGGTCCGGCGACGGAGCAGCTTCTTGACGTCGCCCGCGATACGGGTGCCAGGCAGGTGTTCTGGAACCGCCTGTACGATCCGGCACTCGTGGCGCGCGACACGCAGCTCAAAGCCCGGTTGTGGGAAGCCGGCCTGACGTGTGAAAGCTTCAACTCCGCGCTGTTGTTCGAACCGTGGGAGATTCGGACCGGCCAAGGCGGCCCGTACCGCGTCTTCACCCCGTTCTGGCGGGCCTGCCAGCAGCAGCTCGACGCGTTGCCGGCACCCCAGCCCGCACCCGACCGCATCCCTGCCCCATCCAAAGCAGTGGCAAGCCTGGGGCTGGCCGAACTCGACCTGCTGCCGAGAATCCGCTGGGACCGCGGACTGTGTGCTGCCTGGACGCCGGGCGAAACTGGGGCGCTCGCGCGCGTCGAGACATTCTGCGACTCGGCCATGGACAAGTACGACGAGGGCCGCAATCGTCCCGATCACGCGTGGAGTTCGCGCCTCTCGCCGCACCTGCACTTTGGCGAGTTGAGCCCGCGACAGTGCCTCGCCACCGTGCACAACGCGCTCGCAGACCACGAGGGCGCGCGCAAGTCGGCCGAGGCCTTCGTGCGCGAACTCGGCTGGCGCGAATTTGCGCATCACCTGCTGCACCATTTTCCGGCTACGACCAACGCGCCGCTCGACGCCCGTTTCCAGCAATTTCCGTGGGCACCGGATGACGTCTTGTTGCGCGCATGGCAGCGCGGCCGGACGGGTTATCCGATCGTCGATGCCGGCATGCGCGAGCTGCGGGCGACGGGTTGGATGCACAACCGCGTGCGCATGGTGGTCGCATCGCTGCTCACCAAGAACCTGCGCCAGCACTGGCTGGAGGGTGCGCGCTGGTTCTGGGACACGCTGGTGGATGCGAGCCTCGCGAACAACACGCTCGGCTGGCAGTGGACGGCGGGTTGCGGCGCCGATGCCGCGCCCTACTTCCGGATTTTCAATCCGGTGCTGCAGGCCGAACGCTACGACCCCGCACGTACCTACATCCGACGCTGGATTCCTGAAATCGCCCGCCTGCCTGACGGCTATGTGCATCGTCCGTGGCTGGCTCCAGCCCGCGTCCTGGCCACCGCCGGCGTGCAACTCGGGCGCGACTATCCTCAACCGTTGGTCGATTTCCCAGCCAGCCGCAACGCGGCATTGAGCGCCTACGCGACGATCAAGGCGCCCGGCCCGCCCGCGCCCTGAATCCGCGGGCCGCCCGGCGTCGAAACGGCGTCCATGCAGAACGCATATCGAGCGCCAATCACGTTGATTCTGCTGATGTTTCTGGCGCATGCCGGGACGATCGCGCACGCCTCGTCGTTGCCGGAACCGGTGGCGCGGGGCCCCTACGCCTGGCAGCGGGTGGGCGGCGGTGATCTGCGCTGGCTCGGCCTGCACATTTACGAGGCGAGCCTGTGGACCGAGAATGGCCGTTATGCAGGCCTGGAAGCGGGCCAGCCGGTCGCGCTGAGTCTCTGGTACCGGCGCGATTTCAGCCGCGACGAACTGCTGCGCATCACGGGCACCGCCTGGAAACTGCTCGGCGAGCCCTCGCGGCCGCAGCAGGAGAAATGGCTGGCAGCGTTGGGTGGCGTCTGGTCGAATGTCGCCAAGGGGCATAACCTGACGGCGGTGGTGGTGCCCGGGCGGGAGACCCGCTTCTATGACCATCAACGCCTGCTCGGCAGCATCGAAGACCCGCAGTTCGGCCCGGCGTTCCTTGCCATCTGGCTGGATCCGCGCAGCGTCGTCGGTGACCTGCGAGTGCAATTGCTCGGTGGGTCGCTGGCAGCCGCCGCGTCAAACTGACCGGCACTGACGAGTTCCGGCAGCAGCCTGTGGGCCTGGAGACCGCAGTCAAAGATTCCATCATGAGTTCGGCAGACGACACACCTCGAACCGCGCCCGCGGCGAGCGGCCCTGCTGCGCGCCTGACGCGAGCCTTCGTGGCGTGGTTCGACGCCGGCGCACAGGCAGCGACGACCCCGGTTGACCCAGCGCGCGACGGTGTCGACTGGGCCCGCATCGTTCCGTTCGTGGCGATGCACGTCGTCTGCCTGAGCGTGATCTGGGTGGGTGTCAGTGCCGTGGCCGCGGGCGTCGCCGTCGCGATGTACGTCGTGCGCATGTTCGCGATCACCGGGTTCTACCACCGCTATTTTTCGCACCGCAGCTTCAAGACCTCGCGCCCGGCGCAGTTCGCCTTTGCCTTGCTCGGCGCCGCTGCCGTGCAGCGTGGACCGATCTGGTGGGCCGCGCATCACCGGCATCACCACGCGCACTCGGATCGCGAGCAGGACGTGCACTCGCCCGTGCAGAGCGGCTTCCTGTGGTCGCACATGGGTTGGTTTCTCTCGAAGCGCCACTTCGCGCCCGACCTGAGCCGCGTGCGCGACCTGCAGGCCTTCCCCGAACTGCGGCTGCTCGATCGCTTCGACATTCTCGTGCCCGTCGCCCTCGCCGTCGGCCTGCTCATGCTCGGCAACGTCCTCGAAACCGCGGCACCGGAGCTCGGCACGAGCGGCTGGCAGATGCTGGTGTGGGGCTTCTTCGTCTCGACGGTCGCCTGCTACCACGGCACCTACACCATCAATTCGCTGTGCCACTCATGGGGCAGCCGTCGCTACGCCACGCGCGACGACAGCCGCAACAACGCGCTGCTGGCACTGATTACCCTCGGCGAAGGCTGGCACAACAACCACCACCACCACCCGATGTCGGCGCGGCAGGGATTTTTCTGGTGGGAGATCGACCTGACCTATTACGTCCTGCGCCTGTTCGCCGCGGTCGGCCTGATCTGGGACCTGAAGCCGGTTCCCGCCGAAGTGCGCATGTCGAACAGGATTACCGCCGCATGAGGATTGCCGTCGTCGGGGCGGGTATCGCGGGCCTGTACGCAGCGTGGCGGCTGTCGCGGCAGCACGACGTCACCATCTTCGAGGCCAACGACTACCTCGGCGGCCACACCCACACGGTGGACGTCGAGCGTGACGGCCGCAGGTGGACGATCGACACCGGCTTCATCGTCTTCAACGACTGGACCTACCCGAACTTCATCGCCATGCTGACGGAGCTCGGCGTCGCCTGGCAGCCGTCCGACATGAGTTTCAGCCTGCGTTGCGAGCGCTCCGGGCTCGAGTACAACGGCACCTCGCTCAACTCGCTGTTCGCGCAGCGGCTCAACGCGCTGCGGCCGTCGTTCCTGCGCATGATCGCGGACATCCTGCGCTTCAACAGGAGCGCCACGGCGCTGCTCGCAACGACGGACGACACGCTCACGCTCGGCGAGTACCTGCGCCGCGGCGCGTACTCGGAACAGTTCGTCGAGCACTACATCATGCCGATGGGCCGGGCGATCTGGTCCGCCGAAGCCACCGCCATGCTGGATTTCCCGGCGCGGTTCTTCGTGGACTTCTTCGACCGGCACGGCTTCCTGTCGGTGGACGATCGCCCCGTCTGGCAGACCGTGAGCGGCGGCTCGCGCGAATACGTGCGCAGGCTGATGGCGGCAACGCCCGCGACGGTGCGGCGCGCCACACCGGTCGCTTCGATCCGCCGTACACCGCAACAGGTGCTGGTACGGACGGTGCGGGGCGATGTCGAATCGTTCGACCACGCGTTCCTCGCCTGCCATTCCGATCAGGCGCTCGCCATGCTCGATCAGCCATCGCCCGCGGAGCGTGATGTGCTCGGAGCGTTTCCGTACGCACGCAGCGAGGCCATCCTGCACACGGATGCGTCGATTCTCCCGCGCCGCCCGCTCGCGCGCGCCGCCTGGAACTATCACCTGCTGCGCGACCCGCAGGAGCCCGTCGCGCTGACCTACGACATGAACGTGCTGCAGTCCCTCGATGCGCCACAGCGCTTCCTCGTGACGCTCAACCGCCGTGGCGCGATCGACGAGCGCAGCATCCTGGGCACGTACCAGTACGATCACCCCGTGTATCTGCCGAAGGGTGTTGCCGCTCAGAAGCGACATCGCGAGGTCAACGGCGCGGCACGCACCTATTTCTGCGGCGCCTACTGGCGCAGCGGCTTTCACGAAGACGGCGTCGTGAGCGCGCAGGCCGCGCTCACGCATTTCGCCCTCGATCTCGAACGGACCCACGATGCAAAGCTGCCTCTACAAAGGGTGGGTTAGGCACCGCCGGCAGACGCCGCAGCCGCACGAGTTCGGGTACGAGCTGTTCATGCTCTACCTGGACCTCGCCGAGCTGCCAACGGTGTTCGAGGAGCGCTGGCTTTGGTCCACACAGGGACGCGCCCTTGCCCGCTGGAAGCGCGAGGATCACCACGGCGATCCCGCGGAGAGCCTCGACACGAGCATCCGCAACCTGGTGGAGAGCCGCTCGGGCGAGCGCCCTGCCGGTCCGATTCGGCTCCTCACGCACCCGCGCTACTTCGGCTACGGCTTCAACCCCGTGAGCTTCTACTACTGCTTCGGTGCCGACGGGGCAACGCTCGCCGCGATCGTCGCCGAGATCAACAACACGCCTTGGGGCGAGCAGCACTGCTACGTGCTGCCCGCGCGCGCCAGCGACGGCGCGGTGGATCGCAAGCTGCGATTCCGTTTCGGCAAGGACTTTCACGTCTCGCCGTTCCTGCCGATGGACATGGACTACGACTGGCGCTTCAACACCCCCGCAGATCGGCTGCTGGTGCACATGGAGAACTGGCGGGAAGGCCGCGAGGTGTTCGACGCGACGCTGACGCTCGAGCGCGAGCCGATCACCTCCGCCTCGCTCTCCTCCGCGCTCGTGAGCTATCCGCTCATGACGGCCAAGGTGGGGTTCGCGATCTACTGGCAGGCGCTGCGGCTGTGGTTGAAGCGCACCCCCTTCCTGACTCATCCCGACAAGACTGGCGCGGGCCATCGCCTGCGGGCCGGCCGCATCGAGAGAACCGAGCCATGACGACCACCAGCACCACTACGACGCCCAAGCCGGGCATCGTCCCCGGCCATCCGCTCGAGTGCACCGCGTTGCACCGCGCAGGCACGCGGTTGCAGCGGCTCGGCCGCAAGCTCTTCCTCTCGCGCCTGAAGCACCTGCAGCATGGCGAACTGACGGTGATCGAAGGCGGCAACCGTCTCGTGTTCGGGCGTCGCACGGCCGAATGCGACTTGCACCCGACTCTGGAAGTGCTGCACCCGCAGACGTTTGCCGACGCGGCATTCGGTGGGACGGTGGGCGGCGGCGAGTCCTTCGTCCGTGGCCACTGGCGCACCGACGACCTGACAGCCCTCGTGCAACTGTTCGTCGCGAACCGCGAGGTGATGGAGTCGCTGGAAGGTGGCGCGGCCATCCTCGCCGCCCCGGTGCGACGGGCGCTGCACTGGGCCAACCGCAACAGCCGCGACGGCAGCCGTCGCAACATCGCGGCGCACTATGATCTCGGCAATGAGCTCTTTGCGCTGATGCTCGACGAGACCATGGCGTATTCCTGCGGCATCTTCACGCGGGAAGAAGCCACGCTGCACGAGGCGCAGCTCGCGAAGTTCGACCGCATCTGCCGCAAGCTGCAACTCTCCCCGGCGGACCATCTGGTCGAGATCGGCACGGGCTGGGGAGGGCTGGCTATTCACGCCGCGCGTAACTACGGCTGCCGCGTCACGACCACGACCATCTCGAAGGAGCAGCACGACTGGGCGAAGGCGAAGATCGCCGCCGCGGGGCTTGCGGATCGCATCACGCTGCTGCTCGAGGATTACCGCGACCTCAAGGGAACCTACGACAGACTGGTGTCGGTGGAGATGATCGAGGCGGTGGGCCACCAGTACCTCGACACCTACACGGCCAAGTGCTCGCAGCTCCTCTCAGCGAATGGGGCCATGCTGCTGCAGGCCATCACGATCCAGGACCAGATCTACGAGCAGGCGTTGAAGAGCGTCGATTTCATCCAGCAGTTCGTCTTCCCGGGCAGCTTCATTCCTTCGGTAACCGCCATCACGGACTCCGTGCGTCGCTCGACGGACATGAAGGTGTTTCACCTCGAGGACATCGGGCCGCACTACGCGACCACGATCAGGAAGTGGCGCGAGAACTTCTTTGCACGACTGCCGGCGGTCAAGGAGCTGGGGTATCCGGACGTGTTCGTCAGGATGTGGGAGTTCTACCTCTGCTACTGCGAGGGTGGGTTCCTGGAAAGGCAGATCGGCGACGTGCAGATGCTGCTGACGAAGCCGCGCTGTCGGCTTCCCTCGGTGACTTGATCCGCACTGCACGTTGGTGCTGAGGTGGCGGGCAGCCTTTGGCGCTCGTCTCCGAGTCGGTCCGGGAAGACGCCGTAAACCCGTCCCTGGGGGCTCCGGCCGCGACGTCCATGTCGCGGACGGCTTCCCGGACCGACTCGGAGACGAACGCCAGCTGCCCGCTGGTGCGCGCCGGTCGGCGCGCGCGTCAGGCGCGCTGGGGAGCCAACGCGACTCGCGGCTTGCACCTACTACCGCCCCAGCCACGCGGCCGCGATAATCGGCGCCAACCACCGAACCTTGCCGGAGCCCCCGCCATGACCCAAGCCACCATCCTCGAAGGCCTCAGCAACTCCAAGCTCGCGGTCGAGATGACCGACGAGCAGCGCCAGGCGCTCGCCGGCGCAATGACCCTGCGCGACCTCGCCCAGGGCGACGTGCTGGTCCGCGAGGGTGACACCGACGACCACCTGTACGTCGTCGCGAGCGGCGTGCTCGGCGTCATCAAGGCCGCCGGAACCGACAACGAACTCACGATCAACACGATCCGCCCTGGCGACGTCGTCGGCGAACTGTCGTTCCTCGACGGCGCCACCCGTTATGCATCGCTGGTCGCAATGAGCAGCACCCGCGTCCTCGGCCTGAGCCGCGGCGACCTCGAAGGCCTGCTCGACAAGAATCCGCAGCTCGTCTATCGCGTCATGCGCGCCATCGTGCGCGTGGTGCACGACATCCAACGCCGCCTCTCGATGCAGACGGTCGAACTCACCAACTACCTGTACAAGACCCACGGCCGATACTGAGAAACCGCCATGTTCATCCGCGCCTGCATTGCCAGGATCCACCGCGCGGCCGGGACGACATCTGCCTCAACGGGCCGCCGGCACGGCGTTTTCAGCAACTTGCACAAGAGCAAACTCGCCGGCTTCATCATCGACTGCAACACGAGCGACCTGTCCGCCGCGGCCCGGTTCTGGGGCGGCGCGCTCGGGATGGAGATTCAGCAACTGCCGGGGACCGAGGGCGACAAGTACGTCAAGCTCGTCGATCCCGGCGAACAACTGCATATCGAGGTGCAGTCGGTCTCGCATCCGAGCCGAGTGCACCTCGACATCGAGACCGACGACATCGACGCGGAGGTGCGTCCGCAGTCAGCCGAATTCGCGGAGCGTGCCAACGATTGGTAGGGGCGGTCAGCGTCCCGCCACTGGCGCCATCAGTAGAACACCGGAGATCCAGGTGGCCCGGCCCCGCTATCATGCGCGCACTCTTGCTGGCGTGGGCCGATCGACATGACCCTGATCCGTCTCCTGATCTTCGTTTCCCTGGTAATGCTGACCGGACCGGTCGGAGCCGAGAACCCTGATCCCAGGTCGGATGCCTTCTGGTACGGCACGGCGGCCGATGGCTCACCGACCGTGCGGCTCTATTACTTCTTCTCGCCGACCTGTCCGCACTGCCAGGCCGCCAGGCCGCTGGTGAACGATTTTGCGGCCCGCACGCCCTGGCTGGAGTTGCAGCGCTACGCTGTCAAGGACAACAAGGCCAACGCACGCCTCTATTACGACACCGCCCAGTCGCTGGGCGTCGAGGCGTTGTCGGTCCCGGGCTTCGTGTTCTGCCGTCAAGTCTTGATCGGCTACGACAGTGCCGAGACCACGGGCGCCGCACTGATCCAGGCGTTGGAGTCGTGCCACGCCGAGCGCCTTGTCCACCGGGGTACCGCTGCCGGCACGCCGTCTACCACGGCACCCTCTGCCACGACTGGCGGAGCAACCACCGCTCTCGCACCGGAAGGCCCTGGAACCACGATCCACCTGCCGTTCATTGGCACCGTCAGCGCTCAGGCCTTCTCGCTCCCGGCGCTCACGCTCGTGCTGGCTGGCATGGACGCGTTCAACCCCTGCGCGTTCTTCGTGCTGTTGTTCCTGCTCAGCCTGCTGGTGCACGCCAGGAGCCGCACCCGCATGGCCATCGTCGGCGGCACGTTCGTCCTGTTCTCGGGCATCGTCTATTTCGTGTTCATGGCCGCGTGGCTGAACGTCTTCCTGATCGCGGGCGAACTGCGCGTCATCACCGTCGTCGCGGGCCTGGTGGCGCTCACGGTGGCGGCGTTGAACATCAAGGATTACTTCTGGTTCAAGGAGGGGCCGAGCCTCTCGATCCCGGATTCCGCCAAGCCCGGCCTCTTCAAGCGCATGCGTGAGGTGGTGACCACGGGCGCCATGGGGCCGATGCTCGTCAGCACGGTACTGCTGGCGATCGTAGCCAATTCCTACGAACTGTTGTGCACGGCCGGGTTCCCGATGGTCTACACACGTGCTCTCACGCTCGCGAAGCTCGAATCGTGGCAGTACTATGCGTGGCTGGCGGCCTATAACGTGATCTACGTCGTGCCGCTGCTGGCCATCGTCATCGTATTCACCAGGACCATGGGCGCACGCAAACTGACCGAATCGGAAGGCCGCATCCTCAAGCTCATCTCGGGCCTGATGATGCTGGGTTTCGGGATCATGCTGCTGTTTGCGCCGAACCTGCTGACGAACGCGCTGGCGTCCATCCTCGTGCTTGCCCTGGCCGTCGGTCTCGCACTCGTCATCGCGAAGTTCGCGGCGCCGCGCGCTGACTGACACGAACGGAACCCAGGTGCCGATGACGCCCGCCCCACCGATGTTCGTCCAATCGGCCATCGAACGCATTCGCCGCACGCTCGGTCCTGCGGCGTGCCTGGATGCGCCGGCCGACATCGAACCGTACCTGGTCGACTTCCGCTCGCTCTACCACGGTGCCACCCCTCTGGTCGTGTGCCCGGGCTCGACCAACGACGTCGCCGTCGTACTCGCGATCTGCAACGAGCATCGCGTGGGAGTCGTGCCTCACGGCGGCAACACCAGCTACTGCGGCGGCGCCACGCCGAGCGAGGCCGGCGACCAGATCGTCCTGTCGCTGCGGCGTCTCAACCGCGTGCGCGAGGTGGATGCCGCCAATTTCTCGATCACGGTGGAAGCCGGCTGCCTGCTGGCTGAGGTGCAGGCGGCGGCACGGGCGGCGGACCGCTTTTTCCCGCTTTCCCTGGGCTCGGAGGGCAGTTGCCAGATCGGCGGTAATCTCTCGACGAATGCCGGTGGGCTGAACGCCGTGCACTACGGCGTCACGCGCGATCTCGTGCTCGGACTCGAAGTCGTGCTCGCCGACGGCCGGATCATCGACGGGCTCACGAGCCTGCGCAAGGACAATACGGGTTACGACCTGCGCAACCTCTTCATCGGCGCCGAAGGCACGCTCGGCGTCGTGACTGCCGCCAGCCTCAAGCTGTATCCCGTCCCGCGCACGATCGAGACGGCGTTTGCCGCGGTGCGCGATGCCTCCGCCGCGGTGGAGCTGCTGGCGCGCGTGCGTGCCGCCACCGGCGATTGCGTCACGAGCTTCGAATTCCTGCCGCGCATTGCAGTCGAATTCACGGTGCGTCACATCCCGGGGGTCACCGATCCCCTGGAGCGGCCGCATGAGTATTACGTGCTGTGCGAGGTCTCGACGGCCCGCGCGGACGCGTCGCTCCGAGGCTTGCTCGAGGAGGCGCTCGAACGGGCCATGACGGACGGCCTGGTGCTGGACGCGGTGTTCGCGGCATCCCTCGCCCAGCGCAACGCGCTGTGGAAGCTGCGTGAGTCGGTGCCCGAAGCACAGCGCCACGAGGGCGCGAGCATCAAGCACGATGTGTCCGTGCCGGTCGCCGACCTGCCCGAATTCCTGGCCCAGGCCTCGAGCGCGGTGCAGGCCATCGTGCCCGCGGGCCGGCTCGTCGCGTACGGTCACGTCGGCGACGGCAACCTGCATTTCAACGTCAGCCAGCCGATCGGTGACGACCCGCGGGTGTTCCTCGCTCACACGCACGAACTCGAAACGGCCGTCTACAACCTGGTGCAGCAGTTCCGCGGCAGCATCAGCGCCGAGCACGGCATCGGGCAGCGGAAGCGCGCGGAACTCGGCAAACACAAGGGACATGTCGAGCTCGACGTGATGCGCGCGATCAAGCAGGCTCTCGACCCGAACGGCATCATGAACCCCGGCAAGGTGCTGCCCGATCCGCCGTGAACGCCGACCAGGAGCCCTGACCCATGGCAGAAGCCCCCGCCCCCAGTCCTTGCGCGCCGACATGAGCCAAACACCCAATGCCGCACCGGACGGTTTTTTTCTGGACTCTTACGCAGGCCTGAACTCAATGAAAATTCGTGCACTGTCGATTGCCTTCGCCACCTGTCTGATCGCGGCTGGCTGCGGCCAGAAGACTCCACCCGCGCCGGCGGCCGTGCCGGCAAAACCTACGGCCAGCCCTGCCGTCGTGGCGCCACGGGCGCCTGTGCCACCGCAGGCCGAGGCGCGCGAAGCCACGGTGAAATCACTCGCGTCGGATCATTCGAAGATACGTTATCGCGTCTACGGCAAGGGTGAGCCGACGCTCGTGCTCATCCACGGCTGGTCCTGCGACTCCGGATACTGGGACTCGCAACTCAACGAACTGGCCCAGACCTACACTTTGATTACTCTCGATCTGGCCGGTCACGGCAAGTCCGACGTAAAAAAGCGCAAGGACTGGTCGATGGCCAATTTCGGCGCCGACGTTGCCGCCGTGGTGAATGCCGTCGGCCAGCCTCGCGTGATTCTCGTCGGGCACTCGATGGGTGGCCCGGTGGCGCTGGAAGCGGCCCGGCAGTTGCAGGGCAAGGTGATCGGCATCGTCGGCGTGGACACGTTGCGTCAAATCGCAGCGCCGTACCCGAAGGAACAGACCGAACCCCTGCTCGCCGCGATGCATCAGGACTTCGCCAAGGCGACCGCCGACTTCGTCGCCAATAACTTCTTTACCGACCAGACGGATCCGATCGTGAAGAAGTGGATCATCAAGGACATGTCGAGCGCGCCGCGCAAGGTCGCGATTCCCGCGCTCGAAGCCCTGCTCGCGATGGACTATCGCAAGGCCGTGGCCGATCTGGACGTGCCGATCGTGGCCATCAACGCCGACCCGCCGCCCACCGACGAAGCTGCCATCCGGCGGGTCGAGCCGCGCTTCCGGGTCGTGCCGGTCCCGGGAGTCGGGCACTTCCTGATGATGGAAAAGCCAGACTTTTTCAACACGGCGCTGCGCCGGATCGCCGATCGCTGGGCGAGCCTGGAGCCGAGAGCTCAATAATCCCTTGTCGGAACCCTCCCCGACTCGTTAGATTGCAGCCCGGGGGTGGAATCGACCGGTTGGCTGCGGCCGCCGGCTCGGTGTATTGCATGACCAGACCACTAATAACTCAAGGAATTATTGCATGCCCATTTCCAGGAAACTTGCGGCGGAATTCATCGGCACGTTCTGGCTGGTGCTCGGCGGCTGCGGCAGCGCCGTGCTGGCCGGAAGATTCCCGGAGATCGGGATCGGGATCACGGGCGTCGCCCTCGCATTCGGCTTGACCGTGCTTACCATGGCCTATGCCATCGGCCACATCTCGGGTTGCCACCTGAATCCCGCCGTCACCGTCGGCCTCTGGGCGGGCGGGCGGCATCCCACCGGCGAAGTCGTTCCCTACATCGTCGCGCAGGTGCTCGGCGCGGTGGCAGGCGCGTTCGTACTGTACGTGATCGCGTCCGGCAAGGCCGGCTTCGACCTGTCCGGCGGCCTTGGCTCGAACGGTTATGACGCGCATTCACCGGGCGGCTATTCACTTGCGGCGGGCTTCGTCAGCGAAGTCGTGATGACCCTGATGTTCCTGCTGATCATCCTCGGCGCCACCGACCGCCGCGCGCCGGCGGGTTTCGCGCCGATCGCGATTGGACTCGGGCTGACGCTGATCCACCTGATCAGCATCCCGGTGACAGGGACGTCGGTGAACCCTGCGCGCAGCACCGGCCCGGCACTGATCGTAGGCGACTGGGCCCTCGGGCAGCTGTGGCTCTTCTGGGCGGCCCCGATCATCGGCGCGCTGATCGCGGGTTACCTGTACCGCTGGCTCGGCAGCGAGAAGTAAGGAGAGACCTGCGGCGGGCCTTCCCACGCAGGATTCCAATGGGGAAGCTGCTCAAGTCGAAGATATTCTGGGTCGCGGCCATCCTCGTCGCGCTGGTCGGGCTGTACGCCTTGCTTGGCTTCTACGCCGCCCCGAAGCTCATCCGCAGCAAGGCCATCGCGTACGTTCGCGAGCAGTACGGGCGGCCACTCGCCATCGGCGAGGTCGGCTTCAACCCGTTCAAGCTGCAACTGGAAATCAAGGACGTCGCCTTGCCGGACGCCGACCAGCAGACGATGCTCGGCTTCAAGCGGCTGTTCGTCGACTTCGAAGTGTCGTCCCTCTGGAACCGCGCCTACACCTTCAAGCACATCGACATCGAGGCGCCCGCCATCCGCGCGGTGGTCCGGCCGGACGGACAGGTCAACCTCGCCGACCTCGCGCTCAGGGAAAAGACCCCGCCCGAGCCGCAGCCGGAAAACAACAAACTCCCGAGCGTGTGGATCCAGTCGCTGGTCGTGAGCAGCGGCATCGCGGATTACCTCGACCAGGAGCGGATTACGGATTACGAGCGCCGCTTCGCGCCGATCGAATTCACACTGCAGGATTTCCGCACCACGCCCGAAGGCGGCGACTTCGGTTTCTCGGCAGTCGGCGCGAAGGGCGCGCAGTTCGACTGGAAGGGACAGTTCGCACTGGAGCCTGGCATCTCGTCGCACGGCGACTTCAAGATCGCGAACCTCAGCGCCACGGAAGTCGCCGATTTCCTGGGCGATTCGCTGCCGTTCGGCCTGACGAAAGGCGTGATCAACCTCGGCGGCACGTACAAGGTCGCGCTCGGCGGAACGACGGACGTCAAAGCGGAGCTGCCGAAGATCGAATTGTCCGGACTCGCGTTGCGTGCTCGCGGCGTCGATACGGACTGGGTACAGGTGCCCAACCTGACGCTCAGCGACACCAGGATCGCGATGCCGGAGCAGACGGTCACCATCGGCAACGTCACGCTCGCCAGCATGACGGCGCAGATGTGGATGGCGGCGGACGGCTCGATCAACCTGACGAACATGTTCTCGCCGGCGCCGAGCGCGGCCCCGGCCCCGGTTGAAGCTGCCGCGGCAGATCGCGCTGCGCCGGCGGCGCCCTCTGCAGCACCGGTTCCAGCTGCGGAGTCTGCTGCCACTGGCGGCAACGACTGGAAAGTGCAGGTCGGCGGCGTGGACGTGCAGGACGCCGCGATCGATTTCGAAGATCGCACGCTGACCCCTGCCGCGAAATTCGCGATCGCGCCGCTCAATGTCGGCCTGAAGAACCTGAGCCTGGATCTCGGCAAGCCGCTGCCGCTCGTCTTTGACGCGAAGATCAACGGCAAGGGCGCGATGACCGGTTCAGGCCAGCTCACGCCGGACCCGCTGGCTGCGGATGTCGACATCGCGATGGAGGGCTTCGACCTGCGCGACGTCCAACCCTACGCAGCTGCCTCGACCGATCTCACGATCAAGGGTGGCACGCTGGCGATGAAGGGCAAGTTCGCGATGACCCCGCCGCAGAGCCCGGCGGCGGACATGAGCTTCGCCGGCGACGTCACCGTGCAGGGCTTCAAGTCGATCGACAACGCGCTCGAGCAGGATTTCTTCAATTTCGATCGCCTCGAACTGACGAAGCTGCGCTACGACATGGGTCCTGATGCCATGAGCATCGACCGGATCCGGGTCGTCAAGCCGTTCAATCGCGTGATCATCAGCTCCAACCAGGTGTTGAACGTCGCGGCTGTTTTCGACCCGCAGGGAACGGCGGCCGAACTGCAGCAGCGCCAGGCCGCGGAGGCGGCGGCGGCGGCCGAAGCCAGCCGCAGGAAGACGCGCGCCGAAGTCCGTGCCGAAAAGAAGGCGGCGGAGGCCGCGGCCGACGCGCGCGCCAAGGCGCCTCCCCCGCCGGCCCCGGAGTTGAAAGAGACCGGCATGCCGATCCGTATCCGCGAATTGCGGCTCGAGAACGGGCAGATGGATTTTGCGGACTTCAGCATCAAGCCGGACTTCGCCGCGAACATCACGGAACTGAACGGCCAGGTGACCGGCATGTCTTCGGATCCGCAGTCGCACGCCAGGGTGGACTTCAAGGGCAAGGTAGGCGAATTCTCACCGGTCACCATCGCGGGCGACGTGCAGCCGTTCGCCTACGACCGATTCACCGACATCGGCATGAAGTTCGAGAACATCTCGCTGCCGATCTTCAATCCGTATTCCGGCAAGTTCGCGGGCTACAACATCGCCAAGGGCAAGCTGACCACCGACCTGCATTACACCATCGAGGATCGCAAGCTCGACGCCAGGCACCACATCCGCATCGACCAGCTCGAATGGGGCGAGGCTACCGCTGAAAAGAGCGAAGCGTCGCTGCCGGTGAAGTTCGCCACGTCCCTGCTCAAGGACGCGGACGGTGTGATCGATCTCGACATCCCGGTGACGGGCACGCTCGACGACCCGAAGTTCCGCATCGGGCCGATCGTCTGGCAGATCATCAAGAACATCCTGACCAAGGCGGTTACCGCTCCGTTCAAGGCACTGGGCGCGCTGTTCAAGGGTGCGGAGGAAGCGCAGTTCGTCGACTTCGCGCCGGGGCAGGCCGTGCTCGACACGCCGACGGCAGAGCGCCTCGCCGGCCTCGCGAAGACGCTCGCTCCCAAGTCCGACATCCGCTTGAGCGTGCCGATCGGCGCACTCGCCGAACTGGACCTCGCGTCACTGACGGACCAACGGTACGCAGTCGAGCTGCAGGCTGCGATGGAAAAGGTGTTGCGCGGCAAGAAGGCGTCCAACGACAAGCCCCTGCCGGCCTTCGACACGCTCGAGCCGGACAGGAAGATCGAAGTGCTCACCGCGCTGGCGCAGCAGGTCACCGGCGCGCCGCCGCAGATTCCGCCACCGCCCGCCGCGCCCGACGGCACGTCGCGCAAGGACGCCAAGGCGCTGGCAGAGACCGCGGCGATCGAGTACCTGCAGAAGGAAGCGCACGCGCGCCTCGCGCCGGGCGCTGCCGAATTGGAGCGGCTGGGTCAGCAGCGCGCCGAGGCTATCCAGAAGGCGCTGCTCACCGACACCGGCCTCGATCCGCAGCGCGTGTTCCTGGCGAAGGACGGCAAGGTCACCCCGCAGGACGGCAAGGTGCGGTTCGAACTCGCGATGGAGTGAGTCAGCCGCCGACGCGCCCGCCACCACGCCTGCGTACGGCGATCACGCTCGGTCGCGGCGGCAGACCTTCACCGTCCGGCCAGTGACTCGTCGGCTTGCGTACGGAACCGCCCTCGCCCGGGTGCTGGATCGACAGGAACAGCGTTTCGCCGTCGGGCGTGAATTCGCAGCCGCAGGCTTCCGCACCGACGGGCGCGCTCATGAACTGCCTGAGGTTCCCCCGCTCCGGCCCCGTCACCGGCACCGCGAATGCGCCGTTGTTGTCGCCCCGCGGCTGCGTGCCGTCGGTCAAGATCCACAGGTTGCCGCCGGGGTCGAATGCGAGATTGTCCGGGCAGGCCATCGGGGCCGGCGTTGCGGCGCCGACATGACCCGCGTAGTAGGTGTCTTGCGCGCCGAGCCGGCCAGGCAACAGCGCCGCAGCATCCGTGAGGAACCGCGAATCCGGCGACCGCGGATCGCCGGCGAGCATGAAAATGTTCCAGCGGAAACGCAGGGCCGCCGCATCGTCACCGTCCTCGAGAATCTCGAGGATGTGCCCCTGCTCGTTCTCAGGGCGAGGGTTGGCTGCATCGACGCGGCGATCGACCTGCCGGCCGTGGTTGTCGGCCAGCTGCGACTTGGCCGTGCGATCGCCGTTCTTCGTGAAGGCGACGTAGACCCGCCCGGTGAGCGGGTTGACGGCTACGTCCTCCGGGCGGTCCATAGGCGTGGCGCCGAGCAGATCCGCCGCTGCGCGCGCCCTGATCACCACCTCGCCCGGGTCGGCGAAGCCGGCCTTCACCGTGAGCGGACCCTGGCCGTGCACCAGCGGCAGCCATTCGCCGGATCCATCGGCATCGAAGCGGGCCGCGTACAACACGCCGTGATCAAGCAGGTCGCGGTTGGCCGTGCGCTCACGCCGGTTCCACTTGCCCAGCGTGACGAACTTGAACACGTATTCGAACTTGTCGTCGTCACCCATGTACACCGTGATGCGGCCGTCCCTGGCGACGGCACAGGCAGTGCTCTCGTGGCTGAAACGCCCGAGCGCGGTGCGCTTGGCTGGCGGCGCCGACGGCTCCTCGGGATCGATCTCGACCAGCCAGCCGAAACGCAGCGCTTCGCGCGGCTCGAAGCGCACGTCGAAGCGCGGCTGCGTGTGCTCCCAGCCGTGATAACCCGCCTCGAGCAGGGGAAAACGCCGGTGCGCGGCGAGCACCCGGGAATCGGCGCCTGCGCTCGAGCAATACGAGCCGAAGCCGCCGAAATAGTCGTCGATGTTTTCCTCGGCGGTGAGGTACGTGCCCCACGGTGTGCGCCCGCCCGCGCAGTTGGCGAGCGTGCCGAGCACACGCGTCCCCGACGGATCCGACTTCGTGCGCAACAACTCATTGCCGCGCGCCGGTCCCGATAGTTGGATCGGCGTGCGTCCGGTGATGCGTCGCGCGTAGCGTGAACCGATGATCGGCCGCCACGCCTCCCCCACGAGTTCGATCTCGAGCACGGAAACACCATGTGCCGCTATTTCGAGGCGCGCCGCTTCGGGATAGCGCCTGGACCAGTCGGCCAGTTGCTGAGCGCCTTCGCGACCCATGCCGCGACGATCGGGAAACAAC
>Ga0315290_10000602_pt1 | contig 23644 bp, 17 predicted proteins | sample YL17G12_0_MG_FD_203627 | JGI IMG/M metagenome (GOLD analysis project Ga0315290, IMG submission 203627) | Sediment microbial communities from Yellowstone Lake, YNP, Wyoming, USA - YL17G12_0 | ecosystem: Environmental > Aquatic > Freshwater > Lake > Sediment | place: USA: Wyoming | collected... | reverse complement strand
CTGCAGCGGAGCGTTGGACAAGCGGGAGGGGTTCCGACGTAGCAGGTTGCACCGCTCGCTGAAGGCTAATCGGAGAAACGGTCGACAGTTCGGGCCCCTGACTAGGGCCGGAGAAGCCGGCCCCATCGCCCCCCCCAGCTTGATGGCGATCACGCGTTTCTGCAGCGGAGCGTTGGACAAGCGGGAGGGGTTCCGACGACACCGGCCGCGCCTCTCGCTGGATACCAACAGGAGAAGCGGTCGCGTGAGCGTCCAGGACTGTCGAGTCGACGGCCATAGTCGGTGAGCCGTCTGGCTCCCGTCTGAACGCATCAGCGGGTACGTCGGCCTGCTGCTGTCCCTCTGGCTGATCCTTGTGATCCGCTGTGGAGCGTAACGCTGGAAGCGTTCGGGTCTGGATCATTGACATTCGTCGGGCCATGACAAAAGGCAGGCTGTCCCATGTTCTGGAGACAGAGATGTTGCCCGTTCCTAGCCGCTCAGTGATGTGCCTCATCAGTGGAACCTGTCCAACCTGACTCGCCTGGCGCCAAATCCTGGATGACTGCGTGTGAGGGATCAGACCAGGACTGATATGGCGTCGCCACACAGCAAGGCCGAGATCAGGTTCAACGCGAGGTCCCTGTCCGTCGCCGGCGTTGAGCCCATGGTGTGCACGATCAGTTCCAACGGTTTCCACGATTACCTTTTTTCAAGCGCGAGTGAATCCATCATGGACAAGCTCAAGAGTTTCCATCGCGATCTCGGCGGCATGCGCCCGAAAGTCCGGCCCACTCCACTTCACAGGATAGGCTTTCTCGACGTTCCATCTCGCCTTCTCTGTTCCAGCTTCGTCTTGCAGGACGATAGAAAGATTCTTGTGCTTGACAGGTCCTGTAATGATCTTGTTCTGCCAATCCCACAGAGCGCGGCTATCCGCAAAGCCATGTTTAAGAATAAGACGTGAGGGATATCGCACCTTTCCTGCAAAGTGATGAACATGGCCATTGAGCCCACCTTCACGATACTCTTCCACTTCAATCTCAACTTGAAGACCCGTCACCTCGCTAAATCCCGCGACGATGGTCCCGTCAAACTCAACCGCAAAACGTACCGACAAGTATGGATCGTTACTTCTGTGTCCTACCGTTTTCATGGCTCGTTCCTATGATTCCGACTCATTCAGTCGCTGATTGATCTTGCTGATTTCCCCCACCCAGCGTTTCCGCTCATGGTGATCGAGTGACAACACCTGATCAGCGGGCCAGTGGAAGTGATACGCGATATAGGCTACCTCCTCTGCTAGACGCTCGGAGGGGTAGCCACGGCTTCCCCCAAGAACGACACCTCCAGTCGAAACTTGCCGGCGCAATGGGGGCACTCGACATCCATGAGATTGTGCCCATCCTCATTAATACGGCGATACAAATCCTGCAGGTAGGCCAGATCGACAGCATAGAGCCCCTCGATGACTTTCGGGGTGATATGCGTCACATCTCCCAGCTTGGTGATCACGCGTGAGAAGAGAATCATCACGAGATAGGCGGGATTCGCCTGTACCCGCGCCTCTTTGAGTGGCACAATTTCATCGTACGCGGTCGCCAACCGCATCGAACCCTCACGATGCAGTATCCCATCGGCATCCCTGTACCCACGCGGTAATGAAAAGGGAAACTCCGTTGCGAATGTCATGCTCGCTCCACTCCTTCATGAGCAATATCCATCGTCTCAATGGCCACCTCATTGGCCGTGGCATTGAACGTTGGGCCCGTCCACTTGGTCGGCCACCCATCGACAAAATTCCACCGTGTCTTCTCTTCGCCGGCGTCATCCATCAAAACAATCGAGCCATTTTTCCGCTCGACCTTGCCGTCAATCGCCTGTTTTCTCCACTTCCAGAGGTCTTTGTCGTCCGTCACACCCCGTTTCAACGAGATGTTTGAGGACTTATTCAGCCCGGGCAGCTTTCGTGCCCTCAGTGGTTCGTTTCCTTCACGATACTCAACCGGATCCTGACTCGAATCGAGCCCGGAACATTCCCGGAATCCACCTCGCGTGATCCCATCGATCTGAACGATGAATCTGAAACCATGATACGGATCTTTACGATCACCGGTAGCCATATAATTTCCTCCTTATGTTGATAGACGGTCGGGGTCAGGAACCCCGACGATGTGAAGCTGATCAGGTTTTTGAAATATCTGCACCACGATAAATTCTCCCGGCACTCTCGGACACAACCCAATTTCCGTTACGAGATACCCCTGCTCACGCCCGCGGAAGGAATTGGTCTCCGCATCACATTTGACGTAGAACGCCTGGCTCGGCGTATCGCCTTTCAGCGCTCCGCGCTGGAACAACTCACCCAGGTACACGTTCAGATCTCGTTCGATACGCGCCCACAACTTCTCCGTATGAGGCTCAAAACTCACGTGAGCTTGGTATTGCTGAATCCATCGCCCCAACATAATGAACAGCCGCCGAACATTGACGTACATGAAGTCCGGAAGGCCGCTGAGCGTCCGAGCACCCCAGACGCGAAGTCCTCGCCCTCCGAGATAGCGAAGACAGTTGATGCCCATGTCATTCAATGGTCCTTGTTCCTCGTCAGTGAGGTGCACTGTGAGATCGACCACTCCCTCAACGAGTTCGTTGGCCGGCGCCTTGAAAGGCCCCACGCGCTCGTCGGTGCGAGCATAGATTCCCGCAACATGGCCGCAGGGAGGCACACAACCAGGGACTGTGCCATCGCCGTCTTCAACTTGCAGCCAGGGATAGTATAGCGCGCCATTTTTGCTGATCAGTCCGCGGCGCACTCCTTGGATCTGATCTTTCATGACATCGGGGGGGGAGTCCAAAATCGCAAACCGATCCCCCAACCGATCGCACTGCGCTAGGACGAGATCCTGCATCTCGCGGATTAAGGAATGATCGCTCTGCTTTCCAGGGATGCGCCTCATGATGTCAGGAGCACAGACCAGATCGATGACCTCCAATCGGGCCACGTGCTCAAGTCCATCCGCGAGAGGCTTCCAGGGATCCAGATCATGGGACAGCGGCATCACGTAACATTGCTGGCCACCATTCTCAAAGAATCCCTTCACCGCAGGAGCTAAATAGCCCCCCTTCTCGCCTCGGCCAAAATGCGATCCGAAATCTTCCCAACTTGAAAGCCGCACCCACGGATTTCTCGATTTTTTCTGCAGGTAACCAGGCTTAACAGGATCTCCTGGTTTCTGATCACTCCCAACCGGCTTCGCATACCCCAGAAATACTGGCACACCAGTTTCAAGCCCTGATTCAGGCGGGCGAGAAACCTCTGTGCCCCAATACAGCCCTGGTACACTATAGCTAGCCATGATCTCTGTCCTCGTTCGTGCCCAAATTACGCGCACTCGTGGTTTCTGACGCTACTGTTTCTGCGGTCCTCCCCACTGACTGATGTGGAAGATCACAAATTCGGCAGGGCGGGTCAGCGCCACTCCTACTTCGGTGACGACCTGCCCCTGCTCCCGAATCGAGGGAGGATTTGTTTCGTCATCGCACTTCACATAGAACGCCTCTTGAGCTGTACTCCCGAACAACGCGCCGTCTCGCCACACGTTGTACAAAAATGCCGACACATTGCGGATAATTTTCCCCCACAACATCCGATCATTCGGCTCAAACACGACCCATTGTGTACCCTCGTCAATGGACTCTCTGAGATATAAGAATGTGCGGCGGATATTGATGTACTTCCATTCGTTTTGCCGATCACCACCAATCGTTCGCGCACCCCAGACTCGAATCGCTCCATTGATATCTCGGATGCAATTGACCCCGAGCGGATTGAGGCTTTCTTGGTGCGCTTTGCTGATGTAATAACGGAGATCGAGCGCGCCTCGAACTGTCTCGTTGGCCGGGGCTTTATGCACGCCACGCTCTTGATCAACCCGGGCATAGATGCCGGCAATATGTCCGCTTGGAGCAATAGAGAGTCGCCCGGATTCCTTAGGCTTCTGGAGCTTCGTCGCCGGATCCGAGACTTCGATCCACGGGAAATAGACCGCACCATAGTTTGAGTCGCGCGGCACAAAGCTTCTGTCACCGGACATCAACTGTTGCACTTCAGGTGTTTCATGTGATCCCACTTCCTTCGGTGTATCTAAAATGGCAAACCGCTCTCCGAGTTTTTCACAATGGCTCAGAAGGGCTTCGTGTATTTCTTGATCACAGGCTCCCGGAGCCACGACCAGCGCAATTTCGTCAATGCCCTCAAACTTTCCTAGCACATGGTTGATTTGCGATCTCTCCCTCTCACGAGCGACCCAGACACGAGTGCCTCCATTCAGAAAAAATCCGTACACGCCATGCGCAAGATTGGACTGTCCTGGGTCAATAGAAAAATCCCCGAAGGCTTGCCTGAACTCCGTAAAGTTCGTACACAACACCACCTCACCAGCAGGACGAGGTATGAAGGATTCAAGGACAAACGTCTCATTGCCAGCGACGGGGCCAAGCGCGGGAGCCGGAACAGGTAGGAGTTTCCTAATCGTCGCCAAGGTCGTTCCTTCCGCGTTCAGCGTGTAGTTAACCCTGTCCCTCCTCGCCAATCCTGGCTCTACCACCGTGGTGGGATCGGAACTGTACTCTGTCCTAGTACTAGCGTCCCTCACTGTATACACCCCAGCGTCGACCCTCGTAATTTCCCCTTTCGCTGTGTCAGGAGTGGAGGATAACGGCGGCGCGACGACCTCATTTAGCGTGGGGTCATACCTTGGATTGCGTTTAGGAATCTTAATGTCATCGCCAAAGAATCCGATGAATCCCGCGGTACTGGTCCCGACACCGGCGATGGGCTTGATTTCTGAAGGTTTCTCTTCAACGTAGACTCCGGGAGAAAGATAGGTGGCCATTGCGTGCACTCCTTGTTAGAAGGTTACTGTTACAGTCTGCCGATCGTTGTCTGCGCCCAACTTCATGAGAGGTCCCATCCCTCTCTTAGCTCTTTAGGACCAAGTCCACAGTCGCCATGACCACATTGCCACCTCGGTCGAGCGACACCTTCGCTTTTCCCGTTCCGACCGGAGGGGTTCGCCCCGACCCGGTGGCCTTGAGGTCGTACGGTCCCTCGGGTAAGTCGAGAAAATAGTAGTAGCCGGCCGCGGACGTTCTCGTTTGATCTAAGCGGGAGGCGCCTCTGGAACCAGGTTGACTCACCGCGGCGACGCTCGCTGCACAGCGAACTTTGAATGTCTCCGGCATCGCCGTCAGAGCGACCACGGCTCCAGAAACCGGTCGTTTGGTTTTTCCGTCCACCACTCGCCCCCCAATGACCACTCGATGACGGACTTGTCCCCACCGGCGCTCCTTCATGTGTCATACCCCTTGCACCGCGTCGCCAAACTGCAGCACCTTGTCCGTCACCAACCGCCCCACGCTCACGGAATCGAACAGTTCTAGAGCCATCGTCACCCGGTAATTCAGCGCCGCCTTCGGCTTACCACCGAGCGCCTGCCAAAATTCGGCAAGACTTTGCAGATGGCCTGGCTGAATGGAGACCGTCGACATATCCAGCTCTTGCCCTCGTAACTTGCCCTGCAGGAATTCCGATGGGATCACCGGATGCCGAACAATCACACGCATGGTTTCACCCAAAAGCCGATGCTCTTCTTGCGCTGCTGTCAACGATCCGGCATTGACCCAAGCCGTAATGAGATACGAACAATCCACCCGGACCGGCGCCAGCTTCTTGATGCCCATGCCATCGTCTCCCCGTTCGAGGGTCCATTCGGAGGTGCGTAATTCCCGGTTCTCCCTGACGTCATACAGAAACAAATCGATTGCGGGGAGACTGACCGACGTCGGAGGAAACTGTTCACCTGGCGCAGCAAACGTGATCGTGACCTGCTCAACTAGCCCAGGCGGCAATTCCCGCTTCAGCAATTTCTCCAGCGTCTTATCCAAGTCATCGAGCATGGTGTTTACCGATCTCCGTTCGCATCGGGGAGACTGAAATCCCCGTCCATCACCACCTTGCCGATCTTTTGATACTCCCGCCGGGTGGCGGCGAGGAGATGTGTCATACACACAGCCGTTCCGTCCTCGGCCGCCAGGAAGGTGGCCGCCAGCGCAATATTCCGAATATGGCCCCCCGACAAGTCGAATTCGTTGGCCATGAAGCCAAGATTGAGATCAGGGCTGCGGGGCGTTTCCGAGGGCCAGACGCCTTGCCAAATCCGCAGGCGGTCCTCCGCGGAAGGAAACGGAAAGTCGACGGTGCATTGCATGCGCCGGACAAAGGCATCATCCATGTTCTTGCGGAGGTTCGTGGCGAGAATCACGATCCCCTCGTACTCCTCCACCTTCTGAAGCAAGAACCCCACTTCGATATTGGCGTAACGATCGTGTGCATCACTGACCTCGCTGCGCTTTCCGAACAGCGCGTCGGCTTCATCGAAAAACAGAATGGCATTGCTGCTGGCTGCTTCGTTAAAAATACTCGCCAGGTTCTTTTCCGTTTCCCCGATGTATTTGCTCACGACCATCGACAAGTCGATCTTGTAAAGATCCAGCGCCAATTCATGCGCCAGAATATCTGCGGACATCGTTTTGCCGGTTCCGGAGGGACCGGCAAACAACATGGTGAGCCCTTTGCCCATCGACAGTTTCTTGTCGAAGCCCCATTGCTCGTAGACCAACGCGCGGTGCTTGGCCTGGTTGCAAATCTCGCGCAACTGCTGGAGTCGGTCCGCCGGCAACACAATGTCGTTCCAGCTATAGTGCGGCTGGATCTTGCGGGCCAACGTCGACAGTTTGCGCTGCGATTGCAGACGGCAGGCCGCAATGAGATCCGCCATCGCTCCCTGTGGTTGTGCAGGATCCCGAAACAGCGCGAGGTTCTGGGCCGTCATCGTCGAGTCTTCGATCTGGCCGCCACTGAGGTGGAACTTGTTGGCCAGCGATTCGAGGTCCATCCCAGCGCTGGGAAGACCGTAATTGGAGAGCGTTTTCTCCCACAGGTGAATCCGCTCTTGAAATCCAGGCTGCACAAAGGGCACTCGGATAAAGGGAACATCCCGCCATGCGTCATGGGGTTCCCAGGTAGCCGTTCCCGCGAGGAACGTCACTCCTCTGGACCCTTCTATTGTCTTTATAATGGACTCCAGCCACAGACGTTTCTCGTCGGTTAGCAACAGATCGAAATTGCACCAATAGAGCGCGGCGGAGCACAACACCGCTTCACGGTGCGCGCGTTCGAGCAGCGTCTCAAACGTTGCCTGGTCCGCCTGGACGAGGCGTCTGACATCAAGGATGAGAAGGCCCAGACCCAAGACCTGACAGAGCCCTTCGGCGACAGACCGCTTCCCCACCCCATACCCTCCCTGGAAATACAGAATGAGAGGAGTGCGGCGGTCAGCCGACTGACTCACCAGGGTGCGCAATCGTTGGGTGAGATCGGAAGGGAGAGAGAGGTCGTCAAGACGTGCCTCTGGCATCACGTGTTGGGCATGGCCCACCAACAGCGGATCCGGCTCATCGAGTTCGAGAAGATAATTCACAATCCGTTCATCGACCTTCACATATTTGCTCAAAAGCGGAGCATTGGGAGAGGTGGGGTCTTCTACGACACTCAGCAGATGGAATCGGACGAGCGGCGCAGATCGGCCAAAGCGCCCCCGCAGACTCAATTTCTCCTCCACGCTGGAACAGAGCAGATTCAGGAGAAGGTCCACGGAGGGTTTCTTCCGCGTCATGTCATCCTGCACATATGCGTAGAGACGCTCGTACCGAAGATCCAGCTCTGGTGCGATGGCCAGCAGCAAGGCGTCACGGTCGAACGGCGTCAGCTGGAACGACTCACACAGCTGGTCCAGACGCCACAACCTTTGGCTGCTTGTGCCGAGAGAGGCTCGCGCGTTGATCTCCTGGCTCAATCGATCCACAGCCATATGGAGTTCGGCAGTCTGAGGAGAGCGGAAGCCATGCCACCAGGCCGGCACGCCAATCTCTTGTTGAAGCAAGTCATCGACTTCTGATTCGGAGATATAGAGCCCTTTGAATTCCCCTTCAGCCTGTCGCACAGAGCGTGCGTGCGCGACAGACGCCCGGATGTGCACATCGAGACGCGTCAAGTGCGCCAAGACATGTTCGCGTGAACTCCCATACGGCAGGCTCGTCATTGTGGTACCAACCTGCCTATCGACTGGGCTGAGCGTTTCTCCGTCCACGCTCTCATTCTTCCCGTATCTCGCCATAGATCTGCTCGTGACGATCAATCGACTCTTGGAGGAGGCGCAGAAGGGCTTTGGCATACGGCGGGCCTGTGACGATCCGCGTGTGAATCTGCCCCTCTTCGGCCTCGGAATACACTTGCCCACAGTCAAGGATGAATTCTGCCGCGTTGTGCCCGACTTGAAAATAGTTGGCATAGCGTGCCACTACCGGATCATCATCTTGGGAACGTGGCTGATAGGAAGTCATGCCCACACTAGTAGTGTCCGGTTAAAAACGGGTGTACTTCACTCACAGCCATTGGCAGCGCGCCTTTTCAAGGCTTTAATGGTGGTCCCGATTTCAACGCGAGGCCAAAAACGGCCTATTTGCGAATCAATGGGTTGCGACTAAATCAACGACCATTTCTGTCTTAACCGGAGACTACTGTGCCCACACATACACTCGTCGGGAGACAGTGATCAACGTCTCCCCAATGCAATGGAAAATAGAGCAAGAGCTGCGCCAATCGAGTCGAACGAGCCCGATACCGCGGCAAATGAATGACCGTAGCGGTGTTCGCGCGCCGACCCCCCAGCGCCATGTGAACGGGTAAACGTCTGAGATGTTACAGACGAATGTGACAGGCACCAGGAGCGTTCAGTGCCATACACGGATCGCAAGTGCGGTGAAACGAAAGGAAAGATGGATGAAACCTGATGAGATAGGATGTGTCACATCAAGTGTAACAGCGGTGTCACATCGCTGAGTGAATGTTACAGTCCTCCAAGCGGAGAACATTCGACATCGACGCAAGTCGGCCAGCGCGCCATCCTTCACGATACGAAGTGAATCCCTATTCCCCATATGCCCAGCGCACTTAGGCAGCTGTATCCGCACACCGCCCAAGCTCACAGGCTTCCTCCAACAGCAGCCTGGCATCGGGCAGGTAGCGACGCCTAGGTATGAACCTTGCGGTCAAAGCCTTCTAACACCAGAGTTGTACCTCGTGGCCGACTCGGGAACTCGACTAATGAGGAAGCAGGAGCGCGATGGGCGAATCGAAACGCGTTCAGATCATAAAGGACTCAAGCAGGTAGAGAAACGGTATCTGGTGCTATGACCGTAATAGGCTGTGGCCACAGGAGTAACGTTCATGGCTCAGCAACTTCTGACAGAATCGTCGAAAAAACCAACTCGGTGGATTGCGCACCACGTGTCGCCCCCCGCTCATACTCAATCCGTCCAAGGTGTATCCCACTCCCCTCTCCTCCAATTACAGCGCACAATGGGCAACCAGCGTGTAGCGCAGTTGATTCAGGCCAAGCGCCTGACCCCACAAGGCAAGGTTCTGAATCTGCAGCCCAAGCTGACCGTCGGCTCCGCAGACGGCCACCTTGAGCAGGAAGCCGATCGCGTCGCCCGCCAGGTGGTGAGCACGCCAGATGCAGTGGCTACGAACTCGATACAACGAGCCATTGCACCAGAGGAAGACAAAGATCAGAAGATTCAAACCAAACCCCTCGCTGCCTCAATCACTCCAGTTGTGCAGCGGCAGATGGGGAATGATAATAAAGAAGACAAAGACAAGCCAATCCAGCCAAAATCTGCGGCATCGCAGGCCGACAGCTTCGAGGCGGGAGCCGAGGTCGAATCCCGGCTCAGCCAGAGTAAAGGCGGCGGAAGTCCCTTACCAGAACCGGTGCGGGCCTATATGGAGCCACGGTTTGGAGTGGACTTCAGCCCGGTGCGTGTCCATACCGATAGCGACGCCATCCAAATGAACCGAGACATCGGCGCCCAAGCCTTCACGCACGGCTCAGACGTTTACTATGATGCAGAAAGCAATCCCAGCAACTTGGAACTAACCGCGCATGAATTGACGCATGTAGTACAGCAAACCGGTGGAGGCACTTTGATACAGGGTGCGCCCGCTGGGTCGGCGGTGCAGCGCAAGCCCCGCAGAGAAGCCAAGAGTGATACCGAGCACGTCGGTGGCGAACCAGGAAGCATGACATTCCTGGAGGGACCCGGTGGCACCACCTTGGCTCCGGGCGAAGCAGGTTACGCCCGCCGCATGCTGGCTGAGACCGGGACCGTCGCTGAGAAATTCGAGGGATACCAGCAGGCACGGTTGCTGAACGTCGCGCCCTCGTTTACGGTGATTGACAAACAAATAAAAAAACGCGGAGACGAAGTTGCTTACTTCAATGACAAAAAAGACGAGTTTGGCAACCTACCATCGACGGTTCGGACATGGACCCGCGCGCGTGACTGGTGCCAGAACCACGGACAAGAGCTTGAGTCAAACCGAGCATCCGAGGAAGAGAAGATGGCAGCATATAACGCGTGGGTTCCGCGCGCGAACGGTTTCTTTACATCGCTCACTCGGCTTGATGCGATGCAGGACATGCTCGGGGTCAAGGACCCGAAGGCGATGGCTGCGGCGCTCACCAAAGGGCTGAGTGAAGCGCAAGCTATCGGGCAGCGGATGCAGCTGGCACATGACAAGGGACAGGGAGAGACGCCCGACATCCCGGCGGTCGATGAGTCCTTAGCTGAGGTTTCAGCGGCGGCTACCCAGGCAGCCCTGGAAATGAATACCGCATACCTTGGCTTCCAGCAGATCTTATTAGCCGACCGCGGCGCGGCGGTGGATGAAGAAGGGGAGCAGGATAGGAATCGTCTGCAGCAGATCAATGAAGTCAAGTCTTTCGTCCGCAACGTTGGCAAGACCGTGGACGTCACAATGTCGGTTGTCCAGGGAGCGCCTGCGGCAATTTCGAGTGCGACCACGACGGTTGCGCGCGCCGGTGCCACAGCTAACGCCGTGCGCAACCGGCGGCTGATCAATGCGGGCAAGGCACCGAGGCACAATCCCACCTATATCACTGTTGACGACAAGGGGAACATGATCGTCCGCAACGTTCAAACGGGGATGGATCGGCCCATCGAAGGTGGCGAGCAGACGACCTCGCCGGAGGGTGAAGGGTTCAAGCTGCCAACCAGCGTGTCCGATTTGCTTGGGACCATCGCAGACTTTGCCTATTCGGGCGAGATCCGTGAGATCAACATGCGCCTGGAGTCGATCAAAGCGCGCTGCGACATGATCAGTGGCGCGTCCAAACTGATCAATATCAGGAAGAAAACGCAAAACCTCCAAGACAAACTCAACGCCTTCGCGCTCAAATGCAACGAACTTCAGAAGAGGATACAGCAACGGCGACAAGCCTACCTCGAGTTCGGGGTCCAGCTCGACAATTTTGCGCGCAGGGACCAGGAATCGCGCAAGGCCGGCCTAGCGCCGGGACAGGGAGAGGAGCGCTACGCGACAATCTTGACCGTTGTGTCGAGTGTTCGAGAGGTCCTGTCATTAGGGGAGGGGGCTGTGGGAGGCTTCGCCTCGGCGCGTGAAATAGAGTCATGGGCTCAAAGCCTGAACGCGGCCCGAACGAAGTCGCCGCCCCGCACCGATATTGAATACTTCAGGCTGCCGGATTCCGAGTGGATGCCGCTCGAAAAGATGTGGTCGAACGTTAAGACATTCGGCGACAATGTCGGGATGCTGAGGATGATGTTTGCCGGTGTGGAAACGCAGGCCCGCGCGCTTATTGGTGGACTACACCAAGGCAGCGGTGGTGCGGGTGGTGCGTACTAGAGTGATTGCATGAAATAAATGGAATCGGAATCACATTTCCATTTCCGGAAATCAATGTGGGGCCAGTTTCGATTGATAGCTAGGGGGGGAGAAAAGATGTGTCTGGTGGTCAATGACTCAAACAGATTGTAGACACAGGAGCTGACGTTTATGTCTCAAACCGTTTGACAAAATCGAACAGGAAAAGGGGACAGGCTGAGCTTCTCTAGAGTCAAGAGATTATGTCAGGAGCGCAACCGGAAGGGGGGCAGTCCCTTTGGAGAAAAGGGACTGCCCCCGATCAGTCGATCCATTTCTTCTCGTCGGGAGGGTGATGTTGAAGCACTTGGTTCTTGAAATGGAATCTGACGACATACCCCCTACCGATCGGTCTTCTGTAGAGGCAAGTTTTTACCTGCCCCGAGGCGGAATAAACCAGGGAGAGAACAGGGGTTGGGCGCCAATGACACACACGGCTTGTAGCCACAGGAGCTGATATTTGTGTCTCAACAACGCCTGACCGAATCACCGGAGATCGCGAAGCAACGGATCGCCCGCCGGGAAGTCACCGCTGAGGCGGCCCGATCCAGCCATGGTGGTTCCTTGTCCCCGCTCCTCCAATTGCAGCGCACGTTGGGCAATCAGCGTGTGGCGCAGTTGATTCAGGCCAAGCGGCTCACCCCACAAGGCAAGATTCTTAACCTGCAGCCCAAGCTGACCGTCGGGGCTGCTGACGATCAGTATGAGCAGGAAGCCGATCGCGTCGCGCGCCATGTGGTAAGCATGCCCGAGTCCGTCGCCCTGGCCGCGCTTCAGCCAGCGCCTCCAACAAAAGACAATGCTGGCCACCAGAACAGCCTGCAGAGCAAACCCCTGCCGCTCGCGACCTCCATCACCCCGTTCGTACAGCGAACAGCACACAAAGCGAACGACCGAGAAGAAGAGCAGGAGCAAGACAAACCAAACGAGGTCGTACAGGCGAGACGCGTCAGTGATCCGGTTTTCTCGCCCCTTCAGCGGCAAGAGGCCTCGAAGAAAGAGGGAGACGAACCGGTCCAGGCAAAGCACTTAACGGGATCCAGTTCGGAGACCCTGCAGCGACAGGCTGCCGCGCAGGAAGAAGAACGCGACTCGATTCAGACCAAGTCTACAGCCTCACTCGCTGGCAGCTTTGACGCAGGAGAGGAAGTTGAATCTCGACTCAGCCAGAGTAAAGGAGGCGGCAGCCCCCTACCGGACCCAGTACGGGCTTTCATGGAACCGCGCTTTGGGGTGGACTTCAGCCATGTGCGTGTCCATACCGGCATCCACGCCATCCAGATGAACCGGGCCGTCGCCGCCCAAGCCTTCACCCACGGCGCCGACATCTATTATGGGGCTGGCAGCAGTCCAACGAATCTGGACCTCACCGCGCACGAGTTGACGCATGTTATCCAACAGACGGGTAGCACGCCGCTCCAAATGAAAAGACGGAAGGAGAAAGCAGCACCGCGTGGCCTTGAGTTCTCCATCCAACGGATTTGCGCAGCCTGTGCCGAAGACTACAAAGAAAAAAGAAGAGCTGCCCCCGTTTCTTCCCACGAGCAGCTTAAGCCGAAGCTCTCTCTCGTCATGGAGCCAGCGAGCATCGCTTCGAATGTAGTAGCATCAGCGCTGCAAGGCACCAGACCTCAAGTCTCCCACAGCAAGTCATTAGCCGCACCGATCCATCCGGGACATATGGATGCTCCCCGCGACGAGGTCGATCCGCATCCCGAGAGACAGCTGGACAACTCGATGGAACCTACCACGTCAGAAGGCTTTTCGCGACCGTTGTCCGATGCACCGCTGGCTCCCGATCGCTCGCAGGATACCCAGGCTACAGCTGTCCCGACCGGAGAGCTTGCGAGTGCACCCGACACAGAGCTCAAAGCCCAGGTGACCGCGCAAGCGCGACTGATCGACATGGATACTCGCCGCAGCGAAGCGGAAGTCTCGAACCTTGGCTCTGCCGACCGGCAACGCATCAGCGCTCAATTCGGTAGCGCGCGCCAGGGGCTTTCAGGATTTTTTGCCAGGTCGGCCGACGGGATACAATCGCTGATCGCAAACAAGCAAAGGGAGATCTCCACGACATCCGCCGCGGTGCTCGAATCTATTCGCGGAGTCGCCGCCAGTACGCAGCAGGCGGCGCAGGAGCAGGCGAATCAGGCTCGTGAGGGAATCAGTGAGCACATAGAAAACGCCTCAATTTCTATCGATGGCAAGGTTCGCGGGATTGCAGACCAGATCGTCGGTGTCATCAGCACGGTGTCTTTACCCAACATTCCTGGGGTCGCGCAGCTTCGCAACATGGCGGTTAATTTCCTGAAAGGTGCAGCTGGCACGGTGACTGGCGCCCTAAGCCGAGTGGTTCGTCTCCTCGGCGATGCACTCAGGTCAGGAATGAGTCTGCTGAACTCACTTCTCGGTGCCGTTGGCCAACTGGTCGATCGGGCGCTGTCAGCCGCCTCAAGCGCGATTCAGCGCCTGGTACAACAGGTTTTCCAGGCTCTGAGTAGACTGGCGACTGTGATCGTGTCAGGGCTGCAGCGAGCTTTGACTGCCTCGATCACGCCCATGATCAATCGGCTAGAGGGATCGATCCTTCAGGCCCTCACGAAGGCGCAGCAGCAAACCGTCGCAGCACTACGAAGTAACCGGGAGCCGCACCTAGCCACGCTCGCGTCCTTAGTGCAATCGAAGCCCGGCAGTGCCGCGGCTAAGGGACCGGCACAGGCGCCGAAAACACCCCAGCAGATCGGACAGGATGCGGTTCAAAACAATCGAATGATCGCCCAGACATTCCGGGAGAAGACGTCCGGAACCATTGGCTCCATTTTCCAGCTAATGACCGCAATGGTGGAACGCGTTGTTGGACGTTTCACTGGCGTAGTGGCCAGCATCGTTCATGCGGTGGAGAGCAGCTTCGCGAAGGTCATTCAGGCGCTGTATCAGGTGGTGCACGCCGTTGGTGATTTCACGCGGAGCCTGATCGAGGCGGTCAGAAATGGCCTGAACGGCATAGTCAACTCCGTGCGCTCGCTGATCCAAGCACCGATCGATCAGGTCTTTCAATTCGCACAGGGAGCGTGGAGCCGGATCAGACACGCTGTTGGCGGCCTCGTTCAAAACTTCATCAGTGGCGGTGCCGGCATTTTGTCCAGCATATCTGTGGCGATCGGTGAATTCATTATGCCAAGCGGACCCATCACGAAACCGCGTCCTCCCGGTGGACCGATTACGTTGCCGAGCCTGGAGCGAATCTTACTGGCTTTTCTCGTGGTTGGCGCGATCGTGGTGGCCGATGTGGTCGCGGCACTGGTTGCGCTAGGACTCAGCCAAGGCGCAGCACTTGTGGTCGTTGGTATCGCTGCGATAGTCGTTCTTCTTCTGGCTCTGGCTCTGCTGTATCTGCTCTTCCGCTGGTTACTTAAGCCCTCTCCTACACCGCCGCGGCCACCGAAGCCTGAAAAAATTACAAGTCGGACCGTGGCCAAGTCCCCTGGGGCACGTACCCGGACCACGATCGGCACAGGTGAGAATGTCATGCTCAAATATTCGGGAGGGAGCACAACCTGGACCACCACAGGCGGGAAGCTCAATCGGACTACCGGAGCCAACGTCGTACTCTCTGCCTCGGATACAGCGCAGTCGATCACGGTTACCGCGGGAAGCGCGACCATTATATTCGTCGTGGTCGCACCTTCCGGTGTATTTATGGACCGTCGTGGGGCCATGCAACACGATCAAGGCTATCCGAACTCCGGGATCAGAATACGGCCTTACATACTGCCGGATTCGGTCAACTTCTACAACATCGTCTATCACGAGATGGATGTTAACGGAGTCGCCACACCCGGCGAGTACTCGTGTAATCCTTTCCGCGCAGGCCACTGCCGTGCGGGAGGCGGTGGGGTGCCTTGCCCCGATATCAACGTCACAGATAACGTCGTGAGCGGCAAGGGGACAGAAACGGACCAAGACGACTGCGCCTACTCAGGTTGGTGCACCAATACGCCGCCGTTCTCGCCCGGGAGCGTATCACTCAGCATTCCGCACGAATACAAGGTTGGCGGCGGCTCCGCCCACCCGTTCGCGCCAGTCTCTCAAGTGCATACCGTGGAAGCGGACGGCAACACGCTGACCACCACTAAGGACGGAGAAAACGGAAAAACGACGGTTAACGCCGGATCGAGTTCAAACGGATGCTGAACGCCGCGCTGGTTTGCTTCGCGCTACTGATATCACCAAACGATACGTCGGCTTCACCATCGCCGCAGGAGACGCGAAACGCCATGGACTCGACGGACAAGCTAGTGGCGGAGAAGTTCACCGCATTTGAGAAGGACCACGACCCTGCGTTCGTGTACCACGCGTTGGATGCGGTCGAGGATGCCCAGAGAGACATATTGCCGGGAGATATGGCGGCGCTCAAGCGGGGACTTTCCTTATCGCTGAGTTTCCTGGCGGCATTGGATCGGTATATCGATCCGGCGTGGGATCCGAAGAAGGACCCTGTCAGAGGAGTCCCCCCGCCTATTTCCGGCGTCCCGGTCTTGGGCACTGGCGAGATAGACCCCGCGGCTATCTTGAATCCGGCGATGCGAGCCCGTTATGAGCAGGAGCTGAAGGCAAGAAAAGACTACTTGAAATACTACACCGTCCAGTTTCAACTTCGCCGCATCGACGAGCGCGCCATGACCGGCGCCAAGTGCTTACTGGCTGAAATGCACGGTGGCTCGCCATCCGGCCGGCAGGTATTGGAGGAGTTGTTCACATCGGCGTTGCTCAGCGATGCGCGCAAGGGGCGGCTGCGGACGCTCCTCACCGAGCGGCGCCCTCCGAACAAATAACCTACTCGGAACGGAGTGCTGCGATGGCATCAGTGCCGGTCGGAATACAGGGGGTCGGGAGTCTTTGTTGTACGGCCAGATCTCCGCAATCGATCGGGTTTCCTGAGCAACAAGGTTGGGGCCTACCCCGCCATGGGCTCAATTAGGGAGAGAACCGGTATCTGGTGCGACGGCCTTGAGCAGATTGTGGACTCAGTAGGTTAGGTGTATGTCCCAACAACTTCTAACAGAATCGCCGGAAAAGACGAAGCAGCAGATCGCTCGTCGTGAACAGAGCGCAGATTCTGCCCGATCCGTCCACGATGGATCTCCATCCCCTATTCTTCAATTGCATCGCGCGTTGGGCAACTACCGCGTGGCGCAGCTGATTCAGGCCAAGCGCCTGACCCCAGAAGGCAAGATTCTGAATCTACAGCGCAAACTGACCGTCGGGGCCGCGGGCGATCAGTATGAACAGGAAGCCGATCGGGTCGCCCGCCACGTGGTGAGCATGCCCGAGTCCGTCGCCTTGGCCGCGCTGCAGCCAACGCTTCCAGCAAAAGAAAATGCAGGCCACCCGCACAGCTTGCAGAGCAAACCCTTGCCCCTCGCGGCCTCCATTACCCCGTTCGTACAGCGGACACCACACAAAGCGAACGACGGAGAAGAAGACAAGGAGCAAGACAAACCAGGCGAAGTCGTACAGGCCAGACGCCTCAGTGATCCGGTGTGCTCACCCCTTCAGCGGCAAGAGGCCTCGGAGAAGAACGAAGACGAACCGGTCCAGGCGAAGCGTCTAGACGGAACCAGTCTGGAAACCCTGCAACGACAGGCTCCGGCGCAGGAAGAAGACCGCGATTCGATTCAGGCCAAATCTGCCGCATCGCTAGCCGGCAGCTTTGACGCGGGAGAGGACGTCGAAGCCCGGCTCAGCCAGAGTAAGGGCGGCGGCAGTCCCCTACCGGACCCGGTACGGGCCTTCATGGAGCCGCGCTTTGGGGTGGACTTCAGCCATGTGCGTGTCCATACCGGCAGCCACGCTGTCCAGATGAACCGGGACGTCGCGGCCCAAGCCTTTACCCATGGCGCCGACATCTACTACGGGGCTGGCAGCAGCCCAACGAATCTCGACCTCACTGCGCACGAACTCACCCATGTTGTGCAACAAACCGGCGGGAAACCGTTACAGACAAAGAAGCAGGTGCAGCCCGTCGCGCTTGGCCCAGAGCCATCGGTGCAACGGACCTGTGCCGCCTGTGCCGGAGGCTCTACTCCCTGCTCCACCTGCGTTCCCGATAAGCCAGAGGTCGTTCAACGCCGGGTGAGCAAGAGCGCAGGCCCCCTGTCCTCGACACTTACGTCAGGATCTCCAGTGATTATCAGGCGCCTGAGGGGGGGGCTACCCCCTCAGGATCAGATGATCAGCCTTCGGCGGCCTCCCGTCGCCGCCACGATCCAACGCAACGCACCGGCGACGAGCCCGTCGGCGGCCCGAGCGCTGCAGCAGGGCTTGGGCAATCACGGTGCGCAGCTGTTCACGGCGCAAGTGGTGGCGAGATCCGCCGCTCCGGGTGACCCGTTGGGAGGCAGGACGTCGGCAGGCCCGTTCTCCCTCAGCCATCCCGATGACGCACACGAGCACGAGGCGGACGCCGTGGCCCAGGCGGTCATGCGTATGCCGCAGCCTGGGGGCGGTCTTGCGGGAGGCGGTGCGCCCGCGGTCGGCTCGCCCGGCAGGAGGGAGGCGCCTCAGCCCTCCCCCTCACCTGCGGGTGCGCGTGGCGGGACTGCCGCCGAGCCGCGGCCTACTCCAGGAGCGGCCGGAGGAACGACCGCTCCGGTGGCAGGCAGGGCGGCCTCTGGCGCAGGCTCGGCACCCGCCGTTACGGCGGTCGACGCCGTCTCGGGTGCCAGCGGCGCCGCCCCGGCCGCGGGCGCCGCCGCGAGCGAGACTGGAGCCGCGCTAGCGACCCCGCTTCCCGCTCCCATCGCGGCCCTGCCGAACCTGACCGCATCGACGGCGCCGGTGATGACGAGCGTGGCTGGGGTCGCCGTCAGCATGCTCGGAATCCAGCTCTCGGTCAAGGCCTACGAGAAGGCTCCGAAGGGCCCGATGCCCACGGGCCTGTCGACCGGCCCCGAACCGGTGCTCCCGCAGGAGCCGACCATCCCCGAAGCGCGCGACGTCACGCCCGGCAGCGATCCCGAGTCGCCGGGAGCGATCGAGGCGGCCGCTCAGTGGGGCGCGACTCAGCTCGAGGGCGGACGGCGCGCCGCGGAGCAGGCTGCCGCCGGTGACATGGGCGTCGGCGCCCTCGCCCCGACGGAGCAGCCGGACGAGATCCCGGATCTCGGCCTGAAGTTCGTCCTCCCCACCGGAGGCCCGCCGCCGATCGACGCCATGGCGGACCCCGAGGTCGCGGACCTGCTCGAGCGCGTCCACGGCAAGGAGGGGCGCGAGACGGCGGTGCGGGAGCTCGGCCCCGCCCAGTCGATGCTGGCCGACGGCGAGCAGATGATCGACAGCCAGCACACCGAGGCGGCGGAGCTCCTTCGCACCGAGAACGAGCAGGGCACGCTCCAGCAGGTGGCCGCTCGCGAGGAGGCGCGGATGGCCGTCGAGCAGAACAAGGCTAAGCTGCGCGACGAGAACATCAAGGCGACCGGGGAGTACCAGCGCGAGGCGTCCTCCGAGAAGACGACGGCGGAGGCGGAGGTGCGCAAGGCCAAGGAAGATGCCCGCAAGGCCGAGGAGCAGGACCGTAACCAGCCCGAGGAGGAGGGCGACGAAGCCTGGTACGAGTGGGCGTGGAGCAAGGTCAAGAGCGGCGCCAAGGCCGTGGCCAGTGCGGTCAAGGACGCGGTGGTCGCGGCGTACCGGTTCGTCAAGGACCGCGTGAAGCGATTCTTCTCTAAGATCCGGGAGCTCGTGAACCGCGGCATCTCGAAGATCCGGGAGATCGGCGGCCGGATCTATCGCGCGATCCGCGACAAGCTCAAGAGCGCGCTCAACAAGATCAAGGAGATCGCCCGCCGCATCGGATCCTTCGTCAAGGACCTCGTCAAGCGGGTGGGCTCCTTCATCAGCGACATCGTGGGGCGCATCGTGGGCTTCTTCAAGGACGTGATCGGCCGGATCGCCGACTTCTGGCGCAAGGTCTGGGCGTTCGCCGTCAAGGTCAAGGAGCTCATCAAGCTCATCGCGAACGGCGTCATCCAGGTCTTCGTTGACCTGATCGAGAACACGAGGGCGGTCATCGCCAAGGTGAAGGGCTCGATCCAGGAGTTCATCAACAACACGCCCGCGAAGATGCAGGAGGTATACGACGAGCACATCGCCCCGCTGCTCAATGGCAAGCGCGGGCCGGGCGGCAAGGATCCAGAGGAAAGGAGCGCATCGGCCGACGCCGGACTAGGGGGCGTCGTCGCCCGAGCCTTCATTCAGCGGCAGGAGGCCGAACACGAAGAGGAAGTCAAGGAGACGCACTCCGAGGGCGTCTGGCGCCACCTCAAGGTCCGCGGCAACTACTTCGTCGACAACTGGTGGGGCGTGGTCAAGGACGCCCTCTTCGAGATCCTGGTGCCGGGCGTCGCGATCTATCGCCACGCCCCTGTCATGTGGAAAAAAGTAGTGGAAGCCTGGGGCGCCTTTCGAGCCGGCAAGCCGTCCCAGGGTTGGGATGCCGTGCTGGACGCGGCACGCGAGCTGTGGGCCATGGTGGGCGTCTTCATTGCACAGGTGTCGATCGCGGCGTTTATCATCGGCTCGATCCTAGGCACTCCGATCGTCGGTGTCGCAGCGCTCGAGGCGATCGGCATCGGCGTCATCGCCATCGACATCGCCCTGCAGGCCGCGACGATCGCGAAGGCGGTCTCCAACTTCGACGACGCCGACGAGGACGAGAAGCGGCTCGAAGCCGATTACGGTCGCGTCGCAGACTCCTCCATCGCGATCGTGATCATGCTCGTCCTCGTCGCGCTGGGGGCGGTCGCCAAGGTCACCGCGACCGCGCTTCTCCGCCGCTTCCCGGCCCTCGGGCGGATCGCCGAAGGACTCAAGGCCAAGGTGAGGGGGAAGCTGGGCATGAAACCCAAGCGGCCGCCCGAGATACCGAGCAAGTTCAAGCCGGTCGAGGTGACTCCACCGCCGTCGAGCCATCCGACACGCGCCCTGCTGCCCAATGACGACGCCCGGATCGCATTCGACAAGTGGATGGAGGGCAAGCCCCCGCAGGCCATCAAGGCACGGGTCGACGGCAAGACGGTCCCCGAGGTGATGGACCTGATCAAGAAGGAGCTCAAGTGGGTCGCCGAGCAAAAGGCGAATATGGCCCACAACGCGTTGTGGGAAGGCGAGATGCTCGATCCGAAGATGAAGAACGGACCTGTGTCGGACCCGCGCGGGGACGTGCGCACCCGCTGGAACGACAAGCCGCCCAAGGAGGTCGACGAAGGCTTGCGCCTCAGCAAGAACACGGGCGAGCGCGTCGACCTATTCGGCGACGACTTCCCGGGTATCGACGGCACGATCGGCCAGCCTCCGCGCCCTCTCCAGCTCAAGGCAGTCCCTGCGAACGTGGGCGTCGAGAACATTCCGCGGGTCGCCGGCGACGCTCTTGAGAAGGCTCTCGCGAAGGGCTTCTCACGGGTCGAGGTCAGCATCGAGGCACCGGGCCGGACAGTCGCCGAGGTCAAGGCGGCATTCGAGGCCAACCCGCCCGGCACCATGACTCCGCAGGGCAAGGTCGGCCCGTTCATAGATCCCGCGCGTACCTTCAACAAGGGCACCAGCCGCGTGCGCGTCTGGTGCAAGGACGGGGTGTTCGAGCCGACGAACTTCACCCCAGTGCCTCCGCCCGTGCACCCGGACCTCGGCCCCGACAAGCCAACGGACTCCGAGAGGGACAAGGTCCCCGCCGGCGCCACGTCCGGCGGCTGATACTGTCGATGGCGAATTGCTTTTTCGTATAGGTTTTGGTGACCTCGTGTTCGCTTACAAAGGCAAGCTATTCCACCTGAGCGCCGTTACACTGCGCCACTGAGACTTGGAAGGTACCCTCGACCGAGTTCTCGAAGTCTATCTGGGCGATCGTGACTTCGCGAATCCAATCTTCTTCCTTAAAGAATTCAACGCGGCCAGACGAAGGCTCGGGCCGCCTGGAGAGGGTGAGCTATACGGCATTACGCTAGGGGAGCCGCTCGGCGGCGCTTGGTCCGCCAGCCAACTTCAGAAGCTGGGTCTAAAGAATCACCTCAATGGCTTGGCTAGAATTGTGAAGCCAAATGATGGCAAAACGATTGTATCCTAGTGGCGGCGAGAGTTTACTTCCCCAGCCGACGCGGCGTGCGCCAACCAGGGCGCATCCCGCACGCGACGCATCGCATCAGCACGGCGGTCAGCCCGAGCTTTTCGAAAAGACTGTGCACGTGATGTTTCACGGTGGCGACGCTAATGCACAAATGGGTCCCGATCCCGATCTCTTTGTTCGAGAAACCTTGCCCGACCAAACCTTGCGCAATCAAGGAAGGAATAAGGGGTCGGGAGTCTTTGTTTCTCTCACGATGTAGGTGCCACTCGATATGCCACAACATGTCTGTCACGGTGCGTTGTTAATGTGCAGCTTCGGCGTGGCGCCCAGCCCACTGACGGTCTTACCTGCCAATCGCGTGATGACGAGCAGCCAGCCCGCGGCGACGATCATGGACCACACACCCATGGTGAATATCGCGCCGTTTGGCCTGTGCATGAGCTTCGCCAATCCCATGGTCGCGGCAAGAAATTGGGACAGGCAATCTATTGTGCACAGTAACGCGTCGGCTGTTAAACGGACAGACCCATCAGAAGCAGGGGCGGCTGGATATTGAAGGCTATATCAACTCGTTGAATTGTTCGACGGACAGGCGAGCCTGTTTGAGAATATGAGAAAGCGTGGAACGTTTGATCGGGCGATGAGCAGGTACGGTGAGCTTCAAGACTTCTGTAGGAAGGTGCTTCTGAAGTCTGACGTGGCTCCCTTTTTGTCGTACAACCACCCAGCCGTCTCGTTGCAAGGCGCGAAGCACCTCAATGTACGAGCGGCTAGGAACTTTACTCATACGGCTAACTCGATCTGTTCAGCATCAGCACTCAGCGCCAGATCGTCTTCAACGGGCTCCAGGTATAAGTCAATGGCCTCTCGAATATTCTTTACGGCGTCTTCTTTGCTTTCCCCCTCACTGATACAACCCGGAAGCGTAGGAACAAATGCCGTAAACCCGCCTTCGTCGCTTGGCTCTAACACGATCTTGAGTTTCATGGTCACCTCATACAATGGATTGGAAAAGCATAACAAACTGACTGAGTCTCTGCAATCGAGAGACGGTTAATACATAGTCTGGCATGAGTATGGACCTATTTTTATCATTCAGCAAAGCCTGGTACGGGAAAGGATTCTTGGGCTATCCAATGGATAAGAAGAACTGTCCTGGTCTTGGCCTGAAATTGTCAGGATCGGCTCATCGTCTGCGGGAGTGATGAGGATTGCCGTTCACACAGATTCGTGATGGGTTTTATAATCTTGCAGCCAGAACAATGTATTGGCTGCATCTTGGTGGGTATGACGCTGGAGAAAACTCAGAGTTCTTTTCAATAATTCACGGAAAGGGAGATGGTCAGAAACGATGATGCCGCCGTGAGGACATGCCGTCTCAGTACATTCTTGAGCCAGCATGACATAGTCTTTCACATTAAAGGTCAAGATGACACGGCCCTCTCCCGTAGCAAAGAGTGGACAGGAAAAGGGGACAGGGAATAAGGGGTCGGGAGTCTTTGTTTCTCTCACGATGGAGGAGGCACTTGCTATGCCACAACAGGTCTGTCATGGCGCGCTGTTAGCGTGCAGCTTCGGCGTGGCGCCCAGCTCACTGATGGTCTTACCCACCAATCGCGTGATGACGAGCAGCCAGCCCGCTGCGACGATCATGGACCACCAACCCATGG
>Ga0315290_10000601_pt1 | contig 23651 bp, 24 predicted proteins | sample YL17G12_0_MG_FD_203627 | JGI IMG/M metagenome (GOLD analysis project Ga0315290, IMG submission 203627) | Sediment microbial communities from Yellowstone Lake, YNP, Wyoming, USA - YL17G12_0 | ecosystem: Environmental > Aquatic > Freshwater > Lake > Sediment | place: USA: Wyoming | collected... | reverse complement strand
AAAAAACCCGAGACCTGACCGACAAACCCTTCGGGGTGAACGTTTCCCTCTTCCCGGCCCTCATGCCCCGACCGCCCGAGGAGCTGATCCAGACGGTGATCGATTCCGGGGTGAAGATCCTGGAGACGGCGGGCCGAAATCCGGAATCCTATCGGCAGCAGATCAAGGACGCCGGGTTGATTCACTTTCACAAGTGCGCCCGGGTGCGGGACGCGGCCAAGGTGGCGCGACTGGGGGTGGACGCGGTCTCGGTAGTGGGCATCGAATGCGGCGGACATCCCAGTATGGAAAAAGTGACTTCCCTGGTTTTGATTCCCAAGGCCGTGGACCAGGTCAACGTCCCTCTTATCGCGGGTGGCGGTTTCTGTGACGGCCGGTCTCTGGTGGTGGCCCTGGCCCTCGGCGCCGACGGGGTGAACATGGGCACCCGTTTCATTGCCACTCAGGAATGCCCGGCCCATCCGGCTTTCAAAGAAAGGATCGTGGCCGCCCACGAAGCGGAAACCGTGCTGGTGATGGAATCGTTGCAGCACCCCGCTCGGGTTCTGAAAACCCCCTGGTCGGAAAAAATCATCGAGATGGAACATCAGGGGGCCACCCTGGAAGAGCTGATCCCCATGATCAGCGGCCAGTTGAGCCGTCACGGCTGGGCGGGCGGCAACCTGAATGAAGGGATCTACCCTGCCGGCCAGGTCATCGGCCGCATCACCGACATTCCGACGGTGGCCGACTTCATCAAGCGGACCATGGATGAGGCCCTGGAGGTAAGGGAGCGGTTGAATCGGCTTTAGAATGAAAATATAGATCGGTAAATTCGGTTTTTGACATTAATAATCAATAATCAATTGTTAATGAATGCTTTGTCGGAGGGATCCGGAAAGGACATCAGCATGATGGACCAAGGGGTGTACCAACAGTTACTGACGGTGATGAAAAAACGCGGGGGCGGTTATTCGGGAATGGATATCCCGGAGTTTTACGCGCTGGTTGAAGAGCTCTTCACACCAGAAGAAGCGGCGGTCAACAATGCCCTGCCGAGGGGGCTTTTTACGGCCGGAGATCTGGCCCGGGAACTGGGCCGGGATGCCGGTGAATTGGAAGCGATCCTCGAGTCCATGGCCACCAAGGGACTTTGCCTGGCCTTCAAGATGAACGAAGTTCAATTTTACCAGGGCGCCCGGTTTATGCCCGGAATACTGGAATTTCAGTTTATGCCGGGAAGATCGACCGATCGGGACAAAAAGCTCGCTCGGATCATCCACGCCTATAAACAGGCCTATGACCGGAAAACCGATCCGGCGACGGCGGCCTTTCCCACTACCCGGGTTATTACCGTGGACCGGGCCGTGGCGGCCGGGAATCAGGTCCATACCTAATGAGCATGAACACGACGGAAGACATCGGCTTCATCTGCAACTGTGACCGCTGGCACTGCGTGATGGTAAAACAGGTCCTGGCCAAATCCAAACCCGCTCTGTTTTTTAACTCCGGCTTTGAGCCCCGTTTCGATGCGGATCGCTGTGTGGCCTGCGAAATTTGTGTCCAGCGTTGCCCTCCGGAAGCGCTTACTCTGGGGGAAGACGGTGTCCCCCAGGTGGATCTCGACCGCTGTTTCGGTTGCGCCGTCTGCGCGACCGGATGTCCGGAAGAAGCGATCTCCATGGCCAGGAAGCCGGGTTTCCCTGAACCCCCCAAGAATGGGAGGGCCCTGTCGGAGGCGATCAAGGCGAGCGCGGCTTAATACGAAAATAGAATATGTTGCTGGTTCCAAGTTGCAGGTTGCTGGATTAAGAACCTCGCAGGGCCCAGGTCATCCCGTTAATAATTGATAATTAACAATTGATTATTGATTGTTAATGTTAATCTAAGCCGTCCGAATTATATAATTATGAAGGAGCAAAAATTTATGTCCGAAGATATTTTCCGTATGTTGCAGCAGCGGCTGGACCAATACTCCATGGGTTTTCCGGCCACTGAGTCCGGTATTGAGATCAAGATCCTGAGGGTTTTGTTTTCCGAGGCGGATGCCGCCCTGTTCTTAACCTTGACTCCCATGCTGGAGACCCCGGAAGCGGTGGCCGCCCGTCTGGAGTTGCCGGTGGACAAACTGGCCCCGCATCTGGAGGATATGGCGTTCCGCGGCCTGTTGTTCCGTCTGGAAAAGAAGGATACGGTCAAATACGGCGCCATCCCTTTTGTCCACGGGCTGTTTGAATTCCAGGTCAAAACCCTTTCCAGGGATCTGGCCCTCATGGTGGAGCAGTATGAAAAGGAAGGGTTTGAGAGGGCCATGCTGGACAGCGGCGGTTACTTCCTCCGGACCATCCCGATCCAGCGGTCCGTGGATGCCACCCAGCATATCGCCGCCTTTGAAGACGCGGCCGCCATGCTCAGGCAGAAAGACCTGATCGTGGTCGCCGACTGCATCTGCCGCAAGCGAACCGAGACCGTGGACAAGTCCTGCGGCAAACCGCTGGAGGCCTGCTTCATGTTCGGCTCCATGGGACAGTATTACCTCGACCGGGACATGGGACGAAAGATCGACCCCGAGGAGGCTATCGCGATTTTAACGAAGTGCCAGGAGGCCGGCCTGGTCACCCAACCGGCCACCTCCCAGAATCCGTCCGGCATGTGCAACTGCTGCGGGGATTGCTGCGGGGTACTCCGGGCGCTCAACAAGCACCCCAAGCCGGCCGAAATTGCTTTTTGCAATTATCAGGCGCTGGTGGACGGCGCGGAGTGCTTGGGTTGTTCCACCTGCCTGGACCGCTGCCAGATGAACGCCGTGAGCCTGAACGACGAAGGGGTGGCCCAGGTAAATCTGGACCGGTGCATAGGCTGCGGGCTTTGCGTGACCACCTGCCCTTCGGGAGCGATGAAACTGACCCCGAAGGCGGAGAACCAGTTGCGCGTACCGCCGGCTTCCACGGCCGAGCAAATGATGCGCCTGCGGCAGACCAGGGGACTATTAAATTATGAAGTATGAATTATAAGGATTCCCAAATGAAAGTGCTTCGCACCCCCGATGAACGTTTTGACGGGCTCTTGGATTTCCCTTATGAGCCCCATTACCTCCTGGTCCCGGATGGGGACGGCGGCCGCCTGCGGGTTCATTATATAGATGAAGGACCCAAAGATGCCGAACCGGTCCTGATGATGCATGGAGAGCCGTCCTGGTCATTCCTTTACCGCAAAATGATCCCCATTTTTCTGGGGGCCGGGTACCGGGCTGTAGCCCCGGACCTGGTCGGGTTCGGTCGTTCGGACAAACCGGCGGACCGCAGCGACTACACCTACAACCGCCATGTGGAGTGGATGAACGCCTGGCTGGAAGAGGCGGACCTGAAACGCATCACCCTGGTCTGCCAGGATTGGGGAGGACTGATCGGGCTGCGGCTCCTGGCGGCCCACCCGGAACGATTCGCCCGGGCCGTGGTGGCCAACACGGGTCTGCCCACCGGGGATTTCCCAATCAGTAAGGCTTTTCTCCAATGGCGCAAGTTCTCCGTCGAGGTTCCGGAGTTCAACGTGGGCGCGATCATCAATATGGGCACGCTGTCCGATCTTCCGGAGGAAATACTGGGGGCCTACAACGCACCCTTCCCGGATGAAACCTACAAGGAGGGGGCCCGCATTTTTCCTTCCCTGGTGCCCATTGCTCCGGACGATCCGGCGGCCCCGGCCAACCGCCAGGCCTGGGAGGTCCTGTCCAGGTTCGAAAAGCCGTTTCTGACCGCTTTCAGTGACGGAGATCCCATCACCCGAGGCGGCGAGCAAATCTTTCAGAAAAGGGTGCCCGGCGCCCAGGGCCAGCCGCACACGGTCATCCAAGGCGGCGGTCACTTCCTCCAGGAAGACCGGGGAGAAGAATTTGCCCGGGTGGTAAAGGACTTCATGATTAAGACACCGCTATGATTTTTAGCAAAACATATTTGAATTTGAAAGGAAGGTAAAAATGGGACTTCTAATGGTTGACGAGAGCAAATGTCAGAAGGACGGATTGTGCGCCAAAGAATGCCCGATGGCCATCATCTTTCAAAAGGATAAGGAGAGCTACCCGGAATTGGTTCCGGGCGGAGAACAACTCTGTAACCTCTGCGGCCATTGTGTGGCCATCTGTCCCCACGGGGCCCTCAGCCATACCGAGGTTCCTCTGGCCGATTGCCCGCCGCTCCAGAAAGACCTGGTTATCAATGAGGAGCAGGCGGTCCAATTCCTTCGCTCCCGCCGCTCTATCCGCTTCTTTAAGGACCGGCCGGTGGAAAAAGAAACCATTCAAAAATTGATTGAGATCGCCCGGTATGCCCCCACCGCCAACAACGCCCAACTGGTGGAATGGCAGGTTTTTACGGAAAAAAATAAGATCAAAGCGTTGGCCGGACTAACGGTGGACTGGATGCGGTCCGTACTGCAAAAAGATCCCCAGCCGGCCTTTGCCCCTTATTTGCCCATGCTCGTTGCTTTCTGGGATGCCGGCTACGATGCGGTGTTGCGGAAGGCCCCGGCCCTGATCGTGGCTTCCGCTCCCAAACAGGATGCCAACGGGATGGTGGACGTGACCCTGGCCCTGTCCTATCTGGAACTGGCGGCAACCGCTATGGGTCTGGGGACCTGCTGGGCAGGACTGGTTCAGGGAGCGCTGCTGTCTTCACCTCGGCTCAAGAAAGAAATGGGGATCCCGGAAGATCATCGGCACCATTACCCCCTGATGCTGGGCTATCCCAAACCGAAGTATTTTCGCCTGCCCGAACGCCGGGCTCCGAAGATCACCTGGAGGTGAGCCCCTGCGCCTGGTTTCTGATGGCATCGTCGAGGGACCCGAAGAGTTATCCTGAAGCCCGGGGATGTCTGCGCATTTCCACTAAGATACTACCGACCATTAACCCCAGAGATCCTTGGCCTGCTGTTGGAGCCCCAAGTGAAGAAGTTTTTCTCGAGCCGGTTTTCCCGTTTCCCAGTCCCACGCACTCACCATGTAGAATTCCTTCAACATGAGGTCCATATCGGGCTCTATACCCGCCGTAGAGCCTTCTCTTAGGGCTTGTCGGCCAATCCTCGGCAAGTGGTCATCCTTGCGGGTCACGCCAAGCAGGTTGTTGATGGCCCGTTTCAAGTTGAGGGAACGCTCTCCGAAGGTCAGCAAATCCATGGTTTTAAAATGGGTCCCGGTAATGGCCGAGAGCAACCGGGCGATCAGCGAGGCGGGCAAAGGTGAAAATTCGCACAGGGTGAAGCTGTTGTAGAGCTCACAAAAGTGCAATATTTTGGCGGTCATGGCCCCTTTTTGCTGCGGATTGTTTTTGTCGGAAAAGGTGATCCCCAGCTCCAGGCCGGTTTCGTTCCCTGGGGCATCCAGATTATAAAAACTGCCTTTCAAATGACAGGCCCCTCTGGGGCCTACGGCGTAGGCCAAGGCCGCACCCTGATAGGCCCGGGGATCATGCATGGGAAATTCCAGACCCTTCACCTGGGCCGCTTCCTCGGGATCGACATTAAGTTCGGCGGCCATGGCCTTGACGCCTTTGGATAAAAGAACGCCGAGGCCTTCCTGATTGATCATCATTTCCAAAAGTCTGAGGATGAGGGCCCCGTCCCCCCAGGGGATTTCCATACCCGCCTTTTCCTTGGTCAGGAGGCCCTGCTCATACAAATGCATGGCAAAGGCGATGGAGACGCCGGCCGAGATAGTATCGATTCCATGGAGGTTGCACAAATGGTTGGCCCTGACTACGCTATCGATGTTGAAATTCAGGCAAAGAGGACCAAAGGCAGCCACGGTTTCGTATTCAGGCCCATCCACCCTTTTAATGTCCTGGCTGAAATCTTTGATGATCCTGCCACAGCCTATGGGACAGCCGCTGCAGGCATAATGGGTCATATTATAGCGGGTCCGAAAGGCCGGTCCATGAAGCTTGGCCGCCGGGAAAACGCTCTTGGTAAAATACTTGGTCGGCACATCGGCTAAACGCATCCCCAGGTCCATGTACATATTGGTCCCGAAGAGATGGTAGCCATTCTTGTTGGGGAAGTTATGGATGCATTCCCGGGCCTCGATGATGAGTTCTTTCAGCTTTTCTTCATCCGCTGGCTGGGCTTTTTGGTTTCCCGAAACCACCAGGGCCTTGAGATTCTTAGCGCCCATCAAGGCCCCCAGGCCGCACCTTCCAGCGGTCCGGCCTTCATCATTCATAACACCGGCGAACCGGATCAGTTTTTCACCACCTGCTCCAATGCAGGCCGTAGAGGCCTTTTCATCGACTTCCCTGGCTATGATCTCCTGAGTCTCGTAGCTGTCTCGACCCCAGAGATGGGCGGCATCCCGGATCTCCGCTCTACCGTCGGTTACGTAGATATAGGCCGGTTTTTCGGCCCGGCCGCTGATAAGCAAGCCGTCGAAACCGCTGCCCTTGAGCCGGATGGGGAATTGTCCCCCTGTGGTCGCCTCTCCCCAGAGACCGGTCCCCGGGGCAATCCCGCAAATAGCCGCCCGGCTGACCATGGGCACATTGGAGCCGATAAAAGGGCCGGTGGCAAAGATCAGGGGATTCTCCGGGGATAGGGGGTCCATCCCGCGTTTGACGTACGCATAGATGATTTTGGCGGCCAAGGTTGATCCGCCGACAAAGTCTCTTAGATCATCGTCACTGAGGGAAAAGTTTTCGATGCTTTTTTGAGTAAGATCCACCTTTAGGAATTTTCCAAAATATCCTTTCATCGATTTACCTCCAGACCTCTGATTTCATGTCCAGCCATGCGCCTTCGTAGGCCATCACGAATATATCCCTGAGCTGTTCCCGGTTCAGGTCGTACCAGCCGAAATAAAAGGCCGGATCGGTGGGGGTCTGTTTTAGAATGGCCTCCAGCGTCCCTTCAAAAGCCTCTTTGGAAATACCGGCTTCCTTGAGACTGATGGGCAGGCTTACCTGGATCATCAGGCCGCGGATCTTTTCGATGAGGTTGGACAGGCTCTTTTCATCAGAGGTTTTGTCCCGGCAACCCAGCCGGTCACAGATCTCCAGGTAGCGATCCGTGGCCTTGGAATAGACCTGGAGTTCATAAGGGAGAAACAAAATGACCATCGCCCCGTGATGCAGGTGGAACAATCCTCCGATAGTGTGGCCTAACGCATGAGAAATGCCGGAACCGGCATTACTCAAGGGGATTCCGGCCATCATGGCCGCCTGCTGCATCTTAATCCTGGGCATAAGATCGTTCCCATCATGAAAGGCCTTGGGCAGCCAATCGAAAACCATCTCGATGGCCTTGAGGGCCACGGCCTGGTTGAGTTCATCAGCCCGCGGGGCCATGAAGCCATCTACGGCGTGGGCCAGGGCGTCTCCCCCGGTGCCGGCCGTGAGCGCAGGCGGCATGCCGATGGTAAAGGTCGGATCCAAGAGGGCGAAGTCAGGGACGAATTCCGGTAAGGCCCCACTCGCGGCCAGCTTGACGCCATCGGGAAAGGAGATGACGGCAATGCCGCTGACCTCCGATCCGGTGCCGCTGGTGGTCGGGACGGCCACCAGCTTGGCCTTGTGCCGCAGATTGAGAGGAATCAGGGGGCTCAGGATTTCAAAATTGGCTTCCGGATGTTCATAAAGCAGCCAGGCGCCCTTGGCCGTATCCATGGACGACCCGCCGCCGACGGCAAAAATGAGGTCAGGTCCGAAGCGTCTCATCTTTTCGGCGCATTCCTTTATGGTTTCCAAGGGCGCATCCGGCTTGGCTTCGGCCCAGATTTCAAATTGAATTCCGTGTCTTTTTTCGTAGGGGCTCTTAATCTTGGAAGTAAAGCGTACGGCATAGTCATCGGTGACGATAAAGGCCTTTTTGGTTTTACACTCCCTGGCCACCAGATCCACCGCATCGGGAAGCAGGCCGGCCTTATCTAAAAAAAGATTGAGCCCGGAAAATATCCGGGGGACGAAAAAGGGTCTCTGAACTTCTTTTAAAAACTCGGCCTGGACCATGGGGCCGCCCCAGGTTTTTAGCAAGTATTCGTGTGACCAGTAGCTCATAGTCCCTCCTCACTTTTGATATCGGCGATTCTAAGGGGTGACGAATTTAATGGCCGCTCCGAACCAGGTAAATGAATGGATCTGGCCGTCAATCCCCACCAGATGGTTCTGAAGGGCCTCCTTGATCCCCTCTTCCCCTTTTTTCAAAGCACGGAAGGCTGTTTTGGCATCACCCCAGATCATGGCGGTGTCATATTCGTCCAATACGGCGTCCGTTGAAAACCGGCCGTCTTTAAAGATGAACCGCTTCCCCCTTTTCCCGTCCTTGGTCTTGATCACCACGGTACACTCGTGGCCCATTTGGAATTTTTTAAAGCTTTCATTGAGCCTGGCTGCTTTTCTGAATTTGGTTGCCAGCAGGGCAAGAAGCAATGAAAAACCCATATTAACCTCCTTGTGGATTTACGGGAGTCAAGAGTTTAAAACAGGGGATCATCGAAATACTTTTCTGAATATTGCCAGAGCCATCTCCACATTTTCAGGCAAAATCCCCAGATGGGTCACCAGGCGAACCTGGGTTTTTCCGAAGGCATGGATCAGCACCCCCTTCTTCTTCATGGACTCGGCGGCCTCGGGGGCGGTCATCCCGCCGGAGATGACGTCGAAGATGGCGATGTTGGTTTCGACATGTTCAGGGTTGATAGCGACCCCTTTCAATTCAGAAAGCCCCTGGGCCAGTCGCAGCGCATTTTGGTGATCCTCTGCCAGCCGTTCCCGATGGTGGTCCAGCGCGTAGAGCCCGGCCGCCGCCAGGATCCCGGCCTGCCGCATCCCGCCGCCGAACATCTTCCGGAAGCGGTGGACCCGGTCGATAAAGGCGGCCGAGCCGGATACCAGGGAGCCCACGGGGGCCCCCAGCCCTTTGGACAGGCAGACCGAAACGGAGTCTGCCCATTGGGCGTATTCCCTTGGTTCGATCCCTGTGGCGACCGAGGCGTTCCAGAGTCTGGCCCCGTCGAGATGGACCCGCAGGCCCTTCGAATGGGCCAATTGGGAGATGTCGGCCATATTCTTCAAAGGGTAGATGCTCCCGCCGCCCCGGTTATGGGTGTTTTCCAGGCAGACCAGCCGCGACACCGCGAAGTGGTGATCCAGGGGCCGGATAGCCTCCTCGATCTGGACGGCTTTCAGAATACCGCGGACTCCGGGGAGACAGAAAAACTGAACGCCGGACAGCACTGCACCGGCCCCGCCTTCGAAGTTATAGGGATGGGACGACGCTTCCAGGATGACCTCGTCGCCGGGCTGGGTGTGGGCCTTGATGGCCAACTGGTTGGCCATGGTCCCGGAGGGGACGAAAATGGCCTTCTCTTTACCCAGGAGCGCCGCCACCTTTTCCTGAAGGGCGTTGACCGTGGGGTCTTCCCCGAATACGTCGTCGCCCACCTCGGCCTCGGCCATGGCCTTCCTCATGGCGGGCGTGGGTTTGGTGACGGTATCGCTTCTTAGATCGATGAACTCAGCCATGCTTTTTCCTTTTCGGATGGAGCGTCATTCCCGCAGCGCTTCCGGGCGGGAATCCAGGCTATTCTCAAGGAATAATGGATCCCCGATAAAAGCATTCGGGGATGACGGGAAACTGCCTGTGAATAGAATAATGAGACCGTTAATAAATGAACCATAACGAGGCAACAGGATGTTTGTCAAGATCTGCGTACTATGGTGGAATGAGCGAAGTCCTGAAAGGCCCGACGGGTTTCGTATCGGAGTTGATGGTCGGTTTCGTTTTTTCAGCTTGACATTTGTGCTTTTTCAGACTACATATAGAAACGAATTACAAAGAGTATAATTAATGGGGGGTTGGCCATGGACTTAAACAGTGTCGGTATTCGTGAGGCCAAGATCGACTTGAGTAAGATCCTTAAGAGGGTAAAGAGCGGCCGGGAGGTGGTCATCACCGATCGGGGACACCCGATCGCCAAGATCGTTCCCTTGGTCTCGGAGAACCTGCCCCTGGAAGAGCGGGTCCGCCGCTTGGAAGGGCAGGGGCTTCTGCTTCCTGTCTCGAAAAAAAACCGGAGACCCTTGCCGCCGCCGCTGCCGACTCCGGAGGGAGCGGCTCAGGGCTTCTTGCAAGAGGACCGAAATCGATGAAGACGGAAGAAAAGCCGGTGGTTCTCTATTGGGACGCCTCGGCCGTTCTGTCCGCCCTCCTGAAAGACGATCACAGCCGGGAGGCCCATCGATGGGCCTCCCGGTCGGGATACCATCTCCTATCCACCCTGGCTTACGCGGAGGTGTCGGCCGTATTGCGGCGTATAGCCCGGGAGAGGCTGCTGGCGGAAGTGCTGGTAAAGGCGGCCGAGGAAAGCCTGGAAACCGGCCCTTGGAGGTCCTGGCAGGGGGTCCCCCGGCAGAATGACTTGCGGCAGTTGTCCGCCCGCTACTCCCTGCGGGGTGCCGATCTCTGGCACCTGGCCGCCGCTAAAATCCTTCAGGAGGACCTGCCCGAATTGAAACTGTTGACTTTTGATCGGCGTTTAATGGTGGCCGTCCAGGGAGAAGGGATGTTCAATCCCTATAACTAACCAAATCCGGTAAAGGGGTGGAGGGAAGGAACGATATGCAAGAATGGAATATCCAGGATAAATATTACGCCCGGGGCATCTGCTTCGGCTGTGGGCCGACCAATGAAAAGGGCCTAAAAATCAAAAGTTATGTGGATGGCGATCGGGTGGTGGCCCGCTGGAAAGCGGAACCCCATCACCAGGCCTTTGAGGGGGTGCTCTGCGGCGGGATCATCGGGACACTTTTGGACTGCCATTCCAACTGGACCTCGGCCTGGCACCTGATGGTCAAGAACGGTCTGGACCAGCCGCCCTGCACGGTCACCGGGGAGTTCGCGGTGAAACTGCTGCAGCCCACCCCGATCGATGAGGAAGTGGAATTGTCGGCCACGGTGGTGGAATCGACAGCCACCAGGGCCGTGGTGGAAGCTACCCTGTCCTACCGGGGCGAGGTGACCGCCACCTGCCGGGGCACTTTCTTTGCCGTCAAGCCCGGCCACCCGGCGTATCACCAGCGATGAATTTTTTGCCGCGAAAGGCTCGAGGCGGAAAATTCCTTTTGAAATGATCCAATCCAATATCCGGTCTTTTTTTATCGAACCGTGATGGTTCCAGTCAAATTCTATTTCCTCGTTTTTTTTTGGGTCTTAGGCTTTATCTTTTTGTGGAAAATCCCGATCCTAAAAGGAGGCGGCAAGTTCAATCGCTTTTCTCATAAGCTATCCATCCTCATTCCTGCCCGGAACGAAGAACGAGCTCTCGGCCGGCTGCTCCATTCCATAGCGCTGCAGTCCTTAAGACCCCATGAGGTTATCGTGATCGATGACCAATCGGAAGACGGCACCGCGGAAATTGCAGGAAGCGCAGGGTGTATCGTGTTGGCCTCCAAAGACTTACCGGCGGGCTGGGCCGGAAAACCCTGGGCCTGCTGGCAGGGAGCCCAAACGGCAACCGGGGACCTCTTTCTTTTTTTGGATGCCGACACTTTCCTGGAACCCGGGGGCCTTTCAAAAATCGGTTCCGCCTATCTCGAACAAGGCGGTCTGCTCTCGATTCAACCATTTCATAGAATGAACAGGAGGATTGAGCAACTCGCGGCGATCTTCAATATCATTACCATGGCCGGAATAAAGGCCTTCACCCCGTTAGGGTTCAAGTTAAAGCCGGCGGGTGCTTTTGGGCCCTGTATGATCTGTTCGAGGGAAGACTATTTCAGGGTGGGAGGACACGAGAGGGCCCGGGGCGAGGTGCTGGAAAGCCTGGCTATCGGAAGGGAGTTCCTGAAAGCGAAACGAACGGTTCACTGTTACGGAGGGAAGGAAACCATTTCATTTCGAATGTACCCGGAGGGATTGTGGTCGCTGGTGGAGGGATTTGCCAAAGGGTTCGGGACCGGTGCCAAGGCGATGTCGCTCTTAACCCTTTTGATGGTTACGGGCTGGGTGTTCGGCGGGGTTTCGGTCACCAGGCACCTCGTCCAATCGGCTATTTTCGGCAACGGGACGGAACTCCTGGGGTGGCTGATGTTAGACGTCGGCTATATCTTCCAGATCTATTGGATGCTTTTCCGGATTGGAAATTTTGGGTTCGCGACGGCGCTGCTGTTCCAAATCCCGCTGGTCTTCTTCGTAATGGTCTTTGCCTACTCGTTCCTGCGTATCTTCCTGCTGCGAAAGGTGCGCTGGAAGGGGAGGGATGTCAAGACGGCGGAATAGGGCGATTTGATCGATGAGGCTCATCCATCTTTCCACTTTCTGGGCAATTGTGGCCGATTTCCTGGCCTGGTTGACCATTCACCTCGGTGTGGTGGCCATTATGATTCGAATTCCCGCAAGGTATTTCAACCCGAGTCAGTGGCTCTACCGGGGCAGGGAATGGGAGAGAGAGGGAAAGGTCTATCCCGAGGTATTTGGGATCAGAAAATGGAAACAATATCTCCCCGATGCAGCGGGGGGCCTCGGACGTTTTGGTTTTCAGAAGAAACAACTGAACGGGACCGGCGCAGCCTATTTTTGGGCCTTCTTGCAGGAAACTTGCCGGGCCGAGTTGACCCACTGGATCCTAATCCTTTTTGCGCCGTTTTTCTTTCTCTGGAATCGCCCCGGCGTTGGCCTTTTCATGGTTTTCTATGCCCTTTTTATAAATGTCCCCATTATAATGGCCCAGCGGTATAATCGCTATCGATTCAGAATCCTTCTGGAAAGGAACCGATCTAAATCCTGATCTCCCCATGTCGCGCTCCCCCATAATTATGGTAGAAGATCTGTGGAAAACCTACGGCGAGACCGATGCGGTGCAGGGACTCAGCTTCGAGATTTTCAGAGGGGAGTTTTTTGGTCTCCTGGGCCCCAACGGAGCCGGTAAGACGACAACGATCGGTATCTTATCCGGGTTGATCGAACCCACCCGTGGAGGGGTCTCGATCGGCGGGATCGATCTTTTTTCAAGACCCCGGGAGGCAAAAGCCAAGCTGGGTTTGGTACCCCAGCGTTTCGCGCTTTATCCCACTTTGTCGGCCCGTGATAATTTAATTTTTTTTGGAAGAATTTATGGACTGAAGGCAAAACGTTTGCAGGAACGTATAGCCGGCGTCTTGAACATCGTGGCCTTGACGGATCGGGCCGACCAAACCGTGGCCACTTTTTCCCACGGGATGAAACGACGGCTCAATATTGCCGCGGGGCTTCTTCACGAGCCGGAAATTCTAATCCTGGACGAACCCACCGTTGGTGTCGATACCCAAAGTCGAGAGGCGATCCTGGAAAGTATTCATTCCCTGAATGAATCGGGGGTCACGGTCTTGTACACTACCCATCGTATCGAGGAAGCCCAGCGCCTGTGCGGTCGCGTGGCCATCATGGACCGGGGGAAAATAATCGCTCTGGACAGCCCCGATCGCCTGATTCGAGAATCGGGGAAGGGGATTATCCGCTTGTCGTTCAATGCCGCTATCGATGAGAAACTGATGGACCGGATGACCCGGTTCGGTTTGCTCCTGTTCGTCGATGACCAGAAAAAAAGAGTCCATATTGAAACGGATCACACGGACCAGGCCTCGAGAGAGCTTTTGGAGTTGATGGAATCTCACGCCGGCCTGTTAAAGACCCTGGACATTTCCGAACCGAATCTGGAAACCGTTTTTATCCATTTGACCGGCAGAAACCTCAGGGATTAGGATTCCAGGAAAGGTTCTTCAGGTTCACAAAAATGATTCGCCAGATCATCGCCATTACGCTCAAAGAATTGAAGGTCCTGTGGCAGGATCGAGAAGCGCTGGCATTGCTTTTCGTTATGCCCCTGTTCTTTATTCTGGTAATGAGCTTCGCCCTGGAAGGGGTTTTTCAGGCGGGGGGCAAAGGAAACCCCATCGAAATCCTGGTCGTTCACCAGGGGGCAGGGCGTTTGGCCGACCAGGCGATTTCCGATCTTAAAAGGACGGAGGGTCTGATCCTGATCGAACGCCACCAGGGAATTCCCCTTACCGCCGACCAGGCAGACCAATGGATTGGCAAGGGACGCTATCCTTTAGCCCTTATCTTTCCGGAAGGTTATACGGAACGGATTCTTGATCAGCTTAATGACCCCGAGAAGGGTAAGGCCGTCGTCTATTTAGTCAGTGAGCCGGCCATGAATCTGCAGCTTTTGGCCTCGGTGAAAGGAACGGTCCAGGGGGCCATAGAGCGACGGGCACTACTGGCCGGCATACCCCAGCGCCTGATTAAGCTGTTGGGAACATCCGCTGGTTCGTGGGAACAATTGGACACGCTGCTGGGAGATCCGAAGATCGGTGGACCGGGAGCGTCGGGCGTGGACTTCCTCCATAGATTTCCCAAAGGGTTTGCCGCCGGCAGGCGCCCTACGGCCACAGAGCAAAATGTTCCGGCTTATACCATTTTTGGGGTCTTTTTCATCGTGCTGACCCTGGCCACCAGTTTCCTCCAGGAGAAGAAAGATGGTACCTTCCAGAGAATCCTGGCCGCCCCCTTATCCAAGACCGCCCTGCTCATCGGGAAACTCCTGCCTTACTATCTGGTGAACCTGATTCAGGTGGCCCTGATGTTCGGTGTAGGGGTCGTGGCCTTTGGCATGAAGCTCGGGAATCTTCCGGCCCTGGTCATTGTTTCTTTGGCCCTGGCGGCGGCGGCGAACGGTTTAGGACTCCTGGTGGCGTCCCTGGGTAAAACCGAGGCGCAGGTAAATGGCCTATCGGTTCTCCTGGCCATCACCCTCTCCGCCCTGGGCGGAATGATGGTGCCCACCTTCATTATGCCGGACCTGATGAAGACCCTTTCTCTTTTTACACCCCATGCTTGGGCCCTGGCCGGATATCATGACGTGATCATCCGCGGTTTAGGACCCCAAGCGGTTTTGACCGAGACGGCCGTGCTCCTGGGGTTCGCTTCGTTCTTCTTTGCCGTCGCCCTCTGGCGTTTTCGATTTGACCCGTGAGTGGTCGGTTTGGACCTCTCTCCTTTTTTAGTCCGGTAGGGAAACTGAATTACTGAATTGGTGATTTTTCTCGGCTGACGGCCGGCAGGCCGAGCCGGTTGAGTATCTCCTTGACCGCCAGCACGCTCGGTGAATCTTCGGGCAGGAGGACGGTCGGCCGGCCGAGCCGGTCGAATTCGGCCACCCGGTCATCCGCCGGAATCAGGCCCAGCAGCTCGAGCCCCATCGTTCGGGCTTGCTCCTGCAGATCGGCGGCGCTGTTGACCACCCGGTTGAGGACCAATCCCACCCGGTATTCCTTTTCGACGCCGTGTTTTTCGGCGATGTCCCTCAGATAGACGGCCGTCCGCAACCCTTTCAGCGTAGCGTCGGAGACCAGGATTAAGGTGTCCAGCCGGCTGATCACCCTCCGATTGATCTGTTCAATACCCGCTTCGCAGTCGATCAGGGTGATTTCATACTGCTGGGCCAGGGATTCGATCCCGAATTTCAGCAGCTCGTTCACCCCGCAGAAGCAGCCTGGTCCCTCGGCCTGCCCCAGGATCAACAGATCCACCCCCCCGTGATGAATGACCGCTTCCTTACGGATCACTTCCCGAATGTGCCGGTCCCCGATTTCCCTTTTCTCCCGGGGGTCTTCAATGAGCCTCGTGCGCAACTCCCCTAGGGTATTTTTCGGCTCGGCGCCGAGGGCGTAGGTCAGGCTGATGGGCGGATCAGCGTCCACGGCCAGGAGGTTGTAGCCGCCTTGAGAAAGGACTTTGGCCATGATGGCCGTCAGCGTGGTTTTCCCGGTCCCGCCTTTGCCGGCCATGGCAATCACTCTCCGTTGATTTTCCTTCCCGGTCTCCTTCATGGCCTATCCTTTAACCCTTTTCTGTCGTTCAAATCGCTCCCGGGCAAAAAGAGCTGCTCCAAGGGCTCCGATGCTTTGGGGATCCACCTGGGTCATTTCATACAATTGAACCCCCAGGACCTCTTGGAGACTGTTAACGACAGCCGAATTCTTGGCTACGCCGCCGGTCATGGCCACCTCTTTTCTTACCCCCACCCGCCTGGCCATTTTGGAAATCCGCTCGGCCATGGCCTGGGCGATGCCGGCGGATATATCGGCCTTGGTTTCGCCATCGGTCAGGAGGCAGAGAACGTCAAACTGGGCCAGGACCGTACAAGTCTTAGTTATCCCCACCGGCCGAGTCGCTTCAAAGGCGATGGGACCAAGTTTGTCCAGGGAAAGGCCCAGAATTTTGGCCATGTTTTCGAGAAACCGTCCCGTTCCGGCAGCGCATTTATCATTCATGGTAAAATCGGCCATATAACCGAATCGGTCCACCCGGATTACTTTCAGGTCCTGTCCCCCGATGTCGATGATGGTCCTGACCTCCGGATTGACCCAATGGGCCCCCCGCCCGTGGCAGGAGATTTCGGAAATACTGCTCTGGGCAAAAGGGATCCGCTCCCGGCCGTAGCCGGTACTGACGCAATAAGCCAGGTCATCAAAAGTCAGGCCGGCTTTGTCTAAGGCCTTGGTCATCACTTCCTGGGCTGTTTGTTCCGGACGGGGCCGGACCCGCATGATCTCATAGGCCTTGATCTCGTTATCCTGAAGGATCACAGCTTTACCGGTCAAGGAGCCCACGTCGCATCCCGCAAAAATCATAATGGATCACCTATATTCACTATCGGTCATTATCAACTTGGTTTTATTTGAATTCCGCACCGGCCAGAGCCGCACCTATAGCGACCACGATTTGGGGATCGCAGGCCACCAGGCAGGTCTCCGTCTCCAGATTTTCCTCCAGGGACCGAATAACGCTTTTGAACTTGGCCACCCCACCGGTCACCAGGATTTCCGGCATAATCCCTACACGACGAACGAGGGTGGCCGCCCCCAGACCTACCGCGTAGGTCAGGCCGGCCACGATCTCGGAGGGCTCAACCCCGTCGTTGACATGGGAGATGATTTCACTTTCCCCAAAAACAGCGCATTGGGCCCCAATATGGGCTCTTTTCTGAGCCCGACCGGCCGCAGGATCCAATTCGTCCAAAGGTAGTTCCAGGGCCTGAGCGGCCAGTTCGATAAAAAAACCTGTCCCCGATGCACAGCGGTCATTATTCCGGTATTCCAGGACACCCCCCTGTTCCTTGAGAAGGATCACCGTGGTGGTCAGACCTCCAATATCCACCACTGTTCGCACGGAAGGCCGAACCCAGCGGGCGCCCCTGGCCAGGCAATTGATCAAACTCTCTGTTCGATGGGGATAAGGTATGTATTTCTTCCCCCAGCCGGTGCCGCTGAAAGAGGTGATCTCCTCTTGATCCAACCCGGTTGCCTTTAAAACCCTGGCCAATGATTCCTCAGCCACCTGGCCCAGGCGGCCCTCATTGGGGGTGATATCCCAACCCAATAAAGAGCCGTCGTTAAGGATCACAGTTTTAGTGGCCAGGGCACCGACGTCACAACCTAAAACGATCATAACCACATCCTCATAAGGTGGTGAAGAACTCCTCCATGATCCGCCGCAGTTCTGCCGGCGGGGTAAACCGTTTGTCAAACATGTCCATTTCAAAGCGCAGGGTAGGCACCCCGGTTTCTTCCTTGACCTTATCGCTCAGCAGTTTGTTCAGAGCCCAGTAGTGCTTACAGGAAACGTGACCGCCGAGGATCAGGGCATTGGCCTTGTAGGCTTTAATGATATTGACAAAGTCATTGATCCAGATATCGGAAAAACCCATACTCTGCCGGCCCATGGGCATCTGCATGGTCCTCCAGGCCAACCCTTTCAACATGGTTTCCATATTGGTCGTATCGACCAAGCCTACATCCGGGCTTAAATAGGTCAGCGTGTCACAGATGTAGGTCACCCCGTGCTCCTCTTCCAGCCAATCAAAAAGCGGAAGATCATAGGCTTCCCAGGTATAGCCGTAAACCGCCCTTCTTTCCTTTTTCCCTTCGGGAATAACCCCCAGTCCTTTATCGGCCCTTTCCTTGACCTCTTCATAAAGTTCTTTAAAATAACGGGCGCCCATGGGGGTTCCGATCTGGGTCATAAAAATGGTGTCAGCCGGTCGGTGCCAGCCGGTATCCGGGCAGGGGGTTTTTTTCTTCAGCTCTTGAATCTTCAAAATATAATTCGTGGCCTCGTTCCCGTGCAGGCAGTAGCTTCTCAGTTTTTCTTCGGAGAGGATATTCCCGGTTATCTTCTCCAACTGTTTGATCATTTCCTTTATTTCAGTTAACATATAATTCAACCCCCGTTCATTGCGGTAATAGGGGGTCTCCATAGTAACCAGGGGCGCCTTGAATTTGTGAGCCGTCCATTCGTAAAGCTTATTACTGGCATCACAGGGTGTGGCGGTTTTGATGAGGAGATCCGGTTTAGGGGTCAGCCCCATTAATAGGTAGCCGGCGGTACCCTTCTGGGTGGAACAGAGGTGGTCGGGGTACCCATCGGCCTCAATCCGATCGATTCCTTCTTCGGTACCAGTGGTATACAAGGCCGAGTTCAATCCGCAAACCACTTCATAGCAAATAGGCACCATACCCATGGATAACATAATCTCCACACTGATCGGGAAATAGTGGTAACAGGCTAATTTCCCCGAATCCAGTTCCTGGTTGGCCCAGTCCGCATACTCCATAATATTCTTCACGAAAGCGGAGGCGCTCCTTCTATTCTTCTCTTTGAGAATGGTATTGATCAAATCGGGCTGGACCATATCAAAATTAGCCTGGTACTTCTCGGGAAGGATTTCCCGGACCACTTCTTTTCCTCCCCAATCATCCAAGGATTGAAGGCCTTCCTGGGCCAAGATGAAAGTGGCCAGTTCCCCGGTGGTTTTCCAATTATCCAAAATGGTTCGGTCTTTTCTGTTCGTCATTTCCTTACCTCCTGGCAATTCTTTCCATAAAGGCTTCAATCCTGGTTTTTATTCTTCCCACATCGGAAATCATGTGCTCTCTTTCCAGAACCATGACCGGTATGTTTTGGGGTTCCAGTTCCTCGGCCAACATGGGACTCTCAACGGCATGACCGTCGCAAAAAACGATCTTCTGAAGAATGATGCCGTCCACATTAGCTCCTCTGGCCATTTCCTCGGTAAAGCGAAGGCGATTTTCGAATTCCCCCATCATGCGGGGGCAGGGGTTATGATAATAATACCTTTTGGCGATGGCCTCCAGGGGATCCCCCTCCTCCTCAATGGGATTAAGAAAATGCCTGGACCCAAAACACAAGGAATCGGTCACCACCATTCCTCCCAGGCCCTCGATGATCTCGATCAGTTGGGGGTTATCCAGGGCTGAACCGCCGACCATGACCCTGGCCTTATAATCGGTTATCTTGGGTTTCCGACGGATTTCATCCAAGGCCTCTTTAAGAAGTTGGTTGAATCTTTCTCTCGGCATGATGCCGGCGGAAAGCAATATGCTGGTGACCTCCGAACCGGAAATGGGAATCTCCTCGGCCTTTCTGAGTTCATAGAGTTCTTCAATCAGACTCCTGGATTCATTATAGAGCCTTATGGCTTGTCTCAGATCCTGTTCCGAGCAGCGGACCCCAAATTTATGGGCCAGTTGTTCCTTGAAATTCGAGATTTCTTCCCGATACCAGGCAAAGCCGGAGTCATTGATGGCGTGGGGCACGGTGACCATGAATAAGTAGTCGGTGGTAAGGTGTTTTTCCCAAATTTCGTAGAGACGGCGGATCTGGTCACAACCGTTAAGCAGGCAGAAGCCATCCAAAAAATCATACTCCCCGGCCAGGGCGGTTTGCAGGAGGCAGCGGGCAAAGGTACAATTGAAGCGGGACAGATAGATATCGGCCAATCCTGTTTCTTTAGTCCCCCGGGCCTCCATCCGGTAGGGAAATAAGCCTGCGGCCTGGATGATCTCCTCCGGGACATAACCGCAAGGAAAACCGACCACTCGCCCGCCATCGGCCTTCCAATCTTTTAAATAAGGGTTCTCCCGGCGGTCGGGTAACGACATTAATTCTTCCAAGGCCTTCATGCTCCCTCCTTTACTCGTTTGACAGTCTTTTTTACAATACCTATAATCCAGAATCCCATTGCCTATTCATCTTTCCCTATGTCCTCCGTTCGAGGATCGCTTCGCTTAAGGACCATCCCGCTATTGGCGGGATTTGAGGGAAAGGGTAACTGCCTTTGGCCTCAAGTTCGTCGAAGGCGAACGCTCCTCAAGCGAAGCGATCCTTAAACTTTTTTTCCTCTTTCGGAGAGGCCCCTTCCAGTGGATAGATCGACCCTTAAGATCTGTCCCATGAATCCGTACAGGTTTTCCCCCTATTCCCGGCTGATCAACGCCTGGGCCATACGTAACAGTTTGATCAGGTTGCCCCGGGCTCGAATTCTTCCGGTTAAAAGCGCCTTGACGGGATGGATCTGGCCGCTGGCCACCTCAGACAGTCGTTCAAAATCCGCGGCCAGATAAGCGGAGGGCCGCTGGACGGCATCGTTTTTGATCTCGAGTCGGCCTTGAAGAAAAAAAATGGTTACGGCCACATCCGCCCCGGTTTCCTTGACTACCAGGCTGCCTTTGATCCGGCGGATTTTTTCATAGAGGCCCGGCTTTTCCAGATTCTGGTCCATCAGGGACTTTAGGGTCCAGCCCAGTCCGTTCAAGTCCTCTCCGATTACGGTCACTTCCTTCATGGCTTGTCCCTCACGAAGCTCGATAAGAGAGAAAATAAAGTTTCTGGAAAAAGGCTACGGGCTATAGGTAAGGGGGCCTTAAGATCTTTTCTTCGCCCATTCGCCCATTCCCCATTGCCTATAGCCCATAGCCTATAGCCCTTCTTTTATTCCCCCAGATATTCGTTCTTGAAGGAACTGATGGAATTGGCCACGGCCCGGACAAATTTGGCATTGCGCATAATCTTGGCCATATCCCCTTTGAGTTTGAAGCTGCCTTTGACCACCCCTTCGATGAAGTCCTTCTCTCCTTTGACGACCGGCTTGAAGTCGCTGTAAGAGCCGACAACAAAAAACCCCGGATCTTTGGAAGCGGGATCTTCAATAATTTTGGCCTCTGTGCATTTACCGGAGGCCGCTTCGAGATAAAGATAAACGGTTTTTTCCAAGCCGCTGCCGGGTTCTACCTGGAAAATAAAGTTTCCATTAAAATCCACTCCCCAGTTCTTCCCGGTTTCGGCAACAGCCGGATCGTTGTTCAAAGCATTTTTCCATTCGTCACACCATTCTTGTGAAGGGTAAAGGGCCATGATCTTTCCTCCTTTAAATTTTTTGTGTCCGATGAAGGACCGCTGCGCTTAAGGACCATCACGCCCGCGGCGGGATTTGAGGGAAGAGGCAACTGCCTTTGACCTCAAGTTCGTCGAGGACGAACGCCCCTCAAGCGAAGCGATCCGTAAACATTTTTTTACAGGGTCTCGAGCTCATACCAGTACCTGGCATTCTCCAGGTGCTTCAGTCCTAATCCCCCCATCCATAGACCAATCATCTTGCTGTCTCTCCAGTGCTTCTCCACGTCGAACTCACGGGAGTACCCATAGGAGCCCATGTAATCCATTGCCGTGCTGCACACCTTTTCGACAGCCTGGCTGGCGAATACCGACAGCCCTCTTGTTTTGTGCACGATCTTGTCATCCCAGGGATTTGATCCATAGATTTCCGGGTTGTCCACTTCTCTGGCATACACATGCATCCACGCTGAGGTGGCCTCGATAAGTATGGCAATTTCGGAAAGCGCGGCAGCTACCATGCTGTGCTCTTTGAGAGGCTTGCCCGCGATGATACGCGTGGTGGTCCATTTCTTGATGATCTCGTAGATGTTTTTCATGACCCCCAGGCACATGGCTGAGGAGGCCATGCTCCCAAAGGTGATTATTTCCTTGAAGTACTTCAGATCATCTCCGGGGCCGTGAGCGCGGTAGCGCTTAGGCACCCGCACGTGATCGAACCAGATATCCGTGTTCATGTCCGCAGCCATTCCGGCCTTCTGATAAGGGCCTCCGACTTCAACGCCTTTGGCTTTCGCCGGAACATAAATGAAGGCAAAATCGTTCGGATCGGTCGACCCTTTATTGGTGGTGCACACCACCCCGTAGAGGTCAGCCACTTCCCCCGAGTTTGTCGGCCAGATCTTGTGCCCGTTGATTACCCACTCCTCGCCTTCCAGCTTGGCCGTGGTCTGTATGGTCTTTCCGCGCATCCTGCCGATATTCTCGATGTCGGCACCGCTGGCGGGCTCCGTCATGGCGTTGCAGCCCACATACAGTTCCTCTCCGCAGAATTTGGGGCCGAACTCCTGAAGAAGCTCCATATTGCGATGGGGCTTCAGGATAATGGGCAGCATAGGCCATATGGAGCACAGACAGGCTACCGTGAATCCAGAATCGATTCTCGCCATCTCTTCCGCCAGGACGCAGAATAACGTGCACGCACCCGGTATATCCGTTCCTCCTACCTCAGCGGGAAAAAAGGCAGAATTCACTCCAAGATCCACTAGGACTTCCTTTAGCAGCGGTTTAACCAGCTTATGATCCCTCCAGTCCTCGTCGATCTTCTGCCGGACAGGGAGGTATCTATCGTTTCCCCAGTCCCTGACCACTTTTCCAATATCCGTCACGAAATCGGATACCCATTCCTTCGGCCGGATAAAATCATCGATATTCGGCATTTTTTTTCTCTCCTTCCCCGTGGGGAGTTGGCCACCAACGCCCTTCATTTCCAGGGCGACCTACGTTAGGTCCGATCTTTAAGAACGGACTCTCTTTCATCCCGACCGGATTATCCTAAAAAATCGGTAAAAAAGCCATCAAGAAAGAAACCTCCTGGGATACCCTGACTCCCCGGGAGCGGGAGGTCCTGAAACTGGTCGCCGAAGGTCACACCAGCAAAAAGGTCGCAGAATTGCTTTTCCTCAGTGCCAAGACCGTGGACCGGCACCGAGCCAACCTGATGAAAAAATTGAACCTGCACAACACGCCGGCCCTGACGGCCCTGGCCATGGAGAAGGGTTTGATCAGCCGCTGAGGGGTTCCTCAACCAACCAGCGGGCCGAAATTGTAGTGCCCCGTTCGGGGACGGTCTTCAGTTGGAAGGTGCCCCCGGACAGCTCGGTCCGGTCCCCCATGTTAGCCAGACCAAATCCCCTCTGAGTTGAATCGCTATTTAAAGCCTCCTTATAGACCTGCCCGAAATTCCGGCAAAACCAGGTAATGGTGTTCAGGATTCCCAGGTCGTCGAGCATGGACGGCCGGAGATCCCGGGACATCCGCCGAACCTCCTCGATCGTATTCTTGATCATGGGGAGGACCTGCCTTAAACTCGGCAGGATTTTCGGGCCTGAGGCCTGTTCGGATTTTTTCATTATTTCTTCCAGGCTGAAATTGATCGCCGAGAGGGCCTGGCCGATTCCGTCATGAAGTTCCATGGCCAGTCGCTGCCTCTCCTTTTCCTGGGCGCAGATCAGTTTGGCCGACAGGTCCCTCAGTTCCTGTTTCGAAGCCATAAGGGCCTGTTCGGCCTTTTTGCGTTCACCGATGTCCACCCCCACCCCGATCAGATAGACGTTACCCTCCAATTCCCCCCGCACCCCAGTGAGTATATAGGGCGTTAACCGACCGGTTTTGGTAACCAGGGTGGCTTGAACCGAAGAACGCCCCCGGGTAAAGGGCTCCCGAATACTTTCCTGAAC
>Ga0315290_10000600_pt1 | contig 23656 bp, 24 predicted proteins | sample YL17G12_0_MG_FD_203627 | JGI IMG/M metagenome (GOLD analysis project Ga0315290, IMG submission 203627) | Sediment microbial communities from Yellowstone Lake, YNP, Wyoming, USA - YL17G12_0 | ecosystem: Environmental > Aquatic > Freshwater > Lake > Sediment | place: USA: Wyoming | collected... | reverse complement strand
GCCCGTGCGATGGTTCAAGGTATCGAGCCGGTTATAGACCCCCGCAAAGCCCTCGGTGACGTGCAAGCGCACTTCTGCGATCACGGCCAGAATGAGTTCAGTATCACTGTTCATCAGATCGGCTCCTACCACGACGTTGCTTGCTGCACGACGAACGGCCCGTAGGCCAGCACGGTCTCATTGCCTTCAGTCATGCGCTTCCATGACTGGCGATAGGTCTTGGCTGTGACGGTCAACATCTCCACGTCGGTGAGCACGACTGTGGCGCGTTGCGTGTTCGAGGCGCGCACGGCGTTGAAAGTGCCGTCGATGGTAGCCGTCTTGTCGAAGATGGGCGGGTCAGCAGAGTTGTCGTTGGTCCGTACCGCCATCTTGACCGTCCACCCCGCCATATCGACTGGCAGATCCGCCGAGTTGAGCAGTTCCAGGCGGAAGGTCTTGTCCTCACCATAGAACAAGGCTCCCGATCCGCCGATAGTTACTTCTTTGGCCATAACATCTCTCCCGGTTACGTCGATGATGGTCTGATACGATCCGACTAGATCTAGGATTAGTGGAGTAAGTGAAATCTCCGCCACCACGTCCACCGCGCCGATGTCCGCACCGATGATATCTACGATGATCGGGCTGGATGACGCGCCCGCTGGTGTAATCCACTTGGCGACGGCTGGTGTGGCCAGCGACACCACGCCGAACGTCGCGTACTGGTCGATGGCGATCCACTTGGCAATCGTCGCCGTAGCCGGGATAGAGACAGGACCAACCGAGGTCGAAGCCGATGTCCCGACCCAGACCGCAACGGCAGCCGTGGCCTGCACCGTGACCATACCCACAGACGCCGATGCGCTTGGAGCAATCCACTTGACGATGGCCGCTGTTGCAGGCGTCGAGACCGCACCAACAGAGGCGGACGTATCTGGTGCGAGCCACTTCGCAATCGCGCTGGCCGTGGCTGCGACCGTAACCGCGCCAGGGCTGGCGGTCGCATCGGGTGTCACCAACTTCGCAACGGTTGCCGTGGCGGGTGTACTGACCGCTCCCACGGACGCCGTAGCATCTGGCGCGACGAACTTCGCTGGTGATGCCGTGGCCGCACTGACAATATAGGAGGTGGCGTACTGATCGACGCTAATCCACGTCGCGGGAGAGGCCGTCGCTGCGGTGGTAATGGCACCTACGGATGTGGAACCATCGGGCGTGATCCACTTCGCTACGGTCGCCGTGGCATCCGTCGAGACGGCCCCGGCCGACGCGGTAGCATCTGGAGTAATGAACTTCGCAACCGTAGCGGTCGCCGCTGTCGATTGTGACGACATTGCGACCGTATCAGGGACAAGCCATTTCGCAACAGAAACACTGGCCGGAGTTGTGACCGACCCCACAGATGCCGTAACATCTGGTGAGGTCCATAGTGCAAGTGTTGCCGTTGCCGGAGTTGTGACTGCCCCAACCGAGATCGTTGCGTCTGTGGCAAGCCACTTCGCAAGTGCGGCAGTTGCCGGAGTGGTAATCGCTCCAACAACTGCTGTGGCATCTGGCGCGAGCCACTTGGCTACAGAAGCTGTGGCTGGGACGGAAATGACACTGACCGCTGTCGCGTTTGGCGCAAGCCAAATGGCCACGGACGCGCTGGCTGCGGTCGAGACCGCACTTACAGATGTTGCGGCATCTGGAACAATAAACTTGACGACGGCCGCTGTCGCTGGCGTGACAATGTAGCCAGTCGCTTCCTGCGTGGGCGCAATCCAGATGGCAACGGAGGGTGTCGCCGCCGTGGTGACTGTGCCCACAGAGGCGGTAGCATCTGGGACAATGGCCTTAGCAAGTGCGGCCGTCGCGGGTGTCGAAACACCACCACCTGCTGCCGTGGCATCTGGAACTATGGCTTTGGCGAGGGCTGCTGTTGCGGATGTAGTGACTGCGCCTACAGATGCGGAGGCGTCTGGCGTGACGAATTTCGCAAGCGATACCGTTGCCGGGACGGAGATCGTACTGGAAGAAACCGCATCGGGCGCGATGAACTTCGCCAGTGACGCCGTCGCATCCGTCGTTACCGCTCCGACGCCAGTAGACGCATCGACTGTGAGCCACTTGGCGACCGCCGCCGTCGCCGCGCTCGTCATGCCAGTATTGGCTTGCGCGTCTGGGGCGATCCAGAGGGCGACCGAAGGCGTGGCCGTCGTACTGACCGCACCAACGGAGACCGTAGCGTCAGGGACAACGAAGCGGGCGACCGCTGCCGTGGCATCCGCGCTGACAGCCCCTAGGACGACCGTGGCGGCAATGGCGAGCCACTGCGCGACAGTAGGACCGGCAGCGACGGTGACTCCCCCGACGCTGGCCGTGGCGTCTGGGACGATAAACTTCGCAAGTGCCGCCGTTGCCGGAACCGAAATCGTACTGGACGAGGTGGCGTCTGGGGTGATGAACTTTGCCAGTGCCGCCGTTGCGGGCGTCGAGACCGCCCCGATGCTGGCTGTCGCGTCTGGGGCGATCCACTTCGCAAGCGCAGCTGTGGCGGTCGAGACTCCCGTATCCGAGACAAACGCCAGCACGCGAACGGGCGCACCGATGCGCCACTGCTCGAACGGCGGACGACGGAAGACCCAGTTGGCCACGGGTCGTTAGCCTCCGATTTCCTCGAACACGACGTAGCCGCTGATGGGGAGCGCTGCCGTGGGCGCGGCGTCCAACTTGATAATCATGTGCGTACTCGGACTGATGACCGGGCGCGTCTCTGGTGTGAACAGCCAGTGCCAACCACCCAAGACGTTCTGCGACTGACGGAACAGCAGCGTCGTCACCGTGGCAAACGTGTCCCCTGTCACGATGTAGCGCCGCACGGTCCCGCCATACGCCGCATCTCCCGCATTCAGAGGAGCGGGCGTGACCCCGGTGCCCTTCGCGCTCTGGTCCGTCGCCGTGCGGAAAATCTGAATGGGCAACTGCTCGGTCGTCTCGCTCGTGTCCTGCGTGATGACAACCTCATGCAGCACAACGGCGGAATCCGCCGGAGCCGTGATCGCCCACAGTTCGGCAACCACCGCCACCGACAGCGCACTGAGAGGAGCAACATACATCCGACCCATCACGAACCTCCTTCGCGCCTACCGGCGCAGATGTGTGAACCACGCCGCCATGCGCCGATAGACCTTCATCACGGATTCCCCGATGGTCGGCGAACGCAGCAACAGTAGCAGACTCATCGGGCACGCTCCTAGAAGTACGAATAGAAGAAGAAATTGCTGTCGGGCGGTGCTTCACCCGTGCTGTACCAGTCCACGCCGATGTCGTAGCGACCCCCGACGCCGATGGTGTCGCCATCGATGTCCGTGGTGTAGTTAAGCGGGTCCGATCCTCCGGGCGCCACGCCCGCCCCGTAGAGGTCCGAATCCACGCCCGCGAGGTGATAGTCGCGGCTCAGTACCGTCGCGTTCAGCGGGTCGAGCAGGGTCGTCGCGTCCAGCGGCACGTTGACGAGGCAGTTCGACGCGGTCGTGTAGGCGTCGGTGTCGTCGGCCGTGCCGTCGCTGGACGCGCAGTTGACTTTATTCAGCGTCGCGGTGTCGCGGCGGTAGAACGCCTCATTGCCCGACCCCGCCGCATAGACGTTGCGGCAGTTCACGACGCCAACTGCCCTCGACTCCACGGCGGATTGCCCGCCGATGAAGATGCAGTTGTAGAGGTTCAGCGTGGTTCCCGACGATGACACGCAGGCGCGATTGGAGTCCGTCGTCGTGACTATGCGCCCGACGCAGTTCACGAGGTTCATGACCCCGTCAGGGTCGGCATTGTTGTAGCAGGTGAAGCTGTAGGTGTTGTCAGATACCGGGCCGAGCGCCAGCAGGTTCGTGAAGTCCACGCGGTTCGTCGCAGACTGGTTGGTGGACGTGACGAAGCAGCCGTTGTAGTTGCCCGTGGACGCAGTGACGCGCCCTTGGATGCCATCCACGCGGCAGTAGTCGTCTCCAATCGAGATGCAGTTCACAGCCGAGCCACTGATCTCGATGCCGTAGATATTGGGGTTCCACGCCTCGCTCGCGCGATGCCCGTCTGCCGCCTGAATGAGCAGGTAGTACGCCGCCGTCTGGTCGCCGCCCCAGACGAACGTCCCCACGGTGTCCTTGCCGCCCGCGCTGGCGGAACAGAGGAAGCGGATGACGTCGGTGAACGTGCCATTCTGCGCGGCCTCCGCTGCGGAGAGCGCGTCGTACGGCGAGCCAACGCTCCCGTCGCCCCCGCCCGCCGCATCGCAGTCCACGTAGTAGGTGATCATCCTTCGGTCTCGTTCGTGACCTTGTTGCGAATGTAGGCCCGCACCGCCGTCCACGGCACCGACACGTAGCGGTCGGTCGCCAGCGCGTTCCGCACTGCCAGTGGCAAGGCGTCGAGGTTCACGTGGAACACGCGACGTCGGATGGGCCGCGTCTTGACGTCGCCCGTCTCGGGGTCGAACGCCCCGACGCGCTCCATCTGCTCATACCGCGCCTTGACCTGCGCGAATGAGAACGGGATCGTGCCGGTCACTTCCACGAACAGCCACGGCTCGGCGGGCGGGCGCCAGTACGTCTTGCCCGGCGGATAGACCGCCACGATGTCTCCGCGCTTGTAGCGACCGTCGCGCTTGAGGCTCGTGGACGCCGTCTGGTCGTGGTCCATCAGCAGCACGAGCACGCCGGTTGCCGTTGCGAGTTCAGCCATCAGCCACACCCACAGCAGAGCAAGCTGGTCGGCGGCGACCAGTACACGCGCCCGTAGCCCGCCGCGCCGTTACCGCCCGCTCGCGCAGACGCCGACGTCGTGCGCCCGCCACCGCCCGCGCCACCGTAGACGGTGCCTGGGTTTCCCGCACCGGAAGAGGAACGACCGGCCGCGCCGTCGCCGTCCGTGGTAGACCCGGCCGCAGGACGGATGGCTGTCGCCTCGCCCTGCGTGATGCCATTGGCGTTCCCACCCGCGCCTGTGCTACCCGCTGACCCGCCGCCGCCACCGGAGTTCGTGCCGGAACGGTTGCCGCCATTACCGCCGCCCGAGACAATGAGGCTGCCCGTGCATCCCGTACTGCCGCCTGCCCCGCCACCTGCGCCGTCCGCCGCATCCAGCGCCCCGCCGTTCAGTCCGCCCTTCGCCACCGCTGTCGTTGTGTTGAAGGTCGAGTCGTTACCAGGACCACCCGCTCCTGCGGACACGCCCGCCTTGGTCTGCCCCACGGCAACCGCGTAATTCGTGCCGAGCGTAAGGCCCGACGCGAGATGCTTGACGTAACAGCCGCCCGCCCCGCCACCGCCGTAACGCGGATTGGCCGCTGTGCATCCGCCACCGGACGCGCCGCCGCCCCAGAGGTCCACAAGGCACCAGACCCAGAACCCCGGCCAGTTCGTAGACGCCGCTGTATAGTCGAGGGATGGCATTAGATCCCCTTGTATCCACCACCGTAGTAGTAGGCGGTCGTCACGCTCGCGCCCGAGTAAGCGTTGAAAGCGGTGTTGGCCGTGCCCTTGATCGGATGCGATGGCTGAAACACCGCGCCACCGTACGCGGGCAGCGGCAGGATGAGCACAACGGTCGAGGTGCCGTCGCGGATTTCCACCCACGTATTCGTCGAGGACGAGTTGTAGCACGCGAACCAGCAGAGGTAATTCGAGATGGCCGCATCGCCGGATGCCGCCATGATCGACTGCGCTGTGGTGTCCGCCTTTGACCCGCCGCCCCTCACGTAGTTCGCACCTGCCTCCCCCAGCACGACAATCTGCTTGCGGTCGGGAGTGATACGCGCCGCGCCCGCGTCCGCTTCCTGGACGAGTACGGTGGCGGCGTCGTCCATCTCGAACCCGGCCATGACCACCTTCGTCGTCGTCGGGGCGAACGCCGCGCTATCCGCGATCACGGAGTCGTCAAGCAATTCCACGGAGGTGCGAATGGCCGACGCACTCGCCTCAGTCATGTTGAGGTTCGCCGCCGTGCCCTGCGTGACCGCAATCGTTTGCGTCGCAGCGACGTTGACCGTCCCGATGACCTTCGTCGTCTCGGCTGCAAGGGTAGCCGTGACCGGGTGGGTCGATTGGTCACTCGCCAGCACGACCGGCAACGAGTTCGCCATCGTCTGCTGGCCGGAGTCCACCACGAGGTCGTGCGCGCCCTCCGCGCCGAGGCCAATCTTGACAATCTGCTGGTGCTCGACAATCGCGTTGCGCGTCACTTCGTCGGTGGCGATGCGTGTGCCCGCGCCTGCCGTGATTTCTACGTTGTCAGCCATCGGTCATTCCCTTCGTTACCACCGACTGAAGATGAAGTTACTGTCTACGGCCCCGCCCTCCGCCGCCTTGACCGCGAAGGCCACCCCCGCCCTGATACCCGCCCGATGCCACGGTCATCACCATCGTCGCGGATGCAACCTTGTAGCCAATCGCCCGTCATCCAAGAAGGTGAAATGGTCGTCGGTGTCCGCATCAAAATTGCTGATGTCAAGGGTGTCGCCGGTCGTCGTGCCATACCCCCCGTGCATGAATAGGAGCGCGGCCGTCGCGTCAGAAGGAACGGTGATGCCGGTAATCGTAAAGGTGGACGCAGCGGGGAGGTTTCCCCCTGAGACGTTGGTGCTGTAGGCGGTGCTCAGCGTGATCGCCATGCTACGTCTCCATCCCGCACACTCCCCGCCCCGGCCGAGTGGCCCGATGCCACCCGGCCCGACCTTCCGCGATTACGCGTGCTGCTGCATGTAGAACCAGCCCAAGGCGTCCATCGTCACCGTCACGTCACCGCCATTGGGCGTGACGGGCGTGATGTCGCAGTAGGCGATGGGCACGCTCGCCCCATCATTCGTGTCAAATCGGAAGATGAGCATCCGATTGCACGCCCCAATCGCGAGCGCCGCACCAGAAAACACCGCGTTAGCCGACGTGAACTTCACGTGGTCCAGGGCATCGTCCAGCGTTGGCCCCGCTTTCGATCCCGGAGTGATCGTCGCCGTGGCCTCGGTGCTGCCCAGTCCCGTCATCACGTCGGCGTCCAGGTCGTTCGCGCCCTGTGCAGTTGGCTGGAGCCGGAACCGAATCGCCGCCGTGGTCCAGATGCACCCTGGCGATCCACCGAGCAGCTCGAACCCACCTCTGTTGAATACGAATCCTGCCATGTCACTCTCCTTTGCGCGAGATGCGCGTTCTGCCGTCCTACGGCACCCGAATGAGTCCTACTGTCATGAGCAGTTGCGTGATCTCGCTGCTCGCTCCGCCTTGTCCCGTGAATTTGAGCGCAAGAGCATTCGCCATCGTCTCCGCGCATGTCGCCGTGCTCGAAGTCACAATCGCGCCGATCCCCGGAGGTCCTGTAATTTCATACGCTATGATCTGCGATGTGCCCGTCACCCGCAGGATGGTCACACGTATGACTTGGCTGTACGCCTGATTCGTCGGCATCGATATAGAGAATACCGTCGTCGTGCCAAGTTTGAACCGCACCGTCTTGGCGTTCGCGCTGCTCGCACAGGCAACCGCCGCCACGACCTCAAGTCCCCACCCGTCCGTGCCCAACAGTCCCGCCACCAGCGAAAGACCCATCAGGTCTGTCTCGACAGTCGTGCCGTTGCTGGCGGGCGTGTACCCCGCCAAGAGCAACGGACGGTACGGCCGCACGCGCGACCACTGTGTTGCAGAACTTGCCTGCATCCAGTCGCCTGTCAGCTGCGACGCCAGCTCGAACGCGCCCGTGTGGAGAGCCGTCGTGTTGTCCTTGACGTTCGTGTTCATCTGCGCGGCAGTCAAAATACTATTCGCGACGAACGTATAGGCGGTCGTCCATGCCATATCAGCCTCCCTCCGCCACGAGGTCTCCGGTCGGACCGTCCTCGAAAGTCTCGTCCACGGTTAGGTCCACGACGGCATGTGCGACGTTCTCCGCGATCAGGTCGGCCACGGTTTCTCCCGGCTCCCAGTTCTGGTGACGAATCACTCGCGCCCGCAGCACGCGTGCGATAAGCCGTGGATGCGCGGGCCACGTGAGATTCCGGTAGATTGCCCCGCAACCGAAGCACCGGGCGCGGTCCCACTCCGGATGAAGCGCGATTCCTGCGTTGCAGTTCGGGCAGTCTGCGATCCAGCGGCCGTGATTCACGCGTGCTACGACTGTTTCAAGACGCTGCTCGATATCTCCGCCGTGGCCGCGCACGAAGATTGCATGGCGGATGGCGTGCCGCACATCATCCGGGGAGAAGTGCAAGTCGCGGGCGGTCTTGATCCTACTCATGTCAATATCCCAACTTCCGCGTCAGGTTGTCTAGCTCTGAGGCGTCGAGCACAAAAAACAAGTCATCAACCGCCGGAGCTAGTCGGAGTGTCATATCTGCGAGCATCCCGGCCACGACTGTGAGCGCCACTCCCTGAACCCAGTACGATTCGCCGATTCCCGTCATGGTTTCCGTCAGCCGTATCCGTGTCCCGATGTCTGCGCTCAAGACCATCGCAAGCGGGGTGGCGTCGGCAGCGGCACGCACGAACACCGCAGACGCCCGCATCGCCGCATCGGAATAGATAGATTTCCAATACTCCGCGAGTCCCGTGGCGAAGTTGGAATCGCTCTGGTACGGGAGATCGACGTCAACCGTCTTGCGCCCATACGCCGTGATGCTCGTCGCGTTGACTGCGGCCACCGTGACCGGATCGCGATCCAGCACCGCAATACCACGTTGTCGCAGCGTCGTGATGTACACGTCAGTGCCCACCGCGAAATTGCTGTGGACTTGAAAGATCACATTCGACGTGCCTGGTACGCCAGTAGACGACCCATACCCGATGACCAAGTTCGAGTTCCCGGTGTAATCGGTGCCAAACCCGTTCTCCTGCGAGTTGGCGGTCCAATCGCCCAGGGCCACGCTGAGCGGTTGCGTCAGCACTCCCCCGCACGGCTCGCCCGTGTCCGGGTCGCGATAGTCCAGCGTGAGCGTGACCGTCTGCCCACCCTGAATCAGCCACGGGGTCAAGATCTCGCAGAGCACGACGTACCCGGACGACAGTACCGGCGGGTGCGTCGTGAGGTTGAAGAAATTGACCAGCGCATCGCGAGACCGCTGCGCCTCCAACCCGTGCATGGTGTCGGACAGCGTGAAATCGTCCGTCGTATTCCCAGCACGCGAGTTGCGCGACTCATAGCGCAACGTCCCGTCGCTCGTCAGATATACGAACCCACCATCAGACTGCGCGGTCTCCTTGAAAGCGGCGAGGACACGATTGTTCGGTCCCGTCATGTCGCGCAGCGGGTACTCGAAGATACCAATCCCGGCATCCAATTCCGTCGCGGTGGGCTGACGGTCCATGCTCGCGATAAGCGTACCAATGAGCGTGGGCGCATCCACGCGAATCATCGCGGACGTCTGAATAGGGGCTTCAGCCGCTTCTTCCAACCAGTCCGTCGCCAGCACCCCTACCTGCCGTTCAAGGTACTGCCCGGGAGTTGGGGTAATTTCGGCGATACGATATGGGCCGCAGATCCGGTGCGCCGAGTCGTGCCAATCCGTGATGGAGGCGGCACGCTCGACTTGAATGTCGTCAAAGTAGATCGTGTGCGTGCCAGTATTGTTCAGCCAGAAGACGAAGTCTCCGACGGTGGCGTTGACCGTCGCGCCCCACGTAATCACCCACGCGAATCGCTGCCACACGGTTGAGAGGTTCGTCGCCCCGATCAAGACGCTGGTAGCAGGAGCCGTCCCCACCCACCCGAGATACAAGAAGGGAGTAGACGCCGTCAACATCCTCGCCCAGCACGACACGACGTACGTGGTGTAGGGAGAGAACGGCAGGTTGCCGACGCCTGCGACGGGACGGATGCCTTTCGCATCGTTCCCGCCCGTCCATTCGATCTTGCAGCTCATCGTGCCGGAATGCGATGTGGCGGCCGTTTGGCCGAACGCCGTCACCTCGCCTGCCCCGTCGTACGTCGTCCACTCTGCCGCTGTGCCCGTCTCCATGCCGCCGTTAACGCAGCGGTTCGGGCCATCCTGTAGAATGACGCGCAGCGGCGTGTTGAGGTCGAACCCCGCGAGCGCATTCGTGTGGCCGGGAGAGTAACGACCTCGCAATCCATTGGTACGTGTCTCGTTATCCAGCGTCAGATTGCAGGTACCTGGCCGAGCACAGTTATCCTCAGGCCGGCCGCCGTCCATGCCCCAGTCCAGCGTAATGCCTGGTTCCTGCCGCGTATCGACCGTCAGATCGGTCCATACCGTTGTGGCAAGATTAGCCTCGACAGAAACAGTCAAGTATCCCATACTTACCTGGCCAGTAGTACAGCATCCCGTACCGCACGACGAATCAAGACATCTTGATTTGACTGCGCCGCACGCAAGGCCTGCAATTCTCTCACAATGGAAGATGTATCCATACTGATACCACTTCCTCTATTATATACATTACTTGGTGTTGGTCCCTTTTCACTGTTTAAGAACGATACGGATCGTGCCGACCAGTAACTTCCCCTGTATGCCGCATTGATATCGAGATTAGGCATACCATTACCTTCATCGTGGTCATCATTCTCCGGATCCGGAGTCTCCTGCCCCCCCGAAGATGAGTAGACTGTATGGATATTGATTCGGGTGTTGACGGCGGAAGGAATTCCCATCAACGCGTTTGTCAAATCTTTAACAGCCGTAACAAGGGCTTTGAACCCTGCTTCCAACACACTTAACACCGTCTTCTCATCTTCCAACAATCCCATTTCTCTCGCCTGGTCAATGAGTTTCTGGGTGTTTTCATCAATGGGAATGCCCAGTTTCTTGTGCGCGTCCCAGATGGTCTTCAACCAGGGTTCCATGGCCATTAGGGTTTCACGTTGGGTAAATCCGGCGATGATCATCTGCTCATACATCTGAAGGCCCTGCGCCTCCAGGTCAGCCAATGTTTCAGCATCCAGCGCACCCAGATTCGACAGCGCCAGCGTCAGTTCATTCAGCGAACGTACCCCCTCCACCAGTGCCGCATTCTGCGTCGCTAGATTCTGATAGTGCATCAGCGCATTCAACGCGGCATTGTTAGAGGTAATCCCCAAGTCCTTATACAGCTGAATCAGCGTATCCAACTGCGGACCCATCAGGTCCATGGCCTCCATCCATGACAGGCCGGATGCGACCGCCCCGTTGAACGCCGACATCAGGATGCGCCCCAGCCGTTCTACTTCTACTGCCGCTCCCTTCCCACCTTCCTCTATCTTTTTCAGGTTCTTCTGAATCTCATCCAGACGTTTCTGGTCTTCAGACCCCAGGTCTAGGTATTTGCCCGTTTTGGGGTCGAACTTCCCGGACCCTTCCATCTCTTTATTGAAGTCGATGAGGTCTTGCCGCGCTGTAGCAAATGATGTAGACCATGCGGCCAGCGGTGCTGCTACCTTACTCCATGCGGTCATGGCTCGTGTCAGTTGACCAGATATAAAGTCAGACAAAGCCTGTGATTCAAGTCCTGTGGCCCTCATCAACTTTATGAGAGTAAGAAATTCAGCGCCGGCAATCTTACCGCTTTTCACTACCGCGTCCGCAATCAAGGGGAATACACGGTCAAACGTGTCCAACAGGGTATCTGCCGCACGCCCCATCTCAAGGAGACTCTCTGCACTTCCCGTGGTGGGAGAAGTTCCCCGACGAAGGGTCTGTGCTGCCGATGCGTCCTGGAATTTCTTCAGTCCTTCCACATAAACGGTAAAGGCTTCGGATAGTTTTTGCGACCATTTACCTATGGTTGTGGCCGTGACTCCTCCAGCTTCCCCAATGATTAAGTCTAAATTGAAGATGTCCGCTTCTCGTATAGTCATCGCGAGTTTTGTTTTGCTCTCAGCGATTGCCTGCGCAACACCCTCACTGATGGATGTACCAAACTGTAATCTAACGGCGTCTTTAATCCGTTTCCACGCAGGGTCTCCCTTCACGGCTCCAACAACCACCCCAGCGATTGCACCAATGATTGCGCCCCAGACCCCCCCTCCTTTGGCCCCTGTCATAGCCCCGATAGCCGCCCCCGCCATGGCCCCTGATGCAGCCCCAGCTAGTGTGCGTTGTTCGCGTGTTGCAAGTTGCATGGCCGCTACAAAGGCCGTGGTCATATCAATGGCAGCCGCTATCCCGGTCAGGTAATCCGCAGGACCGCCCTTTGGGAATGCCTTGACGAACGTGTCAGCCGCTGTCCGCATGGCGTCGAAAGATGCAGCGGCTGCAAGGATGGAAGCTCCAAATCCCTCAAACCCTATCATCCCTAACAAGGTTCCGAACTTACTTAGTGCGGTACCGACCTTACCAACTACCTCGTAAAGCTTACCCCATGCGTCTATGACTTCCTTAAGCCTATTGAAATCCGCATCCGTCATACCAGCAATTCCTTTTTGCTGGGACTTAGAGAAACCTGCAGCTTCGGCCCAATTCCCCTTAAACGTATTACGAGTTATCTTGACTACTTCCTCCATGGTATCGCGCCAAGAGTCAAGAAGTTTTATCCCCGCTAGTTGTTGTACGGCCTGGTCAGGACCAATGGGAATGGCCGCGATCTCGGCCATTTTCTTCAGGTAAGTTTTGTTAATGTCCTCTAACGCCTTATCCCAGGTCTGCTTCAAGTTCTTCATTTGCCTAGAACTGAACTGACCCTCCAGGAATGTGTCTAGCGTAGATGCGGCATCGGACAGTTTAGCTGCCGCATCCGCCCCCATCTGGACAAGTCCCTCATGAAGTGTGTTGAAGTACGCTTTCGTCTTATCAGTCCCCAACGTACCGGCCTTCGTCAGATTACCGAATCGAGCTATTAGCGCATCAATGACCGGATTTGCTTCTCTAATGGACTCAGGGAAAGTACCCCATGTTGCGGCCAGTTCCGATATCGCTTCCTCGTTATCCTTAAAGAATTCAATGGGGAGGAGTCCCACCTGTTCTGGGGTGTTCAGCCCCAGTTCCTCAAACGATGCGACTAACGCCCGTACCTTCTTATCGACACCGGGAAGTTCCTCGGACCAGGATTTCCAGTACCCCTTATTATCCCACTCGGCCATCTGCCGCAAGATTGCTTCTTGTTCCCACAACGACCGAGTCAACTCATCCAGAACTTTGACCGTGCCGGTTATTTCCTCGGGTGCAAGTGTGTCCTTGTATTTCTTATAGTCCGCCCACATCCGCTCGGCCCATGCAAGGGGGATGGATGTCGCGTCAGGGGAATCAATAAAGAACCCTAACGCTGCGGCCACGAACCCCTTAGCCATGTTCTCCAAATCTTGATCATCGCCCCTGACCGTGTCGTAATACCGTTGTTGGGACTGTAGGTTACGGTCAATGCGCTCGGGCTTGGAAGGTTTCGGCGGTCCCTCAGGGTATGCACCTTCCCGCATCTGGTCTTGGTATTTCTTGATGAGGTCATCGAACGCCTCTTGCCGCTCCTTCGGGGTGGCGTCCCTCAACTGGTACATGAGCCTATCGTATTCTTTTTTGAAGTCTGGCCCTTTGACTGGCGTAGCGAACTGAGATACCGTGCCCAAAAGTCCTGAAAGGGGCTGGTTACCCGACCCCCGTAGATCTTTTACTTGTCTATCGTGTGCTTTACGAGCGGCAATCCACGAATCCGCTACTTCCTCATCCCGTGCGCCGTACGCGTACGTGAACAGACTCAGGGCTTGGGGAATAGACATCCCCTGCCTCTTTCCCTCCTGAACCAGAGTCTTCAAAGGGATTTTATTCGTTTTGTCCAACGCGCCGATAGCAAACCCCAGATTCTCTATCTCTGTAACTATACTATGGATAGCGTACCAGGACGCCGATCCCCAGTCAAGTATCGCTTGCTTCCAATCATCCCATGACCCGACAGACTCCCCAATAAATTTCCGAAGGTTTGGGAATTCCGGAAGAATGGCGGACCACAGTTTCTTGAATGCCTGGAACAGAATCGCTACCGGTCCCATGGTCGCGGTAACAATGACATTAAACACTTGTTCCCAGCTGTCCGAGAAACCCCTGAGAGTCACCAACGTCGCTGTTACCCATCCCCCAAGTTTCAGAGCCGATAACGTGACTCCCAATTTTGTAAACACGGACATAGTCCGTGCCACAATTCCGCCTAAAATTCCTTCTGACTTTACTGCTTCAGTAGCCATGAGACTGGTATTTGTGACTCCTAAAGCCCTCAACCTGCTCATTTCTGCCATCCACAATTTACTTTTCGTGGACATGGCTGTCATAATCGCGGCCTGTTGGGTCGCAGCAAGCATCAATCCCTGACCGCCCACTTCCGCCATGGCTGGCGTCATCCCAGGCAACGAGGATAGTCGCGAAGCTTGAGCTGCAGCTGCCGCAATAACTGACGCACGCCTACTTGCCAATTCCCGCGCCTGATATGCAAGCAACCCGGCACTGACCATCGACCCTGCTCCTGGGCCTAATCTACGGGTTGCTGGGCCCGTGGCCTTGGCCCCTGCCGCGCCAAATGCGTTCACGGCCCATCCCAAAGACTGAGATAAACTGACGGCCCCCTGGGCCAGCGCATAATCACGCCACGCCTGAGTACCAATGACCACGGCGCGGGTTATGGCACGGACTCCCTCACCAACAGACGTAAACCCCCCGAGAATCGCACTGCTGAATAAAATACCCGATCCCAGGATCATAATCACTGGGCCCATGGCCGCAGCTAAGGCTAGGAAGGCTAGGACAAAAACTTTGGTAGTTTCGGACCATTGACTGATTCCCCTTGCAAATTCAGAGAACCATTCAATCATCCGTTCTACTGCGGGGATCACCGTGTTTAGGATTGTTGGGGCAAAGGAAGAGAACAGTTCAATGGCGACATTCTTTATCTTATTCCACACCACTTGTAACTGGTTAGAGAATGCCTGCATCTGATTCTTGGCAACGCGGTCTGTCGCGCCCCCTGCGCTGAGCAACGCATTCTCGTATCCCTTTATTCCCTCGCCCATGCCCCGGAAGTACTGGATCGCTGCACGGGTTCGGTCAGTGAATCCCATCTCCTTAAACATGTTCGTGATTTCGAGCACCGACATGCCTGACATGGCCTTATCAAGATCGACGATGATACTGGACATGTTCCGCATGTTTCCCGACGCGTCATAGACCGCGACATTGTACTTTTCCCACGCCGCCGTATTCGCTAACGAGAACCTAGCCAAATCGCGTAGGACCATGTATAACTGCTGACCGGCTAAACGTCCCTTGACGTTCTGGGACGCCAACGCCATCAATGCCGCAACCCCCTCCTCCACGGTCTTATTATAAATGCGTAGCTGCGCACCGGCCTTATTGTTGATGGCCTGGGCGAAGTCTTCAATGGTGCCTAGCGCACGGTTATTCGCTTCGGTCAACACATCCGAAATACGAGCCATTTCCTTGGCGTTCTCGATGGGGTCTTCCATCCGCATACCCAAGGACTGTTGCGCGCCGGATAAGTACTCTGTTGCTTTGGCCAGGTCCATGACCCCGGCCTGTGCAAACTTGGTCGTAACCGGCAACAACTTCATCGACTCCGCTGCGGTGTACCCGGCCGATGCCAAGTGATAGAATCCTTCTGCGGCCTGTTTAGCGGAGTACTTCGACGTCTCGGATATTGTTCTCGCGACTTCTTCCATGTCCTTTCGGATTTTGGGCGTGACCCCGGACATGATCGCCAATGACTCGGTCATGGCCTTATCGAATTCTGCCCCGAACTTTCCTATCGCCATCGCTGCCCCGATAATGGGCAGCGTGACCCCGGCCGTCATACGAGAGCCGAGGAAAAAGACTCGCGAGCCGAACCGCTCAATTTCTCGTTCGGCTCGCGAGAATCCTGACACTAACCCCGAAGTGTCAGCGCCAATACTGACGAAAATCGATCCGACACTGGTGCCCATCCCCATTAGTCGTCACCCGCCTTCGGCATCCCCACCATCGGTCGGCCCAACACTCGTACCGGAATGAGAGGATCTCTGACCGTGCCCATGTGATTGACCAACATGCACACCCACACACAGTCTCGGTCTTCAGCTGAACGAGTACGCCACACCCACCCTCGGTACAGTGCCCCGTACTCGGCTGGAGTCATACTTCTAAACTCCCGTGGTTTCAGCTCTAACGGACCGAATGCAAAGGGTTCATTCTCCGTAATCCATGCCGACCACCGAAAATCTAACTTTCGGTATTTACGGCCTCGTCCTTTACCGGATCCGGGACTGGTGTCGGGGCGTTTCCCTGGGGGGTACTCCCACTTGTATCTTCCTTGTCAGGAGACCCCAACGCGCCTTGGTCCACAGCAGCTTTGAATGCGGCCTGCAGTGCTTGGGTGAGGTCGCCGCCCTGCTTGATGTAGGTTCCAATCAAGTCACCCATGCGGTCCACAGTCAGTCCACGGTCCTCATGGCGCAACCCTGCCCACAGTAGCGCACGCGTGGTCGCAAAGATGGCTTTGGTCTGCATCAGCTGGGCAATGCCCATCCCGACTTCCTGTTCGAAGTCCGCGAGAGCATTAAGGTCGAAACGCAGCGCACGGCGTTTGATGATGCCGTTACGGTCGCGTTCGAAAGACTCAAACAACGTGAACGGGGTTTTCTCAACTAACATCACGACACCCTCCTTCGGATGGGTACCACGGATCCGTACGGGGGGCAATGACTCCACCCCATGCGGGGTCACTGCAGTGGCCGTACGGCCGTTTTATGGGCCGGGGGATACCGGGATATACCCCCCACCCGTGATCGACGCCTACAGGGGCGCTAAGCCCCCGTCCCGTGGCGGTATCGTTACGCCACCAACCGCGACAACGCGCCCGCAGACCGGAAGGATGCTGTGGCCGTGCCCAATGCACCCACTTCACCGGTCAAGGGCGGGTACGACGCCAGCACCGCCAACCCCGAGAAGTTCGGGTTCGTGGCACCGACGCCAGCTGTCTTGTTCGCACGCACAATGCAGGTGAACGCTGCCGCACCCACCAATGGGAATAGCGTAGCATCGACGTTGGCCGCAGCGTAGTCCTGGAGGAAATTCACCTCCAGGGTCCAGTTCTTCAACCCCGGCTTGGAAGACCGTGTTCCGCTTGTGCCCATCACCGTATCATCCAGGATCTCGGCTTCGTACGTCAGGGTCACTGACTTTACGTGGTCGCTCAAATCCACTGCGTTGATGCTGACGAACGCATCGGTGTACACCATGGTTGCCATGACTGTCTCCTCCTAATCGTATTAGAGAATCCCGAAGGTCCAGAACACTGTGAACACCGGGTTCGTACCCGAGATGGTCCAGCTCGCCCGCCAGTACGAGTCGGTCTGGGGGCCAGCCGCTTCCTGCCAATTCGCGCCAATCGTGGTCGCGGCCGGATGCGAGAGCCGAGTAACAGGGGTTCCGAACCCCCCGGCATCATCTGACTGGATGATGCCCGTGAAGGTGGGCACCGCTGTTCCCGCAATGGCCGTGATGTGCAAGGCGCTGTACATCCGCTGCGTCGCACTGACTGCCGTGATGAGTCCCCCAGAACCGGCACCTGACGTTGTCTTGTTTCCCGTCGCCATCACTTGCCCCCGGACCAGGGGCGTACCAGCTGCTCGGCCTTCCAGTGACGTGCGGATAATGGCACCCACCTCCCCGCTGACGGGGCTGTACGATGCCTGCACCGCTTTGACGCAGTAGGAACGATCTCCCTCAGCATTGCCCACGGGCGCAACACTCATGACATCGGCTACTGGGTTCCCGATTCTCTGGAATAGCGCATCGTCCACGGCCGATTCCCAGAACATGTTACCTGAGATGGTGAACGTCTTCAATCCGGCCATTGAAGAACGAGTCCCAGATGTGCCGAAGACTGTGTTGTCCAGCATTTCGGCTTCGTAACCGACTTCAATGGACGAATGATACCCGCTGAGGTTGTACGCGCCCATCAGGATTTTGGCATCCGTCAATACCAACGTGGCCATTACTCCTCCTCCTTCACGTCATCCCCGGAATCAAGTCCAGGGTGAGTAATTGGGGCAGCGGCCCCGTGATTCGCATCGACCGATGCTGGGGTAACTTCTTCGATGGCCCCAATCCTGGTCAGGAACTCCTCCAATGTTGCGGACATATCCGCTTCAAACGTATCACCAGGGGCATGAGAACCTTCAATGGCGATAGTTGACGACCCCACAACTAGGTAGCGTTTCACTCCGTCACCTCCTTCCCACAAACTCCGCACAGTTGACGATGTAAATTGCCCATCGTTGGCGTACGTAGCCGGTGGTCTGATGGGTGGTCGCACTCTCCAGGTACTGTATCTTTCATGCCCGGCGGAGGAGGCGTTGGCACCCCCCCAGTGTCAGGTTTCTCCTGCCTGACCATAGCCTGAAACATATCAATACTGTGAAGCAATGCTTCTGCCGAAGCCCGTGTCGCCATTAACTGCTTCATGATCAAATCTTCAATCACGACCGCCTCTTCGTGACACGAAACATCAGGGACCATCGGTGACGGTTGTTCTCGTCAAGCCCTAGATACACTGGACCATAATCAAGAGTCACCAACAAGTACTCCGTGGACCCCAGGGTACCGCTGTAGAAATCGAGTGCGTCGATCACTGCTTTGACTTTCGTCTCTCCATCCAAATGACTCGCGTTCCGCACCTCGACTTTAATCGCAGGCACATCCGCCACGGGAGCACTCAACGCCGCGCCCATGGTCCGAATCGGGGACGCCGCAGACGTCTGCACTACCGAGACCGCGTTCTCAACCCCCATTGGCAAGTTGTACAGGAACAACGACGTGCCCAGGATGCCGATGCTCTTATTCACGAGATACGCACCCAGTTCGGTCATGGTGCTCATCTTGTCCCCGCTTTCACCAATCGCGGAAGTCCTGTTCCAGCCCCCAATCCCCGCCGTGCCACTGATTCAATCATCGCTCCCACAACCCCGGCCTTTAATACCTGTGCCTGGAGACGGTCAATGACCCGTTTCGAGAAATACGGTTCATACTCCAAGTACGAGTGATAAAGGTAGTGGTCACGCGCGGACGGATTCTTCTCGGTTTTAATGTCGAACCGTTTTCCTTCATTCTCATGAATTGCTGCTGCATACTCTACCGTGTCATTTCCGAACGTCACCCACCACACGGACCGCTGTTTCTGGGTAAAAGAAAATGACGACCCAGACACGGGGACCTCAACATTCACACCGGGGATGGACGGCCCCTCCAACACATCCGATGCTCGCACGGTACCGGTACTGGAAAGTGTGCCCGTATCCGTGGGACAATAGACTTTGGCCTGTTTCAGAATGGCGTCAGCCCCTGCTCGGCTTTGCATCGCGCATTCCATCACTATGCCTTTTTCCAAGTCCTTCACATTACGGACGGTCAGATTTGCTCCATAGATGCTGACGCCACCGCCACCACTCAGCGAGGATTGTCTCGCAGCTCGAAAGAGATTTTGAACTTCCTGTTGAATATCAGTGAGTGGCATTACTGACCTTGTCTATGATACATCCAACCGCACTGAAGTTTCGTGTGGTGATGTCCATCTTCATCCGTGGCACGATACACAGCAAACAGCAATGGATAGCGATTCAACCATGCCCCGTCCAGGGGCAATTCAACTTTGTCTTCCAACCCGATGACATCGTCCCCAGAATCGAGAAAGATGTCAAATACCACGGTCATATCTTGCACGGTACTTCGGCGCAGGGAAAGGTTCTTCCCCACAATCCGGCACGGATACGGTTTGCCCGTGACCGAATGTGACGGCAATCCGCTGTCGGTGTACCCGCTCCTGGGGAAAATTGTCACCGAATGCGGCATCATCGTCAGAAATTCGGACTCAAACATACTACGACCCCGTGTTCGTCATCATGCCCCGCACGAACTCCGGCTGGACTAGGGACGTGTCCGCTGCCGCTTCTTCCTTTTCAGCGATACGCACGCCTCCTGCAGAAGGAACGGACCAGGGTTGGACCCCTGCCTGGGTGTCGAACGAGTCTGCCATCGCCAGGTAACTTCTAGATTTCTGGGACGCGAGAATCTTGAGATCACCGACCCACTTATCCGCATATCGGCTATACCGAGCAGCTAATGCTCGACACGATGCCGCAGCGGTCTGGTACAATCCATTACCATTTGAGGTCAGCAACCAATCAAGTTCTTCGTCAGAGAACTGTTGATCGGAGGCAATGGTGTCTCCGATCAACAGGCGGAGTCGATCACGACTAGTCGCTAGAAGCGAATCATACGACCAGCTCACCGTTTCTTCCCCTTTGCCGTCTTCCGTACCGGCACATCCGGTACGTCAACTTCTTCAGCGTACGCGACTTCTCGTTCCGTGGCGGGGCGCATGTACCGCCCCTCAACCAGTTTATCGCTGAGCCGCCATTCCGACGCATCCACCAATTCACCCACCGTGTACTGGCGGTTCCCCGGACCGTTGAATGCTTTCTGAATCACACAAAACATACACACCTCGCTGCCCCTCGAGTGGTTAGTACGATGACCCCTTCACATACACAGTCAAGGTGCCGTGGGTCGCAGACACCTTTGGTTTTACCTGGACCTTCCAGTGCGTATAGAAGGTCGTGGATGTCTTCAACACCGGGGACGCCACGGTGACATCAAACTCGGCTTCAACCGTGGTCGGGTACGTCAGCCCCCCATCCTGGCTCCCAAAAATAGTGGCTACCAGCGTGTTCGTTGTGGCTTTAAATGTGAGGTACTTGGTCCGAAACACGTCAATCGGAAGAATCCCCACATCCACCAAAGTGTCAATCGTCGTCGTCCGCGTCAGTAGGTCAGAACCGAGAACAACGGCTCCTCGAAATCGGATATCCATCACGGACCTCCTTTACAGGCCAGTCGTATGGATACGGTACGACACCTTGACACGCCCAACGCCCGTGGCCGATCCCAAGGTAAAGGGTACAGATGCCGAAACGAGGTTCAGGCCCGCTGCGGTGGTCAGCAAGATCCCACCCGCAGTATCCAGGGGCTGGAACACTGCGACCTTGTCCGATGCCGACCCAAAGGAGTTGGCTGCGGTAACGGTCGCGGACAGAATCGTGCCGCCTCCGGAGTACCGAATGGTCAAGTCACCGCCGCCACCGTACGCGGCCCCGGCGTAATCGTAGATGAGCGTGGCGCTGATGAATTCGATGGCCTTCCCTGCCGCAGGAGCCGCCACCAGAATCTGACCCGCTGCGTGGCTGAGTTTACCAGCGGTGGCCGACACGATATCAGCCGAAGGAATGGTAATCTCGTCGTACTTGACGATGGTCTCAGCCAGTGTCAACGCTCCCGATGCCACAATGGTCGCGTGCCCGCTCAACGCCACATCGGTAGCAACACCGCCTGCACTCCCAACGAAGATGTTGTTCGTGGCCAGTGCCCCCACCGCGCCCATCAGACTCCACGTGGGAGAGGCCTTCGTGCCCGTGTTGTAGTACACCGCCCCGTTGCTGAGGCGGATATAGAACGATCCCTTTTCCGCGACTCCGGCCCCGGTCACAGCATTGGTCGGCGCACCGGACCCCGAGAACCACATGACGCCCGAGACGAGCGAATACTGGCCCGCGACTGCTTTACCTTTGGTAATGAGATTCGGCATGGACGCTCTCCTGGTAAATCCCCCATCCCATCATGGGATAAGGGCCGTGCATCAGAAGAGGCAGAAGGCTTCGGAGTGAATGTCCTCCGAAGCCTGTTGCCTATTCGGGCGTGGACTAGGCCACCGCCCCGTTGAAGAAGTATCCGAGATCGGCGGACACCACCTTGTTGTCGAACGCCACTTCACCCTCGTACCGGGTGGACTTGATCGAACGCATGTCGAACGAGTCGATTCCGATGGTCGAGGACGGAGTGCTGCTGACCCCGGTCCAGGCGAAGGTGTACCCCGCCGAAGGCATCATCAGCCCCGGTGTCGGGTTCACGTACCCCAGCCATGCGTGCTTGCCGTGGGCGAACGCGTACCCAGCCGTTTCCCCTTCCAGGTTGGTCGCCTTGATCGACTTGGCCACCAGCACGGTCGGAATCTCCAGCAACGAACCAAGCAATGCCGGTGTGATGTTCTCCGCCGACGTGTACTTGATCCGATCACGGAAGTCCGGGTGATTCTTCAGCTTCCGCATGACCTGGTAACCTAGGACCAGCGTATTCGGCAGGAACCCGGTCACGGACAGAATGGCTTCCTTTGCCGTTTCAATGTCCTCCATCGGATCCGATGCCGTGTAGTCGCTCCACAGGTTGGCGGGTGTAGCGGTCGTGCCCCACCCGGAACCGGCCGAGAAATAATCCGTCACCCACTGCAACTCCTGCCGAAGCAACAGGCGCTGAGTCACGAACTGCACCGCGCCACGCGCCAGGTCAATCTGCGCGTCCGCATTGGCACGCGCCTGCGACCCGACATCCTTGTGGAAAGCCCACACGTCACAGTAGTAGTTCCCCGACGACAGACCGTACCCGCTGCCGGCCGACTCCGTCGAATCTGCTCGCTTCTGCGCCTCGTCACGGAACCAATCGTTCTTCGTGAACGTGTAGTACTTGTCCGACTGCTTCCCAACCGGAACGATGGGGAACACCTTCGGAAACAGGTACGCATCCTGGGACTGAATGTACGCGATGCTGATGTTGTCCAGCATGGCGTCAGTGTGAACTTCACCCTGCGACGGCTGGCCCTTTCGTACGAGAACGCTCATGTTTTTCTACTCCTGGTCAGTGGTCTGTTTCAAAGCGGCCAGCTGTTCCCGAACCCACGCTTCCCATGCCGAACATCCGCCCCGTATAAGGCGGATAAACACGAGATGAAGTTGAAGGGTCCGTAACAACATAGCCCGTTACCGGTTAGGCCGCACGGCCAGCGCCGAGGCAGTTGAACGCGATGGTTGCCACGCCACCATCTACCGAGTTGTCGAGCATCACCGTGCCCACGATATACTTCGTGGTGTCCGTGCCGTGCGCGTACGTCGCGGCCTTTCCGGCAGTGGTCGTGCCCACCGGATCGCCCTTGGCCAGGTCGGCGCTTCCCACGATCTTGGACACCCCGAACACCATCACTGTGGCCATCTCCCCAGTGTTGGGGGTGTTCTGCAAGATGCCGAAAATCGGTTCCGTCACTGACGAGCAGAGAAGAAGGGTGCCGTCCGTGTGAATCTTCGTGAAGTAGAATCGCTTTGTCCGAAGGTCTTCACCCGCGACCATGGACAACTGCATACCAGGAATCTCGAATGCCATGTCATTGTCTCCTTCTGATTGAGGCGCGTTACTCGGCGACCGTGCCGCGTGTTTCCTTCAGATGCGCCGACGCCAGATCCGGGTGTTCGCGAGTCACCTGGTCAATGGCCACGGCAATGCTCTTCACGTCCCCCTTTTGGACCTTCTGTTTCGCCAACTCCATGATCTGGTCCATGGCCGTTGTACCGGTCAGCGCGACGGTTGTTCCGACTTCGGCGGCTGCGGTCACTTGCGCAGCCAACGCCGCATCACCGGACTTGAGCAGTGTAACCACCTTGTCATAGTCCACCTTCTGGAGAGACTTTGACAGCGTGTACAGCACGGATCCCTTTTCATCGGCCGTACCCGGCAACGACGGCAGCGTGCCGGACTCTGCCTTGATGAAGGCTTCCCGTGCAATGGATTCGTCACGGGCTGCGAGTTCCTGGCGAAGGGTCGCGGTCTCCGCATTTGCCTTCACCACGGCATCCCTCGAATCCGCGAGCT
>Ga0315290_10000599_pt1 | contig 23694 bp, 22 predicted proteins | sample YL17G12_0_MG_FD_203627 | JGI IMG/M metagenome (GOLD analysis project Ga0315290, IMG submission 203627) | Sediment microbial communities from Yellowstone Lake, YNP, Wyoming, USA - YL17G12_0 | ecosystem: Environmental > Aquatic > Freshwater > Lake > Sediment | place: USA: Wyoming | collected... | reverse complement strand
TACGGGCGATCTCCGTCTTGCCTACGCCGGTTGGCCCGATCATGATGATGTTTTTGGGGGATATTTCCTCTCCCAGTTCTTTCGTCACATTCTGGCGCCGCCACCTGTTTCTGAGTGCAATTGCTACTGCCTTCTTAGCCTCGCCTTGACCGATGATGTACTTGTCTAATTTTTCCACGATCTCTCGTGGCGTTAGTTGCTTAGATGACATAATAATTCTTGCCTTTTCCCATCCATGATAGTTTTTTTGCAAATCCAAATCTTAACCTGCGCCGCAGATCATAATCCTTACGGCAGGGGTCTCGACCTTATTCTAATGAAGGAACTACTTCGATTTCTTATCGCTCCTGCCGCCCGATTTCTGATTAACGTCCAACTCCTCAATGGTAATATTGTCATTTGTATAAATACAAATTTCTGATGCTATCTTAAGGGCCTCTTTTGCTATCTCCGTTGCCGTCAAACCCGAGTACCTGACGAGGGCGCGCGCTGCCGCCAGAGCGTAAGCGCCTCCGGACCCTATGGCCATTACATCGTCGTCGGATTCGATGACATCGCCGTTTCCTGAAATGATCAGGAAGTGCTCCTTGCTCACGGCAATCATTAATGCCTCAAGATGCCTCAATATCCTGTCCGTCCGCCAGTCCTTCGTGAGCTCAACGGCGGCCCTCAATAGATTGCCCTTATACTGCTCCAACTTCTGATCAAAGCGGTCAAAGAGGGTAAACGCATCGGCCGTTGCACCTGCAAAACCGACAATGACCTGATTATTGTATAGTCTGCGGACCTTTCTGGCGCCATGCTTCATGATCGTTACATCAACTGTAACCTGACCGTCACCGGCAACCGTAACCTTTCCCCCATGTCTGACGGCTAATATCGTTGTTCCTTTTATATCCATGAGCGCTTAAAACCTCCCGCAAAGAGTCTTCTTGTTCACTTCGCCTCTATTGCATTGTCGTCACTTGTTTGAACTTCCTTTTTTTCGAACTTATCACCTCTGGCCTTCGGATGGGCTTTATCGTAAACTTCCAACAGCCTGCCGATGGTGACAGACATATATTTTTGCGTCGTGGAAAGACTTTCATGACCGAGAAATTCCTGAATAGCCCTGAGATCAGCTCCTGCTTCCATCATATGTGTGGCGAAGGTGTGTCTCAACATGTGGGGGCTTATTTTTTTTCCCAATCCGCTCGCAAGAGCCAATTTATCTAAAATCCTTGCCACAGTCCTCGTACTTAGCCTCGCGCCCGCCCTGTTGATAAAGATCGGTTCATCCGAACTATTTTTAATATTTCCCGGAGAAATTTTATTCCTTTTTTCAAGATATGTTTTCAAGGCAACAGCTGCCTTATCGCCAACCGGGACCATCCGTTCTTTCTTTCCCTTTCCCCTGATCTTCATCAGACCCAGGCTATAATCTACGTCACTCCTGTTTAGTCCCGCAAGTTCAGATAGGCGGATACCCGAAGAATAAAACAATTCAACAATTGCCTTGTCTCTCAAACCAACGGCGTCTGTCGGGCTTTTTGAGTCGAGCAGACTAAACATTTCTTCCACCGATAGGAATGTAGGTACATATTTTTCGATCTTCGGCGCCTGAACCATCTGTCCGGGATTGACCTTTATCTTTCCTTTACGCTCAAGATAATTGAAAAAAGTCCTGAGAGCAGTCACCTTCCTCGATATGGTGACCTTCTTGAGCCTTTCACGATAGAGAGATCCCAGGAAGGCCCTGATTACCATGTGATCTATATCAATCACACTGCCCGTATCATCTAATTTCACAGATATGTTATTAGCATCAAGAAAGGCCTTGAACTGCCTCACATCGGTAATATAATTTTTTATTGTATTCGGGGAGAGGTTTCTCTCAACATCCATGTGAAGCCCGAAATTTGCGATTTCTTTTTCCATATCTCTCAAAAAATAAGAGCCACGAAATTTTTTCAAATTTAAGCACGTCCGTACTTTCTCGTGGCAAACATAATACTTTGACAGTCACTTATTAATCGAAATTACATCCTGTGAACCTGCAGACCGCTACTAATTATTGATTTTAACTCTCCAATATCTCAAGCCTCACATCTTATACTTTCCAAAATCGTCAGGAGAAAGGTTCTCCAGAAATTCCTTCAATTTCTCACCTTTTAAATTATCAATATCCGTTATTTTCTTGCCGAAGTCAACATTCCTCGATTTTTCGATAACATTTTCGTCCACAAATATGGGAGCATTGGCCCGCAACGCAAGGGCAATTGCATCGCTCGGCCGGGAATCAACCACTATTGTCTTTCCGCCTCTCAGCAAATGGACATTGGCGAAAAAGGTGTTATTTCTGAGATCATGGATCTCAATCTGGATTACCTCTGCATCGACGGCCTTCAGAATTTCATACATGAGATCGTGCGTCATGGGCCTGGAAAAAGTAATTTTCTCCAGCTCCGTTGCAATGGCGCTGGCCTCAAAAAGGCCTATCCATATGGGAATGGCTTTTTTCTCATCCATATCCTTTAAGATTACGATAGGCGTATTCGTCAGCGGATCTATCGTTAATCCGGCAACCTTCATCTTAATTAACATTCAGTAACCTCCCCCTCAGAGAATGTTGATAGGCATCGGTAATCAAGACAGATACCGTCTTGCTGATCAGTTCATGGCTTCCTCTGAAGTTCACAATCTTATTGGTGCGTGTCCTGCCTGTCACATCTTCCTTGGAGTTCTTGCTTATTTCCTCAACAAGAATTTCCTCCATATTACCTACCATGGCCTCATTCCTTTCCAAGGTATGCTTTTCTTGAAGTGCCTGGACAATTTTAAGTCTATCACTCTTAACGCATTCGCTTACCTTGTCACCAAGTTTTGCCGCGGCAGTCCCATCCCGTTCCGAGTACTTGAAAGAGAACAAGTTATCAAACCTGATTTTTTCCATCATGTCAATTGTTGCTTGAAAATCCCTGTCTGTTTCACCGGGAAATCCCACGATAATGTCTGAAGTAATGCTGATGTCAGGGCAAATAGTCCTGAGTTTATGCACTCTGTCAAAATAATCAGCCCTTGTATAGCATCTGTTCATCATTTCGAGAACTCTGTCAGAACCCGTCTGTACGGGAAGATGGATATGTTCACATAATTTATCGACCTCTGAAAAACAGCGTACCAGCCTGTCGGAGAGGTCTTTGGGGTGTGATGTTGTAAATCTTATTCTTTCGATACCTCCGATCGATCCGATTTCGTACAGCAAATCTGCAAAGTCATGTCCATTGCCAATAGTCTTGCCGTATGAATTGACGTTCTGCCCCAGAAGAGTAACCTCTTTAATACCGCGACCGGCCAGCACCGCGACTTCTTTTACGATGTCCGATAATGATCTGCTCTCCTCCTTGCCCCGCAAGTGGGGAACGACACAGTAGGAACAAAAATTATTGCATCCCTGCATGATGGTGACATAGGACGTCACTTTCCCATTTTCAGTAGGCGCCAGAATGCCGAGAGACTTCACGGCTTCCTGAAAATCTGTTCGAACTGCCGGCAGTCCCGTATTTTCGATCGTCGTTATCAAATCGGGAAGATTGTGTATGTTATGTGTCCCGAAAACCAGATCGAGGTAAGGAACTCTTTCAATGAACTTTGATCCCCACTGTTGAGCAAGACAACCCCCTACCCCGATGATGAGTTTGGGGTTTCTTTTTTTAAATTTTTTCAACCTGCCCAGTTGACTGTATACCTTCTGTGCAGCCCTTTCTCTTATACTGCACGTGTTGATAATGATAAGGTCAGCCTTCCCGACATCATCCACACTTGCGTATCCAGAGTTTTCCATCAATGCTGCGATCTTCTCAGAATCGTGCACATTCATCTGACAGCCAAATGTGTAAATAAATAAATTCTTCTTCTCCAATCTGTCCGGTTGTCCTAAATATTTATTGACGGCTCCCTGAAATTAGTCCTGCCCCACTTAATTGCAGTCCTCTCGCCGCGGCGAAAGCCCATGTACACCGCATCGTAGCATATTTTATTCTGAACCTGTGCCAGATTCGCCATGCCTGCGGAATCTTATAAACTGCCTATTCTCCCCTCAACGTATGTCTTTTTTCAAGACCATCTATAATTTTGAAATAATTAATATAAGGGCAATTTATAGTCAACAAATATTTAACTCTGAAGAAATCAGTTCAATGTTTTCCGGCGAGAGCCCTTCGCAGAATTATTTCATTGCTGTCCTTCCACGGTCGGTCAGGTCAAGAGATGTGCGAGCTTTGAGCAAAGGGTTCCCGGTGGCGAGTCAATAGTGGATAGAGTGTGCAGGAAAAATACATTCCCCGTCCCATGGGTGAGTTGCGGGCCACATTCTTTATAGGTTACTGATTTCTGCAAATAGTTCTTTCCAGACGTCTTATTTGCAGGAGACCAAGAAGGATATGTAGAGCCGTGCATTTCCTCTCACACAGACCTCTACATATATCTGAGAAGCAGATCAATTGTATCTTAATGATTGTTTAATCTAAGACCTTTTTTATTTTATCAGATAAATCAGCCATCTGAAAAGGCTTCTGTATGAATGCCTTACAGCCTCGCTTCATAATTTCCGTTGCTTTGCCGTTTATGCTGTATCCGCTGGAGAGGATCACCTTGACATCAGGGTTTATTGTCTTAAGAACCTCAAATATCTCCCCGCCTCCCATACCCGGCATTATCATGTCCAGAATAATCACATCAATCTCGCCCTGCTTCTCTTTATATATTTCTATAGCGTCCCTACCATTTTTTGCCACATGAACGCGGTAACCTAAAACCTCCAACAGCTCGCGGCTCACTTCAAGGATCATGTCTTCGTCATCCACGAGGAGGATCGCTCCCTCGCCCCTAACAATATCCGCAGGGACCTGAGCCTCCTTTACAAACTCCTTCTCCGAAGCGGGGAGATAGACAGTGAACGTCGCACCGTGCCCCTTCTCGCTGTAGCAATTTATGATGCCATTGTGTCCCTTGACGATTCCATAGACGGATGCAAGCCCGAGGCCTGTGCCCCTGCCCATCTCCTTCGTCGTGAAAAATGGCTCAAATATTCTCTCCTTCGTCTTCTCATCCATTCCTATGCCAGTATCCGTCACCGAAACCTTCACATATCTCCCGGGCTTCACGAAAAAGGGTTTCACGTATCCCTTATTAATAGTAACGTTGGCCGTCTCCAGGTATAGGTCCCCGCCTCCAGGCATAGCCTGCCAGGCATTCACGTACAGATTCAAGAAAACCTGCTCGATCTGCCCCCGATCGACCTCAACTGTCCAGAGATTTTCCTCAAACTTTTGGTGGATCATTATCTCTTTCTTTGTCCTGCCAAACATCGTTGAAGTCTTGTCGATGATCTCGTTCAGGTCAGCAACCGCGACCTCGTACCGTCCGCCGCGGGCGAACCCCAGAAGCTGCTTTGTCAACTCCGCACCGCTTCTCACGTGATCCTCAATCCTTTTCAGCTTTTCATAATGGGGATGGTTTGTATTCATGTCGAAGAGGATGAGGGATGTGTACCCTAGAATGCCCATAAGAAGATTGTTGAAATCATGGGCGATGCCGCCAGCTAATGTACCTATGGCCTCTATCTTGTGAGCCTGCCTCAGTCTTGCTTCGAGGTGCTTTTGATCACTGAGGTCTTTTAGTATTACGATTATCTTGTTCTCTTCGTCCTTGATCGGCAGGATGTTAAGGGAGACGTCTTTACCATTTACGAGTCGACAGGAAGCTCCGTTTGAATTGGGAGCAACCTTCTCCCCGTTCTTGAAAAGTTTGTCCACCTTCATCCGGTCAATTTCGTGAAATACCTCAAGGATATTTGAGGCCAGAAGCTTTTCCTCCGGTAAATCGACAATGGAAATGGCGGTCGGGTTTGCGTAAATAATGTCCCCCTCGGCGGTAATTTCAAAGATTCCTTCGGACATACTCGACAAAATAACTTCCAGGTGGCTCTTCAAGGATAGTAATTCTCTGGCAATATCGCGTGGTGCCGTATCGTGTATTCCTATGATTTCATCAGAGAAAACGTGTGGCGCAGAAGAATCTAATCTGTCCAAAGTTGCCAGAATTCGCTCCGACATTTTATTGAAAGAGCCTTTGGCAATACAAACATTAGCCCCCAGTTCAGCCAGGTCAGATTTGTGCTCAGCCGCAACAGCTGACAAAATAATGACGTAGACATCTTTCATATGAGGCATTTTTCGTATCGTCCGGCATAGCTTCTCTCCGCCAATATTCGGCATGATAAGGTCAGTAATTATGACGTCCGGCCTCTGAGTTTCCAGAATCTTTAGGACGGCCAGCCCATCTTCTGCAGTTGACACCTGATACCCATGTGTCACGAGTAAGTTATTCATAAAGCTCAGCATTACAGGGTTGTTGTCTACAACCAACACCTTTTTCTCTCTATTTAAGCCCTTTTTGGCAGTTTCGGGAATCTGGCTCACCATTGATACGCTGTCAACCTCCTTGGCTATCGCTCAAGATAATTCGCTCACCGTTGACTACATAACTACAATTTATTAATATGCACTAATTGTACCTTAAATGAGATACTTCCATTAAATATCCAAGTTTTTCCATTAGAGTTTCTCTGGCTTCTTCCGCACCTTCGAGAACATTTTTGCGTGCATTAAGTTCTATTACTTTTGCAATTTCCGACATTTCCGGTATGCCAAGATTCTCGGCAGCACCCCTTATGGTATGAATCGTTTCATAAACTTTCTTCGAATCGCCATTAAGTATGGCCGATTTTAATACGTTTAGATGACTAATGCTTGTTTCTATGAAGAGTACCAATAGCGTCAGGTACTCCTCCTCTTCCAAGCCAACATTTTCTGCCATCTGTCTCAGATTGATTGATGTTTCCTTCGAGGAACCCATTTCTCTATTACCTTTTTTACGACCTCCGTTCTAAACGGTTTTGCAAGATAGTCATCCATGCCGACCTTGAGACAACTAATGCGGTCTTCCTCCATGGCACTCGCCGTCAAGGCTATTATGGGAACATCTCCGTATCCTCTGCTTCTGATGATTTTTGTGGCTTCCAAACCATCCATGACGGGCATTTGAATATCCATGAAAATCAAGTCAAAAGGATCATCTGTCTTGATGAGTTTTTCAATTGCCTCTCGACCGTTGTTTGCCAGTTCTACGCGGTGCCCCGCCTTACTCAACATGACCTTTACTAAATTCTGATTGACGATATTATCTTCGGCCAGAAGTATCCTCAACTGAAGGCCGGCTGATACAGAAGTTTGAAAAGGATAGCCTTTCTCCTTCTTACGAATAATATTACCGTTCTCCCTGTTTTCAGTGATATTTATCACTTCCTCTATCGTTTGTATCAACTTCCGCTTTCTGATCGGCGTCTGAATGAAGGAAAGTGTGGCCCATGTTCGATGCTCCAGCATAACTCTCGAATTGAGCGGGCCAAATACAAGGACGTGAATATCTCCGATCTTCGCAGCCCGGATCATTTCAATAATCCTGTTTATGTTCATATCAGACAGCTTGACGTCCAACATGCAGATGTCGAAGAAATCGCCATTGTTGCGCGCATTGATTAAAGCGGGCAAAACCTCTTCCCCCTTTTCTGTCGTCATCAAGCGCATTCCGGAAGATGCGACCATGCGCGCCAGGATATCGAGATTTGTCCTGTTCTTGCCGGCGATAAGCACCTTTTTACCGGCAAGAGACAGATGATCTTTAACTTTTTCACTGACAGGCTCATCGAGCCAGGCAGTGAAATGAAATTGAGAACCGTCACCTTTCTTGCTCGCGGCCCATACATCGCCATTCATCAATCTTGACAGTTGTTTGCATATGGATAGACCAAGCCCCGACCCTCCATACTTCCGGGTGGAAGAACAATCAACCTGTTTGAACGAATCAAAAATAGTGGATAACTTGTCTGCGGGAATACCAATTCCTGTATCTCTCACTATCGCTCGAATCTTCACCTGATGGTCTTTTCTCTCCTCCCCATCAAGGTAAAGTTCAATTTCACCGGTCTCGGTAAATTTTGCTGCGTTATCCACTAAATTTAATAAAACCTGCCGAAATCTATAGGGATCTCCCCTGACAATGGAAGAAAGATCGTCTCCAATCCGGCACAGAAACTCGATGGATTTGCTTCCATACTTCGGCTGAATGAGTTCACATACATCGTAGGCAATATCTTCCGGATCAAAGTCGATATATTCCAGTTTCAACTCGCCCGCTTCAATCTTTGAAAAATCCAAGATGTCATTGATCAGAAACATTAATGCGTCGCCGCTTTTTTTGATAGTGTCTACATAGCTGCTCTGCTCTTCATTCAAGTCTGTGGAGAGCAGTAACCCGGTAAAGCCAATGATTCCATTCATTGGCGTCCTGATCTCATGGCTCATGTTCGCGAGAAATTGACTCTTGGCAATATTCAATACATTTGCCGCCTCCAGGGCCTTTTGCAGTTCCTGCGTACGCTTTCTGACAATATCTTCAAGCTCCCGGTTCGTATCATTTATTTTCTTGTAGAGAATGGCGTTCTCCAAAGCCCGTGCCGTATTAAATAGTATTATCGTAAGAAGGTTAGATAGCAGGTTGTTAACAGCGAGTTCATCATCTGCAAGAATTCCCACAACCATCCCTACTACCTGTGATCGTGTAACTAAGACATGAAACACTACTGTCTTCTTGAAGTATTTTGCAGGAACCGTAACAGCCCGGTTTTGATACAGCGCCCAGGAAAAAACTCCCTCGGCAATCTGAAAGTCAACCTCTTTTTTGATCATGAACGAATCCGACTCTGGTTCACAATCAACCAGGACAAAATCAGAACTTATCTCGTCCACCATAAAAAGTGCGAGCAACCTAAAAGATATCAGACGTTCAAGATGCGCCCTCGTAGCGCTGAAAATCACGGCGGGATCCTGGTCCAGGGGACTGCTGCTGTAATGCAGGTCTCCAAAAGAAACAGCCATATCCAGGGCATCCAATGTCCAGCGATTGATTTCCTCCAGATGTCTTATCCGTTCTTCCAATTCGGACGGACCCTTACTATTTTTTGCTGTCTTTCGCATGGTCAAGCCTTACCGAATAAAGACTGTACAACATCGTTAACTTCCCGCTCCAGTTGATCCAATGTGGGAGACAAAGCGCTTGTGGGAATGCCGATGAGTTGCCATGCCTTCTCGTCTACAGGTGGAATATATTGTTCTCCGCTACTGCCCATCTGCATGGCATGGACAATGATGTCCGCTATATGAACCACGGACGTCTCAACGGGATATCGTCTTGCTTCCTGCGGTGAATGATGACAGGCCACAACTTCTTCAAGAGACGGCGGCAGATTCCAGTATTGCATTAACAGACGTCCCAATTCCGAATGGTCAAAGCCTATTGTTTCTTTTTCGACTGAAAATAATGGTTCCCTGCGGTTCTTGCAGCGTAAGATCATTGCCTGTGCTGTCTCCGGTATTTTCTTATAGATAACGAGTCTGCCTATGTCATGAATGATGCCGGCCGCAAAAAAACGTTCCACATTCATTTCACAGCGTCTGTAAGTCGCAAGTATTTTTGCAGCGAGACCGCAGGCCACACTGTGCCTCCAGAACGATTCCATGCTGACGAGAACCTCCGGTATCCCTTCAAACACGTTCATGATGGAAGTCGCCAACGCAAGATCGCGTATCTGCCGTGTACCCACAATAAAGAGGGCACGGCTTACAGTCTCCACTTTTGATGGAAAACCATAAAATGCGCTGTTGACAAGCTGCAGCAATCGCGAGGTTAGGCCGGGATCATCGCTTATTATATCGCTGATATCTTTCATAGAAGACTGGGGATTGTTAACTGCCTCATTAATTTTGGTGTATATGACCGGCAGAGAAGATAATTGCACCAGGCCTTTCAAGAGTTCCTCCGGCTTCCCAATCATGATGGCCTCTTCGGATATATGAAATTTAGTGGAGAATGGAGGGTGTAAAAGGAATCTCCGAAAGGAAATCGTATGCTTTGGAAGGTTATCCACAAACTCGCCTGACGAATGAATTGTACGGAAGCGCATGAGGCATGGCGTGTCACCTGCCCGAAACGTGGCAGGAGACTTTGGGGATTGCCGTTAAGCATCGACTTATCCTTTCGACTTATCTCTAACTTGGCGAAGTGTGACTAAACGAAACAGTTCTTCGATAAATGGGTGTTCCATATCTGCAAGATAGAAGCGTTCACGAACCCGCCTTTGTACGTTCTGGAAAAGAGACGGGTCAAGCTGAGCCACAATATTTGCGGCGATTTCCTCTTTCTCGACATCCTTGATATCGGCTTCTGTGATTCCCCACATCTTGAAGACCCTCAGATGCTTTTCAGTAATTTCGCTTCCGCCGGCTAATAAGACACGGCCGCTCCGCTCTTTTATGTCGCCAGCCAGAACCATCCCCACTTGAATATCTTCCAGATTGATTATCCCCATCTTCGGATCCTTATTCGTGGCAATTAATAACTCGTGCAACTCTCAGGGTCTTCGCAAAGGTATTCAATACTTATATCGTCATTTCCTGCAAAAACTTTACTTTGGATCCAAGATGATCAATATTTCAGATGATACGAAAAGGATGGAAGGATCTTAATGTGGAAGGCGTATGTAGTAACGGATATTGGGTGATGCATTCCCTCTCAGTCTTTAGACAAGAGTTCGCGCTGGATGGCAAGGATTTTTCCGCTTAAAATGTGACTGCAGTTCTTGTCCAATTTCATAAATTGAACTGACACGTATTCCAAATCTGCCCGTCTTCCGGCTTCGGAAGGATGCCAAACATTGACTGTTTTTGCTTCAAGATTGAACTTTTGCGCGTCAAGCTCTAGAATCATATTAATTATGGTTCTCGATTCGATGGGATGGTCTTTTGAATGACAAAAACGTGCGCCGCCCATGGAAATATCTATAGGGCTGATCCGTTCGTTACCGACATAAATATGGATACCGCTATCTGACTTCGGGCTAATCCTGTAATGCATTCTCAGGTCATATGTCTTGAGCCCGCCGCGCCGCAACACAGTCAGGGCCTGGACGACGTTTGATGAGTACAGGCTATAATCATTCAAGATGCTGACTAACTTTGCCGAGAAACCTATTCTGCTGAGACCGTCTTTTCCTTTTACAATGTAGGTGACTGTGATCTCTTTATCAATGTGATATTTTGTAAAGGGCGGGTTTGTCTGAGACAGCACAAGTCTGGCGCCCTCAATATCGTAAACTATGGCATTTCTGACCTCTGTTATCTCTTTGTCCACGTCGACATGAGCAATAATATTGACGCTCATTCCGGGATTGATATCTTTCAACTTTTCCACTCTAAATTCTTTAGCCCCTTTTCAACATGAGAATGACCTCAGAGATGAAGATTTCATAATTGTTAACGTAGCAAAGAAAGAGAGATATTTCAATTTATTACTGGGGCGTTTCATGAATATTTATAATCCCGGTCTATGATGCAAACATTTAGTTTATACCGCTCTCTTCATGAAGCATCTGGTAAGTAACTGTGATAATTTCCGAAAACACTTGAAAGGGTGAGAAATACAGAGTATATAGAAGCTTAATTATCACCCGGAAGGAACGGGACGCAGGCGGGAAGGAGAGAAATTGAGCAAACAAGTGGCAGTCAGCTTTGAAGATAAATCAGTCAAGGTGGTTTATGCATCCTGCGAAAAGGGAAGAACCATCATCCAAAAGACATCAGTTCTAAAGGATGAAGACTTTGATTCTTTCTTAAAGACTGCAAAATTTCCCGATCTCACCGTAGTCTGCCGACCCAAAAGGTTCTACAGCGACACCATGATGGTTCCTCCCGCAAAAAAGACGTATCTTAAAAAAATCGTTGAGGCTGAAATAAGAAAACGTTTTTCAGAATTGAAGGACTTTTCCTATTTCTTCAGTACTCTTACCGAGAAAACACCTGGTGAGAAGGGAATGAGGGAAATATTCTTCTTTGCTGTCGACAATAATGAACTCTATAAAATTACCGAACGATTCAACAGATACGGCATAATGGTGAAATACTTATGCCCCGACATTCCCGCACTTTCCCATTTAATCAAATCATCGGAAAACTGGAAAAATAAGACGGTCCTATGCCTATTGATTTCCGAGACGGAAAGGACTTTTTTTCTCGTTAGAAATGGAGAGCTTTGCTTTATCAGGGTCACACCGTCTTCAGGATCGGAGTTGACTGATCTCGATGTGGACAATATCAATATGACCGTCAATTACTGCCGGCAGAATTTGCGATTGAATGCCGAGCTGATCATTTTAATGAATGCCGCAATAACGGAAGGAACCCTAAATACAGTTATCCCAACTGTCCCCGTTGCCTACCCGACAAGTGTTCTTGCCTCTGATGCGACTCTCAAAACTTTCGTTGCACCCATATCAGCCATCGTTTTCGGACAGGAACTGGGAGACGCAAATCTTCTGCCCCTCAAATACAGAAGGCTTTTTACGCAGAAACGCGTTGCTTCTTACGGAACTGTTTTTTTTCTTCTGCTCTCACTCATTGGATTTGGCCTGATGCTTATCAATTTGTCGCAAATTTTTCTGATGAAGGAAAAGATTAACTTTCTGAGGAAAGACCTCACAGAAATTAATGCAGTTGCATCCGCTTATGAAAAAGATACGGTAAAATTGCAGCAACTTTTGCCTCTAATTAATCTGATTAACGAAGCGCGCTCAAGTCCTGATATTCAAAAGGCGCTGCTTTCGCTGAGATTTCTTCCCATGGAAAACGTGCATATTCAGACCATCCAAATGAACAACAAGAAAGATTTTTTGTTGATTCAGATCTCCGGGAGCATTTCCTCAAAAAACTACGGAGACTTGCACAGGACATTCATAAAGCTTTTGGCAAATTGCAGCAGCGTTTCGGGGCTGGCTGTCGTTTCAAAGAATATTGAATTAAGAAATGGACACTTCCAAATTGATATTGAAAACAAGATCTGACCATACAGATCGCACTCCTATGGATGCGAAACTCAAATGGCTTCTATTGCGTTACGCACTCTCTGCACTATTAGCTACGGTACTCATGTCCGGTGCAATTATCACGGAGTCTTACATTACAAGCTTAGGAGACACGTTAAATAAATTCCAGACTCTCAAAATAAACAGTGTGAAGATGAAAGAGGCGACGAGAAAGGAAGGCGAAACTATGGCAAGTGTCAGGTCGATCTTCCGGTCGTATGATAAGAACGAGGCAATGGAAGGCACCATCTTGACGGCCATCGATTCTATTAAGTCGCGTATGAAAAATGCCGACATCATGGTTGACAATTTTGAAAAAAAGGGGGATGAAATTGCTTTACCTGTAGCCATGAGGGGGGTGATTCATGACTATACAGCATTTATTAACCATATCGGTTACTTGCAGTCACTGATTTCACCTTTTTTTTATATCAACAGTGTAAGTATCTCAAACATGTCAGATGAAAAAAGCGCGCATGTTAACTTTGAAATCAAAGGCACATTAAGAATGCAATCTGTCAACATGGGTGGTAATTCGTGAACGAGAACAACAAAATTATTGTCTTCCTCGCTTTGATTCCTGTTGTTGCCGTCATGATTATTCTGATAAGTACAAGGGCGAAGTTCGCTCCATTCTTTTCCCCAGTGGAGCAAAAGGTCTTCAACTTCACCTATGAACGTATCCCCAATATCTCAGAGAGACAGCCACTATCCGTCAGTTCTATAAAAACCCCTATCGACCTGAGGCGGGGCGGAGAACAGGGATTCCCCAAAACAGCACTTGCGGAGATGGTGCCTCCTCCGGAGACCGCGGAAAAAAGAGTTTCATTCATCCTGGTCAATCAGAAGAAGCGGTTAGCTATAATTGACGGTAAATTTGTTCATGAAGGCGACGTAATTGATAATCATAAGATTGCAAAAATCGAAAAAGACAAGGTTTTACTGAAAGGGAAAGAAGGTGAAAAATGGCTGAAGATGGATTGAACAAATGTTCCATGGTAACATTGTTTCTCTTTCTGGGACTTTTCACATGTATAATATCATGTTCTACTCTGGGTTCTACTCTGGAAATTAAGAGAGAAATACAGATACCGAAAGAAGCGAAAGAAAGGGCGGCCGTGGAAGCTGCTCCTGCCGCACCTCTGAAAACACCCGATTTTGTTCCGGCCCATGAAGACGTTTCACCGCTCAAGACGAGGATAATAGATATCTCCGCGAGAAACACTCCCTTAAGGGATGTCCTCTTTATCATTTCAGAGGCGGCGGGACTGAATCTGATCATGGAAAAAGAGGTAAGTCCCGAATTGCCGGTAACAGTCAGTTTGAAAAATATCACCGCCGAGGACGCTTTAAACAGGGTGTGCGCTTCTGTCGATTACTTTTACACGGTAAAAGATAACATGCTCTTTATTAAAGTGACGATGACAAGAACCTATGAACTGGGACTCCCGGCCATTGTGCAAACCTACCATACAGATCTGGGAGGCGACATGCTTGGCGGCGCAACTACGGCGACCGGCGGCAGCACCAGCGTTAAGGGCAACATCTCTCAAAAATCAGAAACCGATAAAGCTGCCTACAACCTCTGGGACGTCATTGAAAAATCCATCGAGAAACTTTTGGGCGCCTCGGCAGGAATGCAGCCCGCCGTGCAACAGACCTCTGTGGTCAACCGGCTGACGGGAACCATCATAGTCACGGCAACAAAAAAAACCCTTGAAAAAGTGGAAAGCTACATCAATACAATCAGAAATGTTATGAACAGGCAGGTCCTCGTGGAGGCAAAGATCATCGAGGTCAACCTGTCCGATGGCCTCCAGTTCGGCATCAACTGGAGTTACGTATTGAACACACGTGACGGCCAGGGCACCACCTTTGCGACAGGACAATTTGCCGACGTCGTTTCCACCTCGGCTGCAAACTTCAGCATAACGACTGTAGCGGCTGACTTCACTTCCCTTCTCCGCGCCATTCAAACACAGGGCGAAACGAGGATCCTTTCCAACCCCCGTGTAAGTATCATGAATGGACAGACAGCACTTCTAAGTGTGGGTCAGGATAGAACCTTTATTTCAAATATCCAGACGACAACCACAACGGGCACCACCCCTATAACAACTTTTACTGTAAGTACGAGCACCATGCTTTCCGGGATCATGATCGGAATTGTTCCGTTCGTCAATGAGAACGGCGAAATTTCCCTGAGTATCACCCCCATCATTTCGGATCTAACGAAGCTCGATTCACAAAAACTCGGCACGCCGGATGCTGCGGGGAACTTTCCATACCTTATTCAGCTGCCAACAATTGACCTCAGGCAGTTGAACACAACCGTGAAGGTGAGGAACGGACAAATGGTCATAATCGGGGGGCTCATATCTAAGAAAGAAGAGATTGTCGATAGCCAGGTCCCCTGGCTGGGAGACATCCCTATTCTGGGCTATCTGTTTAAGAGCAGGGCAAAAAAGGTGATAAATTCCGAACTTGTCGTGTTAATCCAGCCCATGATTATATCTAAATAGAAATATTCTAACAATTATCGTAACAGCGAGGATGTAAACCGTATGGCAGCAGTGAAGATCGGAGAAATCCTTCAGTCAAAGAATCTCATAAATGAGGCCCAGCTTCAGATTGCTCTTGTTCAGCAGATGATTACCGACGAACTTCTCGGTGATACGATCGTAAAGTTAGGCTTTGTCTCATCAAAAGAGCTCGGTCAATCTCTGGCTGAGCAGGCTGGCATGGAATTCATTGACCTCGGCCAATATCCCCTTTCCGAAGAGGCTCTCAAACTCATCCCTAAAGAGGTTGCGGAAACGGCAGGCTTCATTCCAATCGAAATCGCGGACGGCAGGTTATCCATTGGTGTAACCAATCCGAGCAATATCGTCGCTGTTGATAAGGCAATGTCCATTACCAGGAACCAGCCCAAGGTCTACATGGTTGACCCTGACAATTACCGCGAACATCTGGAGAAAGGCTACTTTTTCCTCGAAAACCCGATCAAGCAGAGCAGAGACAAGATCATCGGAGAAATAAAGGATTCACATACTGCAGGTGGCCCTGCTGTAACATCCCTGTCGGACCTCATTTTCATGGATGGGATCAGAAGAAATGCAACGGATATTCATATTACACCGACTTCAGATATTATTCACGTATTCTATAGAATAGACGGAGTATTACAATACGGGCACGGGCTTCCACGCATAGTTCATGCGGGCATCGTATCGAGGATAAAGATCCTTTCCAGGCTGGATATCGCGGAAACGCGGCTTCCGCAGGACGGCTCCTTTACATTCGATTTTCTCAATAAAGGATATGATATCCGTGTATCCACGGTGCCAACAATATACGGTGAAAATGTTGTGATGCGTATTCTTGCCGGTACCGGTACTCTCCTCAGACTGAAGAAGCTCGGATTTGATGAACATAACGTAAAGACAATCAGATCCCTATTTCAAAAACCATATGGAGTTATACTCATCGCCGGACCGACAGGCTCCGGCAAGACGACTACACTTTATGCAGCGCTCAGAGAAATCAACCTCCTGGAGAGAAATGTCATTACCGTCGAAGACCCCGTGGAATACAAGTTAAGCCTGACAAAGCAGAGCCAGGTAAATGAGAAGACCGGATATGACTTTGCCTTTGCTGCAAGAAATTTTATGAGACAGGACCCTGATGTCATGCTTATTGGAGAGATCAGGGATGAAGAAACGGCAAGGATCGCAGTTCGGACATCGATCACCGGGCACCTTGTCCTTTCCACTATTCATTCAAATGATGCCGTGACTGCCATACCGAGGCTCCTGGATCTCAAGGTCGATAAGTTTCTCGTGTCGTCATCGCTTCTGGCTATCATCGCCCAGAGGCTGGTAAGGAAGATATGCCCTTTTTGCAAAACAGTCCATGCCCTAAGCGACTCCGAACATGAACTGTTAGAGGAACGTAAAATACAGATCGACAAGACATACAAAGGTGTGGGATGCAGCAAATGCAACGGCACCGGTTACGCGGGAAGGTCGGTCATAGGAGAGATTTTAACCATAGATGATGAATTAAGAGATTTGATCTATTCTGACGTTCCTATCACCGCCATTCAATCCGCGGCCGTAAGAAAGGGAATGATCCCTCTGAAAGAAGACGGTCTCAGAAAGGTCGCGGCCGGCATTATATCAATGGATGAATTGATTAGGGTAGCAGGATGAGCAACTATTCCTACAAGGCGCTGGACACAGATGGCGATGTAATCAAAGGTATGCTCGAAGCGGATAATGCATCTTCAGTGTACGAGAATCTGAGGACCCGGGGCTTATTTGTTGTTGACGTCAAGAAATCAAGCATATTTCTTAAAAAGATCTCGGACAAATTGCTCACATGGAGGATACGAAGAAAGGACACCATAGAATTTTCATCAAACCTGGCCATTATGATTCGCGCCGGCGTTCCGATCCTTACCGCACTTGATGATATAATCGATACAATAGACAATCAGCATTTAAAATCCACCATAGACGACATAAAAAAGAATATAGAAATGGGCTCAAGACTTTCCGACGCTCTGGAACTTCACAAAGCAATATTCCCTGACATCCTGGTCAGACTGGTGCGGATCGGGGAAGAGACAGGACGCTTAGAAGGGAGTCTTGCGGAGGTGGCGAGTCATCTTCAGAAGTTGGAGGACTTGGCTGCCACAGTAAAGCGAGCTCTTATTTATCCCGTATTCTCATTAATCACTACAGGAATTGCCGTCATTTTCTGGCTTGCATATGTCCTGCCTAAAATCATGCAAGTCATTCGGGATTTGGGCGTTAAAATGCCCCTTCTCACAAGAATTCTCTACGAGTTGAGCAAGGTCACGGAAGAGTACTGGTACATTCTATTAATTTTACCGGTTTTGACTGTTCCAGTTTGGCAGGCCATGAAATTGAGGCCTGTATCACGATACTACCTGGACTATATAAAAATCAAAACACCCATTATCAAACACCTCGTCTATAATAAACTGCTCGCCCTTTTCTGTGAACAAATGAGACTGCTGATTACGGCGGGCATTACGATTGATCGGTCATTGGACGTTGCCGCAGATGTCATGGGAAATGAAGTCTTCAAGAGAGCAATACTGGAGGCAAAGCTGGACATTATCGCTGGAAATAGAATTTCTGAGGCGCTCAATGCCCGCACCATATTCCCCTCCCTGCTTATCAGGATGGTTGCCATCGGGGAATCAAGCGGTAATCTCGACCAGCAGTTTAATTTCCTCGCAACCCACTACTATAAGTTAGTGGATGACTTTTCGGACAAGATCGGAAAATTGATTGAGCCTGTCCTGATAATAACCATGGGTTGTGTCATGGGAATCATGGTTGCGGGGGTTCTCCTGCCCATGTATGATGTTTTTACTAAGCTTGCCAAATAGTGGGCCATATGGATTACTTGGATTTCTTTAATCTCAGCGAAGATCCTTTCGGACTTACACCGGACTCGCACTACTTCTACCCCTCGAAGATGCACAACGATGTCCTGGCGTCTCTGGATTATGCGGTGGAACAGAAAGAGGGATTTTCTCTTATCGTCGGTGAACCGGGTACGGGAAAGACGACCATCCTTAAGATATTTATTGATCGATGGAAAGAAAGGGCGGAAATTGCCTTGATTATTACACCGAGGCTTTCTCCTGAAGAGTTGTTGCAGGCTATTCTGGATGACCTTAGTATCCACATTGAAACAACGAACAAAAACGAACTGATCAAGGTCTTCAGGGATTTCCTCATAAATCACTCCCTCGCCGGCAGGAGAGTAATCATCATTGTGGATGAGGCCCAGAACCTGTCAGACGGCTGTCTCGAAGAGCTGCGGCTGCTGTCAAATTTAGAGACGGAAAAAGAGAAACTCCTGCAGATCATCCTCGTCGGGCAGCCCGAGCTTCAAAGAAGATTACATTCCGAGGGATTACGCCAGCTGGATCAGAGGATTTCGATCAGGGCAACTTTAAGGCCCCTCACGGCGGCGGAAACCTCCGATTATATCAGCTTCAGGTTGATTAAGGCGGGTAAAGGGTCTGCAATTCTTGACGATAAGACGAAGAAATTGATCCATAAACTGTCCGGCGGTGTTCCTCGATTGATTAACCTCACCGCCTCCAGAGCCATGATGATAGCCTATATAGGAGCAAGCCATCATATCAGGAAGAGACACGTTCTGGATGCGGTTAAGCACATTCCGCACACTCGACCGAAAATGGGCTTTCGTCTTAGTATTCTCAGATACACGGTTATTGCTATCATTCTGATTGGCACTGTTTCGGCCTTACTCGTAGGTTACAATATACTTCAACGCAGCAACGATTCATCTCCGACTCCTATGAAAACCATGGACTCGTATCATGAAGAGAAAGCCGCTCCTCCATCAGTCAATTCCCCAATTTCCGTCAAACCTGACAATTCAGCCAGTGGTCAAAGAATTGCAACCGTAACTGTTCGTGCCGCCAGACTGCGAGAATGGCCGTCCGTTCAGGCAGGAATAGCGAGTGTCGTTTCCGAGGGCGAAAGTTTTGAAGTCACCGATGAGTGGACGGCATCTGGCGGAGGCAAGTGGTACAAGGTGCGAATCCCCAATGGGGGGGGAGAGTACTGGATTGCTTCGTATATCGTAAGTGTCAGCTCATCACTTAGTAAGCCGCATTAGTCTATCGCTTGCCGTATTCGATGCCTGAGGATCTGCAGTATCTGTCGATTTGACCATCCTGTAAAAATGAATTGCATCGGCAATTCTGTTCTGCTTCTCGGCTATTCGCGCCGACCCCAAATAACCTTGAGCATCCCCCTCCTGAGATAGTCTCGCGTAGTATTGATCGGCCTTGTCGAAGGCGCTCTGTTTTTCATACAGTAGAGCAAGATTGAGCAGCGCATAGCGGTTTGCCGGTTCGATTGTTAATGCCCGCCGGAAATAACTTTCGCTCTCAGACGCTTTGCCAAGGCAGCTGTAATCAATACCCAGATTGACCAAGGAAGGCACATAGTCTTTCCTGATTTCAAGCGCCCTTTGGGCATACCGCATGGAGTCCTCATATGAACCCAGATGAATGAGCATGCTGGAAATATTATTCATGACGGCATAATTATTTGGTTCCATGGCGAGCACATCCTTATAATGGGATACTGCTTGATGATATTTCTTTTGCATTTCATATGTTCTCGCCGTGTATAGTGCAAAATCCTTATCATCCCTGATAAGTCCCCTCGCTGGCTTGGTCGATGCCGGCAGTTCCTCGCCTGATGCTGTCTCCCTTCTCATTTCATTCATGGAGCCATTTGCTTCCCGTCCAATTCCTTCGACATATTTTTTTGCTATGACCTTTTTTCTGCGAGGCTGATTTGCAGAGTCCTTTCCCTGTTCAGGCCTTACGGCAGTTTCCGTCACATTCTGGGCCTTCGCAGTTGCCGCAATTTCCTCCACCTTTGGCTTAGCTTGCAGAGCTGGAGATGCTGACTGAGAGGCTGGCTCAAATGCCTGTGTGCCTGCCACAGGCGTGCGCACGGCTGAAGGAGGCTCCTTCAAGTACTCCATCAGGAAGGCTGCGCCAAATCCTGCACCAATGAATACAAGTGTGATAAGAAGCACCATCGCCAGCCTTTTTCTGGTCTGCCTCTCCGTTGTTGCTTTGAATACGGCATCTTTCAGGATCGGTGGAATATCCCTCCTTGGTTCCCGTTGCTTGACTCTGGAGAGTAAATCAGTGATGAGACTCATGGCTTTTCGCTAACTCCAGTGCTTTCTGCCTCACGTACCCTGAAATGCAGCGATTGACCTGAGTTTGCATTTTCGGGCAATGACTCCTTCTTCTTTGCTATCTTCCTTACTTTTTCTTTTTTCAGTTCACGGAATATTTTCCATGAATAACCGACCCGTTTGCCTTTGCTCTTCGCATTATAACATCCAACGGCTTCCCAGGTATATCCGTGTTTGTCTATGCACTGCCTGAGGATGCCGGCCCCGGCCATAACATTATAACAAGGATCGGCAATTAGCTCTTCCCTGTTCAGGTGCATAGGATCGATCCATGCAGAGTTGATCTGCATCAGACCCAAATCCGTTGTTCCATTTCTATTTACGTGAAGAGCCTTTGCATTCAAGCCGGATTCCACCCGGGCAATCGACTCGAGAAGATCGTAGCTGATATTATTGGCTCTGCCCGCCTCTTCAAAACAGAAGGCGCGCGCAGATACCGGGCAAAGAATCAGAGAAAAGACAAAGATTGTTAGGGACAGATACAGCATCGTTTTTCTATTCATTCTCAAAAATCTTCCTTCGTGGACGTTAACTTCACAACGGCAATCAAGCTACATGCAAGAAATCTCCCGTACTCTATAAAAGGTTGCAGGCAAAATACCATATAAAATTATAATTGCAAAATATTTTCATATCAATTACTTATTCCGAGACCTTTACAAAATTGTATAAAATCAACATTTATGTCATTTCTTCTTGCCCCCTTTGACAAAGGGGGCTACAGGGGATTTCTGATAGTGGAATAAAATCCCCCCGACCCCCTTTCATAAAGGGGGTGAGAAGGAGAAAAGATTTCTCCTTTCAGTCGAAATGACAAGGAGGGGTCGAAATGACACGAAAGAGAATTATGACACAGTCTCAAGGCCCGGAATGACGAATAGAGGAGTTATGCAAAGGTCTTATTCTAACAAACTAATTAATCCGCACTCACGGTAGTGAAACATGGTTTCCATTCTCCTCATCGAAGACGATATCGCCCTAAGAAAACAGATTCGCTTTTTTCTGGAAAACACGTTTTCCATATTTGAGGCAGGAAATCAGAAAGAGGCTTTCGAGGCCCTTAAGACCAATAAGATTGATATTGTCATCTTGGACCTTGGATTGCCGCCCAACGAAAGCACGCCGGATGAAGGGTTGCGAGTGCTTGATCATATACTGGGCAAATACGCCTGCAAGGTTCTCATTCTCACGGGTCAGAAGACAGAAGGGATAGCCCTTGAAGCAATCAAGGCGGGGGCATTCGACTACATCTTGAAACCCGCCAGCACAGAGAAAATTCTCTACGCCGTTGAAAGGGCTATGCTCTTTAAGGAAACGGAAGAGCAGCTTGAGCGTCAGGGCATCAAGAAAATTTCATTGGATGTGGAGATGGGAAAGGGCCTCCAAACGCTTCGGGATGAGGCAGACAAGAATATTATTTTGCGGATATTGAGGGACACAAATTTCAACGTTTACCAATCAGCAAAAATTCTCGGTGTCAAAAGAGAGAGTCTCTATTATTTCTTGAAAAAGTTTGGCGTCAAGAGAACCTATGACGATTGAATCCATCTATCCTTTTTTCATTTTCGCCGGTCTTGTTATCATCGGCGTTCTCATCTACATCAGATACCTTACCCGAAAGGCCATCCGTTCCGTACTTGAACTTTTCGACCTCAATACGCAGCTCGACTATGACCTTCACCGTTTCTTGCCGGAGGTCATACGGGTGTTAAAAAAAATAAATATTGATGATCTGTTTTATGACGTCCTCTACCTGAATACTGCTCTCATAAATGAAAAAACAATACGCGGAAACGCTCTTGAAAAGGACATACAGCGGGTTGATTACCGGATAAAAATCGGCATTGTACCGCGTCATTCACGAGGCGAACAATATTATCTGAATATGATTGTCCTTGAAATCCTCTTTTTCCTCGTCGAAATGGATGTGCTCCTCAGGATTAAAGTCATTCATGAAGCCTTTTATAAATTTTCCAAGCTCCAAACATTTATTCTCCACGATGCCAAGAACCTCGCCCAATTCATCGAGTTTCTGTCGTATAACGTGCGCCATTTAGAAACTTCGGAAAGACAGGAGCGTTTTATCTCATATCTTAAGGAAACCCTTCCTGCACAATCCCGGCGGGGGGCAGCAATCATCAACTTTCTGGAGATGGAAAAAGAGACTGATATAGAGACGGCCCACAAGACAACGATAGATATAAAAGCCTTGCTGGAAAATCTGGCAAATCACTACAGGCTCAACTGTACCGTAACGGGCGAAGGATCGATAGTTGCCGAGGAATACAAAGTGCTCTCTATCTTCGACAACGTCCTAAAAAATGTCTACGACAAATCTCTAAGCGAACCTGATCTAACCTGCCATCTCGATATCGCTGCTACAGGAGACAGCTTAAGAATTGAGATATCCGATACAGGGAGCCCCATAAAAGACAATGCGCGGTTATTTGAACCATTTTACTCCACTAAGAGAGGAGGGCTGGGAATCGGCCTCTTTCAGGCAAAGAACATTGCCGATGCCATGAAGGGGAACATCCGTGTTCTTCCTCAGGCAGCCGGCGCCGCATTTGAGATAATACTCCCCGCACATAAAGAAGAGTAAAATTCTTTTACACTTGATAATTCATTCTTATAGACTTTTAATAGGCATACAGGATTGTAACCGCCTATCTGTAAAAGAAAAAAGGAGGTAAACATGTTCGCTTACACAAACAAACGTGAAAAAGGTTTTACCCTTGTCGAATTGGCCATTGTGCTGGTAATCATCGGCCTAATCCTTGCCGGTATCATCAAGGGACAGGAGCTTATCACAAACGCGAAGATCAAAAGAACGTACAACATGCAAAAAGAGATAGCTGCAGCAATCTATACCTACTTTGACAGGT
>Ga0315290_10000598_pt1 | contig 23722 bp, 15 predicted proteins | sample YL17G12_0_MG_FD_203627 | JGI IMG/M metagenome (GOLD analysis project Ga0315290, IMG submission 203627) | Sediment microbial communities from Yellowstone Lake, YNP, Wyoming, USA - YL17G12_0 | ecosystem: Environmental > Aquatic > Freshwater > Lake > Sediment | place: USA: Wyoming | collected... | reverse complement strand
TTACCGTCGGCTTCGACTCCGGCTCCGGCTCCGGCTCCGGCCGTCCCGAACACCCGACCCATGGCGGCACCCTCGATGTAGGCGGCGAGGTCCGAGCCCCTGATCTTGCGCTGATCGGCGCCGTCGGTTGCGACATCGACCCAATCGGCGATGACGGTCGAAAACTGGGACGGCGAGGCCTGGATGCCGCCCAGCCGGGCGCCGTTCAGGGTGCACCCGTGGAGCGTGGCCTGAGTCAGGTCCGCATTGCGAAGGTCGCACTCGGTGAGGTCGGCCTTCTCGAGATTCGCCCGGGGCATCCGGGCGTCCCGCAGGCTGGCGCCACCGAGCTTGGCGCCACCGAGATAGGCCTCGGTGAGGTTGGATCCCGAGAGCATCGCGCCCTTCAGCGTGGCGCCTCCGAAGTTCGCGGTATCCAGCTCCGCGAACGCGAGGCGCGCGCCGGACAAAACGGCGCGCTCGAACGAGGCGCCCGACCCGCTCACGCGCGTCAGATCGGCCTCCTGGAGACTGGCGCCGTCGAATTTCGCCCCCTCGATGTCCGCGTTTTGGAAGATCGCCTCCCTGAGGTCCGCACCGGCGAGGAACGTTTCTCGCATGTCCGCACTCGAGAAGTTGGCGCGCCGCAAGACGGATTTTTCCAGGTTGGCGCCGCGAAGCTCCGCCCGCCTGAAGCTCACCCCGGACAGGTCGAGCCCGCCGAGGTCGAGATCGCGAAGATCCGCCCGCTCCAGAGACTGGCGCTTGGCAACCCGTTCTTTTACCTGAGCCTTGGTCCACTCGGCCATGTCGTCCACCTCTACCGACGCTCGGCGGCGCGTTTCGTGACTCGCACTCCGAGGAAGTTCTCCATGTGATCGATGCGGCGATCGAACGACAGCACCCGCAGCGCGTCCGCGCATTCGACCGCGCCCATCTCGATCAGCGTGGCTTCGATCTTCAGGGCGCAGAGATTCCGGTCGCGGCGGGCGGCCCGCTTGCGCTCCGCGCGCACATCGCTGAACCCCGCCTCCTCATTCACGCGCAGGAAGGCCTCGTGCTCCTTGACCAGCGCGCGCAGCAGCTCGGCGAGGCGCTCCGAAAACCGCCGCTTCGGGGGAAGGTGCGAGCCGCGATCGATCTCCAGCCGGTGCTCGCGCAGCACTGCACAAATCGCTTCGCAGAGCGGCGCCGCCAATCCTGTGGTGGTCGAGAGATCCGAGGGGTCTGCCTGGGCAAGCGCTTCCACGGAGGTGAGGCCAACACCGTAGAGCGCATCGAACGTTACGATCCCGACGCCTTGCACCTGCTTGAGGAGGGCGTGCAGCAGCATCGTGTCGCGGCGGCTTACGGCTCCGCCGAGAGCGAACACTTCCGGGAACACATTCATCAGCTCGTCGTACGCCGTGAGGAGAGCGTCCCGCGTGGCGCCGTCGATCGGGCCTTCCTTGGCCTCTTGGCTTTCCGCAGCGCGATCCAGCGCGGAGATGAAGTCGTTCATGGGGGGAGCGGCGTCGTTCAGTCCGAGCGACGTGGCGGATTCAAAGAGATTGGCCATCACCGGTCGACAGATCTGGAGCCACTCGCCGGTCGCGGTCCCCGCGCGGAGATCGCCGAGGAACGACTTGACGGGCGCCGCCTGGCCCCTCGCGATGTCGGTGAACAGCTCACGGAGCGCGGCGCGGTCGATGCCGTCGCCGCTTTGGTCCGCCGAGGGGTAGGTGACACTCTCGAGGTTCACGCGGCTCGGCGATAGATCGGTCTCGCCGCGGGCGCCGATCGGAGGGACCGGCGGTCGGGGCTTCACCGCGGGCGGATCGGTTCTTTCAGCTGGAGGAGGTGCCGCGTGACGGGTTCGCGGCGCTTCCTGGCGCCCGCTGCGGGGTGCGGGGCGGGGCGTCCAGGCGACGGGTGCGACGGGTGCCGTTTTGACGGCCGCCGGGGCGCGCCGCCTCGACACGAGTGTCGAAAAGAACCCGAGTACTCTCATGAGCGCCGTATTCCCTCCGGCCTGCCTGGCGGCGGGAATGTCGCTCCTCGAAAGCAAAAAGGCCAGCCGGGCTCTTGCTCAACCGGCCATTTGTTTGACCGTCAGCGTGTCCCCCTTGAGGCCGATGCGAACTTCGATGCTCTTTTCGCGAGGAAACTCAATCGTGTACGAGTCCGAGACATAGGTCTTCCCGTCCTCTCCGTTCACTCGCGCTTTGAGCGTGTGCCCCCCGGCGGGAGCTTTGAGGGGGTCCCAGATCGTCGTCTGAACCACTGCCAGCTTCGCCCTGGAGAAGTTCTCGTTGAAGATGGCCACGCCGTCGAGCAGCACGACGAGCGTCCCCCGGCGCAGACGGTGGGCGAAGCTGATCGTGACGTCGACCATGGGAGCGGGAGCAACGGTGGGGGCGACCTTCGGACCGGAGGGCCTGGGCTCCGCCTTGACGGCCTCGAAAGGCCCGCCCGATGCCGAAACCGCCGTAGGCGCGCTCGCTCTTGCGGATGCTTTCTTCGCAGGCACACGGGGCGGAGGCTTCGTCGCCGGGACGGTGGCGGGCGCCGCCTTCGCAATCGCTGACATCGTAGCCTCAGGGGTCGGTGGGTCCACGCGTGGAGCACCATTCCCACCCTTCCACATGAACAGCATGAAGGCCACGGCGAGCACCGCGACCGCCGCGATTCCCCAGAAGGCGGGCGGTCTTCCGGCAGCAACAGAGGCGGGCTTCGAGGAACGGCCGGTGGCTTCGGCGAGCAGGCACGACCGCAGCGCCTCGTGGAATTCCGTTCCGGTCGCAAAGCGGTCGGACGGCTCCTTGGCCAGAATGCGCTCCAGAACAGGGTCGAGAGCTTCTGGCAACTCCGGGTTGGCCTTGCTGATCGGGACCGGCTTCGCATGGGCGATCGCATGAGCGATCGAAACGACGTCGCCCCCTACGAACGGTTTTCGATTCGCCAACATCTCGTATGACAAGACGCCCAAGGAAAACAGATCCGCTCTCGAGTCCAGGACCTTTCCCTGCACCTGCTCCGGCGACATGTAGGCCGGCGTTCCGAGTTCCTTCATATCCGTCGTCAAGACCGAGGACTCAACGAGCGTGATGCCGAAGTCCGCGATCTTCGCGGTGCCGTCGCCCGTCAGGAGGATGTTCGAGGGCTTGATGTCTCGATGGATGACCCCTCGCGCGTGGGCCGCGTCCAGACCCGAGGCGAGCTGACCGATGATCGCCACGGCTCTCTCGTGATCGAGAGTCGCCTCGGTGAGCATTTTCTCGAGATTGGGGCCGGAGACGAACTCCATGACGATGTACATCTCACCGGATTCGTGGTCCTCGCCGACGTCGAACACGCGGATGATGTTCGGATGGTCGATACTGCCCAACGCTTGGCCTTCGCGCAAGAAACGTTCCCTCGCCAAGCCGATCTGCTCCGGGGTCAACCCGTTGACCGTGGGGAGCACCTTCACGGCGACCGTGCGATGGATGACGGGATCCTCGGCACGGTAGACGATTCCCATCGCTCCCCGTCCGACGGTTTCGAGGAGGACGTAACGTCCGATTCGTTCCTTGGTCGTCGACACTTGTGCTCGGCCCTCCGGGACTCCCGTCCTCGAATATGGGGCGGAAGGCGGAAAAGCCAAACGAGGCGTCCGGCTTCGGTGATACTTGGCGCCCCTCGCGCGGGCTCTTGGCCTCGGGGTTGCGCTCCGGGGAAACCTACGACCGCGGCGCGCCACCTGTCCAACGCGGAAAGGGACGAGTTTCGTTTCGATACCCGGCTTCCGGCGGCGGCTTGTTTTGCTACTCTGCCGTCGTGGCGGAACGAGGGGAGCGGAACTGATGGACATCGGCATCGTCAGGGAGACGTACGTCGGAGAGACACGTGCCCCGCTCATCCCGTTCGCGGTCGGCGAGCTGGTTCGACAGGGGAACCGCGTGGTGATCCAGTCCGAGGCGGGGACGGCCTCCGGCTTCGACGATCAAGCCTACCTGGAGATGGGCGCCACCATCGCCTACTCGACCGACGAGGCGTTCTCGCGCTCCGAAATCCTGCTCAAGGTCTTGCCGCCCTCCTGGGAAGAGTACGAGAAACTGGAGGACGGCCAGATCCTCTTCTCGTTCTTGCAGCTCTCGCATTCCACGCGGAAGAACCTGGAGCTGCTGCTTACGCGCAAGGTTACCGCCATCGGCTTCGAGGCGATCGAAGAGCCGGGCGGCAATCGGCCGGTGCTGACAGCGATGAGCGAGATCGCCGGCCGGCTGATCGTTCCGATCGCGGCGCACTACCTCCAGGCACGCCAAGGCGGCAGGGGGATCCTGCTCAGCGGCGCTCCGGGGGTCGCTCCGGCGACGGTGGTCGTCCTGGGCGCCGGCACGGTCGGCACGAACGCCGCGCTAGCGGCCACCGCGATGGGGGCGCACGTCATCGTGCTCGATCGCGACGTCGCCCGCCTTCGCACGCTCATCGAGCGCAGCCGCAACACCATCGTCACGGCAACGGCGAGCCCTTACAACCTCCGGCGGTTCGTGACCATCGCCGATGTGCTCATCGGCGCCGTGTTCATCGAGATGGAAACCACGCCGCACCTCCTCGACGACGATCTCGTTGCCCGCATGCGCCCCAGGTCGGTGTTCCTGGACGTCGCCATCGACCAGGGTGGCTGCTCGACGACGTCCCGGCCCACCTCCATCTTCGATCAGGTCTACGTCGAGAAGGGCGTGACCCACTTCTGCGTTCCCAACATCCCGGCGCTCGTCCCCAGGACCGCGACCGTGGCGCTGTCGAACATGCTGCTGCCGTACGTCGAGCAGATCACGAGGGCCGGCCCCGAGCTGATCCTGCGGGATGGAGGCACGCTGGCCCAGGGCTTCTACACGCGCGAGGGTTTTTGCCTGCAGCGCAAGATCGCGCAGCCGCTTTCGCTGCCGTTTCGGGAGATCGAACCATGAGCTCGCGACCGGAGACGGCGGAACAGTCACCCGCGCGGATCAACCCCGCGTTCCTGCGGATCTTTCACGACAAGCTGGTCACGGCCGAGACCGCGCTTGGCGCCGTCAAGTCCGGCGACCACGTCTACGTTCATCCCGGCTGCGCGACACCCGAGCGGCTGCTCGATGCGATGGTCGCGCGCGCCGAGGAGCTCCTGGACGTCAAGGTCGTGCACCTGATGTCGAACGGTCGCGCCGAGTACGTCCGCCCCGGGATGGAGCGGCACTTTCGGCATATCGCGCTGTTTTGCGGCAAGAACGTCCGCGAAGCGGTCAACGCGGGACGCGCCGACTACGTCCCCATCTTCCTATCCGAGATCCCGAGGCTCTTCCGCAGCGGCCGCGTGCCCCTGGACGTGGCGCTGATCCACGTCTCGCCGCCGGACGAACACGGCTTTTGCAGCTTCGGCGTCGGCGTCGAGTGCACCAAGGCGGCCGCGGAGGCGGCCCGTGTCGTCATCGCGCAGGTCAATCCCGCCATGCCCAGGGTGCTCGGCGACAACTTCATCCACGTCCGCAAGATCACGCACTTCGTCGAGTCGAACGATCCTCTGGCCGAGCTGCCGCGCGTGCGGATGTCGCCCGCCTTCGAGGAGGTCGGCAGAAACGTCGCCTCGCTGATCGAGGACGGCGCCACGCTGCAGCTGGGCATCGGCGGGATCCCCGACGCGGTGCTGCACTTCGTGCGCGATCGCAAACATCTCGGCGTCCACACCGAGATGTTCTCCGACGGCATGGTCGAACTCGTCGAGCAGGGGGTCGTCACCAACGAGAAGAAGACCTTGCACCCGGGCAAGATCGTGGCGTCGTTCGTCCTTGGGTCCCGGCCGCTCTTCGACTTCATCCACAACAACCCGATCGTCGAGTTCCACCCCAGCGACTATGTCAACGACCCCTTCGTCATCGCGCAAAACGACAACATGGTGGCGGTGAACTCCGCCATCGAGGTGGACCTGACCGGCCAGGTCTGCTCGGACTCCATCGGCGACACGATCTACTCGGGCTTCGGCGGCCAGGTGGACTTCATCCGGGGCGCGTCGCGTGCCAAGAATGGCCGCGCCGTCATCGCGCTGCTGTCGACGGCCAAGGACGGACAGGTCTCGCGCATCAGCACGGTTCTCGAGGAGGGCGCCGGTGTCGTGACCTCGCGGGCCGACGTCCACTACGTCGTCACGGAGTTCGGCGTGGCCGACCTGTTCGGCAAGACGCTACGCGAGCGGGCCAACGCGCTGATCGGCATCGCCCACCCCAAGTTCCGCGGCGAGCTGGAAGCCGGGGCGCGTCGGCGGCGGCTGCTGTAGCGGGCCGCGCGGGCAAGGAGTGAATCGCCGAGCGGCACGTTTAACGACACGAAGGACTCGGATCCGCTCGCGACCTTGTCCTCGGCTGGGGCGACACGCTAAAGACGATCGCCGCGACGACGTGAGCCGCCGGCGGGAACACCTCGACCGCGACCTCGCGGTCGAGGGTCGAGACGGAAATCCTCGCCTTAGTGCGCGGCGGTCTTGCGGCGTCTGGGCCGTGGAACCGGCCGGCCCAGTTCTGTTGCCGTCGTAATCCACTCCTGGATGACGAGTTCAACGGCCTGGAGCGCTTCTTCGTAGGTCGACCCGTCGGCCATGCACCCCGGGAGCTCCGGAACCTCTGCAATGTACGCCTGGTCTTCATCACTCCAGAAGAGGTCGATTTCGTAGCGGAGATCATTCATGGTCGCGCCCTCCTCGAAGTCCATGCCGAACGATGATCGCTCGAACCTGCCGGACTTGATAGGGTTTGGCCAGTTGCCCGACGGCCTGGATATTAACGATTTCATCGATCCCGTGCCGCGCAAAGATGTGATGGCTCCCCCGGATGCGTTCCTCAAAACCCAGGCTCAGCAACACGTGGCGGAGGTCATCGAAGTCGAAGTTGCGTTCGCTGAACCGCGAGTGAAGCCGCTCCCACAACTTGTCGAATCGGGTCACGTCGCGAATCTCCATGTCGACGATAAGCCCGCTGATGGCGGCGCGTCGCTCGTCCTGCTCGATGCCGGGGTTTCGCATCGGCAACGGCTCTGGTGATCGGTTGCTTCGGTTGAAACTCATATTCTTGAAACTACGACGCTATCCGCGATGAGACAAGCCTTCGGGACCGAAACGGGCGGGTTCGCTGGGCGCGCGACCTCGACACGCCTCCCTGTGTGTGACACGTTGATCCTCTAAACAAGAGGCCTGACCTGACCTCGGGTAGGACTCATGGTCGGCAGCACCGGGTACGAAGAGCGGATCGCGGGGCTCGACTGGTCCGTCGGAAGGGCCGAGCTCGGGATCACGCCCGCGGGGCCCGTCAACATCGGATGGCACTGCAGCGACCGTCTCTGCACGTTGGGGCGCGGAGCGGCGACCGCCCTAATCTGGGAGGACTGGGAAGGGCGCGAGCGGCGCTACACCTACGACGACCTGCGCGTGCTCTCGAACGGGATGGCAAAGTTTCTCGAGGGGGCCGGTGTCGTGCCGGGCGACAGGGTGTGCCTGTTCATGGACCGGGTGCCGGCGCTGTACCTCGCGTTCCTGGGCATCCTCAAGATGGGCGCGATCGCGCAGCCTCTGTTTTCCGCGTTCGGCGAGGAGTCGCTCTTCACGCGGCTCGAAGACGCCGGGACCTCGGCGATCATCACGCAGCGCAAGCACGTCGCGAAGGTCCGGAGGATCCGCGACCGGCTCCCCGCCTTGGCCCAGGTGATCGTGACGGACCTTCCGCCCGGCGCCCTGCAATCCGGAGAGACGCCGCTCGACCTCGACACGCTCCCCCGCGTCGAGTCGTTCCCGGTTTTCCCCTCGACCGCGCAGACCCCGTCGGTCCTCCACTACACGTCGGGAACGACCGGACAGCCGAAGGGCGCGCTGCACGTCCACGGCTCGATCGTGTCGCAGTACCTGACCGCGAAGTGGGCGCTCGGGCTCGTCCCCGGAGACGTCTACTGGTGCAACGCCGACCCCGGATGGGTAACGGGGACCTCCTACGGGATCATCGGCCCCTGGTCGTGCGGCGTCACCCAGCTCGTTCTCGATTCGGGCTTCAACGCGGAGCGCTGGTACGGATTCCTCGAACGGCACAAGGCGACCGTCTGGTACTCCGCGCCCACGGCGATCCGGTTGTTGATGCGGGAAGGCAGAGAGCTCGCGAAGCGGCACGACCTCTCCTCGCTCCGCCATCTCGCGAGCGTCGGTGAGCCCCTGAACGCTGAGGCGGTTTTCTGGTCCCAGGAGACCTTCGGCAAGCCGTTCCACGACACGTACTGGCAGACCGAGACGGGATGCATTGTCATCGCGAACATGCCCGGGATGCGCGTCAAGCCGGGCTCGATGGGAAAGCCGTTCCCCGGGATCACCGCGGCGATCCTCGACCCGAAGACCTTCCTCCCGATCGCAACCGAAGGAACCGCGGGCCTCATCGCGCTCGCCCCCGGCTGGCCGTCGATGATCGCCGGCTACTGGAACAACCCGAAGGCCTTCGCGGCCAAGTTTCACGGGGGCTGGTACATCTGCGGCGACCGCGCCGCGCTCGACGCCGACGGCTATTTCTGGTTCGTCGGCCGCGACGACGACGTCATCAACACCGGCGGCCACCTCGTGGGTCCGTTCGAGATCGAATCGGCGCTTCTCGAGAACCCCGCGGTGGCCGAGTCCGCCGCCGTGTCGAAACCCGATCCGATCAACATGGAGGTCGTCAAGGTCTTCGTCGTCTTGAAGCCGGGGTTTTGCGGCGGCGCCGGCCTCGAGATCGAGATCATGAACGGGCTGCGCAAGAGGCTCTCGCCCCTGGCGATGCCCCAGGCGATCGAGTTCGTCGACGCCCTTCCCAAAACGCGCAGCGGAAAAATCGTGCGGCGGATCCTGCGCGCGAAGGAATGGGGCGAGCCCCCCGGCGATTTGTCGACGTTGATGGAGGACTGAAAGCCGCAAGAGGAGGCACCGATCCATGGACGAGCTGCGACGAGCCATCCGGAACTACGTGGCCCACGAATACCTCGAAACAGGCGACGACCGCACGATCGACGAGCACACGCCGCTCATCACCGGCGGGATCGTCGACTCGTTCTCGATGGTCTCCCTCAAACGCTTCCTGGAACTGGAGTACGACATCGACATACCGGACGCCCAGGCCACGCCCGCGGTGTTCGACACGGTCGCGGGGATCGCGGATCTGGTCGAACGCCTGAGACAGGCGAACCCGGCGCCCCGCTAGACGCGCCGCCGCGAGACGGCGGAAGGAGGGTCCATGTCCTACGGTCCCGAGGCCCGTCAGTGGTACCAGCAGGAGCTTTTGCGTCTGCGCGATGCGGGGCTTCTGAAGGAAGAACGTTTCATCCACGGCACGCAAGGCGCGGAGATCGAGGTCGAGTTCCCCGAAGGCGCTCCCCCGCGCCGGGTGATCAACCTCTGCGCGAACAACTATCTCGGGTTCTCCGGCCATCCGGCCGTCGTCGCGGCCGCCCACCGGGGGCTCGACGATCGAGGCTACGGCATGTCCTCGGTTCGTTTCATCTGCGGAACGCAGGACCTCCACCGTGAGCTCGAACGACGCCTGACCCGGTTCCTTCAGACGGAGGACACCCTGCTCTTCCCCTCGTGCCTCGACGCCAACGCCGGGGTCTTCGAGGCGCTGCTCGACGAGCGCGACGTCATGATCGCCGACCGGCTCGTCCACGCGTCGATCGTCGACGGGATGCGCCTGTGCAAGGCGACGCAGGACACCTACAAGCACTCCGACATGGCCCATCTCGAGGAGAAGCTCGCCGAGTACAAGGACAAGCGCTTCCGTATGGTGATCACCGACGGCGTCTTCTCGATGGACGGCGATACCGCAAGGCTCGACGAGATCGTCGCCCTCGCCGAGCGGTACCAGGCGATGGTGCTCCTCGACGACTCGCACGCCACCGGGTTCATGGGAGAGACCGGCCGGGGCACCCACGAGCTGTGCGGCGTGCTCGGCAAGATCGATCTCATCACGACGACGCTCGGCAAGGCGCTAGGAGGCGCGTCGGGCGGGTGTGTCAGCGGACGGCGCGAGCTCGTCGCGATGTGCCGTCAGCGCGCGCGGCCCTACCTGTTTTCGAACTCGCTCGCCCCGATGATCGTCGCCGGAGCGATCGAGGTGCTCGACCTCATCGAGCACGACACGTCCTTCAGGGACCGGCTCATGGGAAACGCCGCGTACTGGCGCGGCCTGCTGGTTTCGGCGGGGTTCGACGTGAAGAGCGGGCAGAGCCCGATCATCCCGGTGATGCTCTACAACGCGAAGCTCGCGCAGGACATCGCGCGCGAGCTTCTCGACGAAGGGGTGTACGTCGTCGGGTTCTTCTTCCCGGTCGTCCCGAAGGGACAGGCACGGATCCGGACGCAGGTGTCGGCAGGGCACGAAAAGCGTCACCTCGACCGCGGGATCGAGGCGTTCGCGAAGGTCGGCGAGAAGCACGGTGTCAGGGGCATGGGACGCAAAGAGCTCGTCGACGCCTTCGGCCTCTGAGGGCCGGCGGCATTAACGCGAGCGGGAGGTCGGTATGGTCAACGCGGCGGTTTTCAGCGTGCCTCTGCCGGAGGGCGTTCAGTTGGACGGCAGCGACCGGGAGCTTCTGGAAGCGATCGCCCAGGCGATCGCCAGCCTGAGGCACGGACCGGGGCGCCCCTTTACCGACATCGTCACGATGCTCGAGGCCGACGGGTGGGAAGTCCGCTCGCGTATCGGTTGGATCGCGGAGGCCCGCCGCGGCACCGCCCACGAGAAGGCCGTCGGGAACAGCCGGGGCGAGGCGCTCCGGGACCTCCTGGACCTGACGTTGCTCGACACCGTGGAGGGGTGTCCCTGATCCAGGGACGCGATCATCGCCGGCGTCGTGCACGCCAGGCTACTGGATCCAAGGCTGTTCCCCGAAGGGTCTCGTACATCTCTATTACCCGCAGGCCACCATCACCAGCAAGCCGAGCGAGCTGCAGGTGGCGAAGAACGGCAAGTAATCCCTGACCTCGTGGAGCGCACGCCGCATCCGACGCACAAAACGAAGCCCGCCCGGCTTGTGCCGGGCGGGCTTCGTCGATCACAAACCTGAAGTTGCGGCCCTACGGGCAGTCCCCCCCGGAGACCACGCGGGCCCGGCCGACCGACTCCGAGCCGTAGGAACTCTCTTGGATGCCGTCGTAGAACTGGACGGCATAGAAGAAGACCTGCCCCGGTGCCGGGAGAATCGCGTCGTCGTATCCCGACGTATTCGTAACGGGCGAGTCGTGCTCGATGCACGTGACCGTCCCGAGGTTGACGTTGGAACCCTCGATCCTCAGCGCGGCCAAGTCGCCACGGATGACGTCGTAATGAAGAGCACCGGTGACCTCACCCCATTGGAGGTGCGTCGCGGTAGAGCCGCTGAGGACGAGGTCGAGAGGCTCGACGACGTCGCTCATCGAGTGGGGAACGAGGACCTGCGCTGAAGAGACGCCGACGTTCCCCGATCCGTCCATGGCCTGATACGTGAGAGTGTACGTTCGACCCGAACCGCCGCCTTGGCGCTCGGCGCGGAGCAGGACGTGGAAGTCGGCCGTGCCGATCGTGGCGTCCTGGATGTCATCGATCGTCTGGCCGTCACCGCCGCCCTGCGCGTCGTCGGGCTCACTCGAGCCCACGGACACGAGCACGGTAGACGGCTGGGGATCGCAAGCGTCCGCGACCGTCACCGACACCTCGACGGTCGACATCTTGTGGTTCGGAGGCCACAGATACTCAGGCACCGTCGTCACCGTCACAACCGGTGGCGTGGTGTCTAGCACCGTCGCGGAACACACCGCGACCGAACTGCCCAGCGTGTTGCCGCACTCGACCGTGACATCGGTATTTCCGAGCGCATACGGGCCGCTGGGGTTGCACGTCGTGGTCACCGATCCACCGCGGGGGTCGACACAGGTGGCGACCACCGCGCACCCGATATCCGCGATACAGGTTTGCGCGTCGGCCGAGACGCTCGGAGCGAGGCACGTGATGGCGGGCACGATGCGGCAGGCGTCGTTGCAGCCGTCGCTGTTGATCGCATTCCCGTCGTCGCACTCCTCGCCGGGGTCACGGACGCCGTTTCCACAGGAGAGGTGGTCGGTCTGGACCGCATTCGCTTCGACCTCCGACAGGCAGACCGGCAGCGGCTTGTTGGCGTTGACGAGCCAGTACGCCAGTTGGTCTGTTCCGTTCGGGCTACCGGGAGCGCCGTTTTCGCCCCCCGGGATCACTTCCAAGACCTGCGGGCATCCCGGCGTCATCGTGGCGATGAGGCGACGCGCGGGACCGCTCGAGAACATGAACTCGTTCAGGCCATCGGCGCGGGCGTCGTGCGACGACGCGTCGACGGCTCCCCGGCCGCCGGAACGGGGAAATCCCGGAAGGGCGGCCCCGAGCGGGTTGATGGGAGCGGGGGCTCCGGTAGGCGGGATATTGAAGGGGCCTCCCAGGTAGTGCGCAAACACGATGCGATGGAGCTTGCCCCAACGGTAGTCGTTCAGGTCGGTGGATCCGTTGAACGCCGGCGCGAAGTTCGGCGAAGCCAGGAGGTTCAATCCGTTGCGCAGGCTCTCGAGCAGGATGATGTCTCGCGCGACGAACGGATCCGCGACACCCGGCACCCGGAAGAAGTTGATCAGCGAGGCGCCCACCCCGCCGTTGATCGGGTAGTTCTCGAGAAGCCTTCGCAGCGCGCTCATAGCCTGGTCGCTCGGGGGCGCGTAGTTGCTGAGCGTTGGCAGCGTCGCAAGCGTCCCGTCGACCACCCGCTGGACCATCTGGCCGCGCCACATCGCGAAAATCGTCGCCGCGATGCTGGCGCTGATCTCGGGGGCACCGGGTGTCGCCAAGGCGGCCGGGTTGTCGAACGGGTCGTACCCCTCGGTGATTCCGGTCGGGGTGCTGAAGTCCCACGCTCCGAGACGTCCGATCGCATCGCCGATGCGCGGGTCGGCGACGATCGCCTGGAGCAGGGGGTCCGCCCCGGGCGCGGTTGCATGCGCGTAGGCGTCGAGCAGGTACGGGGAGAGGACCTCGGCGTCGAGCAGCTGGTTGTTCGCCTGAACGGCGATCGACTCGGAGACGGACAGCGTGTTGGTTCCGGCAAGGAGAGTGCTGAACTGCCGCTGGATGCGCCCAAGTCGTTCGCCGGAAGCATAGCCGGCGCTGAGGTAGAGCACGCCGTTGAATCCGGCTCGGAATTGGTTCCACGTGTTGTTGTCGAGCGTGGTCCCGATCGGGTCGTTGTTCGCGTTCAAGATATACCCGCTCGGCGGGTTCTCGACCTGCGGCATCTCGGAAAACGGCAGGATCTGGGTACTGAGCGCCTGATGAGGCTGCGGCGGACCCGAAAGGGGCAACCACTGGTGCTTGTTCGTGTTCGTGCCATCCCGGATCAGGCCGGGGTGGAGGAGCCCCCCCGGGAAGAGCTGGGTCTGGAGGTCCTGGCGGAGCGGAAGCTCACCGCTCGTGTAGTAGGCGATGTTGCCGGCGACGTCGGCATAGGCCCAGTTCTGCGAACCGACATCGAAAAACTGCAGCGCGTCCTTGAAGTCCTGCATGCTTCCCGCGCGCGCAAACCGGCGCAGGGTCTCGACCTCTTGGGTAGCGCTCCAACCGGTGTAGGCGACGCTGAGACCCGTGAGCGGGGTCGCCGACGCGGGGTTGTACGAGACCTGCACGATCGGTCCGTTGTTGCGCCGCGGCACGACCATGGTCATGCCGCCCGAGCTCGCCGGCACTCCCGCGTTGGCCTGATCGTTGGGGACGCCGTTCCCCAGGATGTTGACCATGAATGTCTGGGGAATGAACTGCAGCGGCTCCGGAGCTCCCTCGAACAGACTAGCCGTTGGGGTGGTCGGCTGCCCCGGGATCTGGGCCAGCAGGACCTCGTTGAATACGTCCGTGACGTCCATCCCGTTGACTGTCGCTCCCCAACAGATCGAGTCGTTGCAGCCGATCACGACCCCAGGTGTTCCGGGGAAGCTCACCCCGGTCACGTTGATCCCTCCGGTTACGTTCAGATGCACTTCGTAGAACGTCGCGGGAGCGCCGAGGGACAGGTGCGGGTCGTTGGCGAGCATCGGGTAGCCCGAATCGGTATTCGCGCCCGAGACGACCCACCAGTTGCTCCCCGTCGCGCCGAGGTCCTTTTCGAGAACGCCCTTCAGAACGGGGATCTCCGCGATCTGATCGCGGTAACTCTCGACCAAGGCCTGGAAGCTCGGGTCCGAGATGTAGTCGGGATAGGCCTGATCCTCAGGGATCGTCGGTTCGGCGGGCGTCGACAGGAGCGGCGGCGACGGGATCGAGACCGCGGACTCGAACGGCGCGACCCTCCAAAGATCGTCGTTGTACAACTGGAGGCCGTTGCATCCGACGGCACCGCACACCCCGCGGTAGTTCAGGAGCGCAAGGGTCCGGTTGATGTCGCCCAGATCGAACGAGAGACCGAACGCTAGCCCCTTCGCCATCGTCAGGCAGTCCGTAGGCGTCCAGGGTGCGATGCCGGCGCGAGTGATCTCGAGCGCGCCGAACTCGATCGGCAGAGGCTGGGACGTGTCTTGAAGGAACGCATTGACACCGTCTGAATAGGCCTGCAACCACGCCAACGACTCGGGCGTCTGGACAGGAAGGCTCCGCTCCGCTGCGCGGCGCAGTCCCAGCGTCCGGAGTTGGACGTCCTGCGACAACCCGGACGAGCCGACGAGTTCGGACACGCGGCCCGCGAACAGTCGCCGCTGGAACTCCATCTGGAACAGCCGGTTCTTGGCGTGGAGATACCCTTCCAGGAAGACGGCATCGTGCTCGGTCTGTGCGACGACGGTCGGCACGCGGAACTGGTCGTACACGATCGTCGCGGGACCCTCGAGCTGCGCCGCCGCCGCTGCACCGGAAAGCCCGATGGCGAGCCCAGCGACGACCAAGGTCCATCGGACCCGTTTCTTGTCGATCATGATCTTCCCCCCCCAACCTGCGTAGGACTTCATGGACACGTGCCCACGGCCTGGGGCACGCAAGCCGATGCGCTCACCGGCCGTTCCACCGATGCGCCGTTCTTTCCGTAGGAGCCCTCGGTCGTCCCGCTGGTGGGAACGACGAGGTAGTAGCGATCTCCGGATGCGGCGCCAAAGGTCAGAGTCTTCGCGCCCGACGTGGTGCAGGCGACCGGCACGTGGCTGTACCAGGAGCCGATCGAGCCCTCGTAGACCTCGTAGTTCGTGTCGGCCGAGGAGCACGACGGCAACCAGTTCAACGTGACCGACGTTCCGACGCCCTTCGTCGCGGTCAAGCCGACGATGCGCCCGCCCGGCGCCGTCTCGCTCCCGAGAATGGTGGCGCGCGGGACAAAGGCATCGGAACTGCCGTCGGCGAGTTCGCAGAACGTCGTGCCGATGCCCATCCCGGAGCAACTGTTCGTCGAGGTCGTTGTCGTCATCGCGACCGACTCCGACATCAGGTCTTCCTGGGAGCCGTCGGGCGTGAAATCCTGCCCGCCAAGAGGAAAGGCGAGGTTGCCGCGAGCGATCGTCATGTTGAAGCGGAACGGGACACCAGGCCCGAACCCGGGACAGACGCACGCGCCTGGACACCCCGTGCATCCGAAGGCGCTCCAAGGGATCGCGACCTCGATCGATCCGGGAGGACCTCCTGACCCGCCGCTCGCGCCGGGATTCACGGCCGGCGGGAAATCGCAGATCGTGTTGTCGCCGGCGAAATCGGGGGGGCATCCCGTGACCGGGACCCAAGGGTTCGCCGGATCGGCGGGATCGGATCCCGTCCTGGGCCGCATCAACTGAACCGCTTCTCCCGTGCCAGCGAGCCAGAAGCTGAAGTCGAAGAGCAGGAGAAAGTCAGCCTTGCCTTCAGGGCTGGCGTTCCGACCGATGCCCACCTTTCGCCCGCCGACCCCCAAACCGACGCACGTCTGGGTGAGGTTGCACACGTCGCCGATGTTGGGATCGCAGGCCGACCCGCACGGCCGGAGACGGTGAAGACAGTTTTCTGTCGGCGGACACTGAACGCTTGTGAAGCAGGCCTTCGACGTGGTGGTGCTGCAGCCACCGGTCGGCTCGTCGGAGATTTGGCAGAAGTGACAATCGGCGTCCGTCGCGCACCCGCGGTCGGTGAAGCCGCTGCAACGTCCGGGATCCTTCATCAACCTTCTGGGATCGTGCCACTCGCTGACGCCCCCGGCCGCGAAGTCGATCGCGATCTCGCCGAAGGGAAGCGACGCCGGGTCGGGGTCAACCCAAAGCTCCGCGCCGATGTAAAGATTCGTGGTGTTCTGGGTCATGACGACCGTCCCGAGGTCGTTGACGGCGCCGTCCGTGCGGTTGTCCCACCAGACCGTCTCGGTCTTCGACCCTGGGCTCCCGCAGGTCTGTCCCGATGGGCAGTCCGCGGTCACGACACAGGCGAAATTCCCGCCGCCCGTGCAGGTCCCGCAGGTCAACTGCGCCGCGCTGTCTTCGACACGGCCTCCACCACTGGCGGTGTTGGTCTTCGCGCCGACGCACCAGTCCGCGAGGGATGCATCGACGACCGGAGTGTGGGCCTGCACCCAAGTACTGCTCGACGCGGCCATCAGAAGCAGGAAGCCCAGAGTCGCTCGCGCGCCGGACCAGACAAGCGCCGACCTAAGACGTGCAGATCGAACCACCATGTTGGTGCCCCCCTTTGGTCGCGTGACCATGCGAAGAATCCTGAGTGTCGTCACCCTGTACGTTCATTTTCTGTATTTCGCAGAAAAAATTCACCTAGTAATTGGATGGAATATTCGCTGAGTGAACTCTGATTCCCAATGTTCATTCTGCCCAAATCCCTACCAAGTCAAAGACATATTCACAAGAGCCCGTCGCGTCAGTTGGTCGCCCCCGAACGTCTGCCGGTGGACGCTATCGGTTGCGTTGGCCACGTTGATCCCGAGTTGCACCAGGTCGGTCACCCGCCAGGTCGCGCCGAGGTCGACCGTCGTGTAACTCGGGACGTCCCCCGCGAAGAGGCCCGCCGACCATCGGAAACCCTGGACCCACCGACCGGCGGCGCTGACCGACCAGCGCTTCCGCGTCATGGACATACCCAGGCTCGCCTTGTGCTCCGGTGTGTTGGGAAGGAGGATGTCTCGAAGGTCTTGGAGGTCGCCGACATCGACGATCGTGAAATCAAACCAGGAGTAGTTGGCCTGCACGTTTAACTCGGGCGTAATGAAATACTGCAGGCCGAAATCGACCCCCTGCGTGTTGACGAGGCCGACGTTCGCGTAGGTACGGCCGATGATGACGGGGTTGCCGTTGAGGTCTTGCGCGAAGCGGAATCCGAGGCCCAGGCTTACGGTGCCCCCTTGCCCGTCGGGCTGCGTGCCCGCTCCAACGGACTGCTGGACCGAGTTGCGGATGGCCTGGGCGACCGTGAGGCCGGGGCCCACGAGAATCGTCTCCGCTTCCACGGTGCTTGCCCAGGGAACGTAGTCGCTGTTGATCGGGCACCTCTTGCGGAGGTCCTCCTCCGGAGTGTTCGACCGCAGGTTGGGCTCGGGGACGCATCCCGCGGTATTCCCTAGGATCGACCCCACTTGGGGCACCAGGTCCGTGATGAAGTCATTGTTCTTGGCCCTGTAGTAGTCCACGGTGACGAAGACCTTCGATGCCAGCACGCCGCTGTACCCGAGCTCCCACGCCTCGGTCTTCTCCAGCTTCAGGTCGCTATTGCCCACGGCCAAAATCGGGATGAATGTTGTTTGCCCGTTCGCGTCCGTCGGGGGTATCCCGCAGTCGACCGGCGTGGGCAGAAACGGCTGCACGCACCATAGATTGACGAACGACCCAATCGGAAAGTAGGAGATGGGCGTGTGGAGGAAGTACTCCGAGTAGTTCGCGACCTGGAACGCCCGGTTATAAGTCAGGCGAATGGAGTTCGTCGGATTGATGCTGTAGACGACGGCTGCTTTCGGCGAGAACTGCGGGGTGTGCAACGTGCTCCAATCCTCGCGACCGGCGAAGACCAGCTTGAAGTGCTCGTTCGCGCGCCAATCCAGTTGCGTGAACACCGCCTGCCGATTCGCGCGGACCGGCTCGTAGACCACCGTCTGCTTGCCGGTCGTCGTGTTCAGACTATCGACGTTTTCCCCGGTGTACGCCGCCCCGATCACGAACCGCAGGCTGTCGGCGAGGAAGTTCCAGTGGCCCTGCGCCTCGACCCCGTAGCGCTTGTCCTGTGTGTCCAGGTCGTAGTCGACCACGAGCGCCTTGAAGAGATTCTGCTGGTGTCCGTCGCGCGAGGTGTAGTGCCCCAAGACGCTCCAGTGCGGGTCGGAATAGGCGAAGCGGGCGAACGGTCGCTGGGAATCGAGATTCTGCACGCGGCCGATTCCGGTCTGGAAGACCGGGCCCTTGATGTTTGAGGCCCCTGCCTCGAAAGTGAGAACCGACGTGTCTGTCAAGTACTTGTCGAAACGCGCCGCGCCGTAGCGGATCTCGTCCCTTGCGGGGGCCAGGCTGCCGTCGTACTCCATCCGGCTCAGGGTCCGTTCTTCCGGCAGGCAGTCCTTCTCGCCAACCCTGAGGCAGAACGCGGAGTATTCCGGAGCCCTTATATCGTCCGAGGTGAATTCGACACCGTCGGGACCGAAGGGATTGCGCGAAACGGTGAAATCCCCCGAGTTCTTAAGACCCGCGAGAACCTTTCCGTACCACCCGCCACCCACCTTGAAGGCTTGACGGACGTCGAGGCTGAGTGTGTGCAACTCGCCCGTGGTGAAGCGCGCGAGACCGCCCAGGCTGTTGCGCGGGGCCTTGGACGTGATGTTCACCACACCGCTCGAAGCGTTCGCGCCGTAGAGCGCGGCGCTCGGCCCGCGAATGAACTCGAGATTGGCGACGTCGTCGAGCCCGCCGGAGATCGCCGCCCACTCCTGGGCCCCGAGGAGGACGACCCCGACGTCTCGCCCGTCGATGTACGTTGAGACCCTTCGGTTGAGCGAGCTGTTGAACCCGCGCGTATTGAAGTTGAAGTCGTAGAGACCGCTTTGCGTCACCTCGGCCCCGGGCGTGAACTCGAGGATCTTCGGAACCTGCCCCTGGGCGGCCTGCTGCTCGATCTGTTGGACGGGGATGGATGTGACCGCGGCCGGGGCATCGACGACCTTCGCCGCCAGTTCCTCGGCGACGACGGTCATCTCTTCGTAACCCCGGGTCTCCCAATCCACCTCGAATTCGACTTTCGTCGTCCCGCCTTCGGAGACGACCAACGGACGGACCACCGTGTTGTCTCCGAGCGACAAGACCACGGAGTAGCTGCCGAGGGGGACCTTGTTGAAGGTGAAACGCCCGTTGGCGTCCGTGTCGTCGGTCAGCTTCAGCTCGTTGATCAGGACGATGACACCGCCAATGCCGGCGCTCTTCTTCGTCACGCGCCCCTCGACACGGGCCGTGCCTTCGGCCGCGACGATGAGACCCGCCCAGCAGAACATCATGGAAACGGCCAAGCCGAGTCGCCGATTCAAGCTGTTCAATTTGCCCCCGAGGCCGAACGGGCACGCGTGCCGCGCCATCTCGTATAGCGGAGGGCGATTCTGTGGTCAAGCCCCATTCAACAGGTGGGCCGCCGTTTTTACGACAAGCGTCTCCCCCGTTCGGGCTTGGTAACCTGCTCATCGCCCCCCCAAGGGCGATCAGCAGGTGTAGCCGTCGGCCTCGACGATCCGCGCGGCGATGACGTCATGCAGCCTCGCGCGGTCGACCGGGTCGTGCTTGGCGAGCCGTCGCAGCCCGGCCAGCATCGTCCTCAGCTCGTCGCCCGAGGCGACGCTGGCCAGGATGTTGCGTCCCCACACGGCGACCCGGTCCATCGCGTCGTGCGTGTAGAGCGTGACCATGTCGCCCATGGGCGTGGCGGCGTCCTGGCCGTCCCTCTTCGCCTTCTTGAGGGCGCGCAGCAGGCCCGACTCGCACGCATAGACCTCCATCGTGATGTCGGCCGCGTCCGAGAGCACCTCCTGACGGTCCTTGAGCCCAGCGCCTGTCTTCTGTGCGGCGAAGCCGAGCGTGGCGAGCAGCACCTTCTTCATGGACGCGACCAGCTTCGCCTCCTCGTCGAGGAATCCGGGCTCGCCCAACTCGCCGAAGGCGGGCGGCCCGAGCAGTTCGTCGGCGACCTTCTTCGCGGCCGGGAAGAACGCCAGCTCGCCCTTCAGCGCCTTGCGCAGCAGCACGCCGGGAATCAGCATCCGGTTGATCTCGTTGGTCCCCTCGAAAATCCGGTTGATCCGCTCGTCGCGGTAGATCCGCTCCAACGGGTAGTCCTCACAGAACCCGTACCCGCCGAGGGCTTGGAGCCCTTCGTCGGCGGCGAACGAAAGGACCTCGCTCCCGAAGACCTTGATCATCGAGCACTCGATCGTGAACTCCTCGACCGTGTCGATCGTCTTGCGGTCGTAGAGCGGATCGGCGTGGTCGAGCCCGGCGATCGCGCGATCCAGGAGCCCCGCGGTCCGGTAGACCATCGACTCGGCGGCGTACGTGCGCGCCGCGATGTCGGCGAGCTTCGCGCGGATCAGACCGAACTCCGACAGGGGCTTGTCGAACTGCTGGCGCTGCTTCACGTACGGGACTACGCACTCCAGCGTCACCTTGCATCCGCCCACCGCGCCGGCTCCGAGCTTGAACCGGCCGACGTTGAGGATATTGAACGCGACGACGTGGCCCTTGCCGATCTCCCCGAGGACGTTGCCGATGGGGACCGGGGCGTTCTCGAAGGTCATCGCGCACGTCGAGGAGCCCTTGATCCCCATCTTGCGCTCCTCCGCGCCGATCGACAGGCCGGGGGTGTCGCGCTCCACGATGAACGCCGTGAACTTCTTGCCGTTCACCTTCGCGAAGACGATGAAGACATCGGCGAAGCCGGCGTTCGTGATGTACTGCTTGGTGCCGTTGAACAGGTAGTGTCGCCCGTCCGCGTCGAGCACGGCTGTGGTGCGGGCTGCTAAGGCGTCGGACCCCGAGCCCGGCTCGGTGAGGGCGTACGCTCCGATGATCTCGCCGGTGGCGAGCTTCGGGAGGTACCTACGCTTCTGCTCGTCCGTGCCGAAGTAAACGATCGGGAGCGTGCCGATCCCCGAGTGCGCGCCGTGCGTCACGTTGAAGCTCCCCGTCCAGGCCAAACTCTCCGCGACGAGCATGACGGTCGCCTTGTCGGCGCCCATGCCGCCGTACGCTTCGGGCACATCCACCGAGAGGAGGCCGGCCTCGCCCGCGGCCTTGAGCATCGCGACGTTGAGCCCGACCTTCTTGCCGTACTCGAACGCCTCCTCCTGCGGCTTGACGCTGCGCAGGAAGAACTCGTGCACCGTGTCCGCGATCATCCTCTGGGTCTCGTCGAAGTCCTCGGGGGTGAAGACGTCGCCAGGCTGCGCCGCCTCGAGCAGGAACTGGCCGCCGGTAGGGTAGGACTTCTCGTGAAGCATGCGTTCTCCTCAGAGGGCCTCGAAAATGCCGGCGGCCCCCATACCGGTCCCGATACACATCGTCACCATGGCGTAACGTCCCTTGCGGCGGCGCAGCTCGCCAAGCGCCGTGGCGGTCAACTTGGAGCCGGTGCACCCGAGCGGGTGCCCGAGCGCGATGGCGCCGCCGTTGGCGTTGACCCGCGGGTCGTCGGGCGCCAGCCCCAAGCCCGCGAGTGCCGCGAGCGACTGCGCGGCAAACGCCTCGTTCAGCTCGATAACGTCGATCTGGTCGAGCTTCAAGCCCGAGCGCGCGAGCAGCTTCGGCACGGCGGCGACCGGCCCGATGCCCATGATCTCGGGAGGCACGCCGGCGACGGCGTAGCCGACCCACCGCGCGATCGGCCGGAGGCCGAGCTCGGCGGCGATTTCGGGCGTCGTCATGAGAACCGCGGCGGCGCCGTCGGTCATCTGGCTCGAGTTCCCGGCGGTGACCGTGCCACCCGCCTTGAACGCCGGCTTGAGTTTGGCGAGCGCCTCGATCGTCGTGTCCGCTCGCGGGCCCTCGTCGCGGTCGAGGACGATCTTCCTGACGATGGGTTTGCCGTTGGTCCCGGGCTCGGCGATCTCGACGTCGACCGGCACGAGCTCGGATTCGAAGCGGCCCTCGGCCTGGGCGGCGAGCGCCTTGCGGTGGCTGGCATAGGCGAACGCGTCCTGGGCTTCTCGGGAAATCTTGTCGCGCTCCGCGAGCCGCTCGGCGGTGAGGCCCATGTTCAGGTATGTGCCCGGCGCGCTGGCCGCCATGCGCGGGTTCGGCAGGTACCGCACGCCGCCCATCGGGACGAGGGTCATGGATTCGAGGCCGCCGGCGATCACCACGTCGCTCTGTCCGGACGCGATCTCGAGCGCGCCGAGGTTGATCGTCTCGAGCCCCGACGAGCAGAACCGGTTGACGGTCATGCCGGGCACCGAGTTCGGGAGTCCCGCGAGGAGCGCGACGTTGCGGCCTACGTTGAGGCCCTGCTCCCCCTCGGGCATGGCGCAGCCGAGGATCACGTCGCCGATGCGCGCGGGGTCGAGCGCCGGGGACTTGGCGAGGATCGCGCGGATCACCGCGGCGCCGAGGTCGTCGGGCCGGGTCTGCCGGAAGGCGCCCTTCTTGGCGCGGCCGCCGGGAGTCCGGAGCGCGAGCACGATGACAACGTCTCTCATGGCGTCTCCTCTTTCCGTCAGTTCCTGAGGGGCTTGCCGGTCTTGAGGATCGCCTGCATGCGCAGGAGGCTCTTGGGCTCTCCGCAAAGGCGCAGGAAGCTCTCGCGCTCGAGATCGAGAAGGTGCTGCTCGGAAACCGTCGTCGGCCCGGGAACGTCTCCTCCGCAGAGGATCTTTCCCAACTCGAGACCGATCTTCCGGTCGTGCTCGGAGGCGTAGCCTCCTTCGATCATGTTGTAGAGAACCGTCTCGATCAACGCGATTCCGGCCCGCCCCATAACGGGCACCTCGCGGTTCGGAAGCGGGGCCTCAAAACCCGTTCTTGCCATCGCGAGCGCCAGGTCCTTCGCGTCGGCTACGCGATGGTCGGCGTTCATGGACCAGGTGTCCTGGGGCCTCAGGAAACCCAGCTGACGCGCCTCCTCGGCGGACGTCGCCACCTTGGCCATGCCGATCGTCTCGAAGGTCTTCCTGAGGGCCGGGTAGACGTCGCCCGCGTCGGCCAGCGCCGCGACGTTGCGCTTGTACAAACGCATGCATCCCCCGCCGGCCGGCACGACGCCCGCCCCGACCTCGACGAGGCCGAGGTAGGTCTCCGCCGCGGCGCGGATCGCGTTTCCCGCCAAGGCGATCTCGCAGCCGCCGCCAAGCGCGAGCGCGTGCGGAACGGTCACGACCGGCACAGCGCACTGCTCGAGCCGGTTGGCGGCGCCCTGAAACGCGCGGATGATCCCGTCGATCTCGTCCCAGTTCCCCTCCTGCGCCTCCATGAGCAACAGCATGAGGTTGGCCCCGGCGCTGAAGTTCTCGCCGTAGTTGGCGACGACGAGGGCCTGGGCGTTCGCTTCCGCCTCCTTGCAGGCGGTCAGGATCATCGAGATCGTGTCCTGGCCGATGGAGTTCATCTTCGTGTGGAATTCGAGGCCGAGCACCCCGTCGCCCAGGTCGAGAAGCGTCGCGCCGGGGTTCGTCCTTACGACCCCGCCGGCCTTCTCGAGGATCGTGAAGTCCAGGATCCGAGGATCGACGGGGACCTTCGAGTGCACTCCGGGTTTCGCGGTCGGCGAGGCGACGCCACCTTCCTCCGCCCGGTAGA
>Ga0315290_10000596_pt1 | contig 23748 bp, 22 predicted proteins | sample YL17G12_0_MG_FD_203627 | JGI IMG/M metagenome (GOLD analysis project Ga0315290, IMG submission 203627) | Sediment microbial communities from Yellowstone Lake, YNP, Wyoming, USA - YL17G12_0 | ecosystem: Environmental > Aquatic > Freshwater > Lake > Sediment | place: USA: Wyoming | collected... | reverse complement strand
CATGGGGCACCTGCCTTGCTGGGAGCCGCAGGTGGCGCTCGAGATCGCGCAGGCGATTCGCGAGAGTTGCCCCGGCGTGATCTTCAACCAGTCCACGGGCGTCGTCGGGCCCGACATTTCCGGGCCGGTCGCGTGCATGCGCGCGATTCGCCCGGAGATCGCGGCCGCCAACGCGGGGTCGCTCAACTACCTGAAGGTGCGCAGCGACGGCCGCTGGGCCTGGCCGCCGATGCTGTTCGACAACCCAGTGGAGAAGGTGAACGCGTTCCTGGGCGTAATGGCCGAGACCGGCGTGCTGCCGGAGTTCGAGTGCTTCGACGTCGGCATCGTGCGTTGCGTCGACATGTACGTGCGTGCCGGACTGTATCGCGGCCATCCCGACCTGAACCTCGTGATGGGCGTTGAATCCGGCATGCCGGCGGATCCCGCGTTGCTGCCGATCCTGACGGGCCTGTTGCCGGCAGGCGCCACCTGGCAGGTGACCGCGATCGGCCGCGAGAACATCTGGCCCCTGCACCGCCGCACCGCTGAACTGGGTGGCAATCTGCGCACCGGGCTCGAGGACACGTTTTACCTGCCGGACGGCAGCAAGGCGACCAGCAATGGCCAACTGATCGACGCCATCGTGAAGATCGCGCGCGACTCCGGCCGCGAATGCGCCAGCCCGGCCGAGGCACGTACGCTCCTGCACCTGGCATAGACGGCCGCCGCGCAGCGGCCCGTGGAGTCCGCCGATGAAGCGAGGATGGACGATCGTAGCAGCGCTGCTGCTGGCGCTGGCCGCCTACCTGCTGCTCTGGCCAGTGCCCATCGCACCGGTGGCGTGGCAGGCGGCGAAATCAGCGGGTTACCAGGGTACGCACGCGCGCAATACGCGGCTGGCGGCGGCCACGCAGATCTCGACCGCTCCCGAAATCGGCCCGGAACATATCGTGTTCGGCCCCGACGGCAAGCTCTACACGGGGATGCTGTCCGGCGCGATCCTGCGCATGAACGCGGACGGCAGCGAGCGCGAAACCTACGTCGACACCGGCGGCCGGCCGCTCGGGCTGGATTTCGACGCAGGTGGACGACTGATCGTTGCCGATGCATTTCGCGGCCTGCTGGCGGTGGGCGCGGACCGCAGCATCACCGTGCTGGTCGACAAAATCGGTGCGGCACCCATTCTCTTCGCCGATGCCGTGGTCGTGGCGAGCGATGGCCGGCTGCTGTTCACCGATGCATCGCAACGGTTGAGCGCGAAGCGGCACGGCACCTTCGACGCCGCGCTGCTCGACATCCTCGAGCATTCCTGCACCGGTCGCGTGCTGGAGTTCGATCCCGCCACGGCGAGCACGCGCGCGGTGATCGGCGGCTTGTGCTTCCCGAACGGTATCGCGCTGTCGGCCGATCAGTCGCATTTCTTCATCGCCGAGACCGGCGAGTACCGGATCTGGAAAGTCGCGCGCACCGCACGGGATCTCGATGCGCGTGCGGCCGCAACGAGCGGCAGCGATCCGCAGGCCCGGGTCATCGCGGCCAACCTGCCCGGCTTTCCGGACAACCTCACGCGCGGCGCTGACGGCCGGCTCTGGACGGGTTTCACGAAGCCGCGCAGTGATGCGATCGACGCCATGGCCGCGAAACCCCTGCTGCGCGCGATCACGTTGCGCCTGCCGCGATTCCTCTGGCCCGTGCCCCCGGTCTACGGGCACATCATGGCCTTCGATGAGGACGGCCGGGTGGTCGCCGATCTGCAGGATCCGTCGGGAACACTGCCGGAGACCAGCGGCGCCACCGAGCACGCGGGCCGCATCTACGTGCAGAGCCTGCATGCGCCGGCACTCGGCGTCATCGATCTCGCCCACGCGGGACTCTGAGTGAGCGCACGAAGTTTTGGGCGCGCGATGCTCGGCGAATGGGCATTGGACGAGAGCGTGCTGTACCTGAATCACGGCACGGTGGGCGCCACGCCGCGGCGCGTGCTCGCGGAACAGCAGCGACTGCGCGACGAAATGGAACGCCAGCCGTCGCGATTCCTGCTGCGTGACGTGACGTCGCTCGTCGGCACCCCTGCGGACCGCCCCTCGCGCCTGCGCAGCGCAGCTGCCGAGGTCGCGGGCTTTCTCGCCTGCAATGGCTCGGACCTTGCGTTCGTCGACAATGCCACCACCGGCGCCAACGCCGTGCTGCAGTCGTTCGATCTGCGCGAGGGCGACGAGATCCTCGTCACGGACCACGGCTACGGGGCCGTAACGCACGCTGCCCGATATGCGGCCCAACGTGCCGGCGCCGTACTGCGGACGGTGTCGCTGCCGTATCCGCGCTTCGATGCCGCGCAGGCCGTGCAGCGCGTGAGCACCGCTCTCACCGCACGCACGCGCCTCGCCGTGCTCGATCACATTACTTCCGAAAGCGCGCTGCTGCTGCCTCTCGCCGACATGGCGGCCGTGTGCCGGCGCAAAGGCGTCGCGGTACTGGCGGACGGGGCGCATGCGCCCGGCGCCATCGCGCTCGACATTCCCGCGCTGGGAGTCGATTGGTACACGGCAAACCTGCACAAGTGGGCGTGGGCGCCACGCAGCAGCGGCATTCTCTGGGCGGCACCTTCCCGCCAACCCGGCCTGCACCCGCCGGTGATCTCGTGGGGCCTCGACCAGGGATTCACGCAGGAATTCGACTGGGTGGGAACGCGCGATCCGACGCCGTGGCTCGCGGCACCCGCCGCATGGCGCTTGCTGCAGGAATTCGGTTTGCGCGAGGTGCAGGCGTGGAATCACGCGCTCGCATGGGAGGCGGGCCGCTCACTTTGCCGGCGCTGGGACACCGAACTCGGCGTGAACGAATCGGATACGGGAACGATGATCACGGTACCGCTGCCGGCGCGGTTGGGCACGACTCGCGAGGACGCCGCCCTGCTGCGTGATGCGCTGCTCTTCGAGGACGGCATCGAGGTGCAGTTGCACGCCTGGGGCGGCAACCTCTTCACCCGCATTTCCGCGCAGGTCTACAACGAGATGGGCGACATCGAACGGCTGGGCTCGGCCGTGCTGCGCCGGGCCTGAGCATCAGCGCGATCAGGGCTTCTGCCCCGCCCTCATCCGGCCCGCAATCCGCGTGAGCTCGCGCACCATCACGGCGAGGTCGTCGCTCACGGTGCGGTGATTCACGATCGCAGCACGCAGGCAGTAGCGGCCCTGCAGCGTCGTGTACGACGGCGCCGCCACACCGCTTTCGTGCAGGCGGATCAGCAACTCCTCGTTGAACGCATTCAACTCCGCGTCGGCCAGGCCACCCGGGTTGTAACGGAAGCACACCGTGTTCGTGGCGACCGGGGCCATCAGTTCGAAACCGGACTCCACGCGCAGCAGCGCCTCGAGTTCGTGCGCCTGGGCGATGTTCTGGTCGATCAGGCGGCCGAACTTGTCGAGCCCGTGCTCCTTGATCGACATCCAGACCTTGAGCGCCTTGAAGCCGCGCGAGAGCTGCAGCCCGTATTCGCTGAACCAGAGGTTGCCGCTCGCCAGACCGCGCGCCGCGCGCTCGAGGTACTCGGGTGTCAGTGCGAAAGCGTCGCGATGCGCCTTGCGGTCCCGCACCAGCACGCAAGCGGCCTCGAACGGGATGTGCAGCCACTTGTGCAGGTCGAGCGTCACCGAGTCGGCGCGTTCCATGCCGCGCACCAGGTGGCGGTGCTGCGGCGCGAGTGCGAGCAAGGCCCCGATCGCGCCGTCCACATGGAACCACAGGCCCTGCCGCGCTGAGACCGACGCGATGGCATCGAGGTCGTCCACGGCGCCGGTGTTGATCGTCGCCGCATTGCCGATCACGCAGAACGGCCGCGCCCCGGCGGCGCGATCGGCCTCGATCATGCGCTCGAGCGCGACGGTGTCGATTTCGTAGCCAGCGTTGACCGGCACCTTGCGCAGCGACTCGGCACCGAGCCCGAGCGCTTCGATCGACTTCTGCACGCAGCTGTGCACCTCGACCGAGGCGTAGGTGAGCAGACGCTGCGAGGAACCCGCAATACCAAGGCGGCGCACGTCGAGATCGCCGAGCGCGTTGCGTGCCACGGTGAGACCGACGAAGTTGGCCATCGAGCCGCCGCTCACCAGCAGGCCGCTCGCCGCGGCCGGGAAGCCCACGATTTCCTTGCACCACCCCACCACCTGGGCTTCGACGTGATTGGCCGCGTGGTTGCCGCCGCCGAGGTTGGGATTGACGATGGCCGCGAGGAAGTCGGCGACAGCGGCGAACGGCGTGCCGTTACCCATGAACCACGCCCAGAAGCGCGGATGCAGGTTGCCGCCGGGGTACGGGAGCACCAGTTCCTGGAAGTCGTTGTAGGCGGCCTGCGCTCCCAGGGGCGATCGGGGTGCCGGGCCCTGCAACCGGGCGACGACCGCCTCGGGGACCGGTTGCCAGACGGGTCGCTCGCGGACCGTCTGCAGGAAATCGAAGCCGTCGTCGATGGCGCGGTGGGCAAGCGCCCGCAATGCCTCCCAATCCGCAGGGTCGAGCGTTTCGGGAACGTTGGGATCGGCCATCGGCGGTCTCCTCGGCGGCGACCGCGGACGGCGGCGCGCCGGGGAGATTACTACGCCGCGGGGCGGGGGCCGCGGTCGGCCGCCGGCGGCGTCCGTTGGCGGGAAATCAGTACAGCTGGGTGTGGCTCAGCGCGTGGTGCAGGGCGAAAAACGTCGCGATCACCGCGAGGGCGAGCAACGTGGCCAGGGCGAATCCGTACCCGAGTTTCTGCGTGAACATACAGCCTCCTCCGCTTTGGATCGGGGGGCGGGCCCGGGCGGGCCGTCCGTTCGGGCGGCCGTGTCGGCCTGCCTCTCGATCTTCCTCACTACGGAGGCCATTCTACGTTAATTTTGTTGCGATGCAGCAAACTTGTGTGATCTGCATCACCGTTCCGTGAAATGAAAATAAATCGTCCTGGTTCATGCAGTTATGGGTGACGCCCTGCAGCCGTCGAGAAAGGGGGCAGGCGCGGATGGGGGCCTGGGGCTAGAGAAAGCTCTGCACGGTGGTCGAGGCCTGCACGAGGGCAGCGACGACGATCAGGATGGAAGCGGCGAGGCCGGCGCCGACGGCGGCGGCGAAACGTTTGCTGGACTGATTGCGGTTCAACATGACGGTGTCTCCTGTTCGATGGGTGCCACGGTACATCTCCTTATTGCTTTAATAAATCAGGATAGTCGTTGCACTCTATTTGGATTTCCCGAACAATCACACCATGGACCAGTTGCTGGCAATGCGAGTCTTCACGCGGGTGGCCGACCGCGGTTCGTTCGCCCAGGCGGCCGACGAACTCGACATCTCCCGTGCTGCCGCCAGCGCGCACGTCGCCGCCCTCGAGAAGCACCTCGGCGCGCGGTTGCTGAACCGCACCACGCGGCGCGTCAGCCTCACGGCGGAAGGCAGCGAGTTTCTGCTGCGCAGCCGCCGCATCCTCGATGAGCTGCACGATGCGGAGGAGATGCTGCGCAACACCCGCTCCAAGCCGCAGGGGCGCCTGCGGGTCGACGTGCCCGTCACCTTCGGCCGCTATCTGCTGCTGCCCGCCCTGCCCGAGTTCACGCGACGCTATCCGCTGATCGAGCTGGACTTGCGCCTGAACGACCGCATCGTCGATCTCGTCGCCGACCGCGTTGACGTGGCTCTGCGGGTCGGCGCCATCAAGCAGTCCGGCCTCGTCGCGCGGCGCATCTCGCAGATCAACCTCGTCACCTGCGCCTCACCCACCTACCTCGCCGACCACGGCGAACCGCGCACGCCCGACGACCTGCATCAGCATCGCCTGCTCGGCCTCACGTCGGCGGCAGGTGCCAGCCCCGAGTGGACGTTTCCCCCGCCCTACTCGCCCCGGCGGCTCAAGCTGCACTTCGCGATGCTGTTCAACACGGCCGAGGCGCCGGTGATCGCGGCGACGGCAGGACTGGGTATCGCTCACACCGGCGACCTGATCGTTGCCGAGTACGTCGCCCGCGGCGAACTCAAGCTGGTGCTAGAGGACTACATCGTGGCCGGACCGCCGATCTCGCTCGTTTACCCGTCCGCCGGTCACCAGGCCGCCAAGGTGCGGGTATTCTCCGATTTCGCTGCGGACCTGATGCGCAAGTGGAACGAGACTGTGCGACGCTGGATCGCGTCGCCCCCGCAACCCAAGCCGCCCGTCATTCGCTAGACTCTGACGGCCGGCCTTCCCGGCGAGGCTTTACCATGTCCGAACTCATCTTTGGCCTGGTGATTTTCCTGGGCGCGCATTCGATCGCGATCGTGTCGCCCGCGTGGCGGGACGCGATGGCGGCCCAACTCGGGCCCCGGCTGTGGCGGGCGCTCTACTCGATCGTCTCGATCATGGGTTTCCTGCTGATCGTGCACGGCTACGGCGCCGCGCGCCTCGAACCTCACCCGCTCTATGCACCGCCGGTGTTCCTGCACTACGTCGCTGTCGTGCTGATGGTGCCGGTGTTCCCCTTGCTGCTGGCTGCCTACTTGCCGGGCCGCATCAAGGCAGCGGTGCAGCACCCCATGTTGACGGCAACCAAGGTCTGGGCGCTGGCTCACCTGCTCGCGAACGGCGCGCTGGCGGATGTGCTGTTGTTCGGCGGCTTTCTCGTCTGGGCCGTCGCGGACCGCATTTCCGTCGGCAAGCGACCGGCTCGCGCCATCGCCGGCGCTCCGCCTTCGCGCTACAACGACGTCATTGCCGTCGTCGGTGGCCTGGCGCTGTACGTCGTATTCGTGGTGTGGGCACATGCGCGCTGGTTCGGGGTTTCGCCATTGCCATGACCGTTTTCGAGCAGGCCACTGTGCGAGATTTCAAGCCGGTGCGTGCGATGCACTCCGTGCACGCAGTCGGTCGATTCCTCGAGTGGCGCCAGCGAATCGCAGGGCCGCAGGCAGGCACATGCAGACGCCGCATGACGTCGCGCTCTTATCGCTAGAATCAGGGCATGCTCAAATCCACGATCCGGGCGCTGCAGGAAATGCTGGACCAGCAGCGCGTGCTCGCCCTGGCCGTTCTAGCGGACGGCGTGCCCTACGCCGGGCTCCTGCCATTCGCCGTATTGCCGCGATATGCCGGCGTGCTGATCCACGCCTCCCGAATGTCCAGGCACTCGCAGGGGCTTGCGGACGGGTTGCGCGTCGGCGTCCTGTTGCACGAGCAGGACGCGCCGGGAAAGGATGCGTTGCAACTCAAGCGCGTCACGTTCGAATGCGTCGTGCGGCCGTTCGAGCGCAAGAGCGATGCGTGGGTCGAGGCGCGGGGCTGGTACCTGGAGAAATTCCCGGACAGCCGCATCACTTTCAATCTCGGGGACTTCACGCTGTATGGGCTCGAGTTCCAGCAGGGCCTCTACGTCGCGGGCTTCGGGCGCGCGATGGAAATCTCCGCCGCCGACGTCGCGAAACTGGGAAAAGAGGTGCCGGGTTCAAACGCTTGAACGTATTGGCGGACAGTTCTTGCCAATACGTTTAAACGTTTAAGCCCGGCACCTCTCATAGCTGCTGCTCGTACTGGGAAGGCGTACAGCGGGCGTGAGCGAGGTACTCGCGCAGGTGGCGCACCGCGCTCTTGTCGAGCGTGTTGCCATGGTGCGGCCGGTGCAGGATGCCCTCGACGCCATTCAGTTTCACGCGCATGCGCGCTCCGGACAGCTGCTCGATGTTGGCGTTGAGGTGGCCCAGCAAAGACTCGATCTCGCGCCAGTGAATGTTGCCGCTGATCGGATCATGGAAAATGGTCCGCAACAGTTGATCGTGCTTGTGACTCACGAGTTTCGCCTCCTGGCGGGTGGCGGCATCGCACACGAGCATACCGAAAGGCCGTCGGCCGGGGATGCGGGTTAGCCGCGATGCCGCGTCCGGACGGTGCGCGCAGACTACCGGCACCGGCTGGGTGCCCCGCGGCTCGGCACCCGCCCGCTTAAGATGACCACGCGACGCGCTGTACGCTGGCTCCCCTGGCTGCTCGGCGCGGCAGCGGTGGCCGCGGTCGTATTCGTCGCCCTGCACGCCGCTGAAGAGCGCGCATTCGTTCGCTTGCTCGAACAAGCGCGGCCCGTCTGGCTGCTGTGGGCGCTCGGGCTGCAGGCCGCGACCTACTTTGCCCAGGCGGAGATCTGGCGCATCGTCCTGCGGCGCGCGGGGACGTCCATCCCCTTTTCCTTCGCATGCCGCCTCAGCCTCGCCAAGCTGTTCATTGACCAGGCGATCCCATCGATGGGCATCAGCGGCGCCATCGTGGTCGCGCGCGCGCTGGAGAAACGCGGGGCGCCGCGGCCCGCGGTCATGTCCTCCGTCGCAGTCGATGCGGCCTCCTTCTATATCGCCTACGTCATCAACCTGGCCGTCGCACTGGCCCTGGTGACGGCGCAAGGCCACGCCAGCCCGCTGATTCTCGCGATCGCGGCACTGTTCTTCGCGTACGGTGGCGGATTGACGGCCGCCGTCCTGCTGCTGTCGGGCCGCGCGCCCGGACGATTCGCCGCCACGCTGCTCAGGGTGCCGGGCATCGGCCGGATCGTCGCGCTGCTGCAGGAAGCCAGCCCCCACCTGGCGCATGATCCGAGCCTGCTCACGCGCGCCACCGTGTTGCAGGTGGTCATCGCCGTGCTCGATGCGGCGACCGTCTGGGTGCTGATCCGCTCGCTCGGCGTCACCGCGAGTCCGGCCGCAGTGTTCGCGAGTTTCATGATCGCTTCAGTCCTGCGCAGTATCGGGTTCCTGCCGGGGGGACTCGGCACGTTCGAGGCCGCGTCCGTCGCTGCCCTGACGCTCGCGGGCGTTCCAGTGGCCGCCGGGCTTGCGGCGACGCTGTTGTTCCGCGGACTCAGCTTCTGGTTGCCGATGCTGCCGGGACTGGCTTTCTCACGCTCGCTCGCGCAGCGCGATCGCACCGGAGCCTCCGCCGTCAGCAAGCTGCCGTACTGGTCGCTCGCCCCGGAGGAAGTCGCGCGTCAACTCGAGTCGCCAGGCGGCGGCCTGGCGACCGGGGAAGCCGCCCGGCGGCTGGAGCAGATCGGCCACAACGTCGTGGGCGAGCGCGAAGCCTTCTCCCGGCTCAGCGTGATGTGGAATCAACTCAAGAGCCCGCTGCTGCTGCTGCTGGTGTTCGCTGCGGGCGCGTCCATGGCAACCGGCGAATGGGTCGATGCGATCATCGTGCTTGCGATCGTCGTGGCGAGCGTGGGCATAGGGTATTCGCGGGAGTACCGGGCGCAATCGGCCGCCGCAGAGTTGCGCGCCAAGGTGCAGGTGCACACGACCGTCCTGCGCGACGGCCAGCCGTGCTCCGTGCCTATCCAGGAAATCGTCCCGGGCGATGTGGTCTTGCTTTCGGCTGGAAGCGTGGTCCCGGCGGACAGCCTGTTGCTCGAGGCCGCCGACTGCTTCGTCAACGAGGCCGTCCTGACCGGAGAGAGCTTCCCGGTGCAGAAGACGCCCGGCCCGGTTGACGCGGCCGCCCCACTCGCCAAGCGCAGCAATTGCGTGCACCTCGGCACGAGTGTCCGCAGCGGCAGCGCGCGCTGTCTCGTCGTCACCACCGGCGAGGCGACCGAGTTCGGCGCCATTGCGCATCGCCTGACCTTGCGCCCGCCGGAGACCGAATTCGACCGCGGGATCCGGCACTTCGGCTACCTGCTCACGTCGGCGATGACAATCATGATGGTGGTCGTGCTGGCGGCGAACCTGCTGCTCGGCCGTCCGCTCATCGAGACATTGCTGTTCGCGATCGCCCTGGCCGTCGGGCTGAGCCCTGAACTGCTGCCGGCGATACTCAGCGTCAATCTCGCCCGAGGGGCGCACAACATGGCCGCCCACGGCGTGCTCGTGCGCCGGCTGAACGCGATCGAAAACCTGGGCAGCATGGACGTGCTGTGCACGGACAAGACCGGCACGCTCACGGAAGGGGTCGTGCAACTGGACGGAGCGTGGGACAGCGCAGGCCTCGCCTCCGCGCGCGTGATGGAGATCGCCGCGACGAATGCCGCCCTGCAGTCCGGTCTCGTCAATCCCCTCGATGAAGCGATCCAGCAGGCGCACCGGCCCCGCCTCGACGGCATCGAGAAAATCGCCGAGATCCCCTACGACTTCGTCCGCAAGCGCTTGAGCGTCGTCGTCCGCGCCGCAGACGGCGTGCGCTTGCTCACGAAAGGCGCCCTCGAGCAGGTGCTGGCCGCGTGCAGCAGCCAGCCCGACGGCACGATCATCGACGACCCGGCACGGGCGCGATTGCGCGATGTTGCCGCCGCGTGGACCCATCGCGGCATCCGTGTGCTCGCCGTGGCGTCGCGCGCCATGCCGGCTCAGGCCGGCTATGGCCGCGGGGACGAACGCGACCTGGTGTTCGAGGGCTTCCTCACGTTCCTCGATCGGCCGAAAGCGGGCGTGAACGCCACGCTCGCGGACCTCGGTCGGCTCGGCGTTGCCGTCAAGCTCATCACGGGAGACGCGGGACCCGTGGCGCAGTACGTGGCGTCGAGCGTCGGCATGCGGGCGGACCGCATCCTTACCGGCCTGCAGCTCGACGAGCTGCACGACGACGCACTCTGGCACGCCGCGGAGAACACCGACCTGTTCGTCGAGGTGGACCCGAACCAGAAGGAACGCATCATCCTGGCGCTCAAGAAGATGGGCCACGTCGTCGGTTTCCTCGGCGACGGCATCAACGACGCGCCTGCGATGCACGCGGCGGACACGAGCCTGAGCGTCGAAGGCGCGGTGGACGTGGCGCGCGAGGCCGCCGACTTCGTGCTGCTCGAGCGCGATCTGGACGTCATTCGCCGCGGCATCCAGGAAGGCCGGCGCACGTTCGCCAACACGCTCAAGTACATCCTGACCACGACCAGCGCCAATCTCGGCAACATGATCAGCATGGCGGTGGCGTCCTTGTTCCTGCCGTTCCTGCCGCTGCTGGCCGGCCAGATCCTGCTCAACAACTTCCTGTCGGACGTGCCGGCCATCGGGCTCGCCAGCGACGCCGTGGATCCCGAACTGGTGGACCGCCCACGGCGCTGGAACATGCGCTTCCTCGGCCGCTTCATGGTGGAGTTCGGCTGCCTGAGCTCGCTGTTCGACTTCCTGACGTTCGGGCTGTTGCTGTTCGCTTTCGCCGCCACACCCGAGATCTTCCGCACCGGCTGGTTCGTCGAGTCCCTGCTCACCGAACTGGTGATCGCGCTGGTGGTGCGCACCCGGCGCCCGTTCTGGCGCAGCCGCCCGGGCAACCTGTTGTTGTGGAGTTCGTTCGGCGTGATGGCGCTGACGTTCGCCATCCCCTACCTGCCGTATGCCTCGTTGCTGGATTTCACGCCGCTGCCGGCCGGTGTGATGCTGTCGCTGATCGCGATCGCCGCGCTGTACGTGGGCAGCACCGAAATCCTGAAGGCGAGTTTCTACCGGCGCCGGGGGCGCGAGGACGCGCCCCAGGTACCATAGCCGATCAGCCCGACACGGCCAGCCGACCCTGCTGATAGTCCGCGATCGCCTGCTCGATCTCCTCGCGGGTGTTCATGACGAACGGGCCGTACTGCACGACCGGCTCGCCGATCGGCTTGCCCGACAGCAGCAGCAACTTCGCCCCCCCGGCACCGGCTCTCACCTCGACTTGATCGCCGGGCGTCAGCAAGCCTGCGGAACGGAACGGCAGCGGCCGCGAGTCGTCGCCGACGACCGCATCTCCTTCGTACACGTACAGGAACGTGTTGTGGGCCGCGGGCGTGGGGATCGTCACCGACACGCCCGCCGGCAGCCTCACATCGAAGTACTGCGGCTGCGTCGACAGTCCGCCGATCGGGCCGGCGCTCTTCACACCGCCCTGCGCGAAGTCGCCGGCAATCAAGCGAATCTCGCCGCCGCCGGCGAGCGGCAGCGTCGGAATCTGCGGCGACGGAATGTCGCGATACGCGGCCGGCTTCATCTTTTCGCGCGACGGCAGGTTGATCCACAACTGGAAGCCGCGCATGCGCCCTGCCGTCTGTTGCGGCATCTCCGAGTGGATGATGCCGTGCGCCGCCGTCATCCACTGCACGTCGCCGGGACCGAGGTCGCCACGATTGCCGAAGCTGTCCTCGTGCCGCATGTGACCGTCCAGCATGTAGGTCACGGTTTCGAAGCCGCGGTGCGGGTGCGCCGGAAAGCCGGCGATGTAATCGTTCGGGTCATCCGAGAAGAACTCGTCCAGCATCAGGAACGGATCGAAGCGCTGGTTCTGGTGGCTGCCGAGGCTGCGGCGCAGCTTGACGCCGGCGCCATCGGAAGCGGCCACGGACTCGATCACGGCCTGGAGCTTGCGGCTGGTCATCGCGGATCCTCCATGGATGGATTACGGGGTTACGGTCTGCGCAGGAGTTCGCCCGGCGCGGTGCGGGACGCAGTGCGTGCATCGAGCGACCACTCGCCCCCGCCACGCGCCACCAGCAACAGGAAGCCGCCGGCGATCGCGATGTTTTTCATGAACAACAACTGCTGCACCTGGTCGCCGCCGCCGTGGAACAGCACGGCAGCGGCGACAGTGAACACCGCCAGCACTGCTGCAACGATACGGGTGCGGTAGCCGAGAATGATGGCGACGGCGCCGAGCATCTCCAGCGCGATCACGAGCGGCAGCAGTGCGCCGGGCACGCCCTTCGACTGCATGTAGCTCAGCGTGCCGGCGTAGGCGGTGACCTTGGCAAGGCCCGCGATGAGGAACATGGCCGAGATCAGGATCCGGCCAGCCAGGTCAAAGGATTTTTCGAGGGTTGTCACAGGTGAGGATTCCGTTGATTGCGGGGTTGCGCTTCAGGCTCGACATTTTCCATCTATTCACTGAATTGAAAAGACAGTATTTTCGTTTCTATCTATCGGTATTATCGATGTATGACTCAAACCAAGATCACCCTGGACCAGTGGTCGGCCCTGGTCGCGGTCGTCGATGCCGGCGGCTACGCGCAGGCGTCGCGGCGGCTGCACCGCACCCAATCGACGGTCACGTATACGATCCAGAAGCTCGAAGACCTGCTGGGCGTGAAGGTGTTCGAGATCCAGGGCCGCAAAGCCGTGCTGACACCCGCCGGCCAGGTGCTGTATCGCCGCGGCAAATCGCTGGTCGAAGACGCCGCGCATCTCGAGCATGCCGCCGCCGAACTCTCGCGCGGCTGGGAGCCGGAGATTCGCCTCGCCGCGGACACCATTTTTCCGACGTGGCTGCTGCTCGAATGCCTCTCGACTTTCGGGACCGAGCATCCGGACACGCGCATCGAGGTCCACGAGACGGTGCTGGGCGGGACGGAGGAGGCGCTGACCGACGGTACCGCGGACTTCGTCATCGGCGGTCTCGTGCCCGGCGGATTCCTTGGCGATCCGCTGATGCAGGTACGATTCGTCTGCGCAGCGGCACCTGCGCACCCGCTGCATCAGTTGGCTCGACCGCTGACGCTCGACGACCTGCGCCGCCATCGTCACCTCGTGGTGAGGGATTCGGGCGCACGACGCAGCCGTTCCGGCGGCTGGCTGAACGAACGACGCTGGACCGTCTCGAACAAGGCCACCTCGATACGCGCGGCCTGCATGGCACTCGGCTACGCCTGGTACGCGGAGGAAAACATCCGCCAGGAACTCGGCAGCGGCGCTTTGCAGCCGCTGCCTCTCGTCGAGGGAGCCGAGCGTTACGTGACGCTCTATCTCGTCTACGCCGATCGCGAAACGGCCGGGCCCGGGGTGCGGCGCCTCACCGAGATCATCCGGCAGAAAGTCGCCGCGACCTGCGATCGGCCCCCGCTGGCGCGAAACGTCGCCGCGGGCTAACGTGACGGCCCGACCTCCCCGCCCACGCGAAATCAAGAGACGCTCATGACCCACGGACGCTGCCTCTGCGGAAACGTGCGCTACGAAATCGACGGCCCGTTCACGACCATGCTGCACTGCCATTGCTCCATGTGCCGCAAGCACCACGGCACGGCGTTCGCCACCTGGGTGGCCGCGCCGCTCGCCGGATTTCGCATGGTCGCAGGCGAGGATTCGGTCGTGCGCTACGCGTCTTCGCCCGGTTTCCACCGCTCGTTCTGCAAGGCGTGTGGCTCGGTCGTGCCGGAGGGCATGACGGCGCTCGGAATGGTGATCGCCCCGGCCGGCAATCTCGAGGGCAACCTCGGCGTCACGCCGCAGTTCCACATGTTCACGGGCTCGAAGGCGGCGTGGTACGCGATCGAGGACGACCTGCCGCAGTTCGCGGAGTACCCGCCGGAGTTCGGCATGGCCTCAACTGAGCGGCCCGCCGTAGCGACGAAGCCCGGCCTGGCGCAGGGCAGCTGCCTGTGCGGCGCGGCCGCGTACGAGATCTCGGGCCCGCCCATGCGCATGATGTACTGCCACTGCTCGCGCTGCCGGCTCGGTCGCAGCGCGGCACACGCGACCAACGTGTTCTACAAGGCGGAAGGCTTCCACTGGGTGCGTGGTGAGTCGCTCATCACCGACTATCCGTTGCCCGGTGCGCAATTCTTCGGCACGAGTTTCTGCAGTCGCTGCGGCAGCGCGATGCCGCGGGTAGCGACGGAGCGCAACGTGGTGAACGCGCCCGCGGGATCACTCGACACGGAACCCGGCATCGCGCCGATGGCGCACATTTTCGTAGACTCGAAGGCGCCCTGGGACACGATCGGGGGCGATATTCCCCGGTTCGCAGAAATGCCGACGCGCAAGTGAAGGACTGAACCGGCATGCGCCTCAGGGATCCGCGCAACCTGCACGCAGTGGGGATGTACCTGCTGCCCGTGCTCGTCGCCTGGGCGGGCTGGGGCCCGTGGGCCGCGCTGCTCGCGTCCATGGTGGCCGCATTGGTCGGCATCGCGTTGCGACTGCGTGCGATGCGCGCGGCCGCCACCGCGCCGGAGCCGCGCCTGCGCCTGCACACCATTACCTTCTCGCACTACTCGGAGAAAGTGCGATGGTGCCTGGACCGTCTCGGCGTGCCGTACGACGAAGTGCCGAACGTCGGCATCCTCGGCGTGCTGCTCACGGGGCGCACCGTGCCCGCGCTGGAGATACCGCCGGGACTCACGCGTATCGGTGATTCGCCACGCATCCTGCGCTACCTGTGGGGTGAGTACGCGGGCAGGCTCCCGTCGGAGCAGGTGTGGTTCCTCGAGCCCACGGCCGCCGCGCTCGATCTGGAAGCGCGCTTCGACAGGCGGCTTGGCAACGACGTGCGGGTGTGGGCCTACGCCAACGTCTTCAAGCGCCGCGATCTCTCGCTGCGCTGCTGGGGCAATGACGAAGAGTCGATCCCGGCGTGGCAGCGCGCGTTGCTGATTGCGTTGACGCCCGTGCTGCAGTTCGCCGTGCGACGCATGCTTGGCGTCACACCGCAGCGCGCCGAGCGCGCCCTGGAAAAAACCCGCGCTTCCTTCGACGAAGTGGACCGGCTGCTGGTCGACGGGCGCCGCTATCTCCTCGGCGACACCCTCTCCTTCACCGACATCACTTTCGCGAGTCTCGGCGCGCTGGCCGTGCTGCCGCCCGAATACCCGGGTGGCCGGTTGTCCGGCCGTCGTCTCGACGTCACCGACCTGGACCCCGCATGGCGGGCCGAAGTCGAGCGGTTCCGCCAGCGTCCGGCGGGCCAGCTTATCCTGCGCCTCTACCGCGAAGAGCGCGCGCTCCGCCCGCAGTCCTCGTCCGCCGCCTGATGCGGCGGCCACCCGCGCGCCGTCCGGGCGATTGACGCCGCGGCGCCGCGCGGAGCATTATCTGCCTGGGCAGTTACAGCCCGAGCTACCAATGCCCGAGCAGTTTTACAATGTGGCCAGCTACCTGGCCCGCGACAGCGTCGGCTACCTCGTCCGCCGCCTCTACTCGATCCTCACCGCGCGGATCGAGACGTCGTTCGCCGACCACGACTTCACCCTCATGCAGTGGAGCGTGCTGATGCACCTGCGCGACGGCCTCGCGCGCACCGCCTCCGATCTCGCCTGCGCGTTCCAGCATGACAGCGGCGCGCTGACCCGCGTGATCGACAAGCTGGAACGCCGCGGCCTGCTGCGGCGCCACCGCAGTTCGTGCGACCGGCGAGTGGTGGAACTCGAACTCACCCCGGCGGGGCACGAGGTGATCGCCGCCCTGCTGCCGACCGTCGTTGACGAGATGAACGCCGCGCTCGAGCCGCTGGGCCGTGCCGAGTTCGAACAGTTCCGGGGCGTGCTGGTACGGGTGCTCGACCACCTGCAACAGGCCCGGCCGGCCACCGTGGCGCCGGTGGCCGCGCCGAAATCACCGGCGAAATCTCGCACGCGAACCCGCACGTCGAAGAAGAGCGTGGCCCGCCGGAAGACCGGCAGGCGGCCATGAGCCCGCACATGCGATTCCTGGCCGCCGCGGCGGCGACCGTCCTCACCGGATGCGTCAGCACGCCGGGTGAGGCGCCGCGCGAGAGCGCCATTGCACCCGGGACGCTCGGGCTGCAAGGCCCGGCGTACGTGCCGGTTGCCGACGGATGGTGGCTCGGGCTCGGCGATCCGCAACTCGATCGCCTCGTGCAGGAAGCCCTCACGCGCAATCCGAGCCTCGCTGCCGCGCTCGCACGGGTGCGAAGCGCGCAAGAGCAGGCTATTGCGGCCGGATCCTCCGACAACCCGCAGGTCACGCTCGACGGCAGCGCCACTCGTGAGCGCGTCAGCGCCAACTTCATTTTCCCGCCGCCGTACGGGGGCAGCACAATCTGGGAGGCCCGCCTCGGCGCCAACTTCGCCTGGAACCTCGATTTCTGGGACCGCCAGGGCGCGCTCATCGCGCAGGCCAGCCAGGTCGCCCAGGCCGCCGGGCTCGATGCTGCCGGGACCGGCCTGTTGCTGTCGAGCGCCGTCACGCAGGCATACGTGGAGCTGGTGAGGGCCAGGCAGCTCGAGGCATTGACCGGGCGCGCGGCCGAGCAACGCGGTCGCCTGCTCGGACTGACGCAACAGCGCGTGCATGCGGGACTCGACTCGAACGTCGAGCTGCGCACCGCGGAAGCGAACCTTGCCCTGATTGCCGTCGAGCGCGAACAGACGCGGGTCGTGCAGGAGTCGGCCATTCATGCGCTTGCCGCACTGACCGGTCACGGCGCCGAAGCCTACTCACGCATCGAGGCGCCCACGCTCGACCTCGAACGCGCCCTCGACCTGCCGCAAACCTTGCCGGCCGACCTGCTGGCGCATCGTCCCGACGTGGCCGCAGCGCACATGCGTGTGACGGCCGCCCAGTCCGGCCGCGAGGCGGCGCACGCGAACTTTTATCCCAACATCGATCTCATCGCCTTTGCCGGCTTCGTATCGATCGGCCTCGACCGGTTGTTCGAGAGTGACTCGCGGCAATGGAGCGTCGGGCCGGCGATCCACCTGCCGCTGCTCGACGCGGGCCGGCTCAAGGCGGAATACCGCAAGTCGGGCGCCGACCTCGACATCGCCACTGCCAGCTACAACGAGACGGTCCTGAGGGCCGTGCGCGAGTCGTCCGACCAGGTCTCGCGATTGCGCGGCCTGGACCAGCAGCTCGCCGACCAGCAGCGCGCCCTCGACGCCGCCGAGAGCGCCTACGGCATGGCCGAGCAACGCTACGGCGCCGGACTCAGCAATTTCCTCACCGTTCTCAATGCCGAGACCCAGGTGATCAACGCGCGCCGGCAACGCGTCAACCTGCTCGCCGACCGCACGGCCGCCCGCGTCGCGCTGCTCGTGGCGCTTGGCGGCAGTTTCGAGGAGACGATCCGATGAACTCGCCCGCGCCGACCCGCATGGAACCCGTCAACGGCATGTCCAATCGCCGCCGTGGCCTGCTGATTCTCGCGGTCGTGGTCATCGTGGCTGCCGTGGCCTGGTTCGCGTACTGGTTCATCCACGCCCGCTGGTACGTCGCCACGGAAAATGCCTACGCGGGCGGTACCATCGTGCAGATTACGGCCGAAATCCCCGGCACCGTGCGCGCGATACACCCGCGTGAGACGCAGAGCGTCAAGGCGGGGCAAACGCTGATCGAACTGGACCAGGCGGATGCCAGGCTCGCGGTCGATGCGGCGCTCGCCGACCTCGCGAGCACGGTGCACCAGGTGCGCGGCTCCTTCGTGCAGGTGGACCGTGCGCGGGCCCAGCTCGCCGCGCGCGAAGTGGAACTGCGTCGCTCACGCGCGGACTTCCAGCGCCGCAACTCGATCGCAGCAGGCGGAGCCGTCTCAACCGAGGAAATCGCGCACGCGAGCGAATCCACCGACGCACTCGAGGCCGCCGCGCGCGCGGCAAGGGAAGAACTCAACGTCGCGCTCGCCCAGACGCAGGGCACCAGCGTCGAGCAGCACCCGCTGGTCGCACGCGCCGCGGCGCGAGTGCGCGATGCCGCTCTCGCGCTCACGCGCACGACAGTCACCTCTCCGGTGGATGGCGTGGTGGGCAAGAAGGGCGTGCAGGTCGGGCAGCACGTGGCGCCCGGTACGCCGCTCATGGCCGTCGTCCCGCTCACGGACGTCTGGGTGGACGCCAACTTCAAGGAAGTGCAACTGCAGCGCATGCACATCGGGCAGCCGGTGATGCTGCACGCCGATCTCTATGGCAAGGACGTGACTTTCCACGGCCAGGTGAAGGGCTTTTCGCCCGGCACCGGCTCGGCGTTCGCCCTGTTGCCGGCGCAGAACGCCTCTGGCAACTGGATCAAGATCGTGCAGCGCGTTCCCGTGCGCATCACGCTCGATCCCGCCGAAGTGCTGGAGCACCCGCTGCTCATCGGGCTGTCGATGCACGTCGAGGTAGGTCTGCGTGACCAGTCCGGACCGATGCTGGCGGCGCCGACCGGGGACGTCGCCTCGTCCATGCCGGCGCAGGCGGATCGCGACCCGCGGGTCGAGGCCACCATCGCCCGCATCGTCGCGGAGAACTCGGGACACGCGGCGGCGAAGTAATGGGCGGGGCGGCGAACAGCCAGGACCGGCCCCTCATCCCGTTACCGCCCGGCACGCGGGGATTCATCGCGTTTGCGCTCGCGCTTGGCACCTTCATGCAGGTGCTCGACACGACGATCGCGAACGTCTCCCTGCCCACCATCGCCGGCAGCCTCGGCGTCAGCGCCAACCAGGGCACCTGGATCATCACCTCGTTCGCGGTGGCGAACGGCATCTCGGTGCCACTTACCGGCTGGCTGATGCAACGCTACGGCGTGGTGCGCACATTCGTGACCTGCGTGGCGCTGTTCACGATTGCCTCGTTCCTGTGCGGCATCGCGTGGAGTTTCGAGTCGTTGATCGCGTTCCGCGTCCTGCAGGGCGCGGTGTCGGGTCCGATGATCCCCGGCTCGCAGAGCCTCCTCATGTCGATCTTCCCCGCGTCGAAACGCGGCATGGCGCTCGCGATCTGGTCGATGACGACTCTCATCGCACCTGTGATGGGGCCGCTCCTCGGTGGCTACATCTCCGACAACTATCCGTGGCCGTGGATCTTCCTCATCAACCTGCCCATCGGGATCCTGACGGTCGTCGTCTGCTGGGGTTCCTTGGCCAGGCACGAGACCGCGACCCGGACAGTGCCCGTGGACGGCATCGGCATGGGATTGCTGGTCGTCTGGGTCGGCGCGCTGCAGATCATGCTCGACACCGGCAAGGACGCGGGCTGGTTCGAATCGAGCGCCATCATCGGGCTCGCCATCGTCGCGGCCGTCGGGTTCTGCGGGTTCCTCATCTGGGAGCTGACGGAGACGAACCCGATCGTCGACCTGAGCTTTTTCCGCAGCCGCAATTTCGCCGTCGGGACGGTCGTGACCTGCGTCGGCTACGGCCTGTTCTTCGGCAACATCGTGATACTGCCGCTCTGGCTGCAGACCCAACTCGGGTACACGGCATCGTGGGCGGGACTGGTGCAGGCGCCGGCCGGCGTGATCGCGATGCTGTTCTCGGTGTGGGTGGGGCGCAACGTCAACCGCCACGACGCAAGATTGTTTGCCACCATCGCCTTCGTGATGATGTTCGCGGGCCTGTACGCACGGTCGCTGCTGAACTCGCAGGCGGCGTTTGGTGACTTCGTGATGCCCATGCTGCTGCAGGGCGTCAGCATGGCTTTCTTCTTCGTGGCGGTCGTCACGATCCAGCTCGACGGCATCCCGCCGCAGCGCGTGCCGGCGGCCACCAGCATCGCCAACTTCATGCGCATCACGGCCGGCGCCTTCTCGACTTCCATCGCCACGACAGCCTGGGAGGACCGCGCCGCCCTGCACCAGAGCCGCCTCGCCGAAGCGTCGAGCATCTACGACCCGACCCTGCAACAGGCGACGGCCGTGCTGCACGGCGCCGGGTTCAGCGAACCGCAGACGACAGGCATCCTGACGCGCGGCCTCGTCGAGCAATCGTTCATGCTCTCGTCGCTCGACTACTTCTGGATCACGGGCTGGATCTCGCTCGGCGTGATCGCGCTGATCTGGCTGACCCGCCGGCCCCGCGTGGCGAGCGGCATCGCCGCCGGCGCCGACTAGCCGCTCACTCCTCGGGCAGATTCTCTTCCGCGCTCCAGCGGCGCCGGTGTTCCTGCTCGGCCGAGGCACGCACGCCCGCGTGACGATTCGAGAGCAGCAGCGACGACGGATCGCAGACCCGCGCACGGATCACGCCCAGGTCCACGGCAGCGTCGAACAGGCTGGGATACCAGCTGCGCCACTCCGGGAGGATCTGCTCGACATGCTCTCGCAGGGTCATGCGTGCAGCTTAATCGCATACGCGCGGCCGAAGGGCAATCGTGCCGCACCGGGCTGCACGCAGGTTATTGACGCGATTAACGTTTTCGTCCACGGTAGCGGTCCCGGGACGCAGCCCGCGACAGGCGAAGATGCACCGCCGCCCCGCTCGATCCGGTATCGTTGCGGCCGCGCCGCGCAAGAGCCGGCGGACTCTCGGTTTGGAAGGCATACGGTTCCTGCACATGGTCGTTCTGCGCTGGTCAAAGTGTGCGGCGCTTGCCGCGCTGGTCGTCACGTCGGGCGGATGCTCGATCTCGAAGCTTGCCGTGAATCGCGCCGGCGACGCGCTGTCGCAGGGCACGTCGTCGTTCGCGACCGACGACGATCCCGAACTCATCGCCGCTGCCGCGCCGTTCAGCCTCAAGCTGATGGAGAGCCTGCTGGCGCAAAGCCCCGACCATCTCGGCCTGCTGACGGCGACCGCCTCCGGATTCACGCAGTACTCCTACGGCTTCGTGCAGACCGAGGCCGAGCTGCTGGATGCGACGGACTACGTTCGTGCCCAGGCAACCCGGGTTCGCGCCCGCAAGCTCTACCTTCGCGCCCGCGATTACGGGCTGCGCGGCCTTGGGGTCTCGCATCCGGGTTTCGCGGAGCAGTTGAGAACCGATCCGGAACAAGCCGTGCGCCAGTGCCGCAAAGCCGATGCAGGGTTGCTCTACTGGACGGCAGCTGCCTGGACGGCAGCCATTGCGCTGGCGAAGGACGACCCGTCCCTGGTCAGCGACCTGCGCAAGCCGCAGGTCATGATGGATCGCGCGCTCGAACTGGACGAGGCTTACGGTGATGGCGCGATCCACTCGTTCCTGATCGCCTATTCAATGGCGCGGCCCGACCTCACGGCGCCGCCCGTTGAGGTGGCCCGCAAGCACTACGCCCGCGCACTCGAACTTGCTCGCGGCACGCTCGCCGGCCCCCACGTAACGTATGCCGAATCGGTGTGCGTGGCGCTCGAGGATCGGGCCTGCTTCGACCAGGCGATCCAGGCCGCGCTGGCCGTCGACCCGGATGCGGCTCCCGAGCACCGGCTCGAGAACGTGCTGATGCAACGGCGGGCCGCATGGATGTCTACACAGGTGGACCGCTGGTTCCTGCCTCCCCTGCCACCGGACGATTCGCCCCCCACTGGAGTGAACCCCTGATGCAAGGCCGCTCGTTCGTCGGCGCTCTCTGCTTGTTGTGCGTGGCCAGCCTCGTGCCGCATGCCGCACAAGCCCAGGCCACCGCGGGCCCCGTCCTGCGTTTCGCCACCGTCGTGCCGACGGGTTCCGGATTCCACCAGAAGCTGCTCGCGCTCAGCGCGGACTGGCAGCAAGGCCCGGGCGGCGCGCGCATGGATCTTTTCGCCGGCACGCAAGGCGGCGAGAGCCAGATCGTGCGCCGGCTGCGCGTGGGCCAGATCCAGGGCGCCATGCTGACGTCCGACGGACTCGGCCAGATCGAGCCCGGCATCACGGCGCTGCAGCTCATGCCGATGATGTTTCGCGACTGGAACGAGGTTGAATATGCCCGCGATGCGGTGAAAGCGGAACTCGAGGCCCGGCTGGCCAGGGCCGGGTACGTCGTGCTGATCTGGGGCGAGGCCGGCTGGGTGCGCTTTTTCTCCAAGACGCCGATCCGCACCGTCAAGGATCTCAAGTCGATGCGGGTGTACGCGTCGGCTGCCAACCCGCAGAGCGTCGAAATGCTGAAGGCGTATTACACGCCGGTCACGCTCGACCCCGACAAGATCCTGCTCTCGCTGCGCAACGGCATGATCGACGCGCTGCCGGTCCCGGCGTCGTTCGCCAACTTCGGCCAGATAGCAACGCAGGCTCCCTACATGCTCGACATGCGCTGGGCACCGGTGACGGGCGCGCTGATCATGTCGAAGCGCGCGTGGGATCAGCTCGATGCGCCGACGCGCGATTGGATCCGGACGTCCTGCGACAAGGCCGGCCCAGGGATACGCCTGTCCGCGCGGGCCGAGGACGACGCAGCCGTGAAGGCGATGCAGGAGAAGCAGGGCCTCAAGGTTACGACGCTGACGCCGGAGGCCGAAGCCGAGTGGCGCGCCGCCGTCGTCAAGGAGTATCCGTCCGTGCGCGGCAAGGTCGTGCCGGCCGACACGTTCGACAAAGTCAGCCGCGCCGTCCAGGAATACCGGGCCGCGAAGAAATGACCGGACCGCGACCGCTGCTCGAGCCGGCCCTGCCGCCGCAGGAGCCTGGGCATTCGCGCTCGCGCCTGCGCACGGCGCTGTGGCGCATCGAGGACCTGGTGCTCGCGGTCAGCCTGGCGTGCATGGTGGTGCTCGGCGTCGTCGATCTCGGGCTGTGGCGCCATCTCGGCGTCCGCATCCCGATCGCCGGCGCGGACGAGTTGCTGCGGCACCTGACCTTGATCGTCGGCATGGTGGGCGGCGCGGTCGCTGCACGCGAAGGACGGCTGTTGTCGGTGGCTAGCATCACGCCGCTGCTGCCGAAGCGCTTTGCGGCGACGCTCGGGACCTGTACCGACGGCATCGCGGCATTCGTTGCTCTGATGCTCGCCCTGGCTGCCGCAATCTTCGTGCAGACGGAACGCGACGCCGGCGTGCAACTCGCGTCCGGCATTCCCGCCGTCTGGTTCGAATATGCCCTGCCCGCCGGCTTTGCACTGATCGGGTTGCGGCTTGCGCGCCGCGCCGGCCATTCGCGCGTCGGCGCCGTGGTCGTGATGGTGCTGGCCGTTGCGCTCGGCTATCTGGCTGCTCACTCACCCGTTGCGGTCGAGAGCTGGCGCTGGCCAGCCCTGGTTGCGCTGCTGCTCTGCGCCCTGCTCGGTGCACCGATCTTTGTGCTGCTCGGCGGCGCGGCGCTGATCCTGTTCTTCACGCAGGGCGACCCGATTGCCTCGATTCCGCTCGATCACTACGACCAGGTGACCAACCCGCTGCTCGCGACGCTGCCGCTGTTCACTCTGACCGGATACTTGCTGGCGGAAAGCGGCGCCTCGCACCGGCTGGTGCGCCTGTTCACCGCCTGGACCGGCCACTGGCGCGGCGGC
>Ga0315290_10000594_pt1 | contig 23764 bp, 20 predicted proteins | sample YL17G12_0_MG_FD_203627 | JGI IMG/M metagenome (GOLD analysis project Ga0315290, IMG submission 203627) | Sediment microbial communities from Yellowstone Lake, YNP, Wyoming, USA - YL17G12_0 | ecosystem: Environmental > Aquatic > Freshwater > Lake > Sediment | place: USA: Wyoming | collected... | reverse complement strand
GGTGGGCGTGTGGCGATTTTCAGGCAGCTATGAAAACCGGAAAGGCCTTTCAGGGGGTTTCAGCGAATGACGCACCTTAGCACGGCCCAATTGGCCGCAGCCCTGGGGATATCGCCGCAGCGGGTCAACGAGTTGGGGCGCAAGAAAAAAATCAGTCGCGAACCCGACGGCCAATGGGATGTCGAAACGGTCCGTGCGGATCTCAATCGCAATTTGGATCATTCGCAGCCACAGCGAGCAGGCAACAAGCCGATAAACCCGCGACGTTCAGAAGACCCCGATGCGATATCCGGTAACACGCACGACGTATTCAACCGCGCGCGAGCGGTTAAGGAGACTGCTCTCGCCAGGGGGGCGCAGCTTGACCTTAGACATCGTCAGGGGGAGTTGCTGGAGAGATCCGAAATAGAGGCGGCCATAACCCAAGGCTTGACCTCCTTCAAAAACCACCTGCTGCTTTTTCCTGACAAGGTCGCGCCTAAAGTCGCAGCCTGCTCGGATGTGCTCGAATGCCGGGCAATTATTTACGAGGAAATTCGCCATCTACTCATAACCCTGAGCGACATAAAGATCGCTGAGAATAAAGCCGATGCCGCATGAATGCTGCAGAAAAGTTCTGGTCGAAAATATGTCTCTCGTGCCTGAGGCCGCCCCCGGAGTTAACCGTGTCGACGTGGGCAAATCAATATCGTTATCTCAGTTCGGAGTCTGCAGCCGAGCACGGCAAATGGACGACATTGCCTTTTCAGTGCGGTCCGCTGGATGCAATCTCGGATCCGCGCATTTATCGCGTGGTCATCAAGAGCGCCACGCAGTTGGTCAAAACGGAATGTATTCTCAACGGCATCGGCTATTTCGCGCACCAGGACCCGGGACCAATACTTGTTTTGCAGCCGCGGGACGCCGACGCGAAGGCATTCTCGAAGGAGCGGATTGCTCCAATGATCCGCGACACACCAGCTCTGCGAGCAATCTTCTCGGAATCAAAGAGCCGGACGGCAAGCAATACGATCGAGGAGAAATTGTTTGCCGGCGGCATGCTGGCGATCACCTCCGCCGGATCTCCGGGCAACCTGGCCAGGCGTGCAATCCGCTTTCTCTTCTGCGACGAGGTCGACAAGTATCCAGCCACTGCTGGCGCGGAAGGAAACCCGATCTCCCTGGCGCGGAAACGGCTTGCCACCTTCCGCCATCGCAAAAAGGAAATCCTCACCTGTTCCCCAACAGTGGCCGGCTCGGAGATCGACCGAGCCTACGAATCCTCGGACAAGCGGGAGTATTACGTGCCCTGCCCCGCCTGCGGACATTTGCAGAGCATGATGCTGAAGTTCAGGACGCAGGTACGCTGGGATTCCGCGCTGCTGACTCGCGAGGATCAGGCGTGCTCGGCGCGATATCACTGTGAAGCCTGCGATTTTGCCTGGGATGATGCCGCCCGATGGAAGGCTGCGGAGCACGGAGAATGGCAGGCGCAGGGGAAGTTCAACGGCATAGCGGGTTTCTGGATCTCGGAGCTGTACTCACCGTGGAAACAATTGAGCGAGATTGTCTTGGATTACCTCAGCAAGAAGGACAACGCCGAGGACCTCAAGACCTTCATCAATACGAGTCTGGCGGAAAACTGGATCGAGAAGGGCGAGGCCCCCGAGTGGGAAAATCTGCTGGCCAGGCGCGAGGGTTACGATGTTGGGACGGTTCCTCTGGGGGGCTTATTCCTGACGGCAGGCGTCGACGTACAGCGCGATCGGCTCGAGGTGGAGGTAGTGGCATGGGGACGGGGGCGGGAATCTTGGTCCGTGGATTACCAGATCTTCGAGGGGAAGACATCCGAGTCCGCAGTCTGGCAGAAATTGGAAGTCTTCAGATCCGGGACCTATTTGACATCGAGCGGTGCGGAGATCCCGATTGCCCGTATGTTTGTCGACTCCGGGGACGGCACGACGACGAACGACGTATACGCCTGGATCCGAACGCAGCCATCGAGCCAGGTGGTCGCGATCAAAGGGACGGACAAGGGGATTCTTCCTGTCGGCCAGCCCTCTCCGGTGGACGTCACGATCAGCGGTCACAAGATCAAAGCCGGCCTGAAGATTCGGACCATAAATGTCTCATTTTTCAAAGCTGAACTCTATGCCGATCTCAAGAAGCGGCCGCCGACCGAAGAGGAGCTCGGACAGGGCTGGACATATCCGCCAGGCTATTGCCATTTCCCGATCGGAGGAAATTACGGAGACGAACACTTTAAGCAGGTCTGCGCCGAGCAGCTCGTCAGTCACATCAACCGGCGGACGAGGCGGACCAAAACGGAATGGCAGCCGACTCGAGCGCGCAACGAGGCCCTGGACTGTCGCGTCTATGCGCGCGCGGCCGCATGGGATAAGGGGTTAGATCGAATGCAGGGCAAGCACTGGGAAGATTTCGAGAGGCAGCTGGGCGTGGCACCAAGGCGTCAGCCTATCCCGGCAGCCCCGGTGCCCAGCGAAGGGGCGAGGCCTGGTGTCGGCCTCAACGAGATCCGCGGTCAATCTTCATATTTCGGCGACAGAGGCCGAGGTTGGTTTGGGAGATAAACATGGTCAAAGAAAAGAAATTGGAAACACAAAACATCGGCGAGGCTGCGACTCAGGAAATTTATACCCGCGTGGCCACTATCTCGAATGACGAGATCATCCCTGTCGGTATCTCGGCGGCCGGCCCGGTAAGGTGGGAATATCTCGCCTTTATTGCGGGGGAACGAGCCGACCTTAATCCATATGGTGCCGATGGATGGGAACTCGTGTCCGTACTCACTCATGCCTTTAACGAGTCTACTTATCATTTCAAGCGTCCCAAAGTTTAGGGTCCGAGGCTGGTTTAATCGATGAAAAGATATTGGACAGCTCAAATTGGTGGTGCTGTTCTGGTTATTATTCTCGCCAGCATTCTCCAGGTCAATGTCCCATCGTGGAAAGCTGCGCTGTTAGTTGTAGCCATAATGTTTTGGGGATCGCGGATTGATGCCGCAGCGAGGCGCATTCGATGAGAAACAAAATAGCCCGAGCGCTGAGAAAATGGGCCGATTTGATTGACCCTAGGAATAATCCATCCTCCAGGGTGGTGTGTCGTGTGGATATTGATTCAAAAGACGCCGAGGTCAACATCGAGCGGCTGAAAGTGAAACTTCAGCAACTCGTGGATTATTCAGCGCAGATTACAAAAAACGCATCTCTCCCGCCACAACCACCAGCAAGCATCGATCCTGGAATAGAGGTAGGGTTCTAAATGTCCTGGACAACTTCAGACCTGACGGCGATTGAACGCGCAATCGCGAGCGGAGCGCTGCGCGTCAAGTTCTCGGATCGCGATGTGCAGTATCGAAGCATCGACGAACTGCTCAAGGCCCGCGAAACGATCCAGAAGACCCTTGCCGGTTCAACCGCCGGCGTCACACGCTGCACCTACGCGAGTTTCACCAAGGATTAAATGAACTGGCTGGATAAGGCAGTCTCATGGGTGTCGCCACAGGCGGGACTCAAGCGGACTCGTGCGCGCATGCTATCCGAGGCGGTGCTCTCCTATGAAGGCATCCGACCCGCGCGCCGACAAGGCGGGTGGAATACAACCAACGCATCAGGCAATGCGGAGATCGGGGTTGGGAGTTCCAGGTTGCGCGCCAACGCCCGCGATCTCTGCCGCAACAACGCCTATGGGCGCAAGGCGAAACGGGAGTGGGCGAAGCGGGTTGTGGGAACAGGAATCACCCCGCGACCGAATACGGGCAGCGAGGCGGTCAACCGGACCATCATGCAGTACTGGAATTGGTTTGTGCCCCAGTGCTGCTCCGATCACAGGATCAATTTCTATGCCGCCGAAAAGCTGATCGTATCGACCTGCTATGAATCCGGGGAGGTGCTGGTTCGCCTCTGGGACCGCCGTCCCGAAGATGGCCTGGCCGTACCGCTGCAGCTGCAGATCCTCGAGGCCGACTACATCGACGAATCCAAGACACTGCAGACGGGGCCGGGCGGTTATATCATTCAGGGTGTTGAGTTTGATCCGATTGGCCGCATCAAGGGCTATTGGCTTTTCGGTAATCATCCTGGAGAAGTTACCCAGACTAACTTTCGAGGTGCATTCACGAGCAAGTTCATTCCGGCTGAATATATCCTGCACCACGCCGAGATCGATCGACCTGGAGATGTGCGTTCCGTAACCCGCTTTGCGGCGGTGATTGGTAAATTGCGCGACATAGATGAGTATGCCGATGCAAAACTCTTGCGTAGCAAAATTGAGGCCTGTCTCGCTGGGGTGGTTACACAATCGGAAGGAACTGAAGGCGCCACTCTCGGAAGTATTGTCGTCGATGCCGACGGTAAAAAGGTCGAAGAATTTAGGCCGGGCATGTTCGTTTATGGGGCTCCAGGCACGGATGTAAAATTCCTCGATCCGACTCCCTCAAGCGATTATGCATCCTATAAGAAAACCGAGTTGCGCGAGGTTGCCGCGGGCCTGGATATCCCTTATGTCGTGCTCGACGATAACCTGGAGGCCGTGAACTACTCGAGCTATCGCGGCGGCCTGCTCGCCTTCCGCGACGCGATTGAAGAGTACCGCTGGAACTGGTTCATCCCCCAGGTGCTGGATCCGATTTGGAAGAGATTCGTGGATAAGTTGTGGGTTATGGGCCAGATCCCGGAGCCGAATTATGCGGTCAGCTGGGACCCGCCTCCGTTTGATCTGCTCGACCGCGGAGCCGAGGCTGAGGCGGATCGCGCCGAATTGCAGACCGGCAAAAAGACCTGGCCGCAACTCATCGGGGAACAGGGCAATGACCCGGAGACTCAGATCGCAGAAATCACGGCTTGGAAGTCTCGCCTCGATGCCGCCGGCGTGACGTTCGCCAAAAGTACAACCGATTCAGGAGGAGGAACAAAAGATGCCGCCGACCAAACCGCAGCTCAGTGAGAACGATCGCAGGGAGAGGATGAGAGGCTGTGAATTCCTCGCCGATCAGGGGGTGAGTCCAAGTTCGATCAACGACGCAAACCGGACGGTAGATATTCTCTTTTTTTCCGGCATCGATGTTCCGCGCGTGGATTGGTGGACCGGGGAGAAATACGTCTTGCGATTTGCGCCGAAGGGTGGGGATTTTAGTCTCCTGAATAATGGCGCTCCGGTGCTCGACAACCACAGCTCCTGGGACGGTAGCGCATCCCAGAAGGGCAAGGTTGAGAAAGCCTGGCAGGAAGGCACCGACAGTAAGGCCACACTGCGATTTTCCAAGCGCGCCGACGTCGCCGACCTTTGGGGAGACATCAAGGATGGGATCGTCACCAAGTTTTCGATGGGTGTCCAAATCCTGAGAGAGGAAAAGATTCAGGAAAACGGCGTGGAGGTGAGGCTTGCCAAAAAGTGGCAACCCTTTGAGCTCTCGGTTGCCCCCATCCCGGCCGATTGGGCCACAACGACTTTATCCGCAGAAGAGCGCGGCATTGCAGTACAACCACGGGCCAGTGCCCAAATGGAGGAAGTGAACATGCCTGACAAAGAAAAAGATACGGGCACGACTCAAACCCGTGCCGAAGAGGAATCAACCACCGTTACCGCCCGGTCGATCGTGACCGAGCAACTAAAGGCCGCGGAGGCGGCTGGGGCAATCGCGGAGCTGGATCGTGTACTCCAGATCCTTAAGACCCGGAAGGTCCTCGGTCTTACGGATGAGTTTGCGAACAAACACATCAGGGAGAAAACGGACCTCAACCAGTTCCGCAAACTCGCTCTCGAGTGGAAGGGGGACATTTGCGAGAAGCAACTCAATACCCAACCTGGCCATATCGCAATGACTCAGGACGAGCGCGGCTACATTTCTTACGGTCGCGATGAAGTGGATACGCGGCGCGAACTGATGGGTGCGGCTGTCTTCGGGATGATGAACCCCAAGGAGCAGAAGGAAGACAGGGACAATCCCTTCCTTCGCCTGAGCATCAAGCAGATCGCCGAAGAGTCGGTGAGGTTGCAAAAGGGGATCCGCGGCCCGATCCCGATGGGCGACGTGGCGACCATGGCCATGCAGGTGACCGCCGATTTCGCGGCCGTGCTGGAAAACACGGCACGCAAGCAGCTACTGAACAAGTACAACGCGGCGGCGCCGACGTACAGGATTTGGTGTAAACCGAGCACAACTCCTGACTTCAAATCGATGACCCGCGTCCGGCTGGGCGAAGCGCCGACCTTCCTGAAGGTCGCCGAGGGCGCGCAGATCACGGTCGGGCTAATGGCCGATCAGAAGGAAACCTACAGCCTGGCCACCTACGGCCGCGGCGTTTCCTTCAGCCGGCAGATGCTCATCAACGACGACCTGGGCGCGTTCAACGACCTCATTGGCGCATTCGGCCAGCAGGCGGCACGGCTCGAGAACAAAGTCGTGTATGCGATCCTCTACGCGAACGCGGCCATGGCCGATGTTGTGCCTCTCATCGACGCGGCACACTACAACACGGATACCGGGGTGCTCGGCAACACGGCCTTTGATTCCATGTTCGGACTCATGGGCGTGCAGAAGGGTATTGACGGCGTCACGGTTCTAAACCTCGTCCCGAAATACTTGATCGTCCCCAGGGCCTTGGAATCAACCGCGCGCGCTGTGACTACAGCCACCGGCCCGAACCTCGCTGCGTCATCGCAGAACTGGTTTGCAGGCCGTCTGGAAGTGGTCGCGGACGGAGAGATGGACACGAACGGTTTGGGCGTCGTCAAATACTTCATGGTGGCAGATCCCAATATTGCTCCTGTCATCGAGTATTGCCACCTTGAAGGCGCGGAAGGTCCGCAGTTCATCCGCAAGGACAATGAGCAGGGCATCCTTGGAATTCAGTTCTATGCCTACCTCGACTTCGCGGCGAAGGCGGTTGACTGGAGAGGGATTGTGTACTCGACCGGCGCATAGTCGGGACGACTTCAAGCAACCTCAACCAATTCGGAATTCAACTGAAAGCCCTGGGCAACCGGGGCTTTTTAATTTAGGAGAACGAAAATGACTGCAACTGGTTCTGGGTTCCAGGTTCCGCGCCCGCCTCTGGTGGCGCCGAACGCCGCCGTCGTCGCCCACGCCGTCACCGCGGCGCTAGTGATCGGCAACTACGGCTTAAACATCACCAACACCGGATCGGCCGCAACGGCCACCCTCACCCTCCTGCCCGCGAAGGACGCCGCCGGCCTGTCGTTCCGCATAGTCCAGTTGGTGGCTCAGATCACGCGGCTGCTGCCGACGACCGGAGAGGCGATCTGCCTCGGCGGAAACGTGGTCGCCAGCAAATATCTCAACATCGCGGCGGTGATCGGCAACTACGTCGACGTCTACTGCGATGGCGAGCGATACCTCGTCACTGGCTACAGCGGCGTCGTGACCAAGGAAGCATAGGTCGGGGCACCGTCAACGAAAAGCATAAGCCTGAATTGAAAAGGAGTTAAGAAAATGACTGCAACAGGCTCTGGATATATGGTGCCGGAACCGCCTCTAGTCCCGGCAAATGCAACTGTCGTGGCGCACGCCAATGCCGTCACGCTAACCGTCGCCAGTTTCGCTTTGATTCACACTAACACCGGCGCAATCGCTTCGAAAGAGTGGACGCTTCCCTCGGCCGTCAACGCGGCCGGCATGTCGATGAAGGTCCAGATCACGGCGGCACAGGATGTGGTTCTGGTGCCCGCAAGCGGGGAGAGTATCTATCTCGGCGGCAGCGGAACCGCAGACGAGAAGCTGACCATTGCGGGAACCATCGGCAACTACGCCGACGTGTACTGCGATGGCGAGCGCTATCACGTCTTCGATTACAACGGCGTTCTGACCAAGGCGGCGTAGTCACAAATCATCGAAAACAAGAGGGCGGCTCGTGGCCGCCCTTTTCATTTGTCAGGGAGAATGTCATGCATAAACACCAGTCGCTTTTGATCATGGCCGCCATGTTAGTTCTGGCTGTGCCTTGTTTCCCCGCCGCAACGGCGACCCGGGAGATGATTTCTCCCAGTTCGTCGTCGCTGACGGATCTTCAGGTCGTCACCTTCGCCTGGGCGGGCGCGAATGATACCGGGGCCACAAGCGCGACGATAGCGGCTCAGATCAGGGGATGGTACTTATTCATGGCAGAGACTATCCCTGTAGCGAACCCCACGGCGAGTTACGACATTGCGATCAACAACGCCGCGGGCGTCGACCTCATGGGGGGAGCACTTGCAGATAGGTCCCAAACATTGGCGCAAAGGGTTTGGCCTCCGACGGTATCACAGGTCATTGACAGCGTTCTCAGTCTGGCGATCACAAATCAGGGGGTTGCTGGTGCGAGCGGAACCGTCAAACTTTATTTTTGCAGGACTCCAGCTCCAGGCCTCATCACTGTTGCCAGCCTTGTCGCGACTGGAATGTCGCTGGAATCGGGTGGCAATCTCGATGCTGTTACCGCATCATTGGCCGCGCTCGCGGTGGGGGCGACTCCCTATAGCTTCATTTCCACGGCATCCGCCAATTTGACCAACGTCAAGGCATCGGCGGGGAGGCTCTATAGCATCACGGCCATCAACCCCGGAGCGGCGGAGCAGTACATCCGTCTCTACAACAAAGCTACCGCGCCCGACCCTTCCGCGTGTTCCGCAAACACCGACTGCCCAGTTATCTACTTTCCCGTTCCGGTCACCACCAGCCCGACCGGAGGGGTACAGACAATTCTTCTTGGTCCTGCCGGATTGGCGTTTACCAATGGGATAGGGTACTCGATCTCGGGCGCTGCATGCACCGTAGTTTCGACATGTGTTGATGAGACCAACTCGGCAGCGGGCGTGACTATTATTCTGGGCTACAAATAACCTTTGACGATCCGACCCCGGGGGTGTTGCCGTGAGTTTCGAGGACCTTGTTGCTGGCGTGAACGAAGCCTGTCTGGACGCGTTCGGGCAGGGATTTACTTTCACGCGCATCAAATGCCAGGTCGATACCATCACCCTATCGGGCACCAGCGGGACGGCCAACCTCACACTCGCCGGCAATCGTACATGAACTTCAGGATAAGGCCCCGGCAGGGTACATACTAGACGAGCAGAAGATGCAGTATACGTTGAAGCCGAAGGAGCCGGAGAAGAAGTGAGCGCCACACCGATTATAAACGAAACGCCATCGGGAACGATAGGCGGCGCGAATACTGCGTTTGGGCTCGCCCACGTCCCGGTCGCCGGAACACTGCGACTCTACCTGAAGGAATTTCGCCAGTATGAGGACGTCCATTATTCCCGGTCGGGGGCGGCCCTCACGATGTTCGATCCCCCCGTGACCGGGGATTGGCTGGTTGCAAATTATCTAACCAACGACGCAGCGGCGGTATTGGAGCCCTCCGGTTCTGCTGCGCTGATGGATGACGTGAATAGCATCTGCCTCGGGACTTTCGGAGAAGAGTTCATTTTCACTCCGGTTGTATCGGCCCCGTTGGCCGATGCGGTTTCGATCACCGCTATTCTTGATACCGGCGTCCAACTTGAGAATGCTTCGCCTGGCGATCAGAGCACTTACGCGATGCTGTGGCTGCAGGGCGCGGATATCGATCCCGCACCCAAAGAGGGGGACGAAATATCGAGCAGTACCACAACCTACAAAGTGTTGCGTATCGATAAGGATGCGGGAAGGGGCATGAGCCTGCTGTTCAGGCGGGATCGGTCGGTGAGTTGATGGCTCAGAGCGTGCGGATCTGGCAGAAGAAGCAATTGCGCCTCGACACCCTGACATTCAAGCAGCGCGACATGGTGACGATCGGGTCTACGGGACTGCTCAGCGTGTTCAAACGGGTTTCCGCCGCACAGGGGCCAAACGATGGCCCCGCGAAGCCGCTCAGCCCCTATTACGCCAGATACAAAAGTCGGATGCGCAAGGGCAACCGGCGCAGCCTTTGGTTCACCGGTCAGATGCTCGGCAGTCTCAAACTGCGGACCGTCTCTGAAAATCGCGCCTATTCGGCGGTCGGGGAGACCATAAGAACCGAAAAGCGATTGATCAAAACGACCGACAAGAAATGGACTCGAAAAGGCAAGTTCGAAAGGTTTCTCACAAATAAGGACGTCGCGCGGGCAAATCAGAAGCGCGAACCTTGGCTTACATTCTCTCCCATCAACCGACAGGCCGTCATTGCAAAAGCCAGGGAAGTCCTGATATCGATCAAAAATCAGCTGGTCCACGGGGGAGGGATATAGCGTGATCGACCCGGAAGATCTCGTCGCCGAACTCGTCGCCTTGCTCCAAGCGATTCCGGAGCTCGTGACCGCAATGGGGGAAGACGCGACCCGAATCTATGGCCATGCGGATCAATATCCGCAAAACGTCAATCTAGCCAGGGCGGTCCACGGTGCCCTCTCTCCCTCGGTAATGGTTGCCTATCGCGGATTCGGACCGGGTTCAATGGGCGCCGGACAGCCGATCAAACACGCAATCACGCTCTATGTAAGACCAGGGATAAACGGTTCCTGCTCGGCCATCGGTAAGCTTCTGATCGATGGAGTTCCTGCCGGGCAGCCGCTTCCTATGGTTTCCGCAACTGTGGATGATGATCTCGATCCAATGTTCCTGGAGGGAAATTACGAATCCCAGGAAGACGCAGAGGGCGTCGAGTATTGGCAGTTAAATATCAGCTTCAATCAGAAATGGGGATAGAAAATGCCAGCCAAAATCAGAGAAATGTTGATCGGGTTTGGGTTTGCCAAACAGGCGGCCATCGCGACAGCCAATACCGTGGCTGGCATCTGGCGACTCGGCAAACTCAACACCAGTTTCACCGGTCCCAAACTCATCACCGAGAGCGACGCCGCAGAGCTCGGAAAGGGGCACGAGTTCGCCACTCAGTTATTTAAGGCCAGCTGGGATGTGAAGGGCTCAATCGAAAAGTACCTTAGCTCGGATTTCGCGGCCTGGGTCATGGCGTTCGGTCTGGGTCACGTAACGTATGGCGGATCGGCGGGCCTCCGCGTCTACACCTGCACGCCACTCGTCCCGGTGACTGACGGCCTCGAGCTGCCGTATTTCAGCTTTGTGGAACAAATCCGTCCGGGAGTATTGTCCGTCATCGACCGCATGGTGATCGGCTGCGCGATAGACGACTGGACCCTCACATTTGCCAGCGGGCCGGGCCGGGCCAGTACCAAACTCGTCGCCAACATCGTTGGCTGCGGAAAGTATGTCAAGCCCTCCGGGATCACGCTACCGCCGGCGACAGTGGAAAAACTGCTTCCATCGGCATCACTGGCTCTGACCGTCAATGGCGTCGATTATGTCGGGGCGAAAAACATCGTCCAGGGTGAAGCCACGTGGAAGAACAACCTAGTAGTCGGCTTCTTCCCGGGCTCCGGAATGCAGGGCGCGATGGCCCAGGTCGAGACGATAACGCTGACCGGCACGAGCGGCACTGCCAATGTCGGCGCAGCCGGCAGTCTTACCAAAGTTGCGACCTATGGCGACAGCCTGACCGACACCGCTGGCGATTTCGTCACTTCACATACGGCCGCTTATACGGCGGTCGGCATCACGGTCACCAGCAGCGGGCCAACCCTCATTTTTACCGCCACAGTCCCCGGGACGCCGTTCACGGCCCCGACCATCACGAACGTGACAGGCAATCTGGCCGGCACGGTCGTCCACACAACGCCTAATTGTATTGCGGGCGAGTCCGGAGCTATCGCCGGTCGCCTGGAAGTGGGAGATCGCGAAGGGAGCCTGAACCTGACCGTGCGTTTCGAGCACGGGTCAGAAGAGCTCAACAAGGTCATTTCGCAGGCCGAGGGCACCGCCGTGATTTTACTTACTTATGACGAGAATAACAGCCTGCTCATGACCTATGAGCGCGTCACTTTCGCGGTCGTGGAACCCGGTGAGACCGACGGCATCGTCACGGTGCAGATTACAACCGCGCCGCTGTGGCATGCATCCAACGGCCTGTTGACCGTTGTGGCCAAGTGCAACACGAACGGAATCGCACAGCCTGAATAAAGATAGACTCCGCGCGGCTAGGGCCACACGTGTCCCGAAAAGCTGGCTTCCCACCGGCCTGCCGCGCATAACCTGGGAGCATGAGGGAGATGCAAAAATGAGCGACGAAAAGAAGGAAATAAAGCCAGTCTTCGATGCGAGCCAGCCGATCAAAATCAAGGTCCGCACCCCAGACATCAAGATAATTACAGTTCGGTTCCCGTCCGACGACGAGTGGATCGAGAGGCAATCCAAACGCCAGATCATCACGCGGTCTCTCGGTGACAGATCATCTGAGACCACGGTTTCCGATACCGAGGAGATTGACGGCGAGTTGCTCAAGCGGATCCGCCTGGGGGACGACGGCATAGAGGTCGACAACTACGAGGCATCCTCCGTGTTCGACCGCCTGCAACGGGCGGAAGTGGTCGAAGTGATCCGCGATCCGGGACAGTTCAAGATTTCCCTCCGCGTTCTCGGAGGCATTCTCACCTATCACGCCCTCCGCATGCCCACCGCCCGGGAAGAATTCAAGTACCGCAAATCCATCACTCAATCAATTGACGCCGGGTCGCGCAACAAAACCACAATTAACCTGGCTGCAGCCGCTGACACCTATAAAACTCTCCTGGTGACCAATGCTTGTTATTCCTGCCCGGTCCCGATCGTGCACCAGGCCGTGATTGTCCCGAAGGTCATGGAAGAGACCAAGATCCTCCTGGGGGATGACAGTCAGGATTTTTAGCGGACGAGTGGCCGGAGAATCCCTCCCTCCGCTATCTCGTCTATTGGGCGTTGCGCAGGACCGAACTTTGTGATCCGGGCCTTTGCCCCCACGATAAGGGTCAATGCCCGCTTGAGAAACTCGACGCCGCGCAAGGTTCGGAGGCGGGCCGGCTCATGCAGCGGGCGCTTCGTCTGAAAAAGAACCTGGCAAGGGGAATCAGCATAACTCTTGATGAGATTGACACCGATGAAAACTTTGCCATGGATGTAATCGAGGAAGAGCAGGGCAGGCGCGACGAGGAAAGGTCGAAAAGCTGATGGGCAGCTCAAACGTACTCGGACTGATTATCGAGATTGACAACACCGGAGCAAATCAGAGTATCCGGAGCGTCAACGCCAGTCTGTCCAACATGGAACGCCAGTCCATCAAATCCGCCAAGGGCATGGCCGGCGGAATGGATGAGATGAGTTTTGAGATGTACAAGGCGCGCGGCGCCGCAATGATGCTCGAAAATCAAATCGGCGTCAGATTACCGCGATCCATCAACACATTCCTCGCCAAGAGCGCGACGATAGGACCCGCTTTGATGGCCGGATTCGAGATTGCCGCTATCGTTGCGGTTGGGATGGCTATTTTCAAAGCCGGGCAACAGCTTTACGCATGGGCCACGGATACCAAGGAGCAAACGGAGCGGTTAAAGGAACTGACCAAGCAGGCAAAAGAGGCAACAGACCAATTTGATAAATATGCCGAGTCGATGAGGAAACTGGCGGACGCGAGCGCACTGATCGGTCTATCCGGCCAGGCAAAGGAGGCGCGTCTTATCGGGTCAAATCTTTCATCGCAGGTCATGGCCAAGATGGATCTTGATGCTCTGAGCGCGAAATACAACCAGCTTTATATGTTGGCTGCTGATAGAGGAAAATCGGGCGAGGAAAGGCTCGCGGCATCCGCACAACTCACCAAAGAAGGCGGCATCCAGGATCAGAAAATTAAGGCGGAACAGGAGTTAAACAAACTCATTGCCGAAGGGAAAAACCTTCAAGACGAAATCTACGCCGCCAATATCAAGGACTTCGAGCAACGCAAAAACGCTGTCGCCATGGAGCTATTTGAGGGCGACAAGAGGGCGGAAAAGCTGACGCTGGTAAAGATGGAACATCAGTACACCTCTATGATGAATGCGCAGCAATGGGATCAGGCGCGAGCCCTGGCCGAACAAATCAGGATCGAGAAACAGCGAGTGGCACTAAAGAACTGGCTATTCGAGGCAAGTCAGAAGCAATGGGAACTTGATCTGAATGAAGCAACCCGACAGCGCCAGTTAGAGACGGATTTTGAAAGAGCGGTCCAGGAAGCTCTCGACAAAGAGTGGCAGGACTTTGACAAGGATTTTGCAGCGCGCGAACTGAAGATGGTCGAATTTGCCGACAGCATGACCAAGAGTAATGCTGCCATGGCCGCCCAGATCGCCAAGGAAGGACAGATAAATTTCTTTGGCCGCAACGTCAAAGATTTTGCCTCGGAACAGAAGATCAAACTGGCCGAGGTTGATCGCGAAATGGCACCCTATCTCACCGGAGAACAAACCCCCGGAACGCTGGAGGCAATTGCGGCTTTCGAACAGAAGAAGAAACTCATCATTCAGCAAAGTAATCTTGACATCGCTGTTGATACAAAATCGCGATTTGAGGAAACAGCGCGCAATATTGAAGGTTTCCTCGATCGCGTCTTCGTTTCGGCTCGCTCCTTCGCGGATATCTGGAAACAACTCTGGATGCAATCTATCAATTATGTCGTCAAGCAATTTGCGCGCATGGCGGCGGCTTGGTGGATGACGCGGCAAGGTATGGCGGCCGCTCCTGCAGGGGGGGGCGGATCTGGGGGCGGTGGAATCGGGGGATTCCTTGGCGGCATCCTAAACTCGGGAGGTGGGGGTGGCGGTGGTGGAGGTGGAAATCTCCTGGGCGGCTTTGTCAACGGCGGCTACGCTGTCCCTGGTGCTGGTGGAGGATCGGGCGGATCCGGAGGTGGTGGAGGAATCGGTGGACTCGGCGGTCTATTGAACCTGGGCGGCCTGAAAAACTTCATCGGCATGGGCAAGGGGGCATCGAACGCGGCAACTGGTGTTTACGGCGCCGGAACCGGGAGCGGATTTTCGCTTGGTGGACTGATGAAATCTGACGCCGCAGCGATGGGTGGCGCATTGTTGGCTGGGTATGGTCTCAAGCGAGGCGGCCTGGTCGGGCTCGGCATGACCACCGCCGGCGGCGCAATGATCGGCTTCAGGTATGGCGGTCCCGTGGGCGCAGTGATCGGCGCTGCGATCGGATTTACTGCAGGCATGATCCGGCTCTTCATCAAGGGCGCCCTTGAGAAATGCCGCGAGAAGGTCAAGGCCTGCTACGGCGTGGACATCAAAGATAAAGGCGTCTTGCAGCAGATCGTCGACATGGCGAAGCAGGGGTTTGGCGGCAATCTCGATATGGCGATCCGCAGCCAGCAGGTGCGCGACCTGGTCGAACTTTATGCCATGACCACGGGCCAGAAGCCATCGGGTATGCCGGCGAAGATGACGTCCTCGACACTCGTTCAGTCCGGAGGCTCTCTGTTCCAGCAGCCTGGGTATTCGAACGGCTCCCCCATGCCCACGTTTGGGGGATTGCCTGGTGCCGGGATCAATAGCCTTGGTGCTTCAAATGCGGCTCCGATAAATGTCACCATCAATCTATCTCCGGAAGCTGCGCAGAATCTTCTGACTCAGGGGGTCTTAAAGATCATGGGAGATAAGCCCCGTGTAGTGCAGGGTGCGACGATGGCTGCCACGAAACAGAACTCCGGGCGGCGGGAGCTGACCGCTCTGCAGCTCAGTCCGGGAACCCTCACGAGCTGATCACCATGCCAGGTTCTGTATTGAACGCCGCGCCGACAACGGTGCTCCCGTGGAGTTTGTGTAAGGCTTTCACGCACTCGCGCGAATACTGCATCGTCGAAAATGAATACCGCAACGGCGAGAGTCAGCGCAGCAAGCTGACAGAAACAAGCCGCAAATCCTGGAAGACATCGCGCCGCCTGACTCCGACCCTTCTGGGCGCCTTCCGCACCTTCTACGATGCCCGCCACGGCCCGCAGGAGTCCTTCTATACCTATGATTATCAGGATCCAGACTTTGTTACCTATGATCCGACCGGAGTTCAGGAATTGGGGCGCTATACCGTGCGCTTTGCCGGAACGTGGGAGCAGATGGTGGGGATTGGGCGCGCGGATGTGGATATATCGCTGGTGGAGCTATCTTAATGACATGGGGAAGAATGAGCGTGATCGATAGGATTCGAACCTATGAGCCCCGTAGCTCTGCATGCGTACGTCATGCGGATTACGGCCAGCGCTTCGTTTCATTGGGCTATTGTCTCCCAACCGATTGCCTTCAGCCTCTCAGCCACGATCACGCGGAAAAATTATAACACATGAGTGAAACTCTCGGAAACGTAAGCATCCCGGAAATCACCCCGATTAGTCCGAGCACCCCCTTTCCAATCGTCTCGGATTATGGGTACGGCCTCGCCCATGATCCTTCTGTGGTCGTGCATCAGTTCGGGGCGGCCAACGCCAAATTGGAGCAACGCTTCCTACTCGGCAACGGAGCCAAGAAATTTACAGTCCGGCGCGCCCACATGCGCGAGGCTGATCGGATTGCGTTGCGCGATTTTTGGGAAGATACTTACGGACCCTACGGCAGCTTCACCTACAATGCCCCAAATGACAATGGCATCGGAACCACCGCCTATATCTGCCGCTTTGCCAATGAACCGTTATCCTGGGAGATGCTTTCCGACGTAATCTCTTCTGTCGGCGTCACCCTCATCGAAATTCCCTCCACTCCTCTAACCTACACACTCCACAAAACAAGTACGCGCTTCTCAGCCTCCGATGTCGGCGTCGTCGATGTCGTGAACACCGCTGTTACCTGGGTAAGCGGCGATCACTTTGTGGAGGGCACCAGCTGGGAGGGCGCGGAGATCATCCTGACTATCGGGGGCACTCCGACAAGCTACACTGTCGAGACGGTCACGGATACCTCTCACCTGGTTTTAACATCCTCCGCCGGTACTCACAGCGGCGCCGCATACACTTGCGACGCGCTCAAATCCGCCCTGCTCTCTCAGGTCCAGGAAATCATCCCGCTCATCAAGATTCAGCCGCGGGCGACTGGCTATCCGGCGATCTACGTCTCGGACCGCCGTTGCACGGTGGGGGGTCAGCTCTACTTCGCCCGGCTGCTCGGGTTCGATGGCATCTCGCAATCTATCGGCAACGAATCAGACCAGGCCCAGTTTACGTTCGGAAATGCCGACCGCGTCATGCGGCTGTTAGTGAATGAAACGAATCTGTTCCGGGCCTCGATTGAATTCAGCCTCTTCCACGTGGGGACCGGCATCAAGCTTGATTTGTGGAAGGGCGAAATCGCCGACTGGAAACTGGACTCCGGCCCGGAATTCCAGGTCACCGCGGTCGATGGAATCTATGAGCTGACGCTGCCCTATCCGACGCGCAAGATCTCCCGCACCTGCTGGAAGTGCTTCAAGGATAGCCGCGGATGTCCGTTTACGGAGCACAACACCGGGATGGACACGACGCACTTTCCCAATGGCAGCACCTCCACATGCGACAAGGGATACGACACGGGCAATGGATGTCTCGCGCATGGGATGAAGCATTACTTCGGCGGCATCCTGGCCGAGCCGCAAGGCGTACTGCTCAAGGATAATTCCACGGGGACGCTGGGCTTTGGACGGTCCAGTATCACGAGCGTTTCGATTGTCGCCGATTCGATCTATGACCAGGTCGTGCCCGAAGTCTACACCAGCGGAGAAAGTCATAAGGACAACAACAACCAGATCATTCCGGGGCGTTTGGTAAATTGCAAGATCGCAGCCGGCCGTGCGGAGATCGATTTCTACGACGCCTTGGGGATCGTGGGCGAAGGCCCGATATCGATGGCCTACACGGGCCACACGCTCGATAACCAGTCCAATCACGGCCCGGGGCTGATGGGCCTCAGGATCGTGTCGGGGACGGATCCGGCTACGTCGACCTATGACACGTTCGCCCTGACGCAATCCGGGGGCGCGGGCGGTGATTGGCGCAAGAACGAGACCGGGGGGAAAGATAACTTTGCCGCAGGCTTGGGCTTCCTCGAGTTGCGACGCAAGGACACCGGCAGCCTTCAGTTATCATATCCGACCGACCACGCGATGCAGGCCATCATCCTCACCGGATTGCAGGGCTGGGTATGGTCCGGGGTCGGCGCGCGTGACTGGCAGGTCCTGACGAATCCGATTTGGATTGTGGTTAACATGCTGCTGCGGGCGCGCGGATTGAGGCTCGAGGCCAACCCCACTATAGCCGAGCAATATTTCGATGTGGACGCCGCGATTGCCGCCGCCTCCATCTGTGATCAACTGGTCGACGTCCTGGTGGGCATTGCCTCCGGAAACTGCTCGATCTATACCGACGAAGAAACCGGAGAGATCCGCTTCACCATTGACGGTCAGACCTCCTATCCTCCCCCGGGGCAATCGCTGACGATTGAGGGCGATGATTACTACATCATCTCCTCCGCGACCAGCTATGGCGTCCTGAGCAGCTCGCCTGGGGACGGTGAGTACGCCTTCACGATCAAAGAGACGCAATTCCGGTTCACCGGGGTGATGCAGGAAGAAAAGCCGCTCCGGGATTGGATCCAGGAAGTTCTGATGAACTGCCTGGGCTATTACACCTTCGTTTTCGATAAGCTGAAGACTGGCATCCGGTGTAATTCGTCTGTCGTCGAAACCTTCACGGAAGGGAACATTCTTTTTAAAAGCCTGCAACTTACGCCGATCAAACCTGCGTTCAATCACCTGACAGCGAATTTCGCCGACGGGGAATTCAACTTCGCGGCCAATTCTGTCACGGTCTACGACGAGGATTATGCCAAGTTTATCGGCGGTGCGACAGCGCCGCTGTTCCTGAAATCAAATATGAATCTGTCCGGGACTTCGAGGAAGTCGCAGGCCGCGCGAGTCATTTCAACGCGCAACCGCGAGGAACTGGGGGGCATAACTGCGGCTCAGTGGAAGGACGCGCGGCAACTCTCATGCCAGACTACGATCCTCGCCCTCAACGCCGAGCCCGGCATGGTCTGTTCGATGACGCATTCGGACATGCCGGCGGGCGTCGGAGAGTTCCGCGTCCTCGGCTGGAAACTGAATAAGGACTACTCGATCGATATCCAGGGCCAGACGACCGTCGATGAAATGTATGACCTGACGGTGGGGCCGAAGCCTGCGGATGTGATCGCGAGCCCCGTCCCGGTCGAATATTCGCAGCAGGGCTCGGTAGACAATCTGACGCTGACTGAACTTTTCATCCAGGATGACATCAACCCGGACCTCTATCATCGCGCCATCAAAACCGACTTTGCCGTTCCGCCCGTTACATTCCAGGCATTCAGCGCAGGAGTCGGAATCTCGGCCGCTACGGTCACTCCGACCGGCGGCAGTATCGCAGGCGCCCAGACGCTCTATGTCGAGGTTTGCGCCCAACTGGCCGGACTTGACGGTTTGCCTTCACAGACCTTGCTGGTAGCCATCCCCGCGGGGACAAATAATCAATTCTCTTTCCCATGTAGTCTTCCGGACGGCCACGATGCATATGTTGTGCGGATCGGCACGAAACTGGGGAGGCTCGCCGAACATTCGACAGTGGCACATGCCGGAACCGCGCCCGTCACCATCATCATCACCTCGATCGCGAGCCTCGATACATCGTCGCTCAGCCCGAACCGTAAATTCAATCACGCGAAGTTGTCCTATTTTTACAGCAGCACGCCGAATGAATTGAAGGAAGCCGGCCGGACCCAATCCACGACCGAGGATTCCCTGACGTTCTCGCCAGATCCCCCGGCCTCGGCAGACACGACCATTACCGTCATCGTGCAGAGTTGCAATTCGAACGAGAGCACCGTATACCCGCCCGCGGATTGCCCGACGGCAACCCTCGCCCTCACCAAGGATGTGACCGTCCCCACCGCCCCGACGCTGGACGTTCGCGCGGAGAAGCTCGAAAACGGCGCCATCAAGTTCGTGGTTGGCGTCGAGCCGTCCGTCGCGGATATCCGGACGATCAATCACACGACGGTCCAGATCACCAAGGGCGACGATACCGATTTCAGCGAGGCCGAGTCTCGGGTTTTCGAGGGGGCATACGCCAATTTCGAAGTGGTGACGACGGAAAACAAGCCGTTTCTCTTCCGCGCCGGGTCGACCAATTCTTACGGCAACAGTGCATGGTCCGCGACCGAAACAAAAGGTGACTACGATACCCTGCCCTCGGCTGACACCTCCTGGCCAAGCCCGGTCCAGGATTTGAGCGTATTTAGTGACCAGGATGATAGCTCGATCGAGGGCAAGGAGCTCGTCATCACTTTCACCCGGCCCGCCAGTAATTGGGTCACGATCTTCAATTACGGCATCCAGATCCATTCGTCCTTTCCATTCCCATCGGAAGTGGTTTTTAAGACAGGATCGACTCCGTTCACCAAGGGATCTAAGACCCTCACGGATGCCTCCGCTGACTTCGGCGCCGATGACAGCCAGGCGGGGCGGGTTCTCTTCATTCATTTCACAACCCCCACCTCGGATAATAACCTCTGCTATTCGGCTCTGATCCTTCACAACACCCTACACACTCTCACCCTCGACGCAGAGTTTAGGCACGGGGGAACGCGTCCCTATGCGATCGTCACACCCTCGTGGGAGCTGGTGACGAAGGATATCAGCCTGTTGAGCGTGCTGACGAAGGATGCCCTGCTCAACGTCCAGAATACCGACTCGTTCCGCATGGTGGTTCGCGGTTTACCGAACGGCACTTATTTTGTGCGATCGCGCGCAGTCGGTGCTTTCGGATTCAGCACCTGGGCGAATGCGGGTTCTTCCTCACAGATTCAAGGCATCAAGAACGCCGACATCCGCAATCTGGCAATTACCGCAGAAAAGATGAGCGACGGCGCGGTAACCCTACCCAAGTTTGGGTCCGGACTCCGGCCAATTGAGATTGTAAACGCCCTTCCCGCCGCCGGCACCTTGGGGCGCACGGTTTTTCTGACAACGGACGGAAAGCTCTATAAAGACGATGGAGCTGCCTGGGTCCCGGTTGTCAACGCTTCGGATATGACCGGGCAAATTGTAGCCGCTCAGATCGCCGATGCCGCAGTTAACACTGCAAAGTTCGCCGCGGGACTCCGACCGATTGAAGTGGTTAATTCTCTTCCGGCTGCCGGCACGGTTGGACGAGTGGTGTTTTTAACCACTGACAAAAAACTATATCGGGACAATGGCGTCACGTTCACCGCCGAGATTCCCGCCGCCGACATCAGCGGCCAGATCATAGCAAGCCAGATCGCGGATGCCGCGATCTCAACAGCAAAATTCGCGGCAGGAATTACTCCGGTTGAGATTGTAAATACGTTGCCCGCCGCCGGACATCAGGGCCGGATCGTCTTTTTGACGACCGATAATAAGATGTATCGGGACACCGGCAGCGCGTGGGTCTGCACCATTCCCACGACGGACCTGGTCGGGCAAATTGTCGGGGATCAAATCGCGGCTGGGACGATCCCTCTCACCAAACTCGCCTCCGGTATTAACCCGATAGACATCGTAGCTACCCTGCCCGCTTTCGGCAACCAGGGACGGATTGTCTTTCTCACTACCGATAATAAGCTATATCGAGATACCGGCACCGCCTGGACTGCGGCGGTTCCTGCTGCCGATATCTCCGGGACGATCACTGGTTCGCAGATCGCCCTGGGGACGATTACCTCGAACAAACTGGCCGCCGGCGTGAATCCTGTCGACATCGTGGACACTCTTCCCGCTTATGGCAACCACGGACGCATTGTCCTACTCACTACCGATAACCAGATCTACCGGGATACAGGGACCAGCTGGACGGTCGCGGTCCCGGCAGCCAACCTGACAGGTTCGGTCTCCCCGGACCGGATCGCCGCCGGGACAATCACCTCGGTTATGTTGGCCGCCGGCGTGAACCCGGTCGAGATCCTCGCGACGCTGCCTTCCCCGGGAAGCCAAGGCAGGCTCGTCTTCCTGACCACCGATAACCAACTCTACCGCGACACGGGGGCCGCCTGGACAGTGGCCGTTCCCGCCGTCAACATAAGCGGCACACTGGGCACAACCCAGATCGCGGACAACGCAGTTACGACCGACAAGCTGAACGCCCTGGCCGTGACTGCCGCGAAGATCGCAGCGGGCACCATCACAGCTACGCAGATCGCCACCAACACCATCACCGCGGGCCTGATCGCAGCCGGGACCATCACGGCAACCCAGATGGCAGCCGGGACAATTACTGCCACCCAGATCGCATCGGCAACCATAACGGGCGGCCTGATCGCCGCCGGGACGATCACCGCCACAAACATTGCCGCGTCTACGATCACGGTCGGCCTGATGGCGGCCAATTCGATCGGCGCAACTCAGATAATTGCCGCATCGATTACCGCCGAGAAAATAGCGGCTGCGACGATCACTGCCGACTTGATCGCGGCTTCCACCATCCTGGGCGGCAATATCGCGGCTGGAACCATCACAGGTACGAATATCGCCGCAAACACAATCTCGGCCTCGAACATAGTGGCCAACACCATCACCGCCGGCCAGATCCAGGCCGCCGCTATCGGCACGAACCAACTTGCGGCCCAGGCGGTAACGGCCGGAAAGATCGCCGCCGGGACGATTACTGCCACGCAAATGGCAGCGGAATCCATTGGCACGCTGCAGCTCCTGGCCGTCTCGGTGACTGCGGAAAAGATTGCCGTGGGAGCCATTACCGCCGATCAACTGGCCGTGAATTCTGTCATCGCTGGAAAGATCGCCGCGGGCGCGATCAGCACCACCGAGCTCGCTGCCGGCGCCGTCAACGCGAGCAAGATCGCCGCCGGGACCATCACCGCCGCCCAGATCGCAGCCCTGTCAATCACGGGCGTCTGCATTGCTGCGGCAACGATAACAGGAACCAACATCGCGGCGGGGACAATCACGGCGAGCAACATAGCCTCCAACACCATTACAGCCGGGCAGATCCAGGCTGGTGCGATCAGCACCACTGAGCTCGCAGCCGCCGCCGTTCGGGCGGTCAATATCTATTCGGCGACGATCACAGGGGACAAGATCGCGGCGAATACCATCACCGCTGGGAATATTGTGGCTGGGACGATTACGGCTGCTCAAATTGCAGCCGGAACGATCACTGGAGACAAGCTGGTCGCCGGGACAATCAGCGCCGCGCTGCTGAGCGCGACCGCGATCGACGGCAAGACGATTACGGGGGCCACGGTTCAGACGGCTGCAAGTGGTATGCGGGTTGTTAGCAACAGTGCGGGTATAAAATTATATGATCAAAATGGGTCCGAATACATAAGTCTTCCGACCTCTTCTGTAAAATCAAGCGCCTTCTTCGATTCCATCTCGGGTTATGCAAACGGATTTGGGTTATCGATTTACGGTGGCGACGTAAACGGCTTGACATTGATGCGGGCGCATTACGACACTCATTACGTGAACATTCTTTACAACGAAATAAACCTTGTTGGATTGGCACTGAAGATTAATTCAACTTTAGTGATAGATATATCCGGAAATTTTGTCGGGTCGGGGACGGTTGATGGTGTTGACGTTTCAGCTCTCAATACGAATGCAACAAACCATATGGCGACATCCACGGCCCACAATGTCACGGGCTCCGTAATGGGCACCAACATGACCAACACGATCGGATCGGCGGGGATTATTAATCTGCTCACAAATTCAGGAAAGTTGTTGCTCCGCAGCACGGGAACAAAGAGCGGCAGCACCGGCGAACTATTTTTCCTGGACACCGGTTCCTGGCGCGGCTTGGTCTATTTTGACGGCGGCAATTATTGGCAGATGGAAGGATCAATTCTTTAAAACTTTATTGTGGATGCCCCGGTGGGAAATCAACTGTAAGAATTGATCCTT
>Ga0315290_10000593_pt1 | contig 23773 bp, 18 predicted proteins | sample YL17G12_0_MG_FD_203627 | JGI IMG/M metagenome (GOLD analysis project Ga0315290, IMG submission 203627) | Sediment microbial communities from Yellowstone Lake, YNP, Wyoming, USA - YL17G12_0 | ecosystem: Environmental > Aquatic > Freshwater > Lake > Sediment | place: USA: Wyoming | collected... | reverse complement strand
CTTCCGAGGCGTAGCCCTCGATGACTAGCGCGGCGGAGTGCAGGTCGGCGGGGTCCCAGGCGCCGGCGGCGAGCCGGCCGGCCGCGGCGTCGGCCCGGCGGCTGCGCCGGTACTTCTGCCAGGTGCGAACGCCCTCGGCGGCCCCCCAAAGGGCCAACTGCGCCGGGGTCCGGGCACGCATCAGCAGGGCGCCGGAGAGCAGCCCTCCGAGCCCCTGGAAAACGCGGAGCACCAGCACGAAGGGGCTCAGCCCCCAGCGGGAAGCGACGTGGCCCAACAGCCGGTTCTCCCACGGCCGGCGATTCGACAACAGCTCGGCCCGGACCTCGGCGGCCAGCCTGGCGGCCAGGGCGGTCCGCTGCTTTTGGATGGCCTGTTCCAGTTGCGCCACGGCGCCGAGCGATTCGCCCATGCGCTGGTCGCAGGCGGCCAGGGTCTCCTGGACGAGGTCGAGGAGGTTCGCCCGGCGTATCCGGGCCGACGCGGCGCCGGCCATCTGCCGGGTGAGCAGGTCGACCAGCGCGCCGAACTCCCCGCGCGGCTCCAGGCCGCCCTCGGCGTCGGCCAGCGCAGCGCGGGAGTCGACCAGGAACATCCGGCCCGGCGTATATCGCGGCTGAAGGACCACGCGCCAGTCCTCGCGAATGTCCTGGTCGACGTCGGCGTGGGTCTGGACGAAGACCAACCGGGCCCCGGGAGCCGCTGCGCGGAGCTCTTCCGCCACACGGGCACTGCGGTACTTCTGCTGGGTGGTGACCACCAGAAGGACGTCGCAATGGGGGAGAATTCGCCGAAGCCGGGCCAAGTTGGTATTGGGGGCATCGGGGGCCTCGGTCGTATCCGGGTCGGGACAGTCGATCAGCACCAAGTTGGCCAGCGTGGGCAAATCGCGATACTCGACCTGCACCAGGTCCGCATCAATCCCCATCATTTTGGGGGATAGGTTAGGGCGGCAGATCAGGACGGGTTGTGGGGTGGTGGGCCGAGATCGCCCGACCAGGACCACCTCCGCCCCGACCAAGGCATTGACTAGGGCACTCTTCCCTACCCCCGTCCCCCCCAAAGTAGCTACCACCAGCGGCGCCTGTAGCCTCACCCGGAGACCCTCAATCCGCTCCAACAATCGCAGGATCAGGGCGCGGCACGTTCGAGCACACTGCCAAGGGGGGGTCTCCGAGGCCCAGTGCTCCAGGGCTTCCGAGAGACCGTCGATTTCCGCCAGCAGTTCCAATTGGGCCAGTTCGGGGCGCATCATACCACAAACATAGCAGACGGCGGGTGGAGAGCCAGCCGGTCAAGAGGCTCCATGGCGGGGCGGTCGGGGCGACCGCTATTCGGTCGGGTCGCCATGGGTTATGCTTAAGGCCGAGGAATCCGAGGATTCGACGAGAGGTTCGACCCGCTCTTGACGGAGGGTTAGGTCATGTCCGAGGCGATGGGCGTTCTGTTGGCCCAGGGCGAGGGCTTTCCGTGGATGATCGCCTTGGGGGCGGCGGCCGCGGTGCTCGTGGTGATCTTCGTGATCGTCATGCTGGTGTACGGGAACCTCTGGCTCCAGGCGTACATGTCCCGTGCCCACGTGACGATCTGGGAGCTCATCGGGATGAGCTTTCGCCAGGTGCCGGCGCGGCTGATCGTGCAGGCGAAGGTCATGGCGATGCAGGCGGGGATCGGGGGCGATCCGCAGATGGGCATCACCACGCGGCGCCTGGAGGCCCATTATCTGGCCGGAGGCAACGTGCCCAACGTGGTCCGCTCGCTGATTGCCGCGCACCGCGCCGACCTGGACCTCAATTTCGACCAGGCCGCGGCGATCGACCTGGCCGGCCGGAACGTGCTCGAAGCGGTCCAGACCAGCGTCAACCCCAAGGTGATCGCCTGCCCCGATCCGGCCAAGAGCCACAAATCGACGCTCAGTGCGGTCGCCAAGAACGGGGTAGAGCTGAAGGTCCGCGCCCTGGTCACCGTGCGCACCGACCTCAAGCGGCTGATCGGCGGGGCGACCGAGGAGACGATCATCGCCCGGGTGGGAGAAGGGATCATCACCACGATCGGCTCGGCGGAGACGCACCTGGAGGTCCTGGAGAATCCGCATTGGATTTCCGAGGCGGTGCTGAAGCGCGGGCTCGACGCCCAGACGGCCTTCGAGATCGTCTCGATCGACATTGCCGACGTCGACGTGGGGGAGAACATCGGCGCCCGGCTGCGGGCGGATCAGGCCGAAGCCGACACCCGGGTCGCCCGGGCCAAGGCCGAGACCCGCAAGGCCATGGCCGAGGCCCGCGAGCAGGAAATGAGGGCCGAGGTGGCGGGCAACCGGGCCCGGGTCATCCTCGCCGAGGCTGAGGTCCCCAAGGCCATGGCCGAGGCGTTCCGCCAGGGGAATCTCGAGGCCGTCAAACGCCCCGGGGCGTGAGGTAGCACGCCGGGCCCAGACTACTTCGTCCCGCCCTGCTTCTTGGGAGCCGGCTCCGACCCGCCCTCGAACGGATCGGGCACCTTGCCCGCACCGCCGGCTCCAAAGTCCTCGTCCGGGTCTTTGGCGGCCTTCTTAGACGCCGCACGCTTCGCGCCAGTCCCGGGCTTCTTGCCGGTCCCCTTGCCTGTGGGGGCCGCGTCCGGGTCTTCAAAGGCGCCGCCATTTCCCGAAACGGAAGGCTCACCGGCAGTCTTCTTCGACTTGCCCTTCTTCGGCTTCGCAGCAGCCGATCCGGCGCCGCCCTCGAAGGGGTCCGCGTCGTCGCTGGCCGCGGGCCCTACGCGAGGCTTCGTGCCTGGGGCCTTCTTCGCGGTGGGCTTCCCCGAGGGGATCTTGACCCCGGATGGTTCCTCATCGACCGGCTGGCCGTCCACCGGTTTCGCCCCCGGCTTAGCGGCAGGCCGGGCGAAGAAATCGGCCTTGGCGGGATCCTCGGGGGCGGGCACGTCCGCGACTGCCGGCTTCTTCGCCCCTGCCGGCTTCTCGACCGGGGCGTCCGGCTCGAACGGAGTCTTCTCCGCCGGCGGCGCCGTGGGCTTGCCCTCCAGGGCAGGAGGCGGCGGTGGAGGGACCGGCTTGGCGGGCGGCATGCCGAAGACGTCGTCCTCCGGCGGCTTGGCCGGCGCGGCCGCCTTGGCCGGAGTCTCACCGGCCGGCTTTGCCGGGGCGCCCTCCTTGGCCGGCGGGGTCCCAAAAATGCCGTCCTCCGGCTTGGGCGCCGGGCCCGTCTCCCCGAACTTCACGTCGGGTGCCACGGGCAACTTCGAGCCGGGAGGAACCGGCGGCGCCCCGGGCGGCTGCTGGAGCACCCGGCTTTCCTCGCGACGGAGCGACTCGTAACGCGCCTTGCGCTCCTGCTGGGCCCGCTCGTGTGCCTTCAGCCGCGCTGCCGCGCGGTACTGCTCCAAGACCATTCGGTCGGCCCCTTGGACCCGCTCCAGCGCCTTGCTGATGTTGTACATCCGGTCCTGGTCGGCGCTCTCGAGCTTGCTGCCCTGTTGGAAGTCGCGCTTGGCGTCCTCCGGCGCTTGGAGCTTCAGACAAGCCAGCCCGCGAAAGTACCAGGCCCGCGGGTCCTGGCCACCGGTCTGGATGGCCGAGGTCAGCAATTCCTTCGCCCGTTGATGGTCCCCCGTGAAATACGCATGGACGCCGGTTCCATAAAGCTGGTCCGACACGGGGGCCTGGGCCGCCGCCGGCCCGGCGCTCAAGAGAAACCAACCCCCGACCAGCACCGCAAGTTTGCGAACCATGGCCTCAACTCCTGACAGCGTGAGCCGTGTGCGAGGAAGACGGCTGCTCGTCGCGGGCCCCAACGGTCCGAACCCGTCGGAGCCGGCCGGGCAGCGCTCCCTAAACTCTAATCCCCCGAGGGGCTGTTGACAAGATAAACCGTGGAGATCACGCACTCGGATCTCGCCCCGCGGTCACCCCCGGAAGCGTCAAGCAGGGGTGTTACCAGCCGGTCGGAACGGCACCGGGAGAACCCGGCTACCGTTCTGACCGCTGGTGATTGGACTGGGCGGGGGCCCGAGGGCGAACAGTCTGGCAGAGCCCCCCCTGAGCGAACGGGTCACCCAGAAACCATCGGGGGGAAGCGAAACATTCAACCCCGTGTTCTAACTCAAGGGAGTCTCTGGCAAGAACGGTCGTCTCGGGCCGGTGCAGAGGAATCGCAGAACGCATAGGCGCCGTGATTTATCTCAACGGCCTCATGCTTCCTATAATCTACAACTCCCCCATTTATCGCCCACAGCCTATTCATCGTAAAACGCACCACCAACACTTGACGGAGACGCCCGCGGAAACAGGCACTTGGAGGGCCGCTTCCTGAGGATTCTGACGTACGTAGCGGTTGTGCGGCGCTTCCGGCCTAGTAGTCCGACACGCCTTGTTTGTGGGGTGGCACTGGCTGCTTGTCAGCCAGTGCAGGAAACACGGGCAGACAAGCTGCCCGTGCCACCCCAGGAATAGGGCGTGTCGGAGGACAAGGGGGGCCCATGCGGCGGTCTTGCCGCGTTGACGAGCTTAGGCCACCAACATACACTTGACCTCTTCGCCAACCCCAGGCCCTAAGGTGAAAGCCGTGCCTGTCTCGACGGAAGACCTCGAACTGCTGGCAATCAATACCATTCGGACCTTGTCGATGGACGCGGTCGAGGCAGCCAACAGCGGCCATCCTGGCACGCCGATGGCCTTGGCACCCGTGGCCTACTTGATCTACCACGAGTTCCTCCGCTACGACCCGGAGTGCCCCAACTGGATGGCACGAGATCGCTTCGTGCTGTCTTGCGGTCATGCGTCGATGCTCCAGTACGCCCTCCTCCATTTGGTGGGTGTGCGGCGATCGGCGCCGGATGGCCAAGTGTTGGCCGAGCTTGCCGTCTCGTTGGACGACATCCGGCGATTCCGCCAGCTCGACAGCCGGTGCCCAGGTCACCCAGAATACGGAGTCACCCCCGGGGTGGAGACCACCACCGGGCCACTCGGACAGGGGGTGGCCAACAGCGTCGGCATGGCCATCGCCTCGCGTTGGCTGGCTTCTCGGTATGGGAGGCCCGGCTTCGATCTGCTTGACTTCGACGTCTACGCCCTGTGCAGCGACGGCGACGTCATGGAGGGGATCAGCGGCGAGGCCGCCTCCCTGGCCGGCCACCTGAAGCTCTCGAACCTCTGCTGGATCTACGACGACAACGGGATCACCATCGAGGGCAAGACTTCGCTGGCCTTCAGCGAGGACGTGGCGGTGCGGTTTGCCGGCTACGGCTGGAACGTGGTGGAGGTGGACGACGTCAACCAACTCGAGGAGGTCCGGGGCGGGCTCCGCCTGTTCCGCCAGACCACCGACCGGCCGACCCTGTTGATCGTGCACTCGATCATCGGCTTCGGCGCCCCCAACAAGCAGAACACGCACGGGGCTCACGGTGCCCCGCTGGGCGCTGAAGAGGTACGCCTAGCCAAGGCGACCTACGGGTGGCCGCAAGACGAGGCGTTCCGAGTGCCCGAGGAAGTCGTTACGCATTTCCGCTACGGCCTGGGGATGCGGGGCCGACAGCTCCGGCGGGCCTGGGAGGATCGCTTCGCCGAGTACCGCAGGGAGTATCCGGACCTGGCCGCCCAGATCGACCTGATCCAGCAAGGGGAGCTGCCGGCCGGCTGGGACGCGGAGATCACGCCCTTTCCCGCCGACGCGAAGGGGTTGGCCACCCGGGCGTCCTCCGGCAAGGTGCTCAACCAGGTGGCCCGGAAGCTGCCCTGGCTTTTGGGCGGGTCGGCCGACCTGGCCCCTTCGAACAACACCCTCCTGACGTTCGACAAGGCGGGCGATTTCTCCGCCGAGAACCCGGCGGGACGCAACTTCCACTTCGGCATCCGCGAGCACGCCATGGGAGCCATTGCCAACGGCATGGCCCTGTGCGGGCTGCGCCCGTACGCGGGCACCTTCTTCGTGTTCAGCGACTACATGCGTCCGGCGATCCGCCTGGCCGCGCTGATGGAGCTGCCGGTCCTCTACGTGTTCACGCACGATTCGATCGGCGTGGGCGAGGACGGCCCGACCCACCAGCCGATCGAGCACCTGGCCGCACTGCGGGCGATCCCGGGCCTGATCGTCATGCGCCCGGCCGACGCCAACGAGGTCGTCGAGGCGTACCGCGTGGCGATTGCCGAGAAGCGGCACCCGGTTGCCCTGGTGCTCACCCGGCAGAACGTCCCCACGCTCGACCGAAGCCAGCTCGGCCCGGCCTCGGGCCTGCGCCAGGGGGGCTACGTCCTGGCCGAGGCGCCTGGGGGCGAGCCGGAAGTGATCCTGATCGGCACCGGCAGCGAAGTCGCGCTGTGCCTCGACGCCCGGCAGCGGTTGACGTCCGAGGGGATCGCGGCCCGGGTGGTCAGCCTGCCAAGCTGGGAGCTCTTCGACGCGCAGCCGGAGGAGTACCGCAACACGGTGCTTCCGCCAACGGTGCGCGTTCGCGTCGGGGTTGAGCTGGGGATCGAGCTCGGCTGGTCGAAGTACCTCGGCCGGTGCGGCTGCTTCGTGGGCATGAAGGGTTTCGGCGCGTCGGCTCCCGCCGGCGTCCTGTTGAAGCACTTCGGCATCACCGCCGAGAACGTCGCGGCCCAGGCCAAGGCGGCCCTGGCCCGGCACAGGTGTTAACAATGGAACCCCACGAATCAACCACGCGGTTGCATCACATAGTCGTCATCGGAACTGAAGCACGCATTCCAAAGACATCGGAGGTGGATACAGACTCTATGGGAAGAGCCTGAGCAACGTTATGACCAGTGCCAATTCGCTCCCTCTGGATGCTCTGGGGAATCTCGGAGGGTCCCATGGTGCTGATACTTGATGGCGTTTTGTCGCGGCGTGGAAATGACAATGGGCCCTAACCTACCCCTGACTGCGAAATCCGGGTGGTAGGGCCCACTGCCTTTGGAACAAGGGAGTCAGCCATGACTCGTCTGAGTGTCTATGTCTGCACGAACAACGAGTGCAGCAAGCGGGGTAGCCTCCTCGCGCTCGATTATGGGACAAAACTATGTCCAACCTGCGGCAAGCCGGTGCAGCCGTTCTTCAAGGGATTCTGGTGGCTCTTCGGTGCCGCGGCAGCGATCCTTGCGAGCGTTCTGCGCTTCACCGCAGCGATTTTCGATTTCGTTCGGAGGGTAGTATTCTAGCCCCTCCGCACCATTCTTTCCGGAAACACCGAGTTCCCGCAAGCCCTGTTTCAGATTGGGACGGGCTAAATACTCTTCGTATCTTACCGGGATGTGGCCATCTTCAACAGTACCTATACCTCCATCTGTGGGTGCCGGGGCCGTTGTCGCCCCCCAAAGGAGGTGGTTTGCTCCATCGGCTCCGGCGCCCAGAGGCGAGTGCCTCGGGGCAGAGCGCACTTAGTCACTAGCCGGACAGGGCCGTCTATTCACTGCTGACTGAGTGCCCTCTGACCCCATCGCATTTGTAGGACGGGTCGGCAACCCGTCCTACGGCGGTGAGAAATGCGGGCTACGGCAAAGGCAGCGGGCGCACGCGGACGTTGCGGAACGCCACCGGGCCGTGGTCGGCCTGGAGCAGCAGCGGCCCAGAGGGTTTCTCCTGCTGGCGCCAGATGTGTCCCGTGGGGTAGCGGACCTCGACGTTCTCGTGGATCAGCTTCCCGTTGAGCATGACCTTCTCGAACCGGGCACTGGCGGTCTTCTGGCCGGCGGCGGCGAAGCGGGGTGAGCGGAAGACGATCTCGAGGCTCTGCCACTCCCCGGCCGGCTTGTTCGCCCGGACGCGCGGCGGGACGCCCCCGTCGATGTGGCGGTACGGCGGCCCCAGCGTCGCGCGGGGGTAAATCCCGCCGCAATCGTCGCCCTTGGGCGGAGCGTTGTCGCGGGCCGGAGTGTCGGCAATCTGGATCTCGTACACCCCCTGGAGCTTGACCCCGGAATTGGATCGGCGAGGGACCAGGAACTCGAGTCGGACCTCGACGTCGCCGAATTGCCGGCGGCTGACGAGGTTCTCGGTCACGCCCTCCTTGCCGTTGATCATCACCCCCCGACCCGGCTGCGAGGTCAATCGCCGCTCGTTCGCCGGGTCCATCGCCGCCCCACCGGCGATAAACCATTGGCCGGTCGGCGCCTGCCACGACGCCAGGTCGTCGGACAACACAATCCACGACTCCTCCTCCGCCTTGCCGGGCGACGCCGCCAGGCACACGCCCATCACCAGCCGAGCCACGAAAAAGGCCATTGCTCCGCGCCCTCGTTGGGTTCCTTGGGTGCCAAAGTCGCTTGTCTGCGGGCCGGCCGCGACCGGGGTCAGCACCCCATTCTAGAGCCCCCCTCGACACCGCACAAGCCGGTTGTGGTGCGGTCTCCAGACTGCGTCGAGGCACGCTCGCCCCGGAGGGGCGCATGAGAATAGCCCAGCGATTCATCGCTGGGGAAGGGCCCCATCAATCAGTCCTTTGATCCACTCGTAGCACGGTTCACCCCCATGTGCATGGGGACAACGTAGCGGGTCGTTGTAGCCCAGGCGTTTCATACGGTTCACCCCCATGTGCATGGGGACAACCGCGACGAGGGCCTGGAGTAGGCTGAGGTAGCCGGTTCACCCCCATGTGCATGGGGACAACTTTCATCGTGATATCCAGGAATAACAGGTAGTGCGGTTCACCCCCATGTGCATGGGGACAACGCACCGCGTGCAGCCGGTCGACGCGGACCCGAAGGTTCACCCCCATGTGCATGGGGACAACGCTCGACCCCTGGCTCTACTTCCCACGGAAGCGGTTCACCCCCATGTGCATGGGGACAACGCCCAGATTGCCAGCGGGCCGACGCGGGAATCCGGTTCACCCCCATGTGCATGGGGACAACTATACCCGAGAAGGCGTTCAAGTGGACGGAAACGGTTCACCCCCATGTGCATGGGGACAACGTTCCCGTCCTTGTAGCCCACCTTCCATAGCGCGGTTCACCCCCATGTGCATGGGGACAACTTTCGACCCGTCGGCGTATACCCTACGCCACCCGGTTCACCCCCATGTGCATGGGGACAACGTCGGCGCTTCCGGCTGCTACGGTCCCGGAGAGCGGTTCACCCCCATGTGCATGGGGACAACATCCAGAAGGAAGCCCTACGGAACGGCGGGGTCGGTTCACCCCCATGTGCATGGGGACAACGCTACGGCGGCGGGGAGGTGTTGCCGCGGCCCGGTTCACCCCCATGTGCATGGGGACAACTGAGGTGCGAATCGCAGTCCTGAATGCACGCTCACCGGTTCACCCCCATGTGCATGGGGACAACCTCAACATCTATTGCTGACTGCGGGGGATTGCTACAAGATGTAGCCCCTCCAGATCGACGATCGTTCGGGAAGCTTCTCCCGAGGTGCGGAAAACGAAGCCCTGGTCCCCGGGCGCGGTCCAGACTTGAAGACACGCCCCACCTTGACTGCCGCCGACCGCCTTGGTCCATAGTTTATCCCGGAGGCGGGCGGTCATGCGGCCGAGGAAGATCCCGGCCTTCGGCTCGATCATCCAACGACTGAGGTCCCCCCGGAGACTCGGAGGCACCCTCTCCAAGATCAGCACGACCATGCAGCACCTCATCTACGTCAGGAAGGATTCTCTCCAGTAATCGCGTCCGACAGAACATATCCCTGCACGCGATCCGCGTCCGCTGCTCCACCGTCTGGTCGCTCCGGCTGACCACCTCGAACACCAGAGGGACGATCAATGCCACTTTGTAAAGGTCCGCGACGTCGTACACGAACGACAGGGCCTTGCCGGTGTGGATGAACCCGATGGCGGGCGAATACCCGGCGGTGATGATCCCCGCGTGCACGACCCCGTGGAGGCAGGCGTTGGCCGCCGAGAGGCCGCGGTTGAGCGGGTCGGCTGCGTTCCAGTCACTCGGGTCGTAGTTCCTTCCTTCCCACTTCAGGCCGAATCGTTCGGCCGCCTCGCGGTACGCATTGCGGACGCGATACCCCTCTCGACCCCGCACTTGCTCGATCGTCAGATTCGCGTCCACGAGCTGGCCAAAGCGCTTCTCGTACATGCGGCGGACCACTTGCGCCCGGCTCCGCTGGTTGCAGTAAAGCTCCGCCTGGCGGAGGAGCTTGTCGGCCTGATAGGTTCCGCCCCGCCCGTGGCTGTAGAATCGCGTCCCCTCCTCCCCACACCAGGCGACGAGGCAGTTGCAGTCGGCAAGGTTCTTGATTGCCGCGTGGGTGATCGTCGTGCCCGGGCCGAGCATCAGCAGGGCCAGGCTTGCGGCCGGGATGGGGATCGACTCCTGCTCCGTCACATAAGCGATGGACCGGAGGTGTTGCTCGATATGGCCCTTCTCCAGGTACAGGAAGGTCAAACGGTCGCCGAAGCGGGTCAGTTGGGTCAGGTCGTCCACTAGTCGGCCCTCGCAAGGCTGAGCAGCCCGAAGCCGAGACCTTTGGCCGATCCGATGCCGCAACAAAGCGATCGAAGGAATGCCTCGTCGTCAGTCACCTTGAGCACGCCGTCAAATCGCACTGCGAACAGGGAGATCCGATGCTCCTCCGGTTTCGGCGCGCTATAATCGGTTTTTCGGGCTGCGCGCGACCCTTCGCGCGACGCGGTCACGGAAAGGACGGCGAATCCGCCAGCATCTGCCTTCCGGCGGAGCCAGGCCGTCTGCTGGTCCCCGGTCAGGAGTGCGTGGCGCTTCTCGTCGCGTTTCACGGTCGGGTTCGCACGCAAGCCGAACCGCCACGTGGCGCCCGTGCGGCAGACGCGGCGCGGGTCGAACTCTTGGACCTGCCAAGGGGCGGCAAGGAGATAATCGGCGTTGTGGAAGGCATAGTCCCAATCGGGCGGCTCCACGGCGGCGGACTGCACAAGAATCACCACGCGGCCTGCGGGTTGCGGGTCAATGCGAAACAAGAACCCGGCGTCCGTCTTGCGAGCGACGTGAACTTGCTCTTGTCCAAAGTCTTGCGGCTTGAAGGGTTTGAGAAAGTCCGGATCGTCGGACTTGCGCGAGGCGGATGGAAACGCCATGGACAGACGCTGGTGGACGTGGTAGGGATTTCGGAGCCAGCCCCGGGCCGGGCGGGGCCGGTCGGGGTTCACACCCACGTCGATCAAGAGGGTGGATAGATACATGGCTACTGGACCTCCTCGGCGGCGAGCTTGCGGCGGCGCGTTTCCAGCGAGCGGAAGGCGATGATTTCCTTCCGCTTCTGGATGATTCCGGCGCGCCAGCGCGGGTCCTCCGGGTTGATGCGGTCCAGGTCCATGCCCAGGCCGTACTCGATCATGGTCACGGCGTCGTGGCAGAGGCGGCAGAGCGAGCGCAACTCGTCGAGGCGTTCCTCCCCGCCGGCGTGGCGATAGGTGACATGCTGAACTGTGGTCGCGTGCGACTTGCAGAAGACGCAGAGGTGATAGTCATGGTGAAGACGCTCCAGCCGACGCTTCTTATACTCGGTATCTCCATAGTTGGCTCTCGGCCGAGGGGGCCGTGGCGTGGGGTTCTGCGCGGGTTCTTGCGCGATGCTCACTTCGCCATCGGCGCCAACGCGCAGCGCGCGGCCAATGACGAATCGGGGACCATGCGCCGGAGGCTGGAACGTGAGCGGCACGTCGTACCAGACAAGCGCATCATCGGGCGCTTGGGGCTGTGCTTCCGTCGGGTGCCAGTCGAAAAGGCAATCGACGGTTTGAGGCGATTCGTCGTCCCTCATGCGCCGGCGCCATCGAGGCGATTTGAGCGCGGACAACAGATCCGGGAAGAAGGCGACTGGATGCTCCGACAAAGGGCGGGACAGCGGACAGCATTTCCTTCCGAGATAAAGGGTCCACTGGGGGTTTTGCAGGGCGCGATTCAGCTCGTCGATAAGGAGCGGTTCGCCTTGGAGGGCCACGAGAAAGCTTGCGTCGCAGAGGTACTCACGGCGCGTGAGCATTGCGCCGGGCTTGGTCTTTCCCTCGCCTTCGGCAATACGCATTTCCATTCCAGCACCCACGGTGTGATAGTCCCACCAGCGGACGCCCGGCGCGTCGATGCGAACCCCCATGCGCAAGGCACTAAGCTTTGGAAGCCACTGGGCGGCGGCCTCGGAGCGGGGCACGCCCAAGGCCGCGCAGAGCATCCCGATGACTCCCGATTTGGTCGGGGCCTCGGCGGTTCGGCGGACGACGAACTTCGATTCCTGATTGCCCCAAGCCTGCAAAGGTCCTTCGAGGCGAAGGAAGAGGGTATTGGCGCTCATCAGGCGGACTCCTGGTTCAGGACGATTGTCTGGACAGCTTTCCAGTCATGGCCGATGGCGGAAATCACGGCGGGGATCAATCCGTCGAGCGACTTGAGATTGTTGCCGGCGAGAGCGATTTCCTTTCCGTCCTCGACGATGTTAAGCGGGTAGCGGAGATTTGGGGAGAACCAGAACCGCTCCTGCGGCTTGCCGTATCCGGTATCCAGATCGTGGACGTAGTGAGCGAGTTGCGCAATGCTCTCGGAGATAAGGTCGCGCTCGCCCTGGGCCGCCGGCTTGGCGAAGGCGTTGGCGTAGCTGAGTGGGTTGTTCTTATCCTTGATTTCGATCAGCATTCCGTCGGGCGGATTGTGCGCGGCGAAGCTGTTCTGCTTGCCCGTGGGATTGACCAGCGCCGCGCCGCGAATGAAGGCGCCGACGGTGTGCGCGGCCAGGCTTTCGTGATTCTCTCCATAGCCCTTCAGGTTCTTGACCAGGGTTTCCCAATGGATGGAGAAGTACTTGTAGAAGCAGGCCGAGGCGAACATGGCTTCGTCTACATAGCCGGCTCCGGCGTCATCGCCGGGGATGTCATCGGCGGCCACGTAGTAGTCTACTTGGGGGCGGGCCTCGTGGGTGGAGATGGCATGGGCGACCTGGAGAGCGCCTTCCACGGTCGTGTTTTCGAGAACGCCGGTTTCCAGCATTCTGCCGCTGAGCGCCATGTCGGGAACGGCGACGCGCTGGCTGATCAGGTTGCCGAACTCGTGCGCCAGTTGTTCGTCGGTTTTCCCGTCGCCCTCCTGCAAGAGGGCGGCCATCTCGGCGATTGCCTTTTTGGTGGTATAGACGAGCATGTCGCTCCTGTTCTCGTCCTTGGGCTTGATGCCGCACTTTTCAAGAATCTTCGCCGCGCGTTTCTTCACGTCGGCCTTTCCCAGCACCTTTTCGGCGATCAAGTTGGCCAATTGCCGGGTGCGAACGCCGCCGAGCAATGCCTTGAACTGATCGCTCATGCGGATGCTGCGCTTGATGCACTGGCTGGAGATGCGGGAGCGCAGGACCCCGCCGAAGAAGCACGTCTTGGGGGCGCCCAGGTCGTCCCGGTTCAGATTGGCCGGGCTGTGGTTCTGAATCGCATGAATCTCGATTAGCATGTTCTTACCCTTTCGTCGGTTTCGAGATATTGTTCCGCCCACCTGAGGCGGGTGGTCTCACGTTTCCAAAAGGAAAGATCGTCGGTCAGTCTCACCCAGTCGAGTTGCCCAATGGTTGAAGCGATCCGGCCAAGTGCCCACTGCAGCGCCGGTTCGATCCGGTCGATTGGCAGGGTAAGCATCCTGTCAAACCTTTGGCGGAAACGCTCTTTCGCCGGGTCCATGTTTGGCTGGCATTGCCGCAATTGGCGGGCGAGCGTGTCGCCGCGCGAATGTTCGAGCGGACAGAATGCGTAGAGTTTCGCGATCAGCCAGGCTACTTCGCGGCGGGGCGCCCGCTCGTTCTTCTGACGCAACGGCCACCAGAGGCCCGCGAAGAGGTCGAACCCCTCGACCGATTCATCGAGACCTTGTCCGGCATGGGTACGCAGCAGACCGAGTTCGCCGGTTTTCAGGCGCGAGAGGCTTTCAATGTACTGGAGCGTAGCGCTCACGTGGCGTCTCCCTTCTTGCGGCTCGACTTGTCATTCGGATGTGCTGGTTGGCGCATGTCCGGCATTACCCCGGCAATCTGTTGCCGGCGTTGAACCGCCGCGGTGGTGAAACCCGGGGAAAGGGATTGCGCGATGCTCTCCATCATCGGGCGGTAGTGGCGGGCCGCGTGTTCCCACGCTTCGTCGCCTCCGGCAAGCAACTGGGGCACGTTCGCGGAGACGGCGTTTTCGACATGGGGGCGAATCGCCGCGATTGCAGCCGGAATCTCGACGTGCTTCCTTGAGGATGACTTTTCTTTCGGACGGCACCTGCGGTCTAGCGATTGCCTCTGCCACTGTTGGATTCTCTCGATAAACGGTTCGATCTGCTCCGTGGAACGGGGGAAGGGAAAGAAGCACTCTGTGGCCTCAAGGTACTTGTCATTCTTCACGGTGGAGAAACCGACGACCCACGCGATGGTTCCTTCGGGTGGCTCCTTGTAGCGCACAACTCCAGCGACTGTCTTTGCCCATCGACCAGCCGCCGCGTCGGCGGGGGTAAGGGCATCACTGGCGTGTAGGGATGTGACTTCGCCTTTGCTGTTCTGTTCATATATGACATGCGGGTCGCGCCAGATTGGACCCATACGTCCTTCAACTGTCTTTGTGCTCCCGACACCGGCAAACACGCAACGCCGCATCAAAGAGCCTCTGTTTCCGCATGATATGCAGTTAGCTTCGGGCGCATCAGCATTGTCCAACCACACCCGCCGAGGCAACCATGTCAATCCCGTAAGGAGCGGGACTTCGCCTTTGTTCGGGAGACGTATATCCGGTTGTTCCCATGCCGGCGTGCCCAGGCACGACACGTTCCGCCACGACAGCCGCAAAGTTGCCGCAAGCGACTTGCCTACAGGCATCACGTAGAGCGGCGGTTTCGCGTTAATCCCGGGCGATTTGCCCTGTCCTCCGGAAGTGGCAAACAAAGGCAGCCGCAATAAGCCCATCGCGGAACACGCCGGACACAAACCGTCCGTCCCGTCGGTCGCGTGTCTGAAATGCCACGCGTTCGTACCCGTGGGTACCTCATGGACAAGATAGTTTGCTGAGAGCTTCTTCACTGACTTCGCGGAATGAGCGCACTGATAGAACCGCTTCCCGTCACCCAGCAGATTGAAACACTCTCTATCGTCATCGAGTTTCTTGAACCAATCCGAGGGAAACGAGTCGCATTGCGCCGCATTTGCCTCGTCCGGCGGATTCCCCTTGCACCAATACAACAAAGCGAGCAGGAATCGCAGGATCGCCACGCGATCCATGGGGTTGCTCGCGGCAATCTGTCGAATCCACCCGGCATCCTCCAGCGCGCGGCGAATCGGTACGCGATCCGATTGGCCGTCGCGGTACAGCACCGGAATCCACTTTTCTTCAAGGAGGTTGTAGTTCATGTTGATTCCCTCGGGCGGGCTCGGCGGGTCGCCGGACATGGGGGGCTCCTGGGTCCCGGGCCCCCGTATTATGGCGGGAGATCGAGGGCGCCAGAAGGGGGCATGAAAAGGACAGTCTGCTGCTGCGCTGGGAGAATAGAATGTGCCGTTTTCCGCTCCCCAGCCATCGGCTCCCGCCGACGGCCATTGCCGACGGCTATTGCCGCCTTGATCGCCGTCGAAGCTCCGGCTACCCTGGGGGCACCTTGCCGGTCGGGTAGACCGAGTCGCGGAGTCTGAGCTGCCGGCGGCCTGCCATCCCGTCGACGATCCACGGAGCACGATCCCTTGAACCCGAGCCCCGAGTCCGATCCATGAGAACGACCGAATCCGCCGCCGCTTCCGAGCGTGGCAGTCTCGCTTACTTTGGCGTGCTTTGCTTCATCGCCGCGCTGGGCGGGCTGCTGTTCGGCTTCGACACGGCGGTGATCTCCGGGGCCCTCCCCCTGCTGAAGATCCAGTTCGGCCTGAGCCCGGGTATGGAGGGCTGGCTGGTGGCCTCGGCGCTGGTGGGCTGTCTGATGGGGGCGGGAATCGGCGGCTGGCTGAGCGACCTGTTCGGCCGCAAGAGGGTCCTCGTTCTCTCGGCGATCCTGTTCACGCTGACCTCGATCGGCTGCGCGGCGGCCCCGGAGCCGCACCTGCTGATCGTCGCCCGGCTGATCGGCGGGATCGGCGTGGGGATCGCCAGCATGGTGGTGCCGCTGTACATCGCCGAGATCTCCCCGGCGCACCTGCGCGGCCGGATGGTCTCCTTTTACCAGTTTGCCATCACGATCGGCGTCCTGGCGGCGTACCTGTCCAACGCGGCCCTCCACCGATACTCCGAGACAGCGGCGGTCGAGGCGGGGGAAGGGTTCTGGCGGTGGATGCTGGTGGACGAGGCGTGGCGGGGCATGCTCGGCACCATGGTGGTCCCGGCCGCGGCGTTCTTCCTGCTCCTGCTGCCGGTTCCCGAGAGCCCGCGGTGGCTGACCAAGCAGGGAGAAGACCGGCGGGCCGAGGCGATCCTCGCCCGGATCGGCGGGAGCCAGGAGGCCGAGCGCCAGATGATCGAGATCCGCGAGACAATTGCCGAGGAGCGGGGCGACCTGGGGCAATTGCTCGAGCCCGGCACGCGCCGCGCCCTGCTGATGGCGGTGTTCCTGGCCATCTCCGGCCAGTTCAGCGGGATCAACGCCATCGTCTACTTCGGGCCGAGGATCTTCGACGACGCCGGGTTCCAGCTCGGCGGGGCGCTGGGCGGTCAGGTGATCCTCGGGCTGGTCAACGTGGTGTTCACCGTGGTGGCGATCGTGACGGTCGACACCCTGGGCCGCCGGCCGCTCTTGGCCGCGGGCAACACCGGGGTGTTCGCGTCGCTGCTCCTGCTGGCGGTCCTGTTTTTCGTCGGGGCGACCCAGCCGGTGCCGCTGATCCTCGTGATGAGCGCCTACCTGGCCTTCTTTGCGATCTCGCTGGGCCCGCTGCCGTGGATCTTCATGTCGGAGGTCTTCCCGACTCGAGTCCGCGGCCGGGCGATGTCCATCGCCACCCTCATGCTGTGGGCGGCCAACACCGTCGTCTGCTACAGCTTCCCGGTGCTGGAGGAGACTCTCGGCCCGGCCTGGATCTTCTGCATCTACGCCGCGATGATCTGTCCCGTGTTCATTTTCGTCTGGAAGTACATGCCCGAGACCAAAGGCCGCTCGCTGGAGCAGCTCGAGAGGTTTTTCCGCGGCGAGACACGCTAGTTCCAGGTTCGCGTGGTTGGAGAAGGAATGGGTCAAGACGATCCTCTGTCCCACGGCGCGACCCGCTCGTGGCCCCGCCGCAACAAGCAGCAGCCACCCGGGCGTGCGAAAATCCTCAAGCTCAGTGCCGCACAATAGCGCCTAGTCTCTCGAACCCGAAAGGCCGCATGACTACACATCCGTTGAGGGCGTTGAGTGCCACCCTGCCGAAGTAACGGCCGCCCTCAGTGTTCACTCAATCGAGCGCGGGCAACGGAACGAACCATAATGGGTATGGCAGAATATCCACACATGGGGTTGCCCAGTCATCCGCAAGCCCTCCCCGGGCACCCTCTCCAACGGCTGTTGACAGGGGGCAGGACAATCGTCGATAATCGTAGGGTAGAGGGGTCCGTGGGATTGGGGGTCTCGATGTGCGCGCACCGAGCCGGTGCGAGGGAGGCCAAGGCATGTTGAGTCCTTTTGCCCACTTTCAGGGCGGGCGGTGGGGCGTGAAGGCTCGTTTTGCAGAGATCATTCGTAGTCGCCTCTCGGACCTGAGGGTGGGCGACGCGTGTTACCTCGAAGAATCCCTGTCCCTCCCCGAAGGCACCTTGCTTCGACTCTTGGGAGGAGACCCGGACGCAATCACCGGTACCCTCGTTGAAACGCTGGCTGTCCCGTTGGGTTTCGATATGCAAGTCGGCTTCGGCCCTTTGGCCAACTTGACTCCGGACATGGAACTGAAATGGGCTCGAGCTGCACAGGGCGATTGCTTCATGGCCGTGGCTGGTGCGTCAACGATGTCCGTGGATGCACGGCAGATGCTACGGCTTTTCATCATGGTGACAGCTCTGCGCATGTTGTAGGTCGCCAGCCAACGCACGTATCCTTCTCGGGAGCCTGAGCGCGCCCGGACCCACCTGTAACCACCGCTCGCGATCCGGTCTTCGTCAAATGCTCTGTAACGCAACGGGAGGAATCGATCGCGCACGCTACATGGCGGTCTGCAGCACGGCCATCGAAGATCTGTCGCTGGCTCTTGAAGCCGTTGTCGAAGGCCAAGGTTCTCCTTCCTTTCCGGCCCCTTCCCCCCATGAGATGCATCGGCCGTTCGTGCACGTTGACCCGGACATGCCGCAGATTCTTTTCGGAGCTCTTCGCACGAAGAGGCTTATTCATGCAATCTGTCAGAAGAGCGGCTTTTCAGTGAGCTTTCTCCCCTCCGGTCCAATTGCGGAGGTTCTCCCCCCCACGTACCTTTCTTGGCTCTTTGTGGATTTTGGCGCTGGGGCGCTTACCATCCTATATCATGCTGGCAGACTGATACAGATGCCAGGTTCAGTCTTCCAAAAAGACATCGTATTGGCGAAGTTGTTGCTCCACGAGTGCGGGCACGCTCGCTTGCACCTCGAACTTATCAGGGCGGGAATGGCGAGTGGGAACCTCGCCCCATCCTTGGATGCGGAACATGAGGAAGAAGCCTGGGTTTATGCTCTGCTCATTTGGGGAGCACTGACAGGAGATGTCAGTTCTTGGAGTCGAGAGAACGCCATACCCGATCGGGGCTATCTACTTGCCTAGGTGGCTGGGTGACCACAGACCTCGTCCCCCTTTTTCGACAATCCGTGGAAGAATGACTGATCCGATCGTCATCATTGTTTCCTCCGCTACCGTGGCGACGTTGGTTGCCAGCGGGCTTGCGTGGTTGACAAGAACGTGGATCAGCGAGCGCCTCAAGAACTCCATAGGACACGAGTACTCCCAAAGGCTCGAGACCCACAAGGCGCAGCTCGATTCAGCAAACAACAGCATGCTTGAGCGGCTGCGGGCAGATCTACAGATCGCTGCTTCGGAACACCAAATTCGCTTTTCCCGGCTGCATGAAAAGCAAGCCGAGGCTGTCGCGGAGACCTACAGGCTTCTTTGGGAGCTCTTCTTAAGCGCGTGGCAGACTATATCAAGATTATCGAGACGAAGGGGGATCCACCGAAACCAGAGCGACGTAAAGCCGTAGACGACGCTTTTCATGCCTTCTGGGCCTACTTTATGCCCCGTCGCATCTACTTTTCGCGGTCCACGGCGGGGCAGATAGCAACTCTGCAGGATGAGCTCTTTGCCCTCGCAGACGAATTCTCTCTCTTCGTGGAACACGGACCTGACGAGCACGAGAAGACTGCGCATTGGTTCAAGGCTTACCACCAAATGCGCGACAAGATCACCCCGCTCTTTGGCGTTCTTGAGCAGGAGTTCCGGGGCCTTCTCGGTGTGAAGGAAGTATCAGCAGGGCCCGGTCCCCTCGGTCCATTGTGAGAGCCTCCGTCCCCCGGGGGGATCGCCGGGCACGGCGAACGCGGCAGGTCGCCAGGAAATCCCGCCATCTGACCTATGCTTGCTGTCGGACCTATACCTCACGGCTGCCACGTTGAGCGCGGGAGGTGGGTGGAGCGCAGCGAGACCCACGCGGCCGACTGACGCGAGGCGCCAGGAGGCTCCTTCCCAGTCAGGACCACGGCGCCGCCCCAGTGCCACATCGGGGCTGGTCCTAGTCCTTGGGGACGGGTATCATGGTAGGTGGTTCCTGCTTCTCCATCGAGAGAGCCGATATCCATGTCCGCCAGATTTCCGCTGATCTCCATCGATCCCCGCGTTTGCCACGGGCAGGCCTGTGTGAAAGGCACTCGCATTCCCATCCATCAGGTCCTCGGCATGCTGGCCGGCGGCGATACGATCGAGGACTTGCTGGAGGCCTATCCCTCGCTCTCCCGGGAGGCCGTGCTGGCCTGCTTTGACTACGCGGCGTCGCTCGCCGAAGAGCAGGTCACCCCGCTGGAACAGCCGGCTGGACTGCAATGAGACTGCTCGTCGACGAGAACGTCCCCCGGGCGACGGTGCAGGCTCTGACCGGCCTGGGCCACGACGTGCGCGATCTTCGCGGAACGGCCGACCAAGGAATGACCGACGAAGCCCTGTGGGCGCTCGCGCAGCTCGAACGGCGCTTGTTGATATCGACGGACAAGGCTTCCTCGATGGTGGACGAAAGGGACCACTTCGGCGTGTTGATCGTGCGTCTGAGGCAGCCAAACCGCAGACGGATCCAGGATCGCGTCCTCCAAGCGCTAACGCGCTTTCCAGATCAGCAGCAGTGGTCGGGCATGGTCGTCACGATGCGCGACTACGTGCAGACCGTCCGGCGAAGTCGCGCAGAGCGGTGAGTGCCAGGTGGCGGCCAGCAGTCGTTCCTGGAGGATCCCTCCATGACGCGGCATCGGATCGGTTTGGGCGTTCTTCTGGGCATCGCGCTCTTGACGGAGCCGGCACTTGCCAGCCACGTCACCGCGGCAAGGGGCAGGCCGGCCGATTTCGCGCCGGGCGATTGACACGGCTGCGCCGCGTATTACGCTATAGCAATCAGAACAAGCCCGCAGAACGATGGCCTGACCCAAGCACCCTCAAGGGAGGATCTTCGATGGTGACCCAACAGTCGCGGATAGCACGCCGCGTGTTCCTGAAGGGAGTGGCCGCGGCCGCGGCGGCCCCGTACGTGGTGCCGGCCTCGGCCCTCGGCGCCGCGGGGCGCCCGGCGCCCAGCGAGCGGATTACCATGGGCTTCGTGGGCGTGGGCGGCCAGGGCGCCGGCGACATGGGCGGATTCATGGGCTTCCCGGAGGTCCAGGTGCTGGCCGTCTGCGACGTCGACTCCCGCTCCCGCCGGGGCGCCCGAGAGGGTGTCGAGCGGCACTATGCCCAGCAGAAGGCCAGCGGCGTCTACAAGGGCTGCGCCGACTACAAGGACTTCCGCGAGCTGTGTGCCCGGCCGGACCTCGACGCCGTCTTCTGCGGCACGCCCGACCACTGGCACGCCCTGGTCACCTGCGAGGCGATGCGCAACGGCAAGGACGTCTACTGCGAGAAGCCGGAAACGCTCACGGTCCGCGAAGGGCGGATCATGATCGACACCGCCCGGCGCTACGGCCGCGTCTTCTCCGGCGGCAGCCAGCGCGTTTGGGAGGATTACAACTGGTATCACCGGATGATGTGGTCGGGTACGGTGGGCGAGCTTCAGGAGATCTGGGTCGACATCGGCGGGCCGTCGGGCGAGATGCTCTGTGCGCCCGAGCCCGTGCCCCCGGGCATGGACTGGGACATGTGGCTCGGCCCCGCCCCCTGGCGACCCTACAACAAGGCCTATCACCCGTTCAACTGGCGCGGTTGCCGCGACTTCTCCGGCGGCGGCATGACCGATTGGGGTGCCCATCACATCGGCGGCGCCCTGTTCGCCAGCCAGCTTTACAACAAGAGCCTGCCGGTGGAGGTCATCCCGCCCGGCAAGGGCGTGGGCCTGACCTACCGGTACGCCAACGGGGTCGAGATGCACCTGGGCGGGGCGTGGGGCGGCGGCCCGCTGGCCTTCAAAGGCACGCTCGGCGAGGTCCCGGACCGCCGCGGGCCGCGCCGGACCCCGCCCGAGATCAGCATTCCCAACTACAAGGGTCGCGGCGGCATCTTCGGCGACTTCCTCCACTGCGTCAAGACCCGCCAGCGCCCGTTCCGCGACATCGAGCTCGCCCACGTCACCGTGGCCACCTGCCACCTGGCCAACATCGCCTTCTGGATGGGCCGGGCGTTCAAGTTCGACCCGGTCAAGGAGGTGATCGTCGGCGACGACGAGGCCAACCGCTGGATCGACCGGCCGATGCGGGCCCCGTGGACGCTGTGAAATGTATAGATGTAGGTTATGCTTCAGCATAACATTTTGCTCTTCGATATGCTGAAGCATCGCCTACTTATTCGCTACGTATTCACCCAGAATGAAAGGATATACGCATGAGGCTCCACCACATCGGGTTTTTGGCGGTCGGAATGGTACTTGGCTGTGTTGCGCTCGTGGCGGCCGCAGAGCCGAACGTCGGCGAGCTGACCAGGGAGCTCACCGGGGAGAAACCCGCCGGCGAGCGCACGGCGGAGCAGCAGGACGCGGCCTACGCCTTGGTGCTCGGGGCGTTGATGCCGGACATGGCCAACGAGGACCCGGGGAAGCGCGGCGGCCCGCAGGGGACGCTGGAAAGAATCGCGTTTCACGCCGGGCGCCCCGGCGCGGAGGCCGATCGGGCGGCTTGCTCCAGGGCCATCGCCAGTAGGCTGGGGCCGGAGGTCGGCCCGCTGGGTCGGGTCTGGATGCTCAGGCAGCTCGAGCGGATCGGCCGGGCGGAGGCCGTGCCGCAGGTCGCCGGGCTCCTGGCCGACACCGACCCCTTGATCCGCGAGTCGGCCCGGCGCGCGCTCCAGAAGAACCCCGCCGGGGAAGCCAACGCGGCGCTCCAGAAGGCGCTTGGCTCGGCCGACGCGCCCGGTTGGCGCGTGGCCCTGATCAACGCCCTGGCCGAGCGGCGGGACCCGGCGAACTGCGGCCCGCTGCTCCAGGAGGCCGCATCGGCCAACGATGACGTGCGCACGGCCGCGGTCATCGGACTGGCGAAGCTCGGCGACAAGTCGGCCGCTGCCGCGATTTCCGCTGCCATGGAGAAGGGCTCGCCAATGGCCAGGCGGATCGCCGTCGACTGCTACCTGCTCCTGGCCGACTCCTTGGCCGCCCGGGGCGATAAGCCCGCCGCGCTGGAGATCTACAAGAGAATGCTCCCGTTGGGGGGGCACCTCAAGTGCGCGGCGATCATCGGAATGGGGCGATCGGGAACCGCGGGCGACGTGCCCACGCTCTTCGACGCCCTGGCCGACCCGGACGCAAGGGTCCGCGGCGCGTGCGTCGAGGCCCTTTGCCTGCTCGAAGGCCAGGACGTGACGCGGGCGATTGCCGCCAAGGTGGGGACGGCGAAGCCGGCGACCAGGCCGGCGCTCTTGCAGGCCCTGGCCCGGCGGGGCGACAAAGCGACGGCGTCCGTGCTCATCACCGCCGCGGGGGACGCCGACGAGGCGGTCCAGGTGGCGGCGCTTTCGGGCCTGGGCACGGTGGGTAATCCGTCGGCGGTGCCGGTGCTCCTGAAGGCCGCAGCCTCAAGCGGCAAGCCGCAGGAAGCGGCCCGGGAGAGTCTCCGGACCCTGCCCGGCGAGCCCGTCAACACGTTCCTCGTCGCGGCCCTCGTGGGCGCGATGGACGGGAAGAACACTAAGATCCGCGTCGAGGCCGCGCGCGCCCTGGCCGCGCGCCACGTGGTCGCCGCGACACGAGCGCTGCTGAAGGCGGCCGAGGACGCCGACGCGGGCGTGCGCAACGAATCGCTTCGGGCCCTGGGCGTCGTGGCGCCGACCGGCGCCCTGGAGGCCCTGGCCGCCGTGCTCGCGAAGACCGCTGACGACGGGTCGCGCAACGAGGCCGCCAACGCCCTGGTGAGCATCGCCCATCGCGAGCGGGACGTGGAGAAGCGCTCCGAGCCGGTCCTCAGGACGCTCGCGCAGTCGTCCGGCGGACCTGCAAGACTCTCGCTCCTGGGCGTGCTGGGGCGGATCGGCGGACAGAAGTCGCTCGAGGCCGTGCGCGCGGCCGTGAGGGACAATGACGAGAAGGTCAAGGACGCGGCCATTCGCGCCCTGGCCGAGTGGCCCGACGCCGCCGCGGCGGCCGATCTCATGGCCGTGGCCACCACCGCCGCCGGCGAGACCCACCAGGTCCTGGCCATCCGCGGCTACCTCCGCGTGTGCTCGATCCGGACCGATCGCCCGGAGGCCGAGACGGCCAAGCTCCTGGCCGCGGGCCTTCAGGCGGCCAGGCGGCCGGAGGA
>Ga0315290_10000592_pt1 | contig 23803 bp, 21 predicted proteins | sample YL17G12_0_MG_FD_203627 | JGI IMG/M metagenome (GOLD analysis project Ga0315290, IMG submission 203627) | Sediment microbial communities from Yellowstone Lake, YNP, Wyoming, USA - YL17G12_0 | ecosystem: Environmental > Aquatic > Freshwater > Lake > Sediment | place: USA: Wyoming | collected... | reverse complement strand
ACACGACAGTAGCCGTGACGTCGGGCTTGTCGAGTCCGTACTTGCCCAACTCCTTCTCAGGGACGTCGGCGGCGACGAACGATTTCATCTGGGCTGTCTGCATGCGGCCGATGGCGCCGTCGACCGTGGAGGCGTCGGCGCGTGCGGCGACCGGTGTGGTCAACTGCCACCGTGAGTTCACCAACGCCAGTCTGACGGTGCCGTCTTTGCTCATCACTTCCAACGCGCTGGCCTTCTCGCGGTCGAACACGAGAACCTTCTTGTCCCGCAGATCAAACGCCGTGCGATTGAACGTCCCGTCGAGGAACGACGAGACCAGGAACACCCGTTTCTCGGCTGGCAGCTTGGCGTACAGGTCGCCGCCGGTCGGGGTCTTCTCTCCCAGGAAGAGGCGCGTCATCTCCTTGTCGCCGGACTTCCGGAACGCCACTTCCACGCGCGGGGTGGCGAGGCCGTACTGGCTGATGTCGGCCGGGTTGTCGTCGACCACGCGTTGTCGCTCGAGCGACGCCAGGTTGGTGGCCATCGAGGTGACTTCGGCCTCGTCGGCCTTCGTAAGCACCGGCTCCACCATGGTCCACGTCCCGTTGACCTTCTTGAGGACCGAGCGGTCGCCAGTCGCAGGCTTGACGCGCAGTTCCTCGATCTTGTCGGCCTCGACCGTAAAGACCTTCTCTCTGGGTTCGCCGGCTTCCTGGCCAAGCGGCTTCTTCGCTTCGTAAAAGTAGACGTAGCCCAGCAGGCCGAGGAAGACGACGAGCAGAATGATCGTGGAACGAACGCCTCGCATCAACGCCTCCGCCACCAGGTATAGACGCCCATCCCCAGGATGGCTCCCGGGATGCCGAAAATGGCCAAGAAGAACACGATCCGGGTTGCGGCGGCCGTCATCGTGAGCCGACGATCGCTCGCCTCCCTCGGCCTGATGGAGATGAGATTCTCCTGCTGCGCCAGCCAGCCAATCGTGTTCATGAACAGGTCGCGATTGCCCTGCACGCTGACGTAGGCGTTGGCGGCGAAATCCGAGTCGCCAATCGCGACCACACGCGTCTCGGACTTCTTCCCGTTCTGGTCGGCGCCCGGCTGTTCCGGCGCCTGCGTCGGCGCGCTGACCGCCGCCGAGACCGCGGCGCCAATCGACACGGGACCCTTGAGATCCTTGCCCTCGTCGAACTTGACCTCGCCGGATTTCATCAGCCCGTCGATGTCGGATTCGCCCCAACTGCGCGGACTCGTCTGGATGAAGGTGTCCGGAGTGTGGCCGTTTGCCCCGCCCTTGAGCGGCGCGATCGACCGCGCCATCGGGTAGGCGGTCATGAAATTGAAGCGATCCGTAATCGGATGGTTCGGATAGCTGGCCGCCACAGGCGTGGCGGCGTCCGCCCCAAAGATCTGGCCGAGGCCGCTCGCGTCAACGACGATGTTGTGGCCCACCTCGAAGCCCCACTCGCGGAGCAAGCCTTCGAGATTGGCCAGCGGTGCCGATTTGCCTGTTTCAGGCGGATCCAGCATCACCATCAGCTTGCCGCCGCCTGCCAGGTACTTCCTGATCGCATCCACTTCCGGCGCGAGCAGATCCGTCTTCGGGCCCGCCACAATGAGCGCCGCCGCATCAGCAGGGACCTTCCCTTGCTCGATGAGCGCGACCTTGTCGACGCCGTAGTTCTCTCGTTCGAGGGACGCCTTCACCGTGCTGAACCCGGTGCGCTCGCTGCTGTCCGGGCTCTTCTCGCCGTGCCCCTGTGTCAGGTAGATCTTCTTCTGCGTGCCCGTGACCACCTTGATGATGCCCGCCGTCAGATCCTGCTCGCTGCTGCCCGTGACGCGCTCGACGCGCCCGTTGTACTCGAGCACCACCGTGTCGTAGGCCTCGACCTTGTACTGGATAGTCCTGGCGCGCTGCTTGTCGGCGTCAACGTACTCGACCGCGACGTGTTTCGAGGCATGCTCGTATTCGGCGAGCTGATCCTTGAAGCGCGGCAAATCCGTGGTCTTCTGGCTGTAGAAGACCTTGATCCCCAGCGGGGAGTCGAGCTTCTTCAACACGTTCTGCGTCTGGTCCGACAGCGTGTAGATGGCGTTGGCCGTCAGGTCCCAGCGCCTGCTCTGCCGCGTGCCGATGATGTTGATGAGCACCAGGATCCCCAGCACGACCGCGATGCTCGTGAAGGTGATCGTGCTGAGCCTGGTCTGCCGTCGCTGGAACGCTGCGGCGATGTCACGCCACCCCGACAGCATCGACAGCAGCAACAGGACCAGGCCGGCGACGGCCAGATAGCGCGCGTAGCCGGACCACTCCGGCCGCCATGGCTGCAGAAACAGCGCCAGCGCCACACACACAAGCGCGATGGCCAGCCAGTTCGAATAGTCCGCGAGTTTCCTCATCATCCGCGCCACCGTTCACTGTCGACCGACCGGGCGGTCAGAAAGAGACCAAACGTAATGAAGCTCACGTAGAAGATGAGGTGTTTCGTGTCGATAATGCCTTTGCCGAAGTCGTCGAAGTGCTGCGTGATCGAGAGGTAGTTCAAGACCTCCTCCACGACAGGACCTGCCGATGTGCCAAACAGCCCCGTGGCCGAACCGGCGATCCAATCGATCACCCACAGCAGCAGAAACACGACGAAGGTCATCATCCCGGCGACGATCTGGTTCTTCGTAAAGCTGGACACCAGCATGCCAACCGAGATGAAACAGCCGCCAAAGAGCAGCAGGCCGAGATACGCCGTGGCAAGCGGCTTCCACTCTGGCGTGCCAAACGCGAACAACCCCATGACGTAGACGAGCGTGACGCCCAGCATCGCGGCGTAGAGGGTGAGCGCGCCCAGGAACTTCCCGACAAGGATCTGGACATCGGTGATGGGCGAGGTCAGCAGCAACTCCATCGTGCCAGAGCGCTTCTCCTCGGCGTACGTCCGCATCGTGATCATGGGCAGCACAAACAGGAGCATCACCATCGCGTTCTGGAGCAGCGGCCTGATCATCCGCTCGTTGACGTTGAGGCTCTGCGGGCCCATCCCCATCGCCATCTGCATCCCCTGCTTCACGAACCAGTCGAGGATCGCGTAGTAGAAGACGCCAAACAGGATTGAGAACAGGCCGATCACGACGTAGGCGATGGGGGACGCGAAGTACGCCCGGATCTCCTTCTGGGCAATGGCGAACATGTTGCTCACTGCGCGGCCTCCTCGGTCTGCCCGGTGGTCTCCGGCTGCTCCGGCTTGCCTTCCTCGGTGGTGACCTGCAGGAAGATCTCTTCGAGGCTCATCCTCAGCGGGCGCAACTCGAGCAGGCCCCAGCCCCTGGCGACGACAGCCGCCGCCAATTCGCGCCGGATGTCCTGGTCTCGGGAACTTTCAACCTCGTAGCCGACCGCCGTGCCGTGGCGGTCCGAGAGGCCGACCCGGGTGACGCCTGGCACCGCCTGAAGGACAGACGTGGCATCAACATCGGCGGCGTCCAGTTGGACGTACATCGTTTCGGCGCCGCTCAGACGATGGGTCAGGTTCTCCGGCGTATCAACCGCCACCACCTTCCCCTTCGTGATGATCACCACACGCTGGCACGTCTGCGCGACCTCGGGGAGGATGTGCGTGCTGAGGACGATGGTGTGGTTGCCGGCCAGTTCCTTGATCAGCTGGCGTGTCTCGATGATCTGTTTCGGATCGAGCCCCGCGGTCGGCTCGTCGAGCACCAGGACGTCGGGGTTGTGCAGGATGGCCTGGGCAAGGCCGACACGCTGGCGATAGCCTTTCGACAGCTTGCCACAGTGGCGATCGGCCATGTCCCCAATCGCGGTCTTCTTCATCACCTGCGCCACGCGCGAGAGCCTGTCACCCGAGTGGACACCTTTGATCTTCGCCACGAACGTCAGGTATTCCCTGACGGTCATGTCGGGATAGAGCGGCGGCGTCTCAGGGAGGTATCCGGTTCTGCGCTTGGCATCGACGGGCTGGTCGAACACGTCGAAGCCGGCGACGATCACTTTGCCCTGGGTCGGGGGCATATACCCCGTAATCACCCGCATCGTCGTCGTCTTTCCAGCGCCGTTGGGCCCGAGAAAGCCGAGAATTTCGCCCCGCTCGACGCGGAACGTCACATCGTCGACGGCCGTAATGCGGCCGTAGCGTTTCGTGAGGTGCTGGACCTCGATCACTGATGTCTCCGTGGATGGCAGATACGACCAACGTTTACGACCGAAGAAGGCTGCGGTCCGAAATGGCCACGGCACTGTTTCCTTAGACGTGTGCAGCGACCATCGCGGCCGGGCGGATGAGCCGATAAGGTGCCACGATTCGTCCGTTCCCGCGCGGGCATCCTCGAATCGTAGCCAGACCGTTCAGACAGTGTCAACCAGAGGTATTCTGAATTGTATCTCCTGTTGCCTGTTTCCCGGACACAGATGGTGGTGCAGGGGCAACCCCGGTGGCTCGCCGTGAGTCCCTCGACTGCGCTCGGGACCTCCTGAGCCTGTCGAAGGAAGCCAGGCGCGCAGGCGCCGCGTCGAACGGCGCGGTCCCACGTGATTCGGACAGGCGCAGCCGCCTCCGCCTGCGGCTACGGCGTGCCAAGCGGGCGGGCGGACTGACCGACGAAAGAACATGTCCACGACGACCCCGACCTGCCCCATGTGCGAGATTCATGCGGAATCCGTGTTCCGCATCGAGGGAATGGACTGCCACGAAGAGGTCGCGATTCTGAATCGCCGGCTGAAGGGGCTCCCAGGCCTGGAACGGATGACGGCCGACGTCCTGGGCGGACGGCTGCGGATTGCCTACGACGCCGCGCGGCTGTCGACGTCAACCATCGCGGCCGCCATCGCGGACACCGGAATGCAGGCCTGGCTCGAACGCGATCGACCTACCCGCGTGGTTGACGTGCGCCTCCAGCGGGGAAGGGCGCTGCTGGCCGTGTCTGGCACGGCTTCCGCGCTTGGACTGGCGCTCCGGGCGGCTGGCGCGCCGGCTGCCGTCCCGACGCTGCTGTTTGCCGCGGCCGTGGCGACGGGCGGCTGGGTCTGGGCCAGGCGGGCGTGGTCGGCGGCGAGACTGTTCTCGCTCGACATCAACGTGCTGATGCTGCTGGCGGTTGTCGGCGCGATCGCGATCAACGAGTGGTCAGAGGCCGCGATGGTCACGTTCCTGTTCGCGCTGGCGCAGTGGCTTGAATCCCGCAACATGGAGCGCGCGAGGCTCGCGATTCGCGGGTTGATGGAACTGACCCCGAACGAGGCACTCGTGCGCAGGGAAAATGGCGAGAGTCGCGTACCCGTCGACGATATCCGGGTGGGCGATATCCTGGTGGTCCGTCCGGGTGACAAGGTTGCGCTCGATGGCACCGTCGCCAGCGGCGCGAGCGACATCAACCAGGCGCCCATCACCGGGGAGTCCGTCCCGGTGCCCAAGACAGCCGGATCCGTCGTGTACGCCGGGACCATCAATGGCCATGGAGCGCTCGAGGTGCGTGTCACGCACCTGCGGGCCGACTCGACGCTCGCACGCATCATGGCGCTGGTCGAACACGCGCAGTCGGAGCGCGCCGAGGCGCAGACCTTCGTCGAGCGATTCGCCCGGATCTACACACCCGGTGTCGTCGCCCTTGCCGTGGCGCTGGCGCTGGTTCCTCCCCTCGTCTTCGCCGAACCGTTCGCCACCTGGTTCTACCGGGCGCTGGTGATGCTGGTCATCTCGTGTCCGTGCGCGCTGGTGATTTCTACGCCCGTGTCGATCGTCTCTGCGCTGGCGGGGGCCGCCCGCCACGGCGTGCTCATCAAGGGGGGGCGGCATCTCGAGACGCTGGGCCGCGTGCGGTGCATGGCCTTTGACAAGACCGGAACCCTGACGCGCGGGGCGCCCGAGGTCGTCGGGATCGAGGCGCTCGATGGCGAACCGATTCGCGAGGTGCTCCGTGTGGCCGCCGCGCTTGAAAGCCGATCCGACCATCCGCTGGCCCGGGCGATCCTTCTGCGGGCTTCGCACGATGGTGTCGCCACCACACCGGCTGCCGAGCATCGATCGCTTGCCGGGCTCGGCGTCTCGGCCGTCCTCAATGGCGAGCCGGTGCTCATCGGCAGTCACAGGCTCTTCACGGAGCGCGGGATGTCGTCGCCGGCGATCGACGCGAGAGTTGAGAGGCTGTCGACCGATGGCCAGACGGCCGTGCTGGTCGCGAGATCCGGCCGGACAATCGGGGTGGTGACCATCGCCGATCGGGCGCGAGATACCGGACGGCAGCTCATGGATCTTCTCCGGAAGCACGGCGTGGCGCACGTGGCGATTTTGACCGGCGACAATGAAGCCACGGCCGCGCGGCTTGCCAGGGACCTTGGAGTGACCGAGACGCGTGCCGGGCTGATGCCAGCCGACAAGGTGGCCGCGGTTCAGCAGTTGAAGGCGGCACACGGCATCGTCGCCATGGTGGGGGATGGTGTCAACGACGCCCCGGCCCTGGCAGCAGCCGATGTCGGCATTGCCATGGGTGCGGCTGGCAGCGACGCGGCTCTCGAGACCGCCGACATTGCCCTGATGGCTGACGACTTGAGCCAGATCCCCTTCGCGGTCAGGTTGAGCAGAGCCACCGTGCGGAACATCCGGCTGAACATCACGATCGCCCTCGGGTTGAAGGCCGTCTTCCTCGTCCTTGCGGCTGCCGGGTCGGTCACGCTCTGGATGGCGGTGGCTGCCGACATGGGCGCCTCGCTGCTGGTTATCGGGAACGGGTTGCGGCTGCTCAGGTTTGAGTAGTGGCTTGCCCGGGAATCAGGCGACAGGCTGCGGGATGCTAGCTCTCGCGGCGGTCGACCATGTGGGTGTCGACGAATTCCTCGACCGCGGACTGGTCCACCGAGTCGATGCGTTCGAACTCGAGGCCCATACCCACCCGGGCGTCGCTCCACGCGACGCGCGCGTCGGCATCGATCTCCTGACTGGCATTCGGGAGGCGGAAGCGGACCCTGGCGTGGGCGGATGAGTCGAGTGGACTCATGGTTCGGATGGCCACGCCGCTTCGGCTGAGATTCAGCGTGACGGCCGCGGCAATGGTGTTGGCGACCCGGTAGGCCACCGGGATGCCCAACACGACCCGGGCGCCGTTACGCCGATTGAAGCTGTCCGGAAACAGGTGCGGCGCGAGCGACGGCAGGATGTGCTGGGCCGCACTATGTTCGTTAACGTACCCGGCAACGCCGAGATTGGCCAGATCCCTGACCTCTGAGGCGGCGGAAATCGTCCCGCTGAACACCAGGATGGGGAGTTTGCCGCCGTCCAGTTTGCGAATCGAGCGGACCAGATCGACGCCGCCGGCGTGGGGCAGCCGCAGATCGACGACCACCAGATCAATTTCCGACAGGTCGGCGCGGACACGCGCCAGCAGTTCCGCCGCGCTCCGGACGGTATAGGCCCGATGTCCGGCGTGTTCGAGGGCGGACTTGAACCGGTCGCGCACAAACGGCGTATCATCGGCAATCAGCACGGTCTTGTGTGCGGTCCCCGCGTTTGTCATTCTGTGCAATATATCGGCGGCTGCGCGGATGGACGTTAGTCCTCTTTCCTCTCTTTGTTGCCCATCTGCGTTGCGTTGCGGGCGTTGGTGCTTGTCGCTATAATCCAAGCTCGTTTTGCATGAACCGTCCATCGGTCGTCACCGAGGTGATTTGCCCGCCCGAGGCGGCTGTCGTGGACACGAGTGTTGATGCCGGTGGTTCCGTGAGGAGGCGGTATGGCCATTTGCCCCGAATGCGAGTTCGAGATCGACATCGACGAACTTGATGTCGACAAGGGTGACACGCTGGAGTGCGACAACTGCGGCACGGCCCTGGAGGTCGTCAGCCTCAACCCGATCGCGCTCGAAGGGGTCGCCGAGGACGAGGACGAAGACGAGGACGACGACGACGAAGACGAGGACGAGGACGAGAAAGACGACGACGAAGACGAGGACTAGGACGCGTGACCACCGCAGGACTCGATCACCAGCAGTCGGAATCGGGTGTCGCCCGGTTCCTCGAGAAAGAGGCGCTCCTGCGGGCGAGGCTCAGTTCACTGGGTTCGGTCGTGGTGGCGTTCAGCGGCGGCACCGACAGCGCCTACCTGGCCTTCGTGGCCTCGTCCACGCTTGGCGACCGCGCGCTTTGCGTGACTGCCGACAGCGCCAGCTACTCGTCACGGCACCGGCAGAGTGCCACCGATCTTGCCTCGCGGTTCAACCTCCGGCACGAGTTCATCGTCACCGCCGAGATCGACAATCCCGCCTACCGCGCCAACGCACCGGATCGGTGCTACCACTGCAAGCGTGAACTGTTCACTCATCTGACCAGACTGGCCCGCGAGCAGGGGTTTGCCAGCGTGCTCGACGGCTCCAACGCCGACGATCGCGGCGACTACCGCCCCGGCCGGCAGGCTGCGCGGGAGATGGGTGTAGTGAGCCCGCTCGATGAAGCCGACCTGACCAAGGACGAGATCAGGGAGTTGTCGAGGCGCGCGGGATTGCCGACGTGGAATCAACCCGCCTCCGCCTGTCTGTCGTCCCGCATTCCGTACCACTCCGAGGTGACCCCGGAGAAACTCCGCACGATTGAACGGGCGGAGGAGGTGCTGCGCGTGCTCGGATTCAGGATTTGCCGTGTGCGGCATCACGACAATCTGGCGCGTGTCGAACTGGGCCCGGACGAAATGATGCGGGCCCTGGACCCGGCGGTGCGCGACGCCCTGGTACGCGACATCAAGGCCGCCGGCTACCAGTACGTCGCGCTCGACCTCCAGGGCTACCGGATGGGCAGCCTCAACGAAGGCATTCTGCTGAAATCAGTGTGACCAGCCCGTGACCGACCGACTACGTTCTGTCCGGCGTGGAAGCCGCGCGTGGTGGATGGCGGCCGTGCTGGCGGCGCTGTTCCTGGCTGGCCACCTCCCGTTTCTCGCGTCGACCCTCGAGGACATTGACTCGGCGAATTTCGCTCTGGGTCTCCGCGACTTCGATCCCGCGCGGCATCGCCCCCACCCGCCTGGCTACCCGATCTACATTGCGGCGGCGAAGGTGGCGGCGACCGTGATGAGCGAGCCGCACGCACTGGCCATCTGGGGGGTGCTGTGTGGTGCGCTGGCGGCATTCGCGCTGCTGCGCTTATTCGCCTGCCTGGATCTGATCGACGGCGGTGCCGAGGCCCCAGATCACGGTCGTGGCACGTTCTGGGAATCATGGCTGACCGCGCCTGCCGCCGCGACGCTGGTCACGATGACGGCCCCATTGGCCTGGATGACCGCGTCGCGTCCGATGAGCGACTCAATGGGCGTTGCCGCCTCCTTGGCGGCCCAGGCGCTGCTCGCGACGGCCCTGGTCCAGCAGTCGCGCATGCGGGACGGGGCCACGGGCCAGATTGAACCGGTGGCCGCCACCCAGTCGGGCCGGTTGATTCTCGTCGGGGCGCTCGCCTGCGGGCTCTCGATCGGCGTGCGCTCACAAGCCACGTGGCTGACCATGCCGCTGCTGGTTGCCGTGATTGCGAGCCGGCGCCGGCGTGAAGCCGCCGCAGCGCTCATCGGTGGCGCGGTCTGGTTTGCCGGCGGCATCCTGCTGTGGCTCGTGCCTCTGGTGCTGGCGAGCGGAGGCCCATCGAAGTACCTTTCCGCGTTTGCCAGCCAGGCGGGCGAAGACTGGTCCGGTGTCGATCTGCTAGCGACGCATCCGACGCCGAGGAAACTCGCGTTCGCGCTCTACGAGACGTTCGTGCTGCACTGGGCCGAGATCGGGTGGCTGATGATCGCTGCCGCGGCTGCCGGCACGGTGGTCATGCTCCTGCGCCGCCGCCGCGGGCTTCTGGTCCTGCTGGTGGCCTTTGCGCCCTACAGCATCTTCCACCTGGGATTCCAGGAGACGTTCACGACACGCTACGCCCTGCCGCTGGTGCCGCCGGTGGCGTACCTGGCCGTGAAAGGTTTGCTCCTGCTGGGACGTGTCGCCGGTCGAGGCGCGCTCGTGATCCTGTCGATCCTGTCGCTGGCGTTGACGGCCCAGGTAGTCGCCAGCTATTCACGCGTCGGCAGTCCGACCACGCGTGCGCTGGCCGACCTGACGCTCGAATCTTCGAAAACCCCAGGCGTGATGCTGGGCATGCACTACGCTTTCGCCAGGAGTGTCGAGGCTGGCGCGCCAGAGAAACCGGCGTGGCAGACGTTACCCTCCCTGCCGAAACACGAGTGGCTCTCGCTGGTGAACGCGTGGACGACGGGGGACTCGCGCACGGCCTGGTTCCTGGCGGATCCACGTCGCACGGACCTCGCGCTGATCGATCCGGAGGCCCGGACGATCCAGGGTGAGTACGCCTGGCCGTTTTCGACGCCGATCTATCTGGGCGGCATCAGGCCCGACCAACTGCAGTGGGTGGTGATTCGCCAGCCCGGGTGGTTTGCCGAAGAGGGCTGGCATCTGACGCCGGAAACCGCTGGCATCGCCCGCGCCGATCGCCGCGGCCTCGAATACGGGCCGCTGGTCGCGTGGGTGAAGAGGCGCGCGACCACGACGACGATGATGATCGGCGGACGCCACCTCGGCGTGGGGGCCGGGCCATCGGCTCGCGTGGACGTGACGATCGATGGCCGGGAGGTCGACACGTGGACGGTCGCGCCCGCTAACGATTTCTACCTCAGATTCGTGACGCTGCCAGCCGGCTCGCTGGCCGGCGATGCGCGGTACGCCAGGCTCGAGGTCCAGGCCCGGGTCATCGGCGGGAATGCCCGAACCGGAATTGTCGCGATCGATCAGTTTGACTTGCAGGAACCGGCTGCCGTCATGAGAGGGTACGATGCCGGCTGGTACGAACCCGAGTACAACCCCGCGACCGGACAGACGTGGCGATGGGCGAGTGAGCGCGCCGCGCTCCGCACGGCGACGGTGGATCGCGACCTCGATTTGCAGGTCACGGGCGAGTCGCCGATGAAGTCCTTCGCCAGGCCGTCCCGGGTGGTCGTCAGGGCGGGCAGTCAGTCGCTCTTCAGCAATGGCGTGTCGGCCGATTTTGCGTGGTCGATCCGGGTTCCGGCCTCGGCTCTCAGTCAATCCGGCGGGCTCATCACCATTGAAAGCGACCAGTCGTTCCGCCCGGCCGACCGCGGCCAGAACGCTGACCAGCGCACGCTGGCCTTGAAAATCTACTCGGCCACGCTCAAGCCGGCTTCCGGGCCAGGCACAGCAGAGAGCTCCCGAACGGCAACGACATCACCCGCTGCACCCGCGCCTCAGCGCTAAGCGCCGCGCTCAGGATCGCGTTGACAGGGGCCGGCGGGACCGAGATCTCGCCGAGCGCGTCTTCTTCGGCCGCCAGCCCCGAGAGCCGCTGCGCCAGCCGCACAACCAGCGTGATCGGGAAGAGCGCCGCATTCGTGTGGGTCAGGCGCTCGATCGTGAAACCGGCCTGCTCGAGCAGCGCACGCAGGCTCGATCGGCTGTAGCGTCTCAGCTCGGCCGACAGGACCGAGTGGTTGCCTTTCAGGATGTTCATGCCCGCGACGTTGACGACGAGCGAGCCGCCCGGCTTGAGCACGCGCCACATCTCGCTCACGGCGGCCTGTTCGACGGCGGTCTCCAGGCAGTAGAGCACATCGAACGACGTGACGATGTCAAAGGTTTCCGCGGCGAAGGGCACGTGGGCGACGCTGGCCCGCGCCAGGGCGTCGAGACCACTTCTTCGCGCGATGGTCAGACCCGACCACGTCAGATCGAACCCACACGCGCGGCCATATCGTGCCAGGAGCCGAAGATTGCTGCCCGTGCCGCATCCACAGTCGAGCAGTCTCAGCCCTGGCCGGTCGCTGGCCGCCTGCTCCAGCAGTGGCGTCACGAACTGCCGGAATCCACGGAACCAGAAATGGTCGCGTTCGGCGCGCGACGTTGCTTCGAGCAATCGGTCCACGCGTGCATTGTACTGTGCGGCTCTCAGCGACGCGATGTGATGTGATGCGACGTGATGTAGGGCATCGCCATCATCAGACCCGCGGCCGCGCGGGCGTTTGACAGCGCGCCGGGAAAGCCGTAGATTCCAAGGGAAGATGGTGCGGCAAGCGGCTTGTCCACGGCGGCCGGCCTGCGTGCATGATCAACCCCCGATTGTCAGAAGGAGGGAGCCTGATGACCCGTTTTGTCCGGATCCTGGTGCTCGCGGTAGCCTGTGCGGCTGTCGGAGCGTCGGTCTCGTGCGCGAAGAAGGCCCCGGTGGCAGCGCCCGCGCCGCCGCCGCCGCCACTACCTGTCCCGCCGCCGCCACCACCGCCGCCGCCGCCGCCACTACCACCACCACCGCCGCCGCCGGCGCCAAAGCCGCTGACGGAGGACGAATTGTTCGGCCGCAAGAGCCTGGCCGAACTCAACGCGGAGAAGCCTCTGCAGGACGTGTTGTTCGACTACGACAAGGCGGTCCTACGTGACGATGCCCGCGCCGCTGTCCAGAAGAATGCGGAATGGCTCAAGCGCTGGACGGGCACCAAGATCCTGATCGAAGGACATTGCGATGCGCGCGGCACCAGCGAATACAACATGGCCCTCGGCGAGCGGCGGGCCGCGGCTGTCCGCGACTACGCAGCCAGCCTCGGCATTGCGGCCGATCGCATCATGGTCGTGAGCAAGGGGAAAGAAGCGCCCTTCTGCATCGAAGAGAACGAAGCCTGCCGGTCGCAGAACCGCCGCGGCCACTTCATCATCTCGGGAAAGTAACGCCCGCCTCTTTCGCCAGTGCCTCCGCGGCCGCCAGCGGATCTGGCGCGGCGACGATCGGCCGGCCCACCACGATGAAGCTGGCGCCGGCGGCGATCGCCGCGCCGGCCGTCATCGTCCGGGCCTGATCATCGCGTGCCCGGTTTCCGTCACCCGGGTCCGATGCCCGGATGCCTGGCGTGACAAGCACGAACTGGTCTCCCCGCTCCGCACGCAGGCGCGCCACCTCGTGCGGCGATGCCACCACGCCATCCAATCCAGCCTCCTGGGCGAGCCAGGCGAGCGCATCGACCTGTTCGACGATCGGCCGATGGATCCCAATTGACTCAATCGTGTTCTGATCGAAGCTCGTCAAGACGGTAATCGCGATGACGAGCGGGGGCGTCACACCGGCGGCTGCCGCGCTGGCGCGGGCAGCTTCGCGCGCGGCCTTCATCATCGCGAGGCCTCCGCTGGCGTGAACGTCCAGCATCCAGGCGCCGAGCCTGGCTGCCTCGGCGGCCGCAGCCGCCACCGTGTTCGGGATGTCGTGGTACTTCAGGTCGAGAAAGACCCTGTGGCCGCATTCCGTGAGGCGGCGGACGATATCCGGCCCAGCCGCCGTGAACAACTGGCTGCCAACCTTGACGGCGCCCACCGCGCCCCGCAGTTGATCAGCCAGGGCCAGAGCTCTTTCCGGGCTGTCCACATCCAGTGCCACGATGATGGGATTGCGAGCAGTCATGTCAGCCGTGTCTCCAGGTCACGGTCAGCCGCGATCGGTCCTCAGCGTGCCCACCACGTCAGCGACGCGCTCGATGCCGTGTCGCTCGAGGTAGTCTTCGATACCAGACAGCAGCTTCGTCCAGATGAACGGATCGACAAAGCACGCCGTGCCGACCTGAACGGCGGTCGCGCCCGCGATCATGAACTCGAGGGCATCCCGCGCGGAGGTGATGCCCCCCATGCCGATGACGGGGATGCGCACGGCGCGGGCGCAATCGTAGACCATCCTCACGGCGATCGGCCTGATGGCCGGTCCGCTCAGTCCACCCACGACATTCGACAGCCTTGGCCGGCGCGTCTCCACGTCGATGGCCATTGCCAGGAACGTGTTCACGAGCGACACCGCATCGGCGCCAGCTTCTTCGGCCGCCTTCGCGAACGACGACACGCTCGTCACGTTGGGCGTCAACTTCGGGATGATCGGCAGGCGCGTCACCTTGCGCACGGCACCGACAACGGCATGGGTGCTGGCGAGATCGCAGCCGAACTGAATGCCCCCTTCCTTGATGTTGGGGCACGAGATGTTCAGTTCGAGCGCGGCGACGCCCTCGACATCCGAGAGGATGCGGGCCAGTTCCACGTATTCATCAATTGTTGATCCACAGATATTGACGATGACCACCGCGCCGAGACGGCGCAGTTCCGGCATCTTCTCGCGGACGAACCGGTGCACGCCAATGCCCTGGAGGCCGATGGCATTCAGCAGGCCCGACGGCGTCTCAACGATGCGCGGCGGCGGATGGCCTTCTCGTTCGGCAAGAAAGAGGCCCTTGACGGCAATGGCGCCGAGGCTCGCCAGGTCGACCACGTCCGCGTACTCGAGGCCGTAGCCGAAACAGCCGCTGGCCGGGATGATGGGGTTCTTCAGCGCCAGCGAGCCGATGCGGACGCTCAGATCAGCCTTCATTCCCACACCACATCGTCGCCATGAAACACCGGGCCGTTCACACACGACCGGACAAAGTGCGCATGCCCCGACTCGTCTCGCACGCGGATGACACAGCTGTAGCATCCGCCCATGCCGCACCCCATGATGCGCTCGGTCGACAATTGGGATGGGCGTTCGTACCGGCGGGCGAGATCCGCCACGGCCTTGAGCATCGGTTCCGGCCCGCAGGCGTACAGCGTGAGGCCGGCTGATGCAGGCTGCGCCGAGAGTGCACGTTCGAGCGGCGCGGTCACGCGGCCGTGACTGCCCCGGCTGCCGTCCTCGGTCGCCAGTTCGAGTGCGACGCCGCGGCTCTCGAACCACTCCAGGTAGAACAGGTCCGTGTGGCTGCGGCCGCCGTAGAAGAGCCGGATGCTCGTGCCCGCCGCCCGAAGTTCGTCGGCGAGCGTGGCAAACGGCGCGAGGCCCACGCCTCCGGCGACCATCCATGCTTCCGATGGCGGGCGGACCGTGGTGAAAGGCTTGCCGAGCGGACCGAGGCAGTCGAGGCGATCGCCCGCCGCCGCCTCGAACAGGCGCGCCGTGCCGGCGCCGACGCGCTTGCAGAGAATCGAGATGGCGTACGGCGTGGCGCCGGCCTGGCGGAGCACCTCGAAGACCGAGAACGGCCGCCGAAGCAGCGGGTCCGTGCCGTCGGTGGTCCGGATCATCACGAACTGGCCGGCCCGCGCGGCCCCCGCGATCGCCGGGGCGGCCAGCACGAGCACGTTGTAGTCCGCCGACAGGTGCGTGTTGGCCAGCACCTCGGCGTGGACATCGACCGGAGCAGCCATGGAGAAAGTATACCGTCTGAGGTGTAAAGTACGGTTCGGAGCCTGAGCGACGTGCGATACCTTCGAATGCTCACCAATGCGGTCATTGCCGGTGGGGCCGTCGCGCTGTACATCGCCGTGCTCGTGCTGCAGCTCAATCCGCACTACTCGCTGTCCGGCTTTCCCGCGCTCGTGCTGACGCTGGTTGCCGCCTACGGTCTCAACGTGGCGGCTGTCTTCTACGGGTTGATTGTGGTTCACCAGGTGGTTGCAGCCGAGCCGATCTCACCCGGCTGGATCAGCTTCCGCGTGCTCGTGTGGCTCTGCACGATTGGCGCGACGGCGGGAGCGGCCCTGACCTGGACGAACCTGCTGGGGCTGGGTCCGGTTCTGGACCCTTCGACCGTGCTCCGGATGACGGGCGGGGCGGTGGCGCTCTCCCTTTGCGCCGTCTTCATGCTGATGCTGGCAGTCTGGCACCGGTGGAGGGGCCGCCAGGGCTCGAAGGTCGAACCGGCCTTGCTGGCGCTGCTGCTGATGGCATCGGTGGCCGTGCCGATGACGTTTCGCGGGCCCGGCACCGATGCCGCCAGACCGCGGCGCGACACGGGCGGCCTCGCCGCGACCGCCGAAGCGGCGGGCGAGAGCCGGGTCACGCTGCTGCTGTTTGAAGGCGCCTCGATCGATGTCATCGCACCAGGAGCCGCCGATGGACGTCTGCCGCATTTCGGACGGCTGGTCGAGTCGGCGGCGTTCATGCACGTGGCGACCATCCGTCCCACGCAGCCGGGCACCGTGTGGACCGCCGCTGCGACGGGCAAGCTGCCGGTGAAGACGGGCATCCGTTCAGCGGCCACGTACTGGCCTGTTGGCAGCACGGACGCCATCGAGGTGCTGCCGGATTCGTGTTTTGCGCACGCACTCGTGCGGTTCGGGTTCCTTCGACAGCAGCTCCACACGAGCCGCGACCTGACGGCGCGGCCGATCTGGAACATCCTCAGCCAGCAGGCCGTGCCCGTCGGGATCATCAATTGGTCCGTCACGCAACCGGCTCGCGAGGTGCGCGGGTACCAGGTGAGCGACGAATTCGAACGGATCGCCGGATCGAGCATCGACATCAACAATGCCCAGGGCGTCTGGCCGCGCGACGCGGTGAGTATCGCGGCCGCAGCGTTCATCGAACCCGAAGTTGATTCGCGAGGCACGCCGGCGACGGCTGGCAGCGATGCCAGCGAGTTGATTGCGAGCACCTGCCGCTCCGATGGCGCGTACGAGCAGATGGCAATCGATCTGGAAAGACAGCTGCCCAGCCGGTTCCGGGCCGTTCGGTTCAGATGTCTTGATGCGGCCGGGCACTACCTGCTTCGCTATGCCGTGCCCAATCCCTTCGGCGACGTGTCCGAGGAAGACATCGAGCGATACAGGGTGGCACTCGGCGGATTCTACGCGGCCGCCGACGCCGCCGTTGGCCGGGCGCTTGCCGAAATGCGGCCGGGCGACCTGCTCATCGTCATGTCCGGCTTCGGCATGGATCCGATGGACATCGGCAAACAGTTGCTCGAGAGGACATTCGGCGACCCGGTGCCGACCGGCACCCACGAGCGCGCGCCGGATGGCTTCATGTTCGTGTTCGGATCGGCCGTCAGGCCAGGCCGGTATGCCCGCGCGTCGATCGTCGACCTCGTACCGACCGTGTTGTATTTCTTCGGATTGCCGGTGGGCCGCGACATGGACGGATTCGCCCGGACCGACATCTTCAGCCGGGACTTCACCACGCACAGGCCGATCACCTACATTCCCACGTACGAGCGGTAGAGCCGGAAAAGCGGTATACTGCGGCAGCTCTTTAACCGTGGTCCGAGAGGCCACGAAGAGGCATTCCGTGAACCATCTCTGCACTCCGCCCGACGCCCGGTTGGACCCCCAACCGATGTTCGCCCCCCACATCCCGAATCCCCAATCCCCAATCCCCTCGTTCCGGAGGACTCCATGCCAATCGTGATGGACGCCGATCGCGTCAGCCGATCGCTCACGCGGATCGCGCACGAGATCGTCGAGCACAATCTCGGTGTCGACCACGTCGCGCTGGTCGGCGTGCGGACCCGTGGCGTGCCAATCGCGCGCCGGCTGGCCTCGCTCCTGCTGACGATCACGGGCCGCGAGGTTCCCGGTGGCGCCCTCGACATCACGCTGTACCGCGACGATCTGATGAAGCACGCGGTGGGGCCGCAGCCCATTGTCCGGCGCACCGAGATTCCATTTTCCCTCGATGACCGCCACATCGTACTCGTGGACGACGTGCTGTTTACCGGGCGCACGATCAGGGCCGCGCTCGATGCCTTGATTGACTTTGGCCGGCCGCGCACCATCCAGCTCGTCGTGCTGGTCGACCGCGGCCACCGGGAGCTGCCCATCAAGGCCGACTACGTCGGCAAGAACCTGCCGACGTCGCTTGCCGAGACCGTCCGGGTCCGGCTCGCCGAGACCGACGGCATAGACGAGGTGAGCATCGAGCGCGCTGAAGGAGACCAGGCATGAGTGAGACAGCCAGCCGTCTTCGGGGCAAGGACCTGCTGGGGATTGCCGACCTGGACGTGTCGGAAATCAACCTGATCCTGGACACCGCGGAGGCGATGAAGGAAGTCGCGTCGCGGCCCATCAAGAAGGTACCGACGTTGCGGGGCAAGACGGTGATCAACCTGTTCTTCGAACCGTCGACGCGCACCAGGACGTCGTTCGAGATCGCGGAAAAACGGTTGAGCGCCGACACGCTGAACATCGCGATCGCCATGTCGAGCGTCGTGAAGGGCGAGACGCTCATCGACACCGCGCTCAATCTTGAGGCGATTGCGCCCGCCATCATGGTGGTTCGCCACGCCTCGTCGGGCGCGTGCCACCTGCTGGCGCGCACGTGCCGGGCCGGGATTGTGAACGCGGGGGACGGGACGCACGAGCACCCGACGCAGGGCCTGCTCGACGCCTTCACGATTCGCGAACGCAAGGGCCGGATTGCGGGGCTGAAGATCGCCATCGTCGGCGACCTGCTCCACAGCCGGGTGTTCCGGTCGAACATCCTGCTGCTGACCAAGCTCGGCGCCGACATCTGGGCGTGCGGCCCGCCGACGCTGATGCCGCCGGGGCTGGATCGGCTTGGCGTGCATGCGACCACCCGCGTCGACGAAGCGGTCGACGGGGCCGACGCGATCATGATGCTGCGCATTCAGCTCGAGCGCATGCAGGGCGGCTTCTTCCCGTCGCTCCGGGAGTACTTCACGGTGTTCGGGATGACGCCGGAGCGGGTGCGCCTCGCCAAGCCGGATGCGATCATCATGCACCCGGGTCCGATGAACCGCGGCGTCGAGATCGCGTCGGAAGTCGCGGATGGGCCCGCGTCGGTCATCCTTGACCAGGTGACCAACGGAGTGGCTGTCCGCATGGCGGTGCTGTACCTGCTGGCCGGAGGAGGCGAGAATGAAGTTGCTGCTTAAGGGCGCCCGCGTCGTCGACCCGACATCCGGCATCGATGGGATTCGCGACGTGCTGGTGGACGGCGATCGCATCTCCCGCGTGGACACGTCGATCCCCGCCGAGGCGGCCGCCGGGGCCTGCATCGTGGAACTGGGCTCGTCGCTGGTCGTCGTGCCAGGCCTGATCGACATGCACGTGCATCTGCGCGAGCCGGGCTACGAACACAAAGAGACCGTCGCGACGGGCACGGCGTCGGCCGTGGCCGGGGGCTTTACCGCCGTCGCGTGCATGCCGAACACGAATCCGGTCAACGACAACGCGAGCGTGACGCGCTTTATCCTGAAGCAGGCGGCCGCGGCGAATCTGGCCCGCGTGTACCCGATTGGCGCCGTGTCGAACGGATCGAACGGGGAACACCTGGCCGAGATCGCCGACATGCGCGAGGCCGGGTGTGTGGCATTTTCCGATGACGGACGGCCGGTGGCCACCGCGGCGCTGATGCGGCGTGCGCTCGAGTACGCCGGCATGTTCGACATGCCCATTATCGACCACTGCGAAGACCGGTCGCTCGCCGGGGAGGGCGTCGCCCACGAGGGGTTCCACGCGGCTCAACTCGGGTTGCGTGGCATTCCGGCGGCGGCCGAGGACGTGATGGTCGATCGCGACATCGTCCTGGCCCACGCCACGGGCGGGCACGTCCACATCGCGCACGTGAGCACGGCAGGGGCGGTGCGCGCGGTGCACACCGGGAAATCGCGGGGTGCCCGCGTGACCTGCGAGGTGACGCCCCACCACTTCACGCTCTGCGACGAGCGGCTTCGTGCCCCGCTCATCTACGACACGAACCTGAAGATGAATCCGCCGCTCCGTGGCAGCACCGATCGCGACGCGCTGCTGGCCGGGATCAGGGACGGGTCGATTGACGTGATTGCGACCGACCACGCCCCGCACCATGCCGACGACAAGAGGGTGGAGTTTGACCGCGCGTCGTTCGGCATTGTCGGCCTCGAGACCGCCGTGTCGCTCAGCTTCGATCGGCTCGTCCACGCCGGCATCATCGGCCTGGGCCGGCTGGTCGAGTTGCTCTCGGTCAACCCGGCGAGGATCCTGAAGGTGCCCGGCGGGCGGATCGCGCCGGGAGACGCCGCGGACATCACGATTCTGGCTCCTGATCTCCCGGTGACCGTGGCCGGCGCCACGTTCCGGTCCAGGGCCAGGAACACTCCGTTTGACGGCTGGTCGCTGCGCGGAGGCGTAGCCGCCACCGTCGTCGGCGGCCGCGTGGTCTTCGCCAACGCCGCCGTGCCCCAGGTCGCCGGCCTGGAGAGGAGAGAGACGTGAGAGGTCGGGACGAGATCCGCCAGAAGGCGTTCGATGAACTGCAGCGGGCCGGCGTGCTCATGCTCGACGGGCACTTCGACTACGGCAACGGGTACCACGGCCGGGTGTATCTGAACCCGCACCAGTTGTTCAGGTTTCCCTCGACGATCTGGCGCTTCGCTCAGGACTTGATCGATCTGATGCCGGCGGCCATGATCGAACAGGCCGACGTGGTGGCCGGGCCGGCAACCGGCGGTGCGCTGCTGGCCCACACGATTGCCGGCCTGCTCGACAGTCGGCGCAAACTGACGGAACCCGCGCGGCTGTTCGCTCCCTTCGCGCCTGACCACGCCGGCGGGCACACCTTGCGTCCGTTCTACCAAGCGCAGATGGCGGGCAAGCGCGTGTTGATCGCTGACGACGTGCGCAACACTGGCCAGACATTTGAGCGGTGCGCGGCGCTGGTCACGCAGGCTGGGGGCACCGTGATCGGCACGGTGGAGATTTGCGACCGGCTGGAGGCCATCGTGGATCTAGGTGTGCCGAACATTGCCGTGGCCGAGTACCGGGCGCCGGACAACTATCCGGTCGCCGCGTGCCCGCTTTGTCGCGAGGGGTGGGCCATCAGCTCCTTCTAGGGATTCGGGATTGGATTGGGCGGCGGGTTGGAGGCCGGGCTGGAGCCCGGCGATCCCAGGCGTGTCACGCTGTCCGGATCCCAGGGGGCCATGCTGATCGGAGCCCGGGACTGTCACGCTGACCAACTGTCCGATCCGTTGAGAGCCAGGGATCGCCACACTCCAGCGTGGCAAGCGGGATTCGAGGTTCGGAAGACCCGCAGGGGTGCGATTCATCTCGCCAGCAGGGAGGCCACACGCCAGACGTTCGCCGACTCAAGCCTGCGCTCGATCGGCTCTACCGCCAGTTCGACCGAAGCGGGCGCGTCAGCGATCCGATCGAGCGGGTGCGCCCCTTCACGAACCCGGCTGATGCGCAGATTGTCGCCTTCTGCGCGGCCGGGTTGGCGTTTGGTCGCGTGGCGAGCATCGTCGCCGCGATCGATGCGCTGCTGGACGTGATGGGACCGTCGCCATCGGCATTCGTCAGGCGGTTCGAGCCTGAGCGCGACGGACCCGGGCTTGAGCATCTCGGCCACCGCTGGATGAGCGGGAAGGATCTGGTAGCGCTCGTCTGGATACTCAGGCAGATGCTGGACGCGGCGGGATCGCTGGAGCAGTTCTTCGTCGACGGCGATACTCCGTCCTCGCCGGACATTGGTACCGGCCTCGACAGTTTCTGCGAGCGCGCGCGGGAGCTGGACGTGAGACGTGTGTATGGGCGTGCGGCCGGACGGCCCGGTGTCCACGGCTTTTTCGCGCGGCCGTCAGATGGAAGCGCCTGCAAGCGTCTGAACCTCTTCCTGCGCTGGATGGTGCGCCACGACGCCATCGACCTCGGCATCTGGAGGCGCATCTCGCCGTCGCGCCTGATCATCCCGCTCGACGTGCACGTCGTTCGTGTGGGACAGTGCCTGCGCCTCACGAACTACCGGTCGCCCGGCTGGCGGATGGCCGCCGACATCACGACATCCCTGCGGACGCTCGATCCTGACGATCCTGTGCGCTACGATTTCGCGCTGTGCCACCTCGGGATGCTGAACCTGTGCGGATTCAATCAGCCGGCGGGAGATTCCCATTGCCCGTTGAGGGGCGCATGCCGGCCACGCGCTCGTAGACGGCGAGCGTCTCGTCCACCATCCGATCCACGCTGAAGCGCACACGGACACGCTCCAGGCCAGCCTGTCCCATCTGCGCCCGGAGCGGCGCGTCGTTGAGCAACCGCAGGATGGCCTCAGCCATCGCAGCGGGCTTCTGGACGGGCACCAGCAACCCTGTGACCCCGTGCTCGACGACTTCGGGGATGCCGCCGGCGTCGGTGGCCACCACGGCCTTCGACGAGGCCATCGCGTCCAGGATCGACGTGCCAAGCCCCTCGGTGATCGAACTCATGACGAACACATCCAGGCTCTTGATGAGCGCGAGCACGTTGGGCTGGAAGCCGACGAGCCGGACGTGATGATCGAGCCCCAGCGCCTTGATCTGCCGCTGCAGCTGCGGCCGAAGCTCGCCTTCGCCGAAGAGGAGCACCTGCACGTCTGGCAGCGCGTGGACGATGACGGGAACCGCCTCGATCAGGTATCGCTGGCCTTTGTGCGCGACAAGCGCTGCGACGTTGCCGACCACAGGCGCGTGCGGCGGCAACCAGAGTTCGGCGTGGACGTCTGCCCGCGGGATCGCCGCAATCCGATCGACGTCGACGCCCTCGTAGACCGTGATCGCCCGGTCATCCGGGATGCCATCATCGACCACCATCGCCCGGATCGCGTTCGACGAGCACACGACGCAGTCGGCCAGTTTGTACTTCCAGCGGGAGAAGGAGTTCTGCTTGAGATGGAAATCGACGCGGCGAGCGACGACAAACGCCGGCCGTCTCTCGCGGCCGAACATCGACAGGGCCATCGCCGTCATCGACACGGCATGCGGATCGTGCGCGTGAACGACGGCAGGCTTCAATTCGCGCAACACGCGCGAGAGCCTGAGCGCGGCGGCAAAATCGACTTCATGCAGCGGCGCCAGGCAAACCAGATCATGTCCCTCCTGGGCCCGACGGGCGAGTTCTCCTTTCGGATGCGCCACCAGCGCGGCGCGGTGGCCGCGCGCACGCAGGCCCATGACCGTCTGGAGAACCTGGCTCTGTCCGCCGCGCCAGGAGACCGCGGTGTCAACGTGAAGGGAGAAGAGCATCCTACTTCTTTCCCAACTCCCATAACTTCACGAACTTCAGGAGCACGTAATACGAGTTCAGCATCGACACGATCAGTCCGGCGGTGCCGTCCCGGACGCCGCCGCGGGCCACATAGTTGCGCAGAAACGCCACGGGCGGGTGGAGCGCGAGCTGGACCGCTGTGGCGCGGCGCCCATCCTCGAACATCTGGCGCGCCGAAAGACTCGAGTACCGATCGATCGTGGCCAGATGGTGTGACACGTCCCGGTACGGGTAGTGCTGCAGATCGGCGCCCAGGCGGGCGACCGCGCCATCGGCGTTGACCGACTCGTGGACGTAACGACCGGCCCAGCGCGCGCGCCGCCGATCGTACAGCCGGAGCTGGAAGTCGGGGTACCAGTCCGTCGAGCGAATCCAGCGGCCGAGGTAATGGCTCACCCGAGGCACCCGATAGCCCGCGCACGGAGGATCGCTTTGCAGCAGCGTCTTGATCTGGTTTGCGAGTTCCGGCGTTACACGCTCGTCCGCGTCGAGCGAGAAGATCCAGTCGTAGGTGGCGATCGAGGCGGCGTAGTTCTTCTGCGCGACGTAGCCGGGCCAGTCGCGTGCGACGACGCGATCGGTGAACCGCCTGGCAATCTCGACCGTATCGTCCGTGCTCTGCGCGTCGACGACCACGATCTCGTCGGCCCACGAGACTGATTGGAGGGCCGCAGCGATGTTGGCCGACTCGTTGAGCGTGATGATGGTGGCGGTCAAGCCGGGCACGAGAGGGAGTGTACAGCAAAGATGCGCGGGGGCAGTAGACGGGATTCGGGGTTCGGGATTCGAGGGGAAGAAACCCGATTCCCGATTCCCGAACCCCGACGTGCATCGCGCCCGCCCTGGTTTCCGGGGCGCGATGCGGCGATTACTGTCCGCCGACCACAATCGACGAACCGCCCGCCGTGGGAGCCTCCTGAACCGTCTCGAGATCCACGAGCGACGTGTTGTAGTTGAGCAGCGCCGCGAGCGCCGAATACCTGGCATCCGACAGATCGCGCTGCGCCTGGAAGACCAGGAACGT
>Ga0315290_10000590_pt1 | contig 23844 bp, 19 predicted proteins | sample YL17G12_0_MG_FD_203627 | JGI IMG/M metagenome (GOLD analysis project Ga0315290, IMG submission 203627) | Sediment microbial communities from Yellowstone Lake, YNP, Wyoming, USA - YL17G12_0 | ecosystem: Environmental > Aquatic > Freshwater > Lake > Sediment | place: USA: Wyoming | collected... | reverse complement strand
ATGCCCCCAAGGAACTTGATATTGCTCAATTGCGGGAGTATGCTGTGGGGCTGGAACTGAATATGGACACGTTCGACAAGACTATGGCCAGCGAGGCAACTATCAACGAATTACTCAAAGCAGATAAGGCTGAAGCCGGCAAATGCAATGTCAGCGGCACTCCCACCATCCTGATCAACGGCCTGAAACTGATCGACCGCAGTATAGAAGGCTACAAAGCTCGCATTGATGGGATTCTGGCAGAAACCGCAAAGTAGGTACTGCCTCATGATATTGGAGCCTCTTGCAAAAGCTCGTGAAACGGTGTTGAGGCAGTGAGTGCAGGCGGGAAGAATCCCCCGTTGAGCAGTGTTTGGGTGAAGATTTACATAGGATTTTGATCGACCGTCCGCGGTGGGTGGTTCAGAACGCCGAAAATTACCGGTTTGGCGCATACGGCCACTGTTGCGTACTCACCGGCTTAATCAAATCGCTCCCAAGCTCTTTCTGTGTCGCGTCAGGATAGCAGTTTGAGCAGTTGTTCGGCGGCGAATTCCCGGTGCTTCTCGTCGAGTTCGCCCAACTTGTCTTCTAACATCGGAAAGAGCCATGCCTGGATGCTGTTCCACAGACTGCCAGGATTTGCCATTGCTGTCATACCATTTGTCTCCTCGTTGTGGGTGACTTTACTGATTATTACAGGTATGATGCCGCATTGAAATGAACATAACAACATATAAATAAATAAGTTACGGGTTTTTCAAAAGGAAAAAAACGAATTTTAGATTTGACAAGAGCAGTAATTTCCGTAGAAATAGAATTGTGTTGCCTTGCGAAAGGTGAGCGATGGAGCTGGTCTGTCGCGTTTCGGAGGGTTTTGCAGGTGGCTCTGTAAATAGAAGTTTCTTTTTTTAGTGTTGTGGCGATAAAAGTCGCAGTGAATCACAGACCAATTTCCCGGGGAAATCAAATGAAACAATGGTGGCAATTAGATATTAAGGAAGCAGTTGGTTCTCTCTCCAGCGATTTAACAAATGGGCTGTCGTTTAACGAAGCGGCAGAACGATTAAAAAAATATGGTCCTAACGAACTGCAGGCAACCCATCGCACCTCGCCATGGGCGTTGCTCCTGGAGCAGTTCAAGAATGTGCTGATTATCATTTTGTTTGTCGCCACAGTTTTGTCGGCCTTCCTGGGACACAACGTTGAAGCGATTGCGATTGCCGTCATCGTCTTGTTCGCAGTGTTGCTGGGCTTCGTGCAGGAATATCGCGCTGAGCGAGCCATCGAGGCCCTGCAACAAATGGCCGCGCCAATGGCCAGCGTCATCCGCCATGGACGTGAGGCTGACATTCCATCGCGTGAGCTTGTGCCCGGCGATGTCATTCTCTTGCGAGCAGGCTACAAAATTCCTGCTGATGCCCGTTTGTTCGAGGCTGTCAATTTGCAGATTGATGAGGCTGCCCTGACAGGTGAGTCGGTTCCGGTAGAAAAACACACTGTTTCCATCGACCACCCTAACCTGGCATTGGGTGACCGCCGGAACATCGCCTACGCCGGGACGGTAGCGACTTATGGCCGCGCCCGCGCCCTTGTCGTTGCCACCGGCATGAATACCGAGTTCGGGAAAATTGCCCAAATGTTGCAGACGGTCGAAACGGGCAGGACCCCCTTGCAGGAGAATCTCGACAAAGTCGGTCGCATGCTGGCGTGGTCGGCATTCGTTATTGTGGCAATTATTGTTGCTCTGGGCCTGTTGCGTGGCCAGCCCTTTATTGAAATGCTGATATTCGGCATTGCGTTGGCGGTCGCCGTCGTTCCCGAAGCATTGCCCGCTGTGGTTACCATTTCGCTGGCCATAGGTGTGCAGCGTATGGTGCGTCGCCATGCATTGATGCGCCGCCTGCCGGCAGTCGAAACACTCGGCAGTATCTCAGTTATCTGCTCTGACAAGACCGGAACCTTAACGAAGGATGAGATGACGGTGCGTAAAGTTTATGTGGCCGGCAGGATGCTTGATGTTTCCGGCGCGGGATATGAGCCGCAGGGACAGTTTTCGCAAGACGGCGCCCCTTTTGAACCCTCCACCGCGCTTAAACAGCTTCTGCAGTCGGCTACACTGTCGTCCGATGCCCACATCTGCCAGCTTGATGGCCGCTGTGGTATCAAGGGCGACCCGACGGAGGGGGCGTTAGTGGTGGCCGCTGCTAAAGCCGGGCTGGATAAGGCCGACCTTGACGCACGGTTCCCACGAATAAATGAAATACCTTTCACTTCAGAAAGCAAGCGTATGACCACACTGCACACCACACAGCATGGGGCGATTGCCTACTCCAAAGGCGCGCCGGAAGTGGTCCTCGATTCATGTGTGCTGCAGTTTACCGACGACGGTGAAACGTCGCTTGACGCAGCAGGCAAAAGGTCGATTCTGGAAATGGCACGCCGCATGGCAAGCGAAGCACTGCGAGTGCTGGCCGTAGCGTCTAAGTCGAATGCCACGCTGGAAACGGCTGAACGTGAAATGTCATTTCTCGGCCTGATAGGGATGATTGACCCACCTCGTCCCGAGGTCAAAGCCGCCGTTCAGACCTGTGAGAACGCAGGCATAAAAGCAGTAATGATTACCGGCGACCACCCGATTACAGCCCAGGCGATAGCCCGTGAGTTAGGTATCCTCAAAACAGGCCGTGTAGTTACCGGAGACGAATTGGAAGCCATGACGGATGCCAGTCTCGAGCAAGAGGTGCCCAATATTGAGGTTTACGCCCGCGTCTCACCGTCGCACAAGCTGCGGGTGGTTACCGCCCTGCAAAAAAAAGGCCACATCGTCGCGATGACTGGTGATGGAGTGAATGATGCGCCAGCCCTTAAAAAAGCCGACATCGGCATTGCCATGGGCATTACTGGTACGGATGTCAGCAAAGAAGCCGCCGCTATGACACTTACCGATGACAATTTCGCTTCCATTGTAGCTGCGGTGGAAGAGGGCCGGGGGATATTCGGCAATATCAAAAAATACCTGATGTATTTGCTTTCATCCAACATGGGTGAAATCGGCCTGATGGGTGCCGCCATGCTCGCTGGGATACCGCTGCCTTTAAGTGCGGTGCAAATTCTTTACGTAAATCTCGCCACCGATGGTCTGCCGGCGATGGCCCTGGCCGTTGACCCGCCTGAAGCAGACCTCATGCGTCGTAAACCACGCAACCCGCGTACCGGTATTTTCACACGGCCCGTCGTGGCCCTCATGGTGGCCGGTGGGCTTTGGTCAACTGTGGTCAATTTAGGTCTGTTTGTTTGGATGTTGCATTCCGGCCGCAGCCTTGAAGAAGCGATGACGATGACGTTTGTGTCGCTTGTGCTCATTCAATTCTTCAAAGCGTACAACTTTCGCTCTGACCGCCATTCAGTCATCAATCAGCCTTTTGCCAATAAATGGCTGAATCTGGCTGTTCTGTGGGAACTATTACTGCTGTTACTGATTGTCTATGTGCCTTTCCTGCACCGTCCATTTGGTACCTATAGCCTCACGCTGGTGGACTGGATAATCATTATTATAGTAACAATTACGATTTCGCCGGTACTGGAACTGGTAAAATGGCTGGAACGCCGCGGCTGGTTTAACACATGAGTTACCCCGCGAGGTTCCAAAAGTCCGCTCAAGGTTTTACTTGTTGCTGTTGAGCGATGAAGAATTGGTTGCGAGGGTCTGGGACACAGCAATTGATGGCGTCTATCAAACCCAGATGTTTGTCCACTTCCCGCAGAGGCACTTCGCCGGCTTTAAGTAAAGTTGTTGATATAACTACTTATATTACAAACAGTTAGGCCTTTTGTTCATCAAAAAATAGAAAAATTCTATGAGATATTCGGGTTAAACCCATACATCAACCGGCACCTCCAGTCGCAGCGTGAATGTGCTCCAGCCCCGGTCTGGTTGCCACTATTTCGTCTGCAAACCCCGACTTCGCAAATATGCTTTCAATTCCGGTATATCGATGATGTGAAAATGGAATACCGACGCAGCCAGCAGAATTGTCGCACCGGCCTCCACCGCCTCATAGAAATGCTCCATCTTGCCGGCGCCTCCCGATGCCACTATCGAAGCTGAGCACGCATCAGCCATGGCCCTGATAATCGGCAGATCATATCCCGTTTTGGCGCCGTCGCCGGCCTTACTGGTTGGCAGAATCACCTCAACGCCAAAACCGTCAACCTTCCTGGCCCATTCGAGTGCGTCGGCGCCGGTGGCCGTGCGACCGCCGTCAATATAAACTTCATAACCACAAGGCAGTGAATCGTTTACGTCCACATCTATAGCGACGGTAACCTTCTGCGGACCGAACTGGGCCACCATCTGGCGGATCACATCCGGCTTTCGGAAAGCCGCACTGCTGGTCGATATTTTGTCTGCGCCGGCCTCCAGTACCGCCGCCGCCGAGGCGACATCGCAAATACCACCACCGACCGTAAACGGAACCGTCGCGGCCTTGGCCACTCGTCTAACCACATCCAGCATAGTAGGTCGATTCTCGACTGTTGCCGTTATGTCCAGCAGAGCCAGCTCATCAGCCCCAGCCTGACAATACGCCAGGGCACATTCCACCGGATCGCCGGCATCTCGAATATCTACAAAATGAACACCTTTAACCACTCGCCCATTTTGCATATCCAGACAAGGCATAATACTAACTTGTTTGCTCATTCTTACTTCTCCGTTTGGCACACAACAATCACTCGGGCTGAATCCAACCCACAAAAAGACCACTGCAGAATTATAGCCTTTCTCAGAGATATCGCAAAAACTTTTATTGCCGGTTATTTGACGCCAAATAGAATATAAATGTATGTTTAGCAAGGAGTTGCGTTGTGTCCAATCCAGCCATCCTCTAAATAAAGACGCGATATTGTTGGCGTCAGAAGTCGATATTCACGCCTGAAAACGCTGCTTTGGTATTAGAATCGACGTTTCACAATCTTTTTGACGCCGGCGTCGATATTGCACCGGTTTTCTCGAATCGCACCAAGTTTTTTTTGAATTATTTATTGAAATCCATCAAGGTTTCTATTATAGGGGTGAAAATTATGTGTGATTATGCGGAACTTTTTGTAAAAAAACAGGAGATTTTCATGAGCGTAAAAATAGATTTGGAAAAGTGTAGCGGATGTGGAGCTTGTGTGGACGCCTGTCCAAGCGAAGCGTTAAAGCTCGTGGACGAAAAAGTTGTGGTTGACAGCGATGAATGCGTCGATTGCGGAGTTTGTGTGGACGAGTGCCCTGAAGAGGCTTTGGAAATGGAGTAATCCTGGCAGGGCAGCTCAAGCACACTCTAACTGGTTTTTTTTGTGCAGGCGTTTTATCGGACTATCAAGGAATTGAGTTTTTGTATTGCCTCAATGGCGCGAGCCAGCGGTGGCAGATAGGGTTTTACGAAGTTGCTCTCGGAAACGGTCAAAGGACTGCTCCAATTACGATATACGACCAATCCGCCCAGCAGTTCATTGTCCAAAAACAACGGCAGTGCCATAAGTGACAGTCCCGCCAGTTCCTTGCGATGTTTTGGTAGTATTTTCTCGCAAACGCCCGCATCCCCGATCAATATCAGGCGACCCGAGGTAATTACTTCGCTGATGACGGTTTCCTTCAGCAGTGTTTCAATCTCATTGAGGTCTCGGCGGTTATCGTACCATGGACCTGAGATGTGAGCTTCGATTTTGTCAGTGCTGCAAAGATAAACAACAGCACTCGATTCAGGTATCTGCTCTTTGATCTGTCGCAGCGCCTTGTGCAGCATATAACACAAATCAAATTCACCGGTCAGATCGCTTTGAAAATTATAAATTCGGCGGAAATCGTGCAGGGTATTGGTCAAATTGGCGTTGGACCGGACCAGATCACGGCACAGCAGGTCCATTTTGTTTCGCAACTGCCGGCGATTGCGATTAACCTTTTGAAACAGATGCCGCATCCTTCGATAGCGGCTGGTAATGCAATGTCTGCCTCGGCTGCGTTCTATCGCCTGCTGAAAAATACCCGGCAACTGCTGGGCCAGAAACGGTTGGGCAATAATGCCGTCGAAATCCAGCTTTGCCGCCTGTACGGCATCATGTACTGAGTCTTCCAGCAGAACCGCGACTACCGCTATGGACGTTTCTTTCCAGAATTGTCCCGTCAGATTTCTGCCGGAAGTATTTTCCTCGACCGCCCGGTTCCATTGCTGCATATCCGGGCCGGTTACCGCCAGCAGCACCACATCGACATCCTCCGCAGGCAACATTGACCAGAAAGAGCCGTCGATTATCGCCTCTGGCAGCGAACAGTCCGCAGGCAATCCGGCTTTTCGATAACAAAGATTATTATCCATTTCTATCTGCCGGCGCAGACGATCCTCGATATCGCCGCCCATCAACGATAGTATATTTATACGATTAGAATCCTCTATTCTCCTCAACTTCTCTCCCTTCCGAAAACCCATGTTTTGCCGGAATTTTTCTCTGTGACCCTGTCAGGAATTATCATACCCATTGGGTAAAAACAAATTCCTATACGCTTAAATCATGGCCGCTTCATCAGCGACCGGTGTCCGTAGAATGGGCAGAGCTATTCTGGCACAACATCCTTTGCCCGGTTCACTTTGCAGATGCAAAGTTCCTCCATTGCTTTCGATATTTCTGACACTGCGGCTGAGCCCCAGACCTCGTTTGCGTCCAGCCTGTTTGCCCGAAAAGAACGGGCTGGTCGCCTTGTGCAATGTATCTTTGTCCATACCGCAGCCGTGATCTTTAATTTCGACAAAAACTTTTTCATCCAGTTCGTCATATCCGGCTGTAATCGTTACCGTACCTTTTTCCCGGTTTTGATAAGATTCAATGGCGTTTGCGAGTACTTCCGACAAAGCCGAACTTATTTGTTCCAAATCTACAAACACATCGGGAAGATATTCGTCGATGTGAGTATCAATTACCACATTGCCGGCCTGAGCCGCTTCCTCGCACGCACTGGTTGCCCTGGTTATCAGGGCCTCGGCGTTTACCGTTGAAGGTTTCGGCAAGGCTGGTTTTGCAAATTCTAATAATTCTGTAATGATCTTGGAGATTTCCTGCCCGTTGCTCGCAATGGTCTCGAGTATCTTTTTTTTCTCGGAATTTGTTTCGCCGGAAGCCAGCAACTGCGAGCGTCCCACCACCACCGCCAAAGGATTGTTGATTTCATGAGCGGCCCCACAAGCCATTTCTCCCACAGCGGCTAAGCTGCGTTTATGCGATAATTCCTGTTGTATTTTCTGAAGTTGCATATTATTTTGAGCTAACTGATCACAGAAGATCGATTGTTTTTCATGTTTTTGAGCCTGGCAAACCATCAGGGCCGCGCCGGCGGCAAAGGACTGCATTTCTTTGATTTGCTGTTTGTAATAACCTTGATCCTTATCGGATTGCCACAGCACTCCTCCGGCCAGTTCATCGCCAAGTCGTAAAGGCATTACCAGCGTGGATTTGGCCTCGAACATAGGATCCACCTGCTCAAAAAACCAGTCGTGAGATTCCTGTGCCGGCGAAATGGCAAAGTTTGTGGGAAACTCCATAGAGCCACCACGGCTGCCAATGGCAGCCGGATCGTCCGTGCGGTCCACCATGAATATGGTCGGATCACTTTTGAGATTTGTCCTGACCGCTCCTTCGATAATCAATTCATCTTCGGATGTAGCATACACTCCGCAACGATCGCAACCGGTGTGTGCCTGCCATATCCTGGCAATCAGGCTGCATACGTCCACCACCGACTGGCCCGGTTGTACCGACGAACCTAACTGTTCCAAAGAATCGAAATAACGGCTGCGCATCCATAGCGTTTGATTTTGATGTTGTAGTTTGGTATTTAGTTTGCCCAGTTGGCAGTTTGCTTCTCTCAGGGCCTCGTGATAAATGTCTTTCGGTTCGATATCGTCCAGTCCCATCAGAGAGGCACGTTCGCTGATTTCATCGGGCAGTTGCCTGGCTATATGTTCGATCACGGAGTCCGGACATCCTAATTCCTGAGCTATTGTCTCCGCTGAATCCGGCAAATAATGGTTTCCCGAATAACCCATTTGGAATTGCCTGGCCAAGACGTCGGCCAAATGTACCGTTTGAACTATACTAGCATTTTTGACCGCATCCGGCAGGCCGTGAATCCACTGATGATGGAGCCAGACGGTTTCTATTATCGCCTCCGGCAAACGCCATTTTTCCGCAAGCCGTCGGCCAACCGCACAGTGATCCATGCCGATTATTCTTTTTTCCACCTCGGCGATATTGGTCATGGATGATTCCGTCAGTTGAACTACACGTGCAAAACTTTTCGGAAGGCAGCTATCCAGAGCGACTTTTCCGATGTCGTGCAGCAATCCGCAGACAAAAGCTTCGTCCGGATCAACCTTTGTATCGATGTGCCTGATAAGCATTTTAGCGCCGCAAGCCACCGCCAGACTGTGTTTCCAGAAACTGACCCTGTCAAAAATGGTGCTGTCGTTATTTCCCTCGTTTTTGTTGAGGGTCTCGAACACCTTAATGCTCAGTACAGCATTGCGGACCGCGTCAAAGCCTAATAATACTACAGCTTTGTTGAGTGAAGAGGAGGTTCTCCGATCCACTTCCATGCTTGCCCGGACGGACATTGCGATAATCTTGGTGGCCAAGGACGGATCAGATTCGATCAGCCGCACTACCTCCTGAGCCTGCGTGTCGCTTTTGACCGTAATCTCCAGCAATCTGGCCGCCACCGCCGGCAGGGTAGGCAGACTGTCGAGTTGCTGTATTACCAACTCAATTTTCCTGCCCTTTGACTGGTCTGTTTGCTGGGGTATATTCATATATCAGGTTACCCGTTTTTCCCGTTTTGGCCAAGCAGAGATCGTTATACTCATTTGTTATAAATGCTGGCGCAGATTAGTTATATCTTAAGAAGTACCGTAATCTTCTCGATCAACTCGTCGATACTGAAAGGTTTTTGGAGAAATGTATCGGCGCCGATCCCCAGAAGGTGATCGATTTCATCCTTATTGACCACGCCACTGACGATAATAATTCTCATCTGTTCGAAAACCGGATTCTGCCGTATTGTCTTGCAAACAACGTTACCGTTGACGTCGGGCAGCATATAATCCAAAATCATCAGATTCGGCTGAAATTCCTGCGTCATCACCCCGGCGTCATACCCGCTGGTGGCGGTTTTGACCTCAAATCGGCCGTCCCGTTCCAGAACATCCACCATCAACTCGACAATTTCCGGATCATCGTCAACCACCAATATTTTACTGCGGTCCGAATCCAGATTGTTCATTGGTATTTCATTTTCCTTCATGAACTTAACAATGCTTTCGCGTGGTATCCGACGGAAACGTGACCCAGGTACACGAAATCCCTGCAGACGTCCGGAATCAAAGCAACGAATGACTGTTTGCTGGCTTATCTTGCAAATTGCCGCAGCCTCACCTGTGGAATATACGTTTTTCATAATTTTACATCTCCAGATGGACCAACTAATTCAACCCTAAAACTAATACAGCTTCGACACAACATAGGAACCCAATAGGTATGCCCTTCTCAGCTTACCTATATTTCCCAATTTAACTATCGTCCCACGGTTTTGTCAACTTAAATTCTGTCTTGTTTGTAATGTATTATTCTTAATAGGGTTAGGTTGTATTGTAGAGGTTGTAGGGATTGCACTTGCAATTTGTCGTTCAAGACAGTGGTCCGACCTGACTGTGCCAAGAGTCAACGTAACTTACGCTAAAAGAGTTGGTTAGGTAAGATATCGCCGGTTTTGGCCAGCGATTGGGAATTACCCAATCCCGTCCGATCCGGGTTAATTCTGGTAAAATGGGGTAGCCGGGTAAGATAGACTTTTCTGGAGCCAGCTTTCCCGATGGAACTTTGATGTTGGCGTTAACTTTGTCCAATGCGGATTACTATGGTGTTCCGAGGCGTGATGCCGTCTCAATTATTACCTGCTCGACCGGGGCATTGGCGAATGCTCCGCCCTGATTGGCGGTTTTTACATTACGAATGGCGTCAACCGCGTCCATACCCTCCACTACCCTGCCAAAAACGGCGTACCCGGGGTTGGCAGGTCCGGCATAATTAAGGGCACCATTATCTACAACATTGATAAAAAACTGGCAGGTGGCGCTGTCAGGATTGGACGTTCTGGCCATGGCGATGGTACCGCGGTTGTTTTTCAAGCCGTTGGAAGCTTCGTTGGTTATCGGTCCGTGCGGGGCTTTCTGGTTTTTGTCAGTGGTAAAACCGCCGCCCTGTATCATAAAGGTGGAAATCACCCGGTGGAATATGGTGCCATTGTAAAAACCCTCATCCACATAACGCAGGAAGTTTTCAACGGTAACGGGCGCCTTTTCAGAATCGAGTTCGATAACAATATCACCCTTTGTAGTTTTCAGGACAACACGTGGCTCTGTTTTTTTTGTCATATCAGCTTGATCCTTGGGGGTTTGGGGTTTTTTTGGCGTTTCAGCCGGTTCGCATCCGCCGAAACAGCAAATACTTAGAATCACACATATTAGAAAACATCTCATCACCATAGCAAAAAGCTCCATAAGAACGATTTTATTATAACACTACTATCTCGTAGCTCATATCGTCAAGCTCGAGGATGACTATCTGAGCCGAGCCGGTAATCCAGTCGGTTGTCTCGCCCGGGTTGACTATCAGTGTTTTGCCTGTCTGGCGAATATCCTGCTTGTGGGTGTGGCCGTAGATGACCAGGTCATACATCTGGCTATTGGCAATTTCGTCCACATCGTCGTGAAGGTGTGTCATGTATATATGTTTGCCGGCGATAGTGTCTTTATAGCAATGTCCATAAATTTCACCTCCGAACCCAGCTATCGTCGATTGCAAGAACAGTTTTTCGCCTTCGTTATTGCCGAAAACCGCGATGAATTTGGCCCGGTCCAGCTTACCAAAGGCCTTGGCCGCAAACGGCGAGACAATATCGCCGGCGTGCAAAACATAGTCAACTTTCTGTTCGTTGAAAATTTCCACCACGGCAAGTATGTTCCGATGGTGGTCATGCGTGTCGGCAATTATGCCTATTTTCATTATTTTTTACCTGATAGTCAGTCATATCGCCTTGGCTGAGAAGTTCTGTCTCCTCGGCGATAGAAAATGGGCCGGGTTGGGTTCGAACCAACGTAGGCTTACGCCAGCGGATTTACAGCCCGCTCCCTTTAACCACTCGGGCACCGACCCTCCTGTACCAATTTTTGTTACGATTTTCGTAACCCTTTGCAAAAAAACAAGTTGTAAAAAATACAAAAACTTTTATGCCCAACCGGGCATACGGTCAAGTCCTCTGGATGTCGTCCGATCGAACCTGATCGATCTAGGAACCCCGTCAGTTTACTCTAAAATCCGGAACAATACAAGACCGACAATAAAAAAAACTACACGCCGGGAGTGTTTTTTACGTGTTTTTCGCTTTGGCGGGTGAAATGTCCGGATTAAGGCGATCTCTAAAAATTGCTATTTGGCGTATTGGGGTCGAGATTGGCGCCGGTATCATCCCCGATGGAAGGCGTATCGAAGTTACTTTTAATTGAAGATCGACCGGTATCCTGTGAGGGACTCAAATCTTCGTCGGGCTTTTCAGCGGGTTGCACAACCACTACGACCGCCACCAATTGCGCCGGTTGAGACTGGGCAGGCTCTTCTTCGGTAGAGGCCATTAATGCCTCCGATACAGCCGGCTTGTAAATTTTTCCAATTTTTTCTTCGTTAACCCCTTCCGACGGTCCTCCGAGTACTCGCAGATCGTCAAGCGATGGTTGCTCTTTGGCAATCCATTGAAGCCATTCTGCGTGGATGTCATTCCGGCCAAGTACGGTATTATTATCCGCCATGGCAAATTGCATCGCATGGGTCAGTTGTACCGTCGGATTTGCCTCGCCAGCCAGTTTCATAGCCTGCTGTTGCGTTGCCCGCGGCACCACAACCACACATTGGCCCTGATCGTCGCTGACGACAAGGTCGATTTGGTTATCTTTATGCCTGATACCGCTGAAAATGAGTTGAAACTGGTCGGTCGGACATACAAAGGCATATTGATAGTAGTTTTCGTTTATCTGACTACGGATCACTTTTTTGATATTTTGATCGGCAAACAGTTTTTCCAATCGACTGGTTTCCGTTAATATATCCGAACCTGCAACTACTAATCGCAGGTTGCTGTATTTGATTTCGGATATTTTATCGATTATCGATTCAATCTCTTTATCGACCGCTGTTTCAACCGGTACTGTGACTTTCTCTGCTGCGTCATCGGCTACTGTCATTTTCAGTGTTTTCACCGTTCGTGGCTCTTCTGGAGCAACGGCTACAAACTTATCTGTTACCCTTTCCGGTCGGGGGATGTAGGGTTTGCTCAAAACGTGATAGATAATGGTTCCGATGGCCCCGATGAGCATAACCATCGCCGCAGCCGTGGCGAACCGTCGCAGCCGCAGATGTTTCTCACCGGCCAGTTCCGCCAGAACGTCGCTTCTGTCCAGCAGCAGATCGCGTTCCAGCCGTTTCGTCACCTCATCCGCCAGCCCGTCCGGTGCTTTAGTTCGCCCAAGTTCATGCACCATTTGCGATACCTGTCCCAATTCGTTCAGTAATTGTCGCATGCTGGGATCTTCAGCGAGTCGTCGCTCGATTTTTTCCGCCTGACCCGGACTCAGTTCGCCGTCCAGATACTCGCTAAGAACCGCGATAAGCTCTTTGTCGGAATGTATGTCTTTTTTAGCCATAGCCTTTCAATCAGATTAATAATCGCATTATTTTATTTTAGACTTAATCAAGTTTCTCAAATTGACCGTACTACTTACTGCCACTGCCTCGTGCCTGTCGCCTTATTCAACATTGGCCTTTCAGCAGTTGCCTTCGCAACGCGGCACGTGCCCGCGACAAACGACTTTTGACAGTACCTGTAGGTACCTGCAGGATATTGGCGATTTGAGCATAATCTAATTCTTCGATGTCTCGCAAAACCACTACCGCCCTGGCCGAGGCTTCCAACTCTTCCATGGCCGCCAATACCCGCCCATGGCTTTCCCTAACCTGAGCTTGATACACGGGCGAACTATCATTTGCCTTTGCCATTACCGTCAGAGCGTCAGCCTGATGCCCCAACTGGTCATCACCGGACAGAGATCTGATCTGTACTCGCTGCTGCCGCCGGTGATGATTGATGCACAAATTCATCCCTATTCGGAACAGCCATGTGTAGAAGCCGGCGTTTCCACGAAACTTTTTCAGCCCTTTCATAGCCCGATAAAAGGTTTCCTGAGTCATCTCCATAGCGTCATCATAGTCGCCCACCATCCGAAAAACCGCGTTGAACAGACGATCCTGATACTTCAGTACCAATTGTTCGAAGGCAGCCATATTGCCTGTCCGGCATCGTTTTATAAGCACATCGTCTTCGCTGCCACCATCGCAGATGTTCTGACAGGCTCTATCTGTTTGACGTTCGGCGTACCGGCTGGTTCCATCGGAATAAGAGTTTTTCGGGTTTTTCATACAAAACACCTTATAGGACTTTTGACGCTGGCATTACTGCCGCTATTCTTTCATATTTATTTGCAAATGTCAAGTGCCGATTGGCACGCCCAATTGTGGATTATCGGTCTTTTTGCCCATGTCAAAGCCCCGGACGATCCCGCAACTATTATATGACCCAATATATGACCCAATTTGTCAGGCTCATTATTGACTGCAGTGCCGCTGTTGGTTACACTGCCGCTATGAAGAACAAAGCCAACCAGAAATATGAGAATCCACTGATCAGCCGTTACAGTTCGGATGAGATGTTGTCCATTTTTTCGGCCCAGTTCAAGTTTAGTACCTGGCGGCGTCTGTGGCTGACCCTGGCCCAGAGTCAGGCCGAGCTGGGACTGCCGATAACCTCCCGCCAGTTGAGCCAGATGAGCCGACACCTTGACGACATCGACTTTGCCCGCGCCGCCCGTTACGAAAAAAAGTTTCGTCACGATGTCATGGCTCACGTGCACACATTTGCCGATGCCGCACCCCTGGCCCGGCCCATTATCCACCTGGGCGCCACCAGCGCTTTCGTCGGTGACAATACTGATTTGATTCAGATGCGTCAGGCACTGGAGCTGGTCCGATCCCGATTGCTGCGTGTGATCGACCTGCTGGCCCGCTTCGCACGTGGCCATCGAAAACTACCGACGTTGGGCTATACGCATTTCCAACCGGCCCAGCTTACCACCGTTGGAAAACGTGCCACCTTATGGTGCTATGATTTCATCCTCGACCTTGAGGAAACGCAGCATCGGATCGAAACGATGTGTTTTCTTTCGGCAAAAGGCACCACCGGCACTCAGGCTTCGTTTTTGGAACTGTTCGGCGGCAATCATAACAAAGTGCTCAAGCTTGAAAAACTAGTTGCTGACAAGATGGGTTTCGAGAAAATAGCCCCGGTTAGCGGCCAGACCTACAACCGCAAGATCGACGCCAATGTGCTTTCAACTTTGTCCGGCGTCGCCCAGTCGGCCCACAAGATCAGCAACGATCTGCGTCTGCTGGCCCACCTTAAACAGATGGAAGAACCGTTTGAGAAGAAGCAAATCGGCTCCTCAGCCATGGCCTACAAACGCAATCCGATGCGTAGCGAACGCATTGCTTCCCTAGCACGTTACGTTATCAGTCTGTCTTCTTCACCGGCTATGACCGCGGCCGAACAGTGGTTCGAAAGGACGCTCGACGATTCCGCTAACAAGCGATTGGTCGTTGCCGAAGCGTTCCTGGCCGTTGACGCCATTTTATGTATTGTGGCCAACGTAGTTGACGGCTTAGTGGTTTATCCCAGGGTAATCGCCGCCGCTATCGATGCGGAACTGCCTTTTATGGCCAGCGAAAATATCATCATGGCCGCCGTCAAACTCGGCGGCGACCGTCAGCAGTTGCACGAAGCCATTCGTCAGCACAGCCTTGCCGCTGCCGCACAGGTCAAACAGTTTGGCCGACCTAACGATCTCATAGAACGTTTACGTGGAGATCCTCTTTTCGTACGTGTCAATTTCGAGGATACCCTCAAGGCCGAAAAATACATCGGCCGAGCGCCTCAACAGGTTGATCAATTTCTCCGTGAGATTGTTACTCCCATAAAACGCAGGTTCCGCAAATATGCCGACCTCGCTGAAGCCGAGTTGAAGGTTTAGAAAAACCGCGAAAGTTAACAGGCTTGACGTATTTGCGATATTTGTTAATAGTATGATACTGGTGTGTTTTTTTGTAGATGTCCTTGTTTATGTTTATACCGAACGGGTGTAGAGAATCGAGGTAGTGATCTTTATATTACCCTGGAATTAAGGGACCTATGAAAGACCAGCGTTGCAAATTCATAATCGATTGTTACATAAGGAGTGTTTAAAGATGGCGGATCACAGTAAAGACAGGATATTGTCCAGCCGGGATGTGAAGATTTCGCGGCGTGATTTTGTTGGTGGCTCGGCTGCGGCGGTGGCCGCGTTTACCATAGTTCCCAGCTATGTTCTGGGGCGTAATGGCGATACGCCACCGAGCGAAAAGCTCAATATAGCCGGTGTCGGCGTCGGTGGTATGGGCGGGAGTAACGTCAATGCCGCCAGCGGTGAGAATATTGTCGCCCTGTGTGATGTGGACGACAATTACGCGGCTGGAACATTTAAGCGATATCCCAAGGCTAAGACATACCGCGATTACCGCAAAATGCTCGATCAGCAGAAAGATATCGACGCGGTTATCGTGGCCACTCCCGATCATACTCATGCTGTTATTTCTATGGCGGCGATCAAGAGCGGCAAAAACGTATATTGTCAAAAACCTTTGACGCATTGCGTTTATGAGGCTCGTATGTTGACCGAGGCGGCTCGCAAAGCCGGGGTCGTCACCCAAATGGGCAATCAGGGGCATTCCGGCGAGGGGATTCGCCTGGTATGTGAGTGGATATGGGATGGTGCGATCGGTGCGGTACGTGAAGTTCATGCTTGGACCAATCGTCCGATCTGGCCGCAGGGACTGGATCGTCCTGAGGATACGCCGGCGGTGCCGGATACACTGGATTGGGATTTGTGGCTTGGACCAGCACCGGAACGGCCATATAATCCGGTGTATTTACCATTTAGTTGGCGTGGCTGGTGGGATTTCGGTACTGGGGCACTTGGTGATATGGCATGCCATATAATCGATCCGGTGTTCTGGGCACTTAAGCTCGGTTATCCGAGTGGTGTGGAGGCTTGTGCCACCGAGGTCAACTCCGAATCCGCGCCCGTGGCGTCGATAGTTCGATATGAGTTTCCCGAGCGGGGTGATATGCCGCCGGTCAAGCTGACCTGGTATGACGGTGGCATGATGCCTGCCCGGCCGGAAGAACTCGAGCCGAACCGGCGCATGGGCGATAATGAGGGTGGCGTGCTTTTTGTGGGCGACAAGGGTAAATTGGTGTGTGGCTGTTACGGCAGTAGTCCACGTCTGATACCTGAGACAAAGATGCAGGAGTATCAGCGACCAGAGAAGACGATTGCCAGAGTCGATGGCGCTGAGGGCGGCCATGAACGGGATTGGATCAGTGCCTGCAAAGAAGGCAGGCAGCCCAGTTCCAGTTTTGATTATTCCGGTCCTCTGACCGAGACAGTTGTAATGGGCAATCTTGCCATCCGCTGCAATGGTAAGAAGCTCGATTGGGATGGTCTGAACATGAAGGTTACCAATGTGGATGAAGCGAATCAATACGTTCGCGATCAATATCGTCAGGGATGGTCCCTGTAGTTTTCGTTTGCCGCTTACCCGGGAGGTATAAGATGAATCGACGAGAATTCGTGCCGATTACGTTATTGGTGTTGACGGTTGTGTTTTTCAGCTTCTGTCCAATTTGTGAGGGTCAGACGCCTGCGGGTTTCGAGTCGCTGTTCAACGGCGTGGACCTTAGCGGTTGGGCAAGGCATGATAATCTGCCCGGCCACGGCCTGGCGGGCAAGTGGACCGTGGAAGATGGAGCGATTGTTGGTGTTCAAGACCCGCCCGGTAAAGGTGGTTTTCTAAGCACGCTACGTAATTTCCGGGATTTTGAGCTTACACTGGAGACAAAAATCGATTGGCCTTTCGATAGCGGTATTTTTCTTCGTACCGGTCCGGACGGCAAGAGCCATCAGGTAACCCTGGATTATCGATCCGGCGGCGAGATTGGCGGGATTTATTGTCCGTGGACGCGTGATTTTGTTCAGCATTGTCCTGACGGCGTTAAACATTTCCGCAAGGATCAGTGGAACCGGGTGAGAATTATCTGTCAGGGTGAGCCTGCCCGTATTCGCGTCTGGATCAACGATACACTCGTTACCGATTTTCAGCACACGGGCGAGACTACAAAGGGGATACCGACGGAGGGGAGGTTGTCTTTGCAAGTTCACCCGGGCGGTGAGGGCTATGACAACAACGCTGCCCGCTTTCGCAATATTTTCGTGCGTGAGATTTCCCCGGAGGTGCGAAATTGTCATCCGCCGACGGATGCTTATGACGGCTGGCGGCTGGGGACGCAGGCGTATTCGTTTCGTTCGTTCACGTTTTATGAAGCGGTCGATAAGACCGCCTCGCTGGGGTTAAACTGGATCGAAGGATATCCGGGTCAGCAGTTGAGCAAAGAAATCCCAGACGTAAGATTCGATCATGATATGGCGGCCGAGCTTCGCCAACAGGTCAGGCACAAGCTCAGCAATGCCGGGGTAAGATTGGTCAATTACGGTGTGGTAGGACTGCCGAACAATGAGGTTGAATGCCGCAAGGTTTTTGATTTTGCCCAGGATATGGGCATTGAGACGATTGTATCGGAACCGCCGGAGGATGCGTTCGACCTGGTTGACAAGCTATGCAATGAATACAAGATCAAGGTGGCGATACATAACCATCCCAAGCCGTCGCAGTACTGGAATCCGGATAAAGTGCTGGAGGTTTGCAAGGGGCGGAGCAAATGGATTGGCGCGTGCGCCGATACCGGTCATTGGATGCGTTCGAAAGTGGATCCTCTGGAAGCCTTAAGGAAGCTCGAAGGACGTATAGTCAGTTTGCACTTTAAGGATCTGAACGATTTCGGCAGGGAGGGGGCATACGACGTGGTCTGGGGCACGGGCAAGGCGAACGTAAAGTCGCTGCTGGAGGAATTGCACCGACAAAAATTTACGGGCGTGTTTTCGGTTGAGTACGAACATAACTGGGAGAATTCGGTCCCCGAAATAAGAAAAAGCGTAGCATACTTCAGCGAGACGGCAGGTGGGCTAAAGCCCAGTGGCTGGCGGAACCTGTTTGCCGAGGACCTGTCGGACGGTGTGTATGAGGCGGGTAGCTGGACGTTGGCTGAAGGTGCGTTGACCCTTAACGGGGGAGGTGACATCTGGACGAAAGGTAAATACGGCGATTTTATTTTAGATGTGGGATTTAAGGTTGCCAAGGACACCAACAGCGGGATTTTCATCCGCACCGGCAACATGGAGTGGCTGCCGTGGATCGAGGTGCAGGTGCTGGACTCTTACGGTAAGTCCCAGCCGGACAAACACGATTGCGGTGGGATATTCGATATTTTGGCGCCGAGCGAGAACACGGTGAACGAGCCTGGGCAATGGAACCGCATGACGATATCGGCCCAAGGTAGCCATGTCATCGTGGTGATGAACGGCCGGGAGGTCGTCGATATGGACCTGGACAGGTGGACCGAGCCGCGTAAAAATCCGGACGGTACGCCGAATAAGTTTGGTGTTGCCTATAAGGATCTGCCGCGGATGGGGTATATCGGATTTCAGGATCACGGTCAGGCGGTGTGGTATCGGAATATAAAGATAAAAAGCGAGGGCTTATCCGACTGAATCAATATATCATTCGCTGTTTTAGCTCGTTCAGTGAGAAGTTTTTTCCGGGGCATTTGGTTGGTTTTATGTCTCGGTGACATTTAATGTTGTCAACAGGTATGTGATATCGCTGCAGAAGGAAGCGGACCAGTTTTACCAGCGATTGCCACTGGGCTTCGGTGGGGCGGTGGTTTTCGAAATTGCCGACCAGACATATACCGATGGTATGTTCGTTCCAGTAGTTACTGTCGGAAGGATCGACCCGGCAGTGAGCGCCTGTGGTTTGCTGTTGCCATCGCTGGCCGACTTGTACCACACCATCTCCTATGTTACGTGTGTTTTTGCCGTTGTTGATGACGAAATGGTATCCCAAGCCGTCCCAGCCCTGCTCTTTGTGCTCCCGGTCAAATGTCGCCGCGTCCCCGAAATCGCCGGCTGAATGATGAATTATGATTCCTTTCCAACGATTAAAATCCTCGTAGTTGCGCATCGGGAGCCATTGGTAGGGGAATTGACTGTTCGGCGTGAAATTCGGCTGAGCAGAATGGGGAGTATATTTTGGTACGGTTACGCCTGGCCACTGGACGGGTCTCACCTGCGATGGAGGAAGATTGCTGTTGAAACCGGATTGACAGCCTGACAAGATAAGGATCGACATTGCCATTGTCGTGAGAGAAAAACACAGGCTGCCGGTGGCGTTTCTGACGAGTTTTCGTTGCATATTCTTTCTCTTTCCCATATTGGCCTCTGGGCCAACGGCTGTGTCGGTGAGTCAGCCGTTGGGTTTTGGGGCTTGTGAGTTCAACTTGACCATGTGAACCACATTTCCGATATCATTATACTCAACCAGATTCATGTAGGCCCGCATTAACATTACACCACGCCCATTTGGGCGTTCCAGATTTTCTGGAAGCGTCGGATCCGCGATTTTCATGGGATCAAAGCCCGAACCTTCGTCTGCTACGTAAATGTCTATTTGCTGCTCGTTTACGCAGTAGCGTAAGGTTATTTTTTTTTGTTGGTCTTTGGTATTTCCGTGTCGAATGGCGTTGAGCAGTGCTTCTTCCATGCTCAACCGCATGGCAAAAATATCTTCCTCGGTGTATTTGCAAGCTCTGGTTGCTTCGATGACGCGATCTTCAGCAATTTTGGCCTGCCGGCAAGTGCTGGGGAATTCGATTTCCTGATATATTTTGGTTGGCATGGAACTTAGATTAAATTTTTCACAGTTTACAGGTCAGGTCTCAAAGCTGCTTATCGCTGTGTTTTTCTCATCGTAGCTTTCAAATAGCCGATCAAGCTTGGTTATTGCAAATATCTCATAGAGGGATTTTCGCAACTGACAGAGTTTTAGTGTTCCACCGTTCTCTTCTACGCGTTTGTTCAGCCTGATGAGCATACCCAACGCACTGGAACTGAGGTACTTGACTTTTTCGAAACTCAACAACAACTTTATCTGTGGGGTATCGGCGACCACCGAAAACAGGGAATCTGCTACCTCGTTGATGATCGCTTCTTCCAGTATTTCCTCATCCTGCAGTTCAGCCACGACAATCCGGCCTTCATGGCTGATCTCAACTCTTGGTCCGTAATTCATCGTTTTTTTACCTTTTTCTGCCTTCTGATACGTATTTTTTCAAATATACCGCCCAAAACGGCGTTTTTCATACAGGTTTATCGAAATTCTACCCATTTTATCATTAGGGTATATTGCGAACGGCCGCAATTTCCGTCAGCATTGTTGTCAGCATTATAGTGGTTAGGGCCGGGCGGCTCAAGGGTTGTTTTTTGCGAGGTTCAAGGAGGCTGGGTTTTGGGTGGACCGGCAGGGAGGGTGCAGTTATTCTTTGTGATTTGTATTGTTTTGAGGTTTCAGGTTGCTTTCGGGCCATGGGCCGAATCGCAAGACCTTATTGCTATATGTCTGCGTGTCTTGCTCGTCCAGTATGACGATAGCCCGCAATCCCTGTCCAAAATCAGACGAACAATATCGGTCAATTTCGTCCAGTGACATTACCATAAAAGCGGTTGAAAGGGCGTCGGCCTGTGCCCCATCAATGGGGGCGAGTTCTGTGGCTGGGGGCAGTGACCATGCGGCGATTTTTCCACTGACCGGGCGGGCCGTTCGCGGATCGATGATGTGCAATCCCTTTTTCAGCCCCGAACTGCTGAGCGTTTGGTTCCTTAAGTGGAGGTAAGCCAGGATATCATGGTGATTGCGTGGGTTGCTTAGTGTGACGGGCCAGCCCTTGGTATCGGCCGGGCCGTCGAGAGCCAGAACAGAACTATAGCCTCCATGAATCAGTGCGGCGTCAATACTCCATTCGCGTAAAAGCCTGGCCATTCGGTTGACAGCGTATCCTTTGCCGATGCCGCCCAGGTCGATCTGTGTACCCTGGGTCAGCAGTCGCACCGCCTGCTCAGTTTCGTCCAGTTGCAAGAGGTGCATGCCGGTACGGGCGGCGGCGAAATCCAACTCTTCCTGCGAAGGCATATATGTGTTTTTGTTATGCCAGCAATTCAGTAAGGGGCCAATGGTAATATCGAAAGCGCCGTTGGTTTGGTCATACATCTGGACGGCAATCTGCAGACATTCGAAGGTCTCCGGTCCCACATACACGAGTTGGTCGGCGGCATGGAAATTGATCTGGGAAATATCACTGTTTTCGATAAAGCGACTGAACATCTGTTCGAGGCGGTCAAGCTCATTGAAAGCGGCCCGTGCGGCTTGCCCAGCGTACTTCATGTTCTCGTGGAGAATAAGTATTTCATAAGTGGTGGCCATGGCTTCATGTGAAAACCGGCGCATTCCCGAGAGAGATCGGCAATTATTTACTATTGAAGGGTCGGGCTGCGATGGAGCCATTTTTTCACCTGTCGGTTTGCGTGGCTGGAGGTGGGGATTGTCCCTGGTGCTCCTGGAAGCGGTCCCACAGGTCTTTTGTGGCATAGCCTCGCAATTCGATTGACGGGCGCAGCTCCAGATAGCGATCTAAAATAGGAACGTAAAGATTTATTTGGCCTGTGGACGGGGCATTGTATAACTTTTCCCGGAGGTCCATCTGACGGTCGGGAGAAGCGATGATGACCTCGGCATCCGTTATGTTGTCCGTTACCTTGTTGTAGTAGCCGACATTGTTGAAAGAGCGCAGGTACCAGGGAAGCGGCCAATAGTTATGTTCGCTGGAAACGATGTGGATAGTCATGTCGTGCCCGCGTGGATGGACCGCCGCGATTTCTTCTATGCGTTGTACCATTTCGTACACATCTGTTGAGGTGTGGGCATAAGCGTAGGGATTGACGGGGTCGGCGGCGTATCTGTAGCTTGCCAGATATGCCATCCAGCCGTAATTTGCACCTGCCGCCAGCAGCAGCAGTCCTAAAAGTATCTTAGATGGAAGGTTTGTCGTTAATTTTATCGCCGCGACCGCACCGACCGCTGCTAACAGTATAATACCATGGAGGAACCCGAGCATACACCATGGGGTTTTGTAGGGAATGTCCGAATAGGAGATCGTCATAATGGCAGTGTAAAAGGCGATGAACCGCAGCAGATGAAAGTCCACGCCGACAATGCCCTTTCGCACCATCGCGACTATAAAACCTATCGCGGCTAAAAGGATGATAACGGCATCGCTCCATGCCGGCCCCGCGTCGGACTGCGAATATATCATTATTTTTAGGAAGTAGTTCCACGGGTGGGGATGTGAAGGGTTTCGGCTGGCGCGATTAAAGGCGATGATGAAGCTACGGAAAGAATCGGGTATTCCGTGGAGATTGGTAAAAAAGGATGAATAAAACGAAACTGAAACCAGGCAGGCAACGGCGATTGCCACTGCCCAATGTGCGGGTTTTATTGTCTTGAAAGTATTTGTCAAAGAATCGTTATTCTGCCACCGGCACATTATCAGCACGAGGATAAGAGATATCGCCATGGCTCCGAAGGCAATTATGCAGGTTTCTTTGGTCGCGTGCATCAGCCCGAGGCATAATCCGGTCAGCAAGGCCCAGATGATATTTCGGCTTTGCGTATAGCGGTAGCCGGAAATGATCGCACCAAAAGTAAAGCAGACCAGGAGCATCTCGTGCAGATAGTAACGACTGTAGTAAACCATGGCCGGACAAACGGCGGTCAGCAAGGCGGCGATAATAGCTACAGGTGGAGTGAGGCCCCTGAACAGCAATACGGTCAGCAATACGAGCAGCACCCCAAAAAAGACAGACACTCCCCGCAATGTACATTCGTTTATTTGGATTAGTTTTTCGCTGCCGCCAAGCCATGCAGGAATGAGGGTGAGATAGCTAAGCGTCGGGCCATGGTATTCGTTTGGGCTATAGCGGTAGTCGCCCTGTTCGAGCAGATCGCGGAATATACAGGCATGAACCGCCTCGTCGCAGTGCATGGGCCGCCGGGCCAACTGCGGGAGGCGCATCGCCAAGGCAACAATTGTCGCAGCCAGGATCAGGAGGCAACATTTTAGAAGGTATTTCATTGTACGGGTTTGCCGTAAACTTCGACCTCGATGTACCGGTTCATTTCGGAGAGGTTGTTACCGTCGCTGTAAAGTCGCACGTAACGGCCCTGGGCACGTTTGGCATCGACAAGTTTGCCTTCATTCGTTTCGACGTAGTTTTTATCGGGACCACTGCCAAAACCGCAACTGTTGTCGTAATCGTTGTTGAAAATGGTTGTGACATTCGTAATAAAATCAGAATCGTCGGCAATCTGTACTACTACGTCAAAATAGACGCAGTCGCTACCGTGATAGTGCCAGAAAAGAACGGCATATATTTCATATTTTGCTCCGAGGTCGATGGTTACGTGTTGCAGACCTGGGCCTAACTCAACATAGGAGCCGTCAGACGTTTCCCGGTCGCCGTCAGTGATCAATTCGTTCTCGCCGACGATGGGCGCATCGTCGCTACTGCTTACCGGTTTGCCCAAGGCAACATTTTTTGCTCCAACCGGGGCCAGGAACGGGTC
>Ga0315290_10000587_pt1 | contig 23962 bp, 16 predicted proteins | sample YL17G12_0_MG_FD_203627 | JGI IMG/M metagenome (GOLD analysis project Ga0315290, IMG submission 203627) | Sediment microbial communities from Yellowstone Lake, YNP, Wyoming, USA - YL17G12_0 | ecosystem: Environmental > Aquatic > Freshwater > Lake > Sediment | place: USA: Wyoming | collected... | reverse complement strand
ATAAACATTTTAGATAAACATTTTAGATAAACATTTTAGATAAACATTTTAGATAAACATTTTAGATAAACATTTTAGATAAACATTTTAGATAAACATTTTAGATAAACATTTTATTATTTTATTTACTATAAAAAAATAAAATTTCATAAATTCATTAATTGGTGTTTTAATTGTCGGTATTGTTCCAAATAGATTTCCAATAGCCAGTTAATATATTTGAAGTATTTGGATAATACATGTCAAATATTTTCTTGTAATGCATTTCTTCTTTTGTACTTGGTATAATATTGTTTGTACTTGGAGTTTGCAAATAATTAAATAAATCAAGATCGCTATATTTCTCATTGTAAAAATTTGTTAATTGTTGTTTTAAATCTTGCAAGCTATATCTAATATCTTGTCTATGATTCCATAATATATTTTTATCAATGATAATATCATTTGCTGTATCAAAAGATTTTCTAACGATGTATTTTTCAACAGGGTTTTCGGAATAACCTGATATTTGTGGTCGTTTTAATGATGGATGTATAGATAATATATATTCTATAAAACAAGTATCTAAAAATGGATATCTTATTTCTAAACCGTACGAACCTGCTATTTTGTCATTTCTTAAAAGATCAAATTTACTAAGATTTTGTAAAAGTTGTACACTTTTTTCTTGAAATTGTGTATCGTTTAATGTAAATAATTGATAATGTCCGCATAATTCATCTAATCCTTCTCCGCTTAATAATACTTTAACATCAGTGTATGACTTGATATATTTTAATAAAAAAGACATTGGTATAGATTTTTGAATATTAATACGATCAAATGTTTCTAATTCGATAATTATATTGTTTATTTCGTCTGTTATAAGATTAAAATCATTGATATTGATAATATGATGTTTAATATCTATATTATATGTCAGTTCTAAAAGTTCTACGTGTTGTTTTGCATTAATAACATCTGTATTAGTGTCTGTTCCGATTGTAAATACGTGTAATGGCTCAGAATAATTGTATTTTTCAACTAAATATTTAACTAAAATACTTGCTATTATACAACTATCAAAACCTCCTGATAGTAATAAACCAATTTTATTACTATGTTCGCATAATTCATATCTATCAATTATACTCGTTGTCAAGATTTTTTGAATATTATTATATAATTTCGAAATAGTTTCTGGATCAGCTTTGTTTATTGTACAAGCACTCAAATCTTTATATTTATCAAAATTGTAATATGTTATAAATTCTTGTTCGTTTTTATCCGTAATAGAATTTTTATATGACCAATATGTTCCAGGTGGTATTTCAGTAATCGTATATTCCGGATCATTTAATAAATTTAAAGGTATACCTTTAATTTCACTTACAAACATGTAAAAAATATCATTTGGATTACTGTTTATACTTTTAGGTACGTATTTTACCATATATAATGGTTTTGTACCCAAAATGTCCCTAACTGCAAAAATATTGATTTCTTTTAAATTAAAACTTGTTACATTTTCTGTAAGTATAAAACTAAAATCTCCATTTAAATTTTTTAAACATCTTTCTAATCCTAATCTTGAATCACCTAATTGTTCTACATTTTTTATGTATAATGGCAAAATAACTTCAGTGTCACTATTAGATTGCAAATCTCTATCGTTAAATTCGTTATTTTCAACTAATTCTTTATAATTATAAATTTCACCATTGCATAATAATTTTCTTTTTGGTCTATTTCTTATTTCTGGATATTTTAATGATTTATGAAGAATAGGGTTTTCAAATGGCTGTGAACCATCTAAGGAAATATCATTTATACTTAATCTGTGATATCCATATTGAAATGTAAATGGACAATATTCTGAAATTTCTCTTTTGCTTAAATAATTAGATATTTGAGATATATTGAAATTTGTAATAATAGGACTAGATTCTGTAATAACTTGTGTATCATCTTCTCCTCTACGTTTCATTTTTATAAAAGATTTTGAAAAATCTATATTGATTGGTGGTTTTGTCATATTATATATTAAAAAAGATACTGCACCCATTATATACAAGTATACTGGGATTTTTTTTCATAAAAACAAACTCGATTATCGATTATCACTGTCATTTACTGTCATTGATCATTGTCATTTACTGTCAATGATTATTGTCATTGATCACTGTCATTTACTGTCAATGATTATTGTCATTGATCACTGTCATTTACTGTCATTGATCATTGTCATTTACTGTAAAAATTTCATCATATTTTTCATAAATCTTTAATTTGTCATTTACTGTAAAAATTTCATCATATTTTTCATAAATCTTTAATTTGTCATTTACTATCAATGATTATTTTTAATCACTGTAAAAATTTCATCATATTTTTCATAAATCTTTAATTTGTCATTTACAGTTAATTTTTTAATTTTTAATTTAATTTTAATTCTTTCCGTAAAAGCATCTTTGTCTTCTTTAGAAGGTGCATCTGGATTATTTTCTGATTTTTTTAAAATATAATACAATAATTCTTCATTGATAATCTTTTCAGATTCCTTTGTAATAATTGTTCTAGTTGATACTTTTTTCTTTGAAATCAACGTTTTTGTTTCATTTGTAATTGTTTCATTTGTAATTGTTTCATTTGTAATTGTTTCATTTGTAATTGTTTCATTACCATTACTTGTATTTAATTCAAGTTGTTTTTTTCTTTCTTTATCTGCTTTAGCACCTTTGTTTTCTCTTTTTGTAAAGTTTAAAATGAATTCTTTGTCTGTAAATTTTAGGATTTTAATGTTTTCTATTATTCCACGTTTTGTATTCCAAGAAAAATCTCTATATATTATAGTTTTTGATTGTAATGCAAGTTTTAATACATTGTATAATTTATCAGTAAATAAATTTCGATGTTCTTGTTTTATTACTAAATTTTCTATTAAAAATTTATCAACGTAATAAACAGAATATGTTAAAAAACGTTCTAAACGTTCTGTTTCTGTTAAAAGAATCCATCTTTTAAAATATTTACCCTGTTGAAAAATTTTTGATTTTGAAAATGCAATGTTTTGTTTTGATAAAAACGTTTTTTTATCACTTAAAAAAGAATATAAACTATCATTTAAATTTCTTATAGTATTTGTTATAAATTTTTGTTTTTTTTCTCTGTTTTCAATATTTGTTTTATATTTTGTAATGTATTTTGTAAAACGTTCTGTAATTATTATTTTGTTAAATTTATCTTGACCATCATTCTTTTGTGAATGTGAATTAACATCATTCTTTTTTGAATTAGAATTTATAATATTTACAACAAAAGTATTATTAAATAATAAAGATAAATATGTGTGAAATTCTAAAGATGTTTCTGAATATAATATCGATAAATTGTTAATGAGGACCTTGTATTTTTCCTTTATACGTTTTGTCTTGATATTACAACTCGTATATTCTTTTATAAAAGTAACACTATTATCATACAAATCCAACTGAAATTGTGTTAATATTGATTTTGTAAAATCGTATATTGTCTTTTCTAATTCTTGGGATTGTTGTAATAAGAAATTTAATTCTTCCTTTTTTATCAAATTATTATATAATTTTATATAAATGTCCCCGTTGTCACTCTGTGATTCTAACCATTGTAACCTATTTTGATACAATTTATCTGTGTCATTTGTACCATACGTTTCATTTGTACCATTTGTACCATTTTCATTCGTTTCATTTGTTTCGTTCGTTTCATTTTCATTTGTTTCATTTGTTTCGTTCGTTTCATTTTTATTTGTGTCGTTTGTTTCCAAGGTACTTGTGTAGATAAATGGACATAGTCCATATGATTGTAAAACATCAGAATGAAGAAATAGAAATCCGGGTAAAATTTTACTATCGTATTCTAAATATTTCTTTTCAATCATTTGGTATTTTAGATATTGGTTTCTAGTTTCATCACGTTTTATTTTTTCTAATCTAGCTTTGTCCATAGCTAGTTGATTATTTCTTTTTTTAGCTGCACCAAATGCAATATTGTCAATTGCTCTAGATACTAAACGTAACTCGTTTTGTTTTTGAGTTAATAATCGTTCTTCCTTGTGTATATTTTTTAGTTTTTCTGTTAAATTTTTTAATTGTGACATTTTAGCTTGTTTAGTTTCATTACATTTTAATATATCATCTTTGTTTGTCAATGTTTTTTTATAATCGATTAGTAATTGGATATCTTTTTTCAAATTATCTATTTGGCTAATTAAATGTGTTTTAACGATAGATTGTTGTACCTTGCCGTCTAACAACGTTAAAGGTACCTCTGTCATTAATTATTTATCTAATAATTACCAACATATTTTTTCAATTTTTTAAACTAATCTTTGATTTTATCTTTATTATTACTCCACTGAATTATTTCAATACCGTTTTGTAATAATATATTTATAGTTATATCATCTAATTGTTTTAAATAATTTTCTATATATACAACTCGTTTAATTTTACATTGTAAAATTTTTTTAACACAGCTTATACATGGTATTAATGTTACATATATAGTAGCTTCACGTAAATCATCTTTGGTATTAAACAATAGGGCATTTTCTTCAGCGTGCATACACATACATAAATCTAAATTTTTAGCAGCCGAATCTATATTGTTTTGCAAATATTGATCCATACATCTTTTACAACCACCTGTATAACAATTTTCTGTACCGACAGGAGTACCATTGTACCCCAATGATAAAATACGTCTATCTTTTACTATTATACATCCAACTTTTCTTTTTATACAATTACTTCGTTCACTAGTTAAACTAGCAATTTTTATAAAATATTCATCCCAACTTGGTCTACTAAATTCCATTACAATTTAATTAAATGTATACATTTTCATTTTTTATTAATTAAGTGGTGTATTGGTTGTCTTACAAATAACTCATATTGTAACTAATCCATTTTTATGTGGTTGTATACGTGGTATTTCAATATTGTATACATAATAATATAAACTAGCACTTCCTCGTAATAATTTATAAAATTTATATTCTTCAGGTTTAACATTTAAAACATTCATAATAGTAAGTAAATCAAAAACATTGTTTTTATAACAATATTCGCTAATAATTTCTAATACACAAGACATATATATTGATGAGTTATCATGTAAAAACATACTGTAAAAATGACCATTCCTAGAACTAGTTTTTGTTTTTATATTATATGTATCCAAATTATATAAACAAACAAAATCAACAATATCTCCTGTTTTATTCTTAATAATAAATTTGTGGAAAACAGGATTTGACAACATTTTTTCAATATCAGATCTTGATTTGTATTCGTAAATATCGTGATTTACTTTGTTATAATTTAACAAATTATCGTGTATTAATTCCAAGAAGGTACCTTGCCCGCTAAAGTTAAGGGTACCTTTACCATTTTCATCCAAGGTACCCAGTGTACCTTGGTTTAATTGTATTTTTGTATAATATTCTAGATTATAATTTTTAAAGAAATCTTTGTTATAACTAAAAGTATTATATAATTTTTTAAGTAATTTGGTTGTTTGTTCAAAATTTAAATTGTCATTGTCATTTACATCCAACATATCTGTTAATAAAAGATTTTCAATTTGTAAAGGTCTATGGTAATATGTTTTTTTACAAAAATTATCTACTTTTAAACGTTTATTAATAGTGTAAACTGCACAAGGTACTAGTTTATCATATTGTAACATACATTCCTTTGTAACTACATTAATCATATAAGATGAAACGTGCAAATTACGTAATTGTTTAATTAAACATAAAAAATCAATATCTATACAATTATAAGTTTTAAATTCAAGAACGTCATCTCGAATTACAAGATTATGTTTTTTAGCAACAATTAACCCGATCATTTTATCATATTTTTTTTCTTTTGAATAAAATACAATACATAAACTATCAGGATTAATAAAATAATCAAGTAAATTTTTGGAATATTGCAAAACAAGATTTGAGTTGTCATCGCCATAATTATCATTTATAAACTTTAAAAGATTATTTTTACAATCGTCATCTGGATTTAATACAACATCATAATCTAATTGTATTTTGCTCATTTTGATTTCATTATCGGAATTTTCTAATAAGGTATCAGCTGATACAATTAAATTACTTGTAAATTCTTGTTTATTAATACGAACAGGTTTATTAGTCCAAAAACTAAAACTCATTTAATATATTGTATATATTTATTTTTTTTTATTTTTTTTTAAACGTTTTTGTTGGTCTTTGTTTGTTTTTTTATTTTTTGTATCTTTGTCTTCGTATACAAATTCTATTTGTGAAGTATTTGGGAATTGGTTTAATAAAGCTCGTGTTTGAGCACGTAGTTTGTCTTTATGTTTACCAGAAATACTACTAGGCATTTTTGAAGAACAAACATTTGTTTTATTAGAATTTATAGAAGATCCCCAATCTATATATACATAAAATGGTTGCATAAATTCTACAATATATCCATTGTTTGATAATTTATTCATAACAAATAACAAACAAGATTTCATATCATATTGAGGATAACCAATAAGTATTTGTGGGATTTCAAAAATAACATATGTTTGATCAGTGTGGCGATTTGTATAAATGATCTTTTGAATAATCTTATTCAATACAATATTGAAAATATCATGTTTAGAGGATTCTTTCATATGTTTTTCTTGATGCAAAGTAGAAATAAGTGGTATTTGATTTATTTCTGACATTTTATTTTTTTACTTAATTATTAGCTATATTATAATTTTTTTTAATTTATTTTATCTAAACTTAAATTAAGTGACAGAAAAAATATATAATTGTATGTTAAATAAAAGTATGACAAATAAAAGTATGTCAAGTATCAAATCTTGTAAAATTATATACGGGTACAAAGAAAATTGTCTTGACGATTGTCAAGATTCGCCTGTTCTTTTAATAGAACCAAGATCTGATTATATAGATAAAATTAGAAAACTAAATTTGCCTATAACATTGATATCAAAAGTATTAGTAAAACAAATGGCGAATCAAGAAACGTTATTGTATTATGATAAAGAAAATTCAAGATATTGGTTAAAGGACAAAAGAGATGACTTGATAGTAAATGGAACTAATTTGTTTAATATAAAAAGATACCAAGTATATACTACAAATATAGAAAGTATCCTTTTACAATACAAAATTCAAAATGTAAAATCATTTCAAATAAATATAAACATTGAAAATTGCAATGATTTATTAGAAAGTATTACTCCATATAATCATATATTTTCCCATATAATTATAGATGAATGTGTAAACTATTTTAATAAATCCAGCAAGATATTAAGTAATTTTTATAGCAACAAAGAACAAAGTAAAGGTCAAGGTACCCAAGAACAAACAAAAAATAATAGTATATTATGTTTTTCTCATAAAAATTTGAATATAGAATTGCCTAAAATTGCGATGTATTTTTTAAATGAATCTTTTAATAAAGATACTTTGCAAGAATTAACATTTTTAGTAAACCAATATAAGATGAATATTATTATAAATAAAGATGAAAATCAATGTAAACAAAAAGTAATAATTCCTTATCCAGAATCTGTAAAACTCCTTGGTGAAAATAAAACTTCAAGCCGAGTATCCTTGTCAAAAATTTATCATGAAAATATTATACAAAATTTAGAATCTATATTTTATAAACGAATAGAAAAGATAAATGATTTAGAAATTATTATACAATTTAATCAAAAATACTTTGATTCAAAAAAAACCTTACAAATAATGTACCCATTAAAGGATAATACTATATATGTAAATAAAATCTATGATATAATGTATGCTACAAAAAATTGTATTTATATGTTGTATCAAATTTTAAAATCAACTTATTTTAGCGATTATATACAATGTAAAAGGGAAGAAAAGAAAATAATGTTCAAGATATTATCTAAACGTTATTTTTACGAATATATTTCCAAAATATTTATTATTACTGAATTTTAAATTATATTATATTATGGGTCAAGTCGTTTCTTCAGTTAAACAATCTAATGGATTTTATACTATTACAGTAAAACCAGCAAAAATGGTCCAAAATGGTCCAAAAAATGTATCTGACAAACCTTTAGAAAATGCGTCAAGGTATACTATATCTCCGGATATAGTAAAAAAAATAAATACAATTACATTTACTGATAAAAAACTACAAGAGAAAAAGTTCACACAATTAGAACAGATTGAAATGATGTCTATCTACGTACCTGGTGAAAATCTTCCACAATTATGTGATAATTATGATCCATCTAAACCAAGTTATTTTTATTTTCAAATGGCTAATAAAGAACAGATAAAGAACAGATAAATGATACAATGAATAATCTATATACAATGGAAAAGGGTATAGAGTCGTCAGGTAAACCAGGAGAAGTAACTATGCCAAAGGATTACACGTTCCTTATAGATCCATGTCCTGAAGGTATTACTTGCGCCATAGATGGTGGGAGTTTAGATGGTGGGAGTTTAGATGGAGTATTTTCACAAGCACAATCTGCTACTGGAATTGCATCTTACGGTAGTGGTTTAGTATGCACTATTAGTTCTTTATGTACCTTGATTCCAATATTAGCTATAAAAGTTAGTTCAAGCGGGTTTAATGCACTAACAGTTATATTAATCTTATTAATTTTATCTAGTTCATCTACGTGTATAACAAACATAGTTCATCTACGTGTATAACAAACATAGTTCATCTACGTGTATAACAAACATAGTTCATCTACGTGTATAACAAACATAGTTCATCTACGTGTATAACAAACATAGTTTATATATATAAATTAATTAAAAAATAAAATGTAATTTTTAATTTTTATAACTTAATTATCGTTACAAAATAAGATTTAAATCTCTTTTTGGAATGGTGCATCTAGTGTATTTTTGAAAAATCATATTATCACTAATTGAATCTGTTAATTTAATTGTTAATGTAGATTTTTCTAAAGATGATGTTTTTTTATTGTAATTTACAACCTTTATAGAAATATCAAAATTAAATAATTTTATATAATTTTTTTTATCACGATATTTATCATTTGAAATTAATACGCAATTATTTTTTTTTTGTAAAATATAAAAAAAATATTGGCATAAAAAATCATCCTTGTTTTTATCAAGAATAACATTATCATATTTATCTTCAATAATAATAAATTTCATATTAAATTCTGAATGAGTTTTCATTATATTATCCAAAATATTTTCATAATCATTCAACTTTTTCATTACAAAATAAAACGTACTTGTTTTTTTAATTTGCACGTAATCAATATATTTTGAAAAAAACAATTTGAAAAAATCATATGTATCTTGTTCCTTGTTACAATGTTTTACGGAATGAAAATCAATATTGTCTTTTTTATACTTTATTTCTCTAAAATCTGAAAAAATGTTTAAAAAATCAACAATGTAAACATTTGATTTATAATTGTTAGCGATAATTGTGTTCATTGTAATTAATTATTTATCTTTTTTAAATTTCATCTTTTTAAATTCGATTTTTTTATAATATACACGATTATTCGTCTTTACGAGTTTTTAAAAAATACGAAAACAATTGACTATAATAACTGTCGTTGTTATCGTCTTTGTTGTTGTCGTCTTTGTTGTTGTCGTTTACATTGTCATTTTTTAAATTTTTTAAATAATTGAGGATAACTATAGACATTACTCGTACACTGGGTAAATTATGATATTCTTGACCTATATAAATACCAGATAATAATAGTAATATTGAATAAAACATATTTTGTAAGTAAAAGTACTGGTAATTTTAAATTAAAAGTAATTTGTTTAAATTAAAAGTAATTTGTTTAAATTAAAAGTAATTTGTTTAATTTAAAAGTAATTTGTTTAATTTAAAATGTACAACTATTTCTTTTTTTATTTGATTTAAATAAATTGATTCCGTCGTGTAAATCTGACCATTTTAATATATAATTTTTTTTAATTATTATATATTTCATTTTTAACCATCTTGCTTCTAAACAATGATACCAATTGTCATCAAATACAATTGTATTTTCAGATTGTATGCCTAGTTTTTGTATAATATGTTTATACATGTGTGTTTTTGTATTTGATTTGTATTTTTGATGTTCTTTTTCATTTACAAATTCTTCATCGAATTTTCCAGATTCAATTATGTCAAAAAAATGATAAATACTATATAAAACTAAATCTAACTTTGCCATTTTATTTAAACTTGCTAATGCTATTTTTATTTTATTGTTTTTTAATAATTGAAGAATATCTACAATATGATTATCTATCGTATCTTGTCGATATCGTCTTAATGTATCGTCTAAATCAAATATTACTAATTTACAAGTTTGTGGTATAACAATATGATTAATATCAAGTGTAAATGTATTGTTCATTGGTAAATTATCAAGTGTACCTTGAATGTTTGTATACATGTTGTTCATTTGTATATTAAATGAAATAAGCTTTAAATAAATTTACACATTCTTTATTTATTTTATCATTTTTAAAATATTATTGAGATCATTTCTCCAAAGGTTTCGTTCTGTTTTATTCTGCAAATCGTTTAATTCGCGTTGTTTAGTATCTCTGTGATTTTCTAATTCTCGAATCTTTTCAAGTGAAAGAGAAATCAAAGGCATTCTTACAAGATAGTCAAAAGATTTTTCTTTACTATTTTCATTTTCAGAATGTATATCACAAGTCAATTTTGGATAATCTCGTTCTTCTAAAAGGGATATAATGTAATCACGTGTTTTACGATTAATATCCAAATCACCATTAATGTATTCGTTAATAAAACGTATTTTTGAGTTTAATAAGGTTAATTCATTTGTTAAAATTTTAACAAGATATACTTTTCTAGATTCATAAAAATCTAATCGAATATCGTAAAAATCTAGTAAAATATCATTTGCATTCTTGTATTTTGTCAAAATTAAATTATCACTAAACAAGTACATATTATTTGTACCAAAACTTTTTGTTAATTTTAATTGTTTTTCCAAAGTTCCAGTTTTAATCAAATTGTCAAGATCATTTTGTGAACGGAATTCTACAATAAAACAAATATCATTGTTTTCATCACGTGTTTTGTTTTGTACATCCTTTAATTGAAGTGTTTTCCTTTTTGTTGTTGTCTTTTTATCAGATTTTGTTTTTGAATTTGTTTTTGAATTTGTATTTGTATTTGATTCAATCATTGATTCTAAAAATTCTTTATATGTAGTTACCCAAGAACCAACTGGTAATTCTGTAACTTTAATTTGTGTATCTGATAATCTTTCCCATTTACCACGTGTAATATAAGATCCGGGTTCTGTTTCTTCTACAATACCATTAAAATTCTTAAAATATGGTTTCATTGGTAAAGGATCCTTTTCATCTAATACACGTAACAAATTTGCAACAATATCTTTTGGATCATAAGGTGGAATATAAGTTGAATATCCTGTACCAATACCTTCACATCCATTTACTAATACCATTGGTAAAACTGGCATAAACCATTCTGGTTCAATTTGCATACCATCATCATTCAAATAATTTAATAACGCAGAATCACGTTTGTCAAAGATAAAATTAGTGATATCTGATAATTTTGTAAAGATATATCTCGGACTAGCAGCATCTTTGCCACCAAGCAATCTGCTATTATGAGTTATAATAAAATTTCCAAGTAAGAAACGATTATTTCCATCAATTTCCCATCCGCAATATTTTCCAACACCTAATGATTTTACTATAAAACTACTAATATAAAGATTTCTTTTTAATACATATGGTTGTATTTTTTTTCTATTTAACAGGATAGGTATTTCGTGTAAGTTATCTCCTGTTATACAAAGTGTAAGAACTGATGCGTCTTCTCCATTTTTAGTTTGTCTATTCTTAGATTCGTGATATATTTTACAAGCATATCCGAGTGTTTCGCAAAGAAATTTCAATTCGTAAATCAAACCAGACCTTAATCTTTTAGATTGACTTATTAAAATCCGCGGAACCTTATTTTGAAATTGAACATACCCATCTGTATCTATGAAACCAGCAAGTAATTGTAATCTATTTTCTTTAGACGTATACGTATATTCGAATGGTATATGTTTGTTATTCCATAAATTATTTTCTATCAATGTTTTTTGCCAATTATTTTTACCAGTTGTTTGTGATTTTACTCGTTTTAATATTGGATTATGTATATCACTAACCCATTCGCATATTTCTGATTTTTTAAAAGTACATCCTTCGCAAACTAAACCTGACCCTACACAATATCTTTTCCCATTGCCTGATTTACGTATACTATAATGATAGTTATCATGATTTTCGCTAACTTTATCGTGTATAATTTCACAATCAATTTTACCCATTTCAATTACCCATTTTTTTATAATTTCATAGTCAATAGATGTTATACCAGAACCATTACTATTACCATCTCCTAACCAAGATCCAAAAATATATGGATTTATAGGTAAATTATTGTTATTATTCCAGTTTATACATTTGTTATTTTTTAATGATTTAAAATGATGTTTATCAGTATTATTTAATTTTAAATAATCGCAAACTTTTATATCAAATATACCAGATTTATCTATATTTAATGTTTCAATAAAACTGATCATTTGATCATATGCTTGTTCTTTAGTTAACAAAGATTTGTTATATGATTGTTTTTTATCAGATGATAAATTTGTACTGATATGTTTACCTACACCTTTCATTCTACGTGGGTCAAAATATGTAACACGCCAAGATTTGTCACAGTCTCTCCAAAAAATATTTAAATGACTAGAATATTGAAGTGTCAATTTATGTTGACTATTAACTATAAATATTTCATCATCAATATTAATTTCATACATATCATCTTCACCAGAAGTTGTTTTTAAAACTGTTCTTTTATATCCATCATCCCCTACTAATTCATCCCCGATTTTTATATGTTTTGCATATTTTTTAGAACCATTCCACGTCATAATTTCTGTATCCGGATCTAAACATCCGTGATTACCATCTGGATACAACAAATTCAAGTTATTAGATCCAACAAAGTCTTGAGCCATACTGACAATTGCTCCTTGTAAACTAGCTTCGCCGTGATGATATCCTGTTTCAGCTGATACATAACCAGATAATTGAGCAACTTTTATAACTTTGTTGATATTGTTTTTCAACATATAATGAATAATTTTTCTTTGACTTGGTTTCAATCCATCGCATAAACTTGGAATACTTCGCAAATTATCATAAATTGAGAAATGAATAAGTTCTTTGTGAATAAGATCTTGATAACTAACTCTGTTTTCTTTAGTATCAATATAACTGTTTCTATCATATTGTGCTAACCAACGTTTACGTTTATCAGAACATTTCATATAATTGTCAGCTTTTGTTTCAGTGTCAGCCTTTGTTTCAGTATCAGCCTTTGTTTCAGTATCAGCCTTTGTTTCAGTATCAGCCTTTGTTTCAGTATCAGCCTTTGTTTCAGTATCAGCCTTTGTTTCAGTATCATCTTTTGTTTCTGTGTCACCAACACTTGTTTTGGTTCGGATATTTTTGTCTACGTTTTTGTCTTTTTCAAAAGCAAGAACTATAGAATCGTCACAAACGTTGTCTTTGTGGTAATAATCAATACGTAAACTATCAATTTTACGAAAGGTTTCTTGAGCATCTTCTTTTTTAGATGTTCCCAATCCCTTGAAATATTTGATTTGATAACCCTTTGTATTTGTAGTGTCTTTCCATTTGTGATAATCTTGTTCTGTGTAAAATTCCAAAACTTTTTGACCACGAATAGCTTTGACAATTGGTGTTCGTAAAGTTTGAATAAAATCAAGTTTAAGAAGTGAGGGCCACCAACAATGAAACAAATTTACTAAAAGTCCTTTGATATGGCTTCCATCTACGTCAGCGTCTGTAAGAAACATAACTTTTCCATAACGTAAATCTTTGGTATCTTTATAATCGACTCCTTGTTTTAAGCCAATAATTTGTTTAAGGTTATTAATTTCTTCATTGTTCATCAATTGAGATACAGTTGCATCTCTAATATTAAGCACTTTTCCCTTCATTGGAAATGTGCCCCATCGATCTGGTCCAACAATAGATCTACCCCAAAGTGCAAATGTCATTGCTGATAAACCTTCTGTAAGAATTAAAGTGCATTGATCTGATTTAGCAGTTCCAGCCCAAAGTGCATCTTCTAATTTTGGAACATAAATCTTGTTCTTTTTTTTACCATCAGTTGTTTTTGCAAGATCCATTGTTTCTTTCATTTTGCAAAATTCTATAATGTCTTCGACAATAGGACTCTTCCATAATTTATCAATAAATTTGTCAGAAACTTCAATTCTACAACCAAAATCTTTTACTTGTGTTGTTAATTGTTCTTTTGTTTGACTACTAAATTGTGGATTGATAATTGTCGAACGTAAAAATAAAAAGAAACGTTCCTTTATAATAGCTGGTTTAACATCTTTTAATTTCTTTTTTGTTTCAAGTAATGTTTTGATTTTTGAAGTTATTTGGTATACAATGTGATCAACGTGTTTACCACCTTGATAAGTAGAATTTCCATTGACAAATGACACTTGTTCATAATGATCACTTGGAACAACAATGTATTCCCAAACCAATTGATTTTTACCAACCCGTTGTGTAAAAGTATCATAATAAGATTTTACTTGGTCTTTTTCAAAAAAATAATTACTATAATCTACCAATCCTTTTCCGATAAGACGTTCTCCATTTAAAAAAACATTAACTGTTTTGTTTGTACACGCAATGCAATCATATACACGCTTATTAATTAATAATGTAGTATCATTTTCTAACCCAGACATATTAAATCTAGCATAATCTGGTAAAAATGTAATTTTTGTATAACTTTTTCCAGCGGCCTTTGTAACTTTAGGTTTACTCCTGATTTCCATATTTTCTGAAAATTCTTGAATAAATTTCAAACCTGTTTCTGAATCTATTGTTTCTACAACAAAACGTTTACTATAAATATTACATAATTTTACACCCAACCCATTAACACCAGCTCCAATACGTTGTTGTGAATCATCGTAATTACTACCAGATAATAAATGACCAAAAATAAGTTCTGGTACATATAAATTATGCTCTTTATGAACTACAATGGGTACACCACTACCATTATTTAATACGGAAATTTCACCAGTTACAGTATCGTAATCAATTCTAACTTTATCAACTGTAGTGTCTCTATTACTATGATCTAATGCATTTGTTAACACTTCATCAAATACTTTTAAAAAAGCTGGACTATATTCGACCATCCGTTTTATCATTTTATCATTTTCAAAAACCCACATTTCTTCTAATGTTTTTTTTATTTCGCCAATATACATATTGGGTCTGTGTAAAACGTGTTCGCGTTGACTCAACTTTTTATAAGTTTCTTCAATTGTTTTAGGTCGTGTCATAATATCTGTTAAATACAGTAACCTTTAAATTTATTTCAATTTATTTTATTTACTGTTTTTGATAACATGTATTTTTCGTCAATAATTAATATTTTATTTTTTTACTAGTTATAAGTAATAGAGAATATAATGCCAAAACCTATTGTTAATAATAAAATAAATTATCAAAATATATATGGGTTAGTTGCAAAGCTTGATGGGTTTGTAAGTCAAGGTGTCAAAGAAGGGGATTCTCCAGTATTTAATAATTTAACATTGATGGGAGATAATACAATTAGGGGGAATTTATATGTAGAAGGCAATACAACAATCTTGAATACAAATGTTACGGAATTTGAAGATAACATTGTTTTACTAAATCGTTTAGAAACTGGTTCTGGAGTAACATTGAATCAGTCTGGATTGGAAATAGAACGAGGAAGTCTTGAAAATTATAGAATGGTGTATAATGAAACAAATAGTACTTTTCAAATAGGTCTTATTAGCAATTTACAATGTGTTGCAACAAGAGAAGATACTCCGTTACAGAATGGAATTATGACATGGAACAATGTTACAAAAAGATTAGATTCAAAAGATACAATTTCAATAGATTTATTGTTAAATTCAACAACAAATTCCACAAGTACTTCTACAGGTGCATTATTAATTTCTGGAGGTGTAGGTATAAAAAAAGATGTATGGTTAGATGGAAAGATGTATTTGCAAGGGGGTTCTCATACAAGTAATAGCATTATTTACACAAATGCAACAACAAATAGTTTAAATTTTTCAAGTGTCGGTGATATTAATATAACTCCTTCTACAAGGCTTATTATACCATACAATAAACCAATTGTTTTAGGAGGAGATACAGAATCAATTGTTGCAGATTCTACAACAAAAGATATATCTATTACATGTTCTGGTCATATTAATTTTAATTTAGATGCTGGTAAAAAAATAATAATTGGCAATCAAATTCCTATTACATTTGCAACTCAAAATGAACAAATTTACACAGACAATTTAAATAACATGGTAATTGGCGGTGGTGAAAATATCAATTTGATCCCGGGACCAAATAAAAAAGTAGTTATTCCCGTTGATATAGGTTTATCATTTTCAAATAATAATCAGCAAATTTCTGCTAATTTAAACAATGATTTATCTATTGTTGCTGGTAATAATTTATTTTTAACACCTGGACCAACTTTAGATGTAAGAATTCCAACAGATAATGGAATTAAATTTGGTAATAGTGGTAATCAACGTATTGTTTCTAATAGTAGAGATGAACTTAGTATTTTATCATCTTCTGATATTTATTTAACAGCTACAGATAACATTAATATACCAAACAATGTTTTTCTTACATTTGGAACAAGTTCACAATATATTCAAGCAAGTGGTAATGAGTTGTTTATTAATGCAAGTAATAAAATTAATATGGAAAGTGATGTTTTTATTACAAGTACAACAAATTCTGAAAATGGTACAACAGGATCAATTGTTATATCAGGTGGGTTGGGTGTATCAAAAACAATATATACAGAAAGTAATATTATAGTAGATTCTGATGATTCAAGTAGTTTAGTAGTAAGAAAAAATAATGCGATTCAAAATGTATTTTTAGTTGGATCAAATGGTGATGGGCGTGTTGAAGTCATTGCAGGAAATGGTGCAAATAATTCAAGTGTTGCAATTACAACAACGTCATACACTGATGCAAAAAGCTTAATCGAATTACAATCACAATATGATATTACCAAAGGATATATGATAGGTAGAGGGTATAGTACATTGAATTCTGGAAGATCTTTTACAATAAATATTCCAACATACGATGATTATTCATTTACAGGTAACTTGCCAAAATTTTCTATTACAACTGATGATTGTACAAAGGAGTTATTTAGTATAGAAACAGATACTGGTAATATTATTTCAAAAGGAGCATTTCAATTAACTAATACAACTGGGGCTTTAAATGCTACAACAGCTGGATTTGTTATATCTGGTGGTTTGGGTGTTGTTGAAAATATCATAACCGATGGTGATTATACGAGTTATACAAATTCTGAAACAGCTTTAGCACTACATAATCTTAGTAACCGTTCTATTTTAAATGTTGATACTCAATTTGATATAATTACAGCAAATGCAAGTCTTGTAATTAATGATACTACAGGCAATGTATTAAATATTAATGGTAGTTTTGTGGTAAATTCACAAATAAATACTATACAAAATTCAATGACGAATTTATATACAGATACTACTGATTCTACTGATTTGAACAATGCTGCTGTTGTTATTTCGGGAGGTGTTAGTATTGGGAAACGATTAAGAGTAGGTGAAACTTCATATATGAATATACTAGATATGAACAATACTAGAATAAATAATGTGAGGGATCCAGTTTCATTACAAGATGTTGCTACAAAAGCTTATGTAGATCTTGCTTCATTAAAAGGACTTTATATAAAACAATCTGTACAAACTGCAACATTAGAACCAGGTAATTTATCTATAAATTTTAATCCAGGTACTGTGATAGATGGATATACATTACGAGCAGATGATAGGATTCTTATAAAAAATCAAGACGATCCTATTGAAAATGGTATATATATAGTAAATGTTACTGGAGCTCCAAGTAGATCACTTGATCTTGTATCTGGAGATAATGCAGCTGGCGTATTTACATTTATTAAATTCGGAGATATGCAAGCTTCTACAGGATGGGTTTGTAATTCTAGTCAAGATAATGACGTAGTTGGTACAAATGAATTAACTTTTGTTCAATTTAGTGGTTTAGGTCAAGTTATAGCTGGTTCTGGTTTATCAAAAAATTTTAATGAAATAAATGTAAATGTAGATGATATTAGTATAGAAGTTGTATATGACGAATTACGTATTAAAGATACGTTTGCTGGAACAGGTTTGACAGGAGGAAGTGGTGTGTCTTTGCAGACACTTAGTGATCAATCACATGTTACTAAACTAGGTACGATTGATACAGGTGCATGGCAAGCGGAAACAGTTGAATTATTTTATGGTGGGACTGGTAGAAATTTTTTTAGTCAAGGTAATATATTATTGGGAAATGGTATAAATGCTATTAATACTGATAATAAACTATATTATGATAGTACAAATTGTAGATTAGGCTTAGGAACTAATCAACCAAGTAAAGCTTTACACGTTTCTTCTATAAACAATGTATCCGTGTTATTAGATGCCGACTCTGATGGTATTTCCAGTTTATCAAAACCCGAAATAATATTTTCATATAGAGGAGATATAAAATCTTATATTGGTTTAGCAAGAACAAGTAATGAATATGCTAGTAATATATATGCCGAGTCTTTGGTTATAAGTCATGATAAAATGGATACTACTTCAATAGTACAATTTGCTACTCAAAGGCAAAATAGAATGACGATTTTATCAAATGGAAATATTGGTATTAATACTACAAATCCTATTAGTAAATTTCAAGTAGCAGGTACATTATCAACAAGTGATATTAATTCATTTAAATCAACTGTTGATTCTACTAATGTATCTAATGGTGCCGTAGTTATTTCTGGTGGTATAGGTATTAGAAAGGGTGGTAGTATAGGTGGTAAATTGCGTGTTTATGATAATACTCCTAGTACAAGTTTAAATACAGCAGCTGTAATTGTACAAGGTGGTTTATCCATACAAGGTAATCAAAATGCGGTAAATGTTGGTAACGGTGGTGGTTTAACTGTTGCAGGTGGTGCAAGTGTAGGTGGAGATTTGTATATTGGTGGGTCTATTAATGGAAGCGGTAGTAGTTCAAGTACATATGCTTATTTGACATTGACTGCAACAGATGAATCTGTTAATTTTAGTACAGGTTCACTTGTTACTTTTGGTGGTATAACTATTCAGGGAACTACTAATGCATTCAGTGTTACAAATGGTGGTACAATTTTAACTGAAGGTGGTGCTAGTATAGGTGCTGATGTTTACATTGGTGGAAATACTAATTTATATGGATATACAAATTATTACGGAGGTGATAATATTGTTAATTTCTTTGATGAAAATGTTACAAAAAGATTTTCACTAGATAGAGACAATACAACAAGTTCATTTTCATTAACTCGTTACAGTGTATCTGGAACATTTGTAGAAAAAACATTTGATGTTGATAATAGTACAGGATCAATCCTTTTTGCAAATACAACTCCTAGTTTCTCTATAACCCAAGCAAGTTTTATTTTAAGTGGAGGTATATCTATTAACGAAACATCCGTTGCAACAAGTATAACAAGTGGTGGTGGTTTAACACTTGCTGGTGGTGCCAGTATAACGCAAAATATGATAGTAGGTGGTGATATTGTTTGTTTGTCAACTACAAATTCTACCGATACAAGTACTGGGGCTTTGGTTGTTTCTGGTGGTGTTGGTATATTAGGCAATCTTAATATGTATGGAAAAATGACAGTTGACAAGTCTTTTACATTAAATGATAAATTCGATTATAATGGAGGTGGGTTGTTTGATGTAATTGTTAACGATAGAACTAATTCAGTTTGGCATTATTTTGGAAAGGTAACTGAATTTTGCGAAATAGATTTTTACAATAAAAATTATGGGTTAAAAGTTAATGTTAAAATTGAAGGTCTTGTTTGTAAAGTATCTCATAATTATTACAGTGATAACAAAGTTGATGATAAATTAAATGTATTTGTATACGAATCCGGTGGTGATTTCTATTTATTTACAAAAACACCTGCTTTGTCTACTATTAATGTTAATGTACGTATCGGTGATAGATTTACTATTATATTTGAAGGTGACAATAATGAACCCGATGGTACAGTTAGTGGATATACTAATACGTGGATACAGTCTTGTACTACATCAAATGTGAGTAATATGGCATATGATTTTGGCGATGTTACAGTTCAGGGTTTAAATTTCAATGTTGCTGATAATTTCCCAGTTATTGGTTATAATAATTCTAATGTAACAGAATCAAGAAATTTAGGTCTAGCGTTTCAACGATATCAATCATCAAATGACACCGGAACAGGAGAATTGGTAACTGATCAATATGTATTTTACGATTCAATTCCTAACCAATCATCTGCAAATACTTTTCAAATCAAATTTAGTAATTTAGTAAGCGTTAGTGATCTTGTTGGATGGTGGATAAAGATTGGTTCTGGTAGTAATATAAGTCAAGTTAGAAAAATTGTAGCTTATAATCAGGCTCAAAAAGTAGCTACGTTAAATACAGAATGGACAACACAAAACCCCCAAAATGGTGATACTGTATATTTTTATAATGGACAATACGTATCATTTTATTTTGACGATTCAAAAAAGAGTTTTGAATTAATTTACAACACACGTAACAATGAAACTCGAGCTGTAACAAGTTATGATTATGTAAACTTGAATGCAAAGGGATTAAACCTTTCAGATACAACTTCTAGTATAAATTCAACAACTGGAAGTATTAGAACCCTTGGTGGTATTGGTATAAGTAATACGGATAATAGTTCAAGTTGTACACAAGGTGGTACATTAACAACATTGGGTGGTGCTAGTGTACGTAAAAGATTATATGTCGGTGATAATTTAGCTATTGGACAATCTGGTTTTACACCATCTAGTTCAATTCATATCAAACAAGATACAAGTTCAATTCGTTTAGAAAATATGAATGATTCAAATTCTTTTATTGATTTTGCCGAAACAGGTGCATCAGAGCGTTTTGGTATCTTATCTGATACATTAAATAACCAAATATCTATTACTGTTAGTAGATTTAATGAATCTCCTGATAATTCTCGACGAGCATTGACAGCTAATTTGGATGGATATATAGGTATCAATACAACAAGTAATATTAACAGTCCATTAACTATTCAGTCTAATAAATTTATTTCCATTGATGCTAATGATGGTTATTTAGGTTTGATGGGAGGGATATATGATAGTGATTTAGGTGGGCGTATTTTATTATACGGAAGTGAAATTAGTCAGGGCAGTGTGTCATTAATGTCTGGTACATCTGGTTCTGTTAAAATTTTTACAAATGAAGATAAAGAACGTGTTTGTATTGATCGATTTGGAACAGTTTCTATTTTAACTACTACAAGTACTCAAAATGCAAGTTCTGGTGCATTAGTTGTTTCTGGAGGTGTAGCTGTTTCGGCAACAGAAAATTCTATTAGTTCAAGTGTAGGTGGTTCCTTAACTGTAGCTGGTGGTGCCAGTATTATGAAAGATATTTTTATTGGTGGTAACTTATTTATTGCCGGAAAATTTAATGCTGGAGGATCTGCAACTACACCTGAAATTACATTTACAAATAATGTTAATTGTACATATACAGGTTATGATAATAATAGATTGTTAACTGTTTCACAAGAAGCTACACTTTCATTTGTTGTATGGGTTACACCATCTGTTGCCGGTTCAAATTGTCAAATAGAATTCAATTTACCTGAACGTCAAAATAATTTAGCAAATAGAACTGAATATACAGCTAGCTGCTCCGGCTACACTGACGATGATGAAATAATTCCTTTGTTTAATTGTATCAGTGTAGGTGTAAAAAATCAAAAAAGAGGTCTTGTTAAATTCCAAAGTGTATCAACTGGTATACATTACCTTAATTTGATTTGCAGATATACAATCGATAATATATAAATCAAAATGGGTAATATGTAATTTACGAATTTTATAAATAATTAAGTTTATAAAATTTTTAAGCCTTTACAAGTTTTACATTTTTGTTTTCTATTTTACCGGATTTTAGTTCCAAAACATAATCTGGTGATTTGTAAGTAATATCATCAGTATTTTCTACATTATTTAAAAATAAATATTCTTCAGAAATATCTGTAATATAAACAGATTTTTTAATATCCTTATTGCGCTTATCAATCAAAAGGTATTGATTATTAATATTGTATTTAACCATTTTTTATATATAACAAATAATCTAAAATATTCAATTTTTATTACATATAAAATGATATCGTCTCTGCTCCTTTATAATTTCCTTTATTAATTGCAATTTGTAATAATTCAAGAACTTGACGATTTGAAAATCTTGTTTTATTATTAAAAAATTTCATTTCAAGATGGTGCCCAGATTCGATTAACTTCTTTATTTGATTAAATGAATCTTTACTTTTACTTTGTTTACGCCCACCACCAGCACCTTTATATTGATAAGAATCTATTACATCATATAAATCATCGTGGTTTAGTAAATATTTTTCATCCAATTCTAATACGTATTTGTCTTTTTCTTTATTTGAACCTTGTTTTCGTGGTATAATATTCATATGAACTGGTATAATATTCATATGAACTGGTATTTTCACAGTGACATTTTTTTGCAAGTCTGTATTAAAATAAGTAACTGTTTTCATCTTTTCTCGGTCTTGGTCACCTTCTTGGGTTTTGTCATCTTCTTGGGTTTTAATAGTAGATAACAAATTGTGTCTAGATCCTAAATGTTTTAGAATTGTAAAGCATCTAAATGTCTAAGACTAGATATATTTTTTTCATCCTGTTCTTTTATATATTGTGTTGGTGTTTTACCATATTTTGCAATGAATTTTGCATATTTTGGTAAAGTTTAAAAAGTTAATGGTAATTGCTTTATTTTAGTCTGTTCGTAACTCATATATTATTATTTTAGAATTTAAAAATACGAAATTATTTAATATATATATGGACCAATCGCAATTAATTAGTAGTTATTATAACGACGGGTATGTATATTGTTTATTAACAAGAATGTCCGATCCTGTTAGTAAAAAACAATTGGTTAAAATTGGTAAAACAAAAATGAAAACTCAAGATACAGAAAATCAAGTTATAAAACGATTATTAACAAGATATAATACATATTATCCAGAATATGATGTTCTTCATTTTATTAGAACTGGCAATTGTCATTTGGCAGAAAAACACATTTTCAAAAATTTAAAAAAGTTGCATTATAAAAAGGAAATATACATATATGATAAAAAACAAATACAAAAGGCGTTTAATATTGCAAATAAATGTTTTCCGAATGCTCAAGAACAGTTACTCAAATTGGATGTTGATCAAATAACAACTGCAAATGAAACAATAAGAAATTTAGAAACACAAATAGAACAATAAATAATAAAATTAATTAATATAAATTTTATTATACAAAATAGCTGTATAAATCTTGAACAATAAATCTTGAACAATAAATCTTGAACAATAAACCTTGAACAATAAATCTTGAACAATAAATCTTGAACAATAAATCTTGAACAATAAATCTTGAACAATAAATCTTGAACAATAAATCTTGAACAATAAATCTTGAACAATAAACCTTGAACAATAAATCTTGAACAATAAATCTTGAACAATAAATCTTGAACAATAAATCTTCAACAATAAATCTTGAACAATAAATCTTGAACAATAAATCTTGAACAATAAATCTTGAACAATA